>Ga0302201_10000884_pt1 | contig 27088 bp, 19 predicted proteins | sample II_Bog_N3_2_FD_194586 | JGI IMG/M metagenome (GOLD analysis project Ga0302201, IMG submission 194586) | Peat permafrost microbial communities from Stordalen Mire near Abisko, Sweden - II_Bog_N3_2 | ecosystem: Environmental > Terrestrial > Soil > Wetlands > Peat | place: Sweden: Abisko... | reverse complement strand
ATCGGCGTGATCGAAGCGCGCACGGTGGAAAACCATGACGGCACCATCACCTTGCTGGGCGGCATGATGCCAGGCACCGTCAGTGTCGGCGGCACGCTCGATGCCTCTGCGCCGAACGGCGGCAACGGCGGCTTCATCGAGACCTCCGCGGCGCACGTCGAAGTGGCAGCGGACGCCAGAGTCACGACCGCCGCGGCCATGGGGCTGTACGGGAGCTGGCTGATCGATCCGCAGGACTTCACCATCGCAGCCAGCGGCGGGGACATGACAGGGGCGGCGCTCTCAAGCGACCTCGGCACGACGCCGTTGTTGGTGGAAAACAGCGCCGGGCAGACGGCGGGATCGGGCAATGTAAACGTGAACGACGCAGTCGCGTGGAGTGCGAACACCGCCTTGACGCTCACTGCCTCCAACAACGTCAATATCAACGCCAACATCACGGCTACCGGCAACGCCGCCGGCCTCGTCATCAATCCTAACACCACGAACGGTGCCGCAACGGCGAGCGGGACCGGGATGTACATACTGCACGGCGGTGTGTCGATCACGTTGCCCGGAACGACGCCGAGCCTGTCGATCGCGGGCACGGCCTACACGGTGATCAACACCCTCGGCGCGGCAGGCAGCATGACCGGTACCGACCTGCAAGGAATCAATCTGTTCCCGTCCGGAAATTACGCGCTGGGCAGCGACATCAACGCCGCAGCGACGGCCGGCTGGAACGCAGGCGCAGGCTTCACGCCGATCGGCAATCTCGGGGCGCCCTTTACCGGAACCTTCGACGGATTGGGTCACACGATCAGCAATCTCACGATCAGTCTGGCGGCGCCCAATGTCGGCCTGTTCGGTGACACCGGCGCCGGCGCCGCCATCCGCAACGTGGGCCTGGTTGGTGACAGTGTGACCGGTGGTGCGGGCACCGGCGGACTGGTCGGAAATAATGGGGCCGGCGTTCCCATCAGCGGCAGCTACGCCACGGGCAGCGTAAACGGCGCTGCCGGCGCGGGTGTTGGCGGCCTGATCGGAAGCAACACTTCAGGCACCGTGACCAATTCCTATGCTGCCGGAGGCGTCAGCGGAACCGGCGCCGGCCTCGGCGCGCTGCTCGGGAGCAGCAACGCAGGCGTGGTGACCGATAGCTTCTGGAACAATTCGACGTCGCTTGTGCAAAGTTCTGCGGGCGGTGGCATTGGCATGACGACTGCCCAGATGATGACGCAGGCCAATTTTGTTTCGGCGACCACAGCCAACAGCCCGGAAAACCCGGCGTGGGACTTCGCCAGCACCTGGGTGATGTATGAAGGACTCACCTATCCTCTTCTGAGCGGTTTCATGACCCCGCTGACGGCGACAGCGAACAACGCCAGCAGGACTTACGGTCAGGCCAACCCGGCATTTAGCGTGAGCTATTCCGTCACGCCCAGCGTTAACCTGCTCGGCACGGTGAGCTACAGCGGCACGGCACAAACTGCGACCAATGTCGGCAGCTACGTCATCGCACCCGGCGGGCTGTACTCCAATCAGGCCGGATACATCGTTGGTTACGCTGAGGGCACGCTGACCATCACGCCCGCACCGCTGACGGTCGCCGGCCAGAGCGCCGGCAACAAAGTCTATGACGGTACGCTCAGCGCGGTGCTCACGGGCGGGAGCCTCAACGGAGTGATTGCGGGCGATACCGTGACGCTCACGCAGGCGGGCAGCTTTGTCTCGCCGAATGTGGGCATCGGCATCGGGGTCACGGCGAGCGATGGTCTCGGGGGTTCCGGCGCCGGCAACTACACGCTGACCGAGTCGCTGGGCCTGTTCGCGAACATCACGCCAGCGACGCTGACTTACACCGCGGCAGCGGCAACCTTCACTGCCGGACAGACCCCGTCAGGCTTATCCGGCACATTGAGCGGATTCGTGTTGGCCGACAACCAGGCCAATGCCACCGCTGGCACGTTGGATTGGACCACGAACGCGGCAGCCGGCAGTGCGCCCGGCCACTACGCCATCGATGGCGGCGGTTTGACGGCCACGAACTACGTGTTTGTCGAGGCACCAGGCGATGCCACTGCGCTGACATTGCAAAGCGGCAGTACGGCGGTGATTCCACCAGTGATCCCGCCGGTGATCCCGCCTGTGGTTCCGCCCGTGGTTCCACCGGTGATTCCACCTGTGATCCCACCCGTGATTCCTCCGGTGATTCCGCCAGTGATCCCACCAGTGATTCCTCCGTCATCGGGCCCTGATGCGGCGACGTTGGGTCAGGCCCAGACCGCGGCGGGCACGCTCGAGGCTGAGATGCTCTCCTCGCAGACGAGCATCCGACTGGCGCTGTCGGTCCTCAACCCGGACGTCGTCCTGGCACAAAGCGCGGACTCCGAACGCGGAGTCGACTGCGCGGACGTCTCCGGCATCGTCATGGATAAGAGAGCAGTGATCAACGCGATGGTCCCGTCCCTGCGGATCGTATGCGGCGGGGTGAAGCTGCCGGACGACGTGGCCGCCGTGAATGCACGCTAAGAGACTGCGCACCCGAGAGCCGCTGGCGGCGGCGCTGGCTATGCTTTTTCCGCCGCTGGCCGTTCACGCTGCCGAGCCAGTCGTACCCGGTGCGGGTTCGATCCTGCAACAGACGCAGCCGGTCATGCCGCCCGCGCCCTCTGCCAGCGGAACGGGACTCGCCATCGAACAGCCAGGCGGTGGCACACTGCCGCCGAGTGCGCTCTTTCTGGTCAAGGCCATTCAACTGTCGGGCAATACCGCATTCGATACCCCGACCCTGCACGCCCTGATTGCAGAGGCGGAAGGCGAAAGCCTCACGCTCCCCCAATTGGGCCGATTCGCCGGCCGAATCAGCGATTACTACCACAGCCACGGCTACCCGCTGGATCGCGCGATCATCCCGGCCCAGACCATGAAGGACGGCATGGTGCGCTTCGTAATCATCGAAGCGCGCTACGGCCAAATCGCTCTCGACAATCGCAGCCGCGTCGTCGATCCCCTGCTGCAGGCGACGCTTGCTCCGCTGCAAAGCGGGCAGGCAATCAGCGACGCGTCGCTCAATCACGCGCTGCTGCTGTTGTCCGATGTCCCGGGCGTCGCCGTCGTCGCGACATTGAAGCCGGGCGAGACGGCCGGCACCTCGGACTTGCAGGTGCGGACGGACCCCACACCGGCGCTGACCGGCAACGCGGCGGTGGACAATGACGGTAATCGCTATACCGGCAGGGCACGGCTGGGCGGCACGGTGAGCGTCATCGATCCAATGCAGCACGGTGACACGCTGAGGCTCTCGGGCCTGACTTCGGGCGACATGGACTACGGCGGCGTCAGCTACGACTGGCTGTTGAACGGTCAGGGCACCCGCCTGGGCGGCTCTTACTCGGCGCTGCATTATACATCCTGGGCGATAGCCTGGCTTCGCTCGATGGCCACGGCAGCGCGGAGGTCGAGAGCCTCTGGGTCAAGCAGTCGTTCGTGCGCACGCCAGCCATCAATCTCTACGGGCAGCTCCAATACGACCACAAGCAGCTCGACGATGCGATCGGCGCGAGTGATCTGCACACCGACCGCCATCTGGACAATGGGACGGCGAGCGTGGCCGGGGATGTGCGCGATGGGCTGTTGTCCGGCGGCGTTGATATCTGGAGCCTGGACTGGACCTCAGGGCGCGTCGGCTTTGACGATGCGAGTGCGCGCCTATGACATGGGTGCGCCGTCGGCCGATGGCGGAATCCTCGCAAGCGCCGAATGGCGGCATGAGCTGGGCGTATTCTGGTACGGACAAATGCAGGCTGTAGGCTTTGGCGACCGCGAGCATGTGACGATCAACTATACGGTCTGGGCAGCGGGGCCCAACACCGCAACCTTGAGTGACGCGGGGGTCGGGCTCAACTGGAACTGGTCCGATCAGTGGAACGCCAAGGCCAGCATCGCGACCCCGCTGGGACCGACACCAACGCTGATCGGAACCAATAACTCGGCGCGCATTTGGTTCGCGCTCAGCAAAGGATTCTAGAAGAATCCTATTTCTTTGTCGGATAATACTGCTGGTAAAACCAGGCAAATACCGGCACCACCAGGGCGGCCGAAGCGCCAGTGTCCTTACCGAGTACATGGGTAACGGTATATACCGGGCACTTAGGTAACTTTTGCGCCGGACCCGCATCGGATCGCATTGCACTCACGCAGTATTCATGTCGGCGTATTCCCAAGTGCGTGGAGGCTGGCAAGGATTTCCCCAGCTGCACGCTTGCCTTCGTCTATTGCCTCCCTGGCGCGGTGAAAATCGAGCAGGTGCAGATGCGCGAGCCGCGGCGACACGACGAAATCCGGCGGCTCCGCCGCCAAGCGAGTGCGCGTGATCGTTACCTGCATGATATCGATGCTGGACAGGCACACGTCCTGCATGGACGGCAGCCTCGGTTCCCCGGCTGGACGCGGCGGGATGATCCCGCCGAGGTTCTCCTGCAGCTTGCGCATCCATTCGCCGATCACGTTGTCCGGCAACTCGGTCCGGGCTGTTCCGCGCAGGCGGCGACCGAGCTTGTCCGAGCTCAAGTCGACCGCAATGACGACCTCAGCGCCCATCGCGCGCGCCAGTGAAACCGGCACCGGATTGACAAGCCCGCCGTCCACGAGGAACAGGCCATCGTGTGGCACCGGCGTAAACAAGGCCGGTAGCGCTATGGAGGCTCGCACCGCTGCGACCGTGGAGCCTGTCCGCAGCCAGATCTCGGCTCCGGTCTGCAGCGCGGTGGCGACCGCCCCAAAGGGCGTGGACAGCTCCTCGATGGGTCGATCGACGAAGTTGCGCCGGAAAAAGTCCATCACGCGATCGCCCTTGAGCAACCCACCGCCCAGGTTCACATCCATGAACCCGACCACGTCGCTCAGCCGCATCCCGAGCAGCCACTGCTCAAAGCGGTCCAGCTCTCCGGCCGCATAGGCGGCGGCCACTAGGGCGCCGACCGACGTCCCGCAGACGATTTCCGGGTGGATTCCAGCCTGCTCCAGCGCGCGTATAACCCCCACATGCGCCCAGCCTCGCGCCGCGCCGCCGCCCAGCGCGAGCCCTATGTGCGGTTTTTGCGGTGTGTTCATGCTAGGAGGACTTGTTCGCCGACATCCCCGATTCCATCCGGCGTGCATTACGATTCGCACACCAATCTTATACCCGTGAGCGGGCGATGAATATTGCGCGAATGACCCTCGGTCACCTGGCTCGCGGAGGCGACCATGGTCGACGCGGCCGCATGGCCAGCGTCCTCAGTAGGTATTGCGCGCCGTCCCGCTTGCTTCGAATCTCCTGCCGGGACGCGCAGACTTCGATTGCATGCGCGAGCGAGTTCACGATCGGTTCGGTATTGTGCGTACCTTCGCCCGGCTCGGATGGAGCGGTGACTCCGGGACACAGAACCCTTACTACGCAGGCGTAAGGCAGTAGCTCCTGGACTCGCTCAATGAGAGAGTCGGCGCGGTCACGCTCCGGGCTTGGGAAAGCGCTCAACAGGTACACGATGGAAACCCCAACCGGGTCCGCGCCAGGCGGCAGCCCGACACTGATGTCCCTGGGAGAGAAATGCCGGGCATCAATGGCCTGGGTACGCAACATCCGGACCAGCAACTCGGCCGCAAGATCATCGGCGGCTGACCCCAGTCCCAGGCAGATCACGACGGATCCGGGAGGCACGCCCAGTGGCCCCTGCCATCTCCCGCTCGATCGTTCGCGCTCCTGACGCAGCCAGCTCCCAGCGTTGACATCATGGAGTACCGAGCCGCGATGCCGCCGTCGCGGCACCTCGAGGCTGCCGCTGCCCACAGCCGCAAGGACATCGACGATCACGCGGCGGAGTCTCATATGGTGATTTCCGGTCGTTACCCCTGGTTCGGTGTCGATATGCGCAAGGTGCAGCGCTGGAAGCAGGACCCGATCGCAATACGTCGCCAATGAATCCCGTCTCAGGAAAGCGCGCGCATTGGCGATGATTTCGTGGGGGTCCCCGGACAGTGCCCGCTGGTAGAAATTCTGGGGCAGCGTCAGCGGCTGGACATCACCCAGCATGAACTCCAGGACATTGAGGGCTTTTACGTGTCGTCCGGCGACGAACAGGCACAAAGTCAGCGGGGTGGACAGGATCAGGCCAATGGGACCCCAGAGTGCACTCCAGAAGATCGCCGCAACCACGACCGAGAGCGGTGAAAGTCCGGTGGCATGACCGTACAGGTGTGGTTCCAGCCATTGTGCTGCGACGATGTCGAGCAGGATGAAGGCGCCGAGCGTGCTTAGCGCCAGCGACCATCCCGGATCGACGGCAAAGGCGAGCGCCGCTGCAAAGAGCGCTGCCAATCCCACCCCCACATAGGGCGCGAAGCGCATCACTCCAGCGAGAGTACCGCAGAGGATCGCCTGCGGGACGCGCAGGATGGCCAGGGTTGCGGCGATTGCCAGTGCGAAGGCCAGATTGACCGCGAACTGCGAGACGAAGAACCTTGATAGGCGCTCACCAGCGTCGTTGAGCGCAGCAGTGGTCGAGCGGATATCGGTTGCACCCGCGATCCAGATGATGCGGTCGCGCAGGGATTCATGCTCGAGAAGCACGAAAATGAGGACGATCAGCACGATCCCCGTGGCCTGGATCGGTCCCCAGACGGATATCAGAATCTTCCGCATGAGCGCGAGCGGCTGGGACGGCACCTCGCGCGGTGCCCGCAGCGCGGGGCCCGGCGTCCGTCCCGCAGAGCGTTCGGCGCTGCCGCCGGGGCCAGACGCAGCGCCTGATGCATCGCGGATCTCCATCAGGCGGCTCGCTGCCGTTGTCAGCAGGCGCAGTCGTCCGACGGTCACTTCGTCCAGGGCCCTGATCTTGCGTTGCACATTTTCCTGGTATTGGGGGAGGCTCTCGGCGATGCGCAGCACCTGGGTGCCGAGGACCACGGCGACGGCCACGCACGAAGCCGTGAGGCCCAAAACCGCAATGAGCACAGAAGCGGTCCGGCCAATGCGGATTCGCCGCAGTGCCCGGACCTGCGGCGCCACCAACAGGCTCAGCATCATGGCGAGCGCGAGCGGTATCAGCACCGCACGACCGACGTACAGGAGCGCCAGTATGAGTGCCACCGTCGTGACACGGCCGCCGTTTTGGCGCGTCCATACGTGTGTCTCCTCGACACTCACGCGAGGCCATGCTGGTCGGGATGTGCGGGGCCTGGCTGCCAGGACGCATGAACCCCGCCTCGCCAGACTGTTCCAATGGCTGTGAAATTCGGACGATCTTCCCTCCAGCGCCGAGCAATCAGCTCTGCGACGCGCGCCTGGTCGAGTGGGCGGCTGGTATCGCTGAGGCCTGTGCGCATGCATCAACTCCTTTCGCGGCGCCGGGCTCAATGCCCGACCGAGGCGGCATCGACCATACGAGCCGCTCTGGGCGCCAGGACGATTGAGACGGAGGCGAGGATGAAGACGATCCCGATCACGATCATGAGGCCATTGGTCGCCAACAGCAGGCTTTGACTCGTCACCAGGTCATTGAGCATCTCGCGCGCGAACTGAGCGGTCGTTCCTGCGGGCAGCGTTGCGGCGACCTGGCCGGTGGGATCGACGACATTGGCCAGTTCGGCGTGGGCGATGATGCTGCGGTTCTGCCAGGACGTGGTGACAAGGGAGGTCGCTATGGCACCGGAGATCGTGCGCACGAAATTCATGAGTCCTGCGGCGGACGCCGTCTCCTCTTCGTTGACCGACCCCATGGCGAGCCCCGTCAGGGGGACGTAGTACATCGGCATGCCGACTCCCATGAAGAAGAGCGGGATGCAGATCACCCAGTAACTCATGTCGGCGGTAGCGTAGGCGCGCCAGAGCGTGTCCATGCCGAGCCACAGACAGCCGATGAAGATGAGCACCCGCGGATCGACCCGGTTGGCGAGCTTGGCCGCGATCGGGGAGAAGGCGACCGACAGGAGTCCTCCCCACGCGACCACGAGCCCCGCCCAGGTGGTGGTGTATCCCATATTGAACTGCAGCCATTGCGGCGTCAGCACGTTGAGACCGAAAAAGGCGCCGAACGCAAGCGCAAGCACCAACATGCAGGAGCTGAATCCCCGATGGCGGAAGACGCGCAGATCGACGATCGGATTCTTCTCGGTCAATTCCCAGATCAGGAAGCTGACGAAGCCGACCGCGGCCGTGATGGCGAGCACGCGGATCTCCAACGAGGAGAACCAGTCCTTGTCCTTGCCCTCATCGAGCATGATCTGCAACGCCGCCACCCAGATGACGAGCAGGATCATGCCGATCTTGTCGACCGGTTTGATGACCGTCGGATCCCGGTAGCGCTCGAGCAGAATCCACGCGATCAGGCCGAAGAGCAATGCCATGGGCACGTTGATCAGGAAAACCCACGGCCAGGAGTAGTTGTCGCACAGCCACCCGCCCAGCACCGGTCCGACCACGGGCGCGAGCAGGGTCGTCATCGCCCACAGCCCCATGGCCTGCATGGACTGCTCCTTGGGGAAGATACGCAGCAGCAGGGTCTGGGAGAGCGCCAGCAGCGGCCCCCCCGCCATACCCTGCAATACGCGCATGCCGAGCAGCATTCCGAGGGATGTGGACATGCCGCAGAGGAGCGAGAAGACCCCGAAGAGCACCACAGAGACGCAAAACAGCCTCACCGCCCCGAAACGCCCGGCCAACCATCCCGTCAGCGGAACCGTTATGGCCTCCGCCACCGCGTAGGAGGTAATCACCCAGGTGCCCTGGCTCGAGCCTGCTCCGAGTGCACCCGCGATATTCGGCACCGTGACGTTGGCGATTGTCATGTTGAGCACAGCGACGAAGTTCGCGAGTGCCAGCACGATGCCGCCCACCCACAGCATCCCGCCCTGGAGCGGGGACGGGTGATCGGGTTCCATGGGAAGTGTGGACATGACCGGTTCCTTCATGAATTGCCGTCAGTTGCCGCGAAGGTCGATGCGAGTTGCTGCGAGCTACTGCGCAGGTCGACCGTCGCGTCCATCGACAGTCCGACCCGCAGCGGGTGCGCGGCCAGCTCGTCTGGGTTCAGACGAATGCGGACCGGGAGACGCTGCACGACCTTGATCCAGTTGCCGGTGGCGTTTTGCGCCGGAATCAGGGCAAACGCCGCGCCCGTACCGCCGGAGAATCCGTCCACGACACCGTGGAAAGCGACCTTGTGGCCGTAGAGATCGGACACGAGCTCGACCTTTTGGCCGGCGCGCACCATTTTCAGCTGCACTTCCTTGAAATTCGCGTCGACATACATGTCGCCGACCGGGACCACGGACAGCAGGGGAATCGACGGCTGGACCCGCTGCCCGAGCTGGACCTGTCGTCGGGCGATCACGCCATCGACGGGCGAGCGAATGACGGTACGTCCGAGGTCCACGTTTGCCTTGTCGACCCGCGCCTGCGCCAGCGCGACCGCGGCGCGCGCGGCATCGAGTGCTGCACGAGCATTGCTTGCGCCATTTTTGACGTGGGTCAGCTCATCCCCCGAGACGGATCCCGACTCGACCAAGGCCTCGCGCCGCTTCAGGTCGATGCCTGAGCGCTCGACATCGGCCGTTGCCGCCGAGACCTGCGCCCTGGCGCGTGCGAGATCCGCCTCGGCCTGCCTCAGTGCCAGCCGGGTATCGGTGTCATCGATCACGACCAGCACATCGCCGCGCTTGACCTGCTGGCTGTCGACAACGTTCACCTGCGCTACCGGGCCGTCGATTTCTGCTGTCACCAGGGCGACTTCGGCGGCGGTGTAGGCATTGTCGGTCGACACGTAGCGGGAACCGACCTGTTTCCAGTAAATGCCGCAGCCGGTTCCAGCGGCCGCCAGGGTCAGCGCCAGCACAGAGAACAGAATTGCCCGCTTGCTTTGGCTCTTGACCTCCGAGTTGCCTGTCGCCGGGGTCGTCGATGTAAAACCTTCAATTGGCTGATCCATTGCATTCTCCTCATCAGTGTTCAAGTGTTCGGGGTTCCAGGCTGAGTGGGCAGGCGGTCAGGCGAATAGCCGCCGCCGAGGGCGCGCACCAGGGCAACGTCGAGAATCAGCGCGCGAGTTTCCAGTTCGGCCTGCGCCCGCTGGGCTGAAATCAGTGCATCCTCGGCCACCAGTACGTCGAGGTAGGTCGCCAGCGCACCCTGATAGCGCTTGCTGACGATCTGGTGTGCTTCCGCCGCCGCCGCCACGGCAGCGTGCGCATCGGCAAGCTCGCCATCCAGGGACTTCCGGCTGGTCGCCGCGTCGGCCACCTCGCGCAACGCGTTTGATAGCGTGGCATTGTAGATCGCGACAGCGGCGTCGTAGTCGGCACGGGCACCCCGCAATTGGCCCTGCAGCCGTTCGGTATTGAAAATGGGGAGCGACACCGCCGGACCCACATTGCCGAGGCTGGAGCCCGATTTGGTCAGGTTCGCGATGCCGAGCGACTGAACCCCGACGAACGCCATGAGGTTCACACTCGGGTAGAAGCCCGCTTTCTGCTGATCGATACGCCGGGCGGCGGCTTCCGTTCGAGTGCGAGCCGCGACGATGTCGGGCCGGCGTCCAATGAGTTCCAGAGACAGGTTCGCGGGCAGGCCTAGGGCCCCGGCGAACCGCGCCGTCGGACGTTCAATTGCCAACCCTCGGTCTGGACCCGCACCCAGGAGCGCCGCGAGGGCATTCCGTTGCAGGCCAATGCGCTCATCGATACCAAGCAGTTCTGCGTCCGCGCTTGCCTGCCGGGCCTCGACTTGACGCAGGCTCACCAGGGTCTCGAGGCAGAAGTCGTGCCGCTGGCGGAACAGCGCCACCGTCTTCGTGCGTAGCGCCAGTGTTTGAGCTGCGTTGTCCCGCAGTGTGTATAGATGGACGAGGCCGGCGTATTCCGAAGCCACGGCCGTCGACAGGATCAGGCGAGCGTCTGCCACCTCGACCTCGGCAGCCCGTTGTTCCGACAGCGCCGCGGCAAGGGCTGCCCGGTTCTTGCCCCAGAAGTCCAGTTCCCAGGCCAGGTCCAGCGTCGCAAGACCGTAGCCGTTCCAGCCCTGCGGCAGGGCCTGGCGCGGAATCAGGTAGTTGTAGCTCTGCTTACCTTCGTTGAGCTGGGCACCACCAGTCACTTCGGGGAGCCGCGTGGCGCCCGCACCCTGCACGGCGGCCAGCGCCGCGTGCAGCCGTGCCCGGGCCAACTCGAGGTCCGGCGATTCGCGCTGCGCTTCCTCAATGAGGGTGTCGAGCTGCGGGTCCGCATAGGCGCGCCACCATCCGTCTCCGGGCCACGCCGCCGGCGGTGCGGCAAACGAGTCCGAGCTGGCGAGCTGTTCGACTCCTTTCATGGCGGAGGGCGGATCCGTGCGCGGCAGCTGCGCGCAGCCTCCGGCCGCGAGGACGCCAACAGCGAGCAATCCTCGTATGAGGCGCTGAAAATTAGTGGCGAGTGGACTCTTTGTAACCAGCATTGACGGGTGCTCCAAAAACGTACTGTACGGTACAGTTTACTTTACAACGAGCACTTGTCAAGCAAAACTGTACGGAACGGTTTAGTATTGACAATTGTTGCGAAAGAGCCCCGAACTTGAACAAAGGCGCAGTAGCAGTGAATCCGTTCTGCCATTCTGCATCATGAAGAGCAAGACCGAAGCAAGACGCCAGGCCATCCTCAAAGCCGCCGCCGAGGTTTTCCGGGAGGTGGGGTTCGATCGCGCATCCATGTCCGAGATTTGCGCGCGCACTGGCGGCTCCAAAGCGACGCTGTACAACTACTTTCCCTCGAAGGAAAAGCTGTTCTTCGACGTCATGCACCAGGCCAAAGCGTTCGAGCTGGAGGCAATCGTAGGTGCGCTGAACCCGAACGCCGATGATCTGGAGCAGGAGCTGCGACATTTCGGGCAGAAATTCCTGGCTGTGCTGTACTCACCGGAAGCAATCGTGGTCCGGCGCCTCGTGATCGCCGAATCACGGCACTCCGACCTTGGCAAGCTATCTTTCGAGCAAGCCTCCGTTCCCCTTGAGAGGCAAGTCGCCGAATTTCTCAAGAAGGAAATGAAGCGCGGAAACCTCCGCACCGCCGATGCCAAGACCGCCGCCATGCATCTTCTCGGCTTGCTGGAATCAGAACTACTGCAGCGCGTCCTGCTGGGCGTCATGGAATCTGTGAGGCCAGACGCCATGAGTGGCGCCGTCAGGCGCGCGGTCGATGTATTCCTGTTTGGGTACGGCCGACGCTAACCAGAATCCCATGGATCACGCGGGATCCTGGTCCTCCCGCGGTTGTGCACCTATCCAATGCGTCGTTTTCGGCCCGTCACCCAATTGGAAATGCCGTACGGCCTGTTCCTGCAGGCGATCCGCCTTCGTTACGCGCTGGTGCTGGCGCAGATGTTCGAGCCAGGAGTCGGTTCGGAAGGTCTCGATGAATCGCCCATCTTCGGCGGGATCCTCGAATATGCCCCAGTCGTATGCTCCATCCCGGCGGCGCGCATCCGAATATTCCGCAAGAGCGCGCAAGAACTCGTCGCAACGCTGCGGATCGATGCGGTATTCGATCGTCACCAGCACCGGGCCTCGATCGGGCTCGATCGTTCGCGTCGTGACCGGATCGGGCCAATGCATCGAAGGTGAAAAGTCGACGTTGACGCCCGTCTGCAGCTTCCAGCGCCACGTGAGCGGAATCGCCACACTCGCGCCGGCGGCTGCGACGACAAGAGCGGCGGGCAACCCGGCGACGGCGGCAATCTCGCCCCACAGCGCGCTCCCGGCGGTCAACGCGCCGAACATCACGGTTACATACATTGCCAAGCCTCGGCCGCGCACCCATTCGGGTAATGCAACCTGCGCCGAGACGTTGAGCGAGGATACCGCGGCGATCCACGACGCGCCGGCGATGAGGCTTGCCGTAACCGCAGTCGCCGCGTCATGGGCGAACGCAAATAATGCGGTCGCCGCGGAGGTCGCAAGAGTGGCGGCCGCAACCAGCCGATCCGCGCCCCATTTCAACTTGAGCGGCCGCAACAGAAACGCGCCGCCGACGGCGGCGGCTCCGATGGCGCCCAGTAATAGCCCGTAGAGGCCGGGACCTCCGGCGATCTGATTGCGTGCGACCAGCGGCAACAGCGCCCAATACGCACTCGCAAATCCGAAGAAGCCGGTCGCCCGGATCAGCGTCGCGCTGAGATGGGCGTTGTATCGCGCATGCCGAAAGCCGGTGATAATGGCGCTGCCGAGGGGCTCGGGCGGCAGCCGCGTGCCAATGGTTTTCGCAGGGTGCCACCATACCAGGGCCGCAATCACCCCGAGGTTGCTGAAAGCATTGAGCCAAAACGGCGCCGCAATGCCGAAGGCTCCTATGATGATGCCGCCGAGCGCCGGACCAACGGCCCGGCTGACGTTGATGCCCACACTGTTCGCCGCAACGGCGGTAGGCAGCTCCGGCTTTGGCACGAGCCGCGGCACCACCGCTTGCCACGCCGGATAGGTGACGGCGGAACCCACGGTCACGATGAAACTGAATAGCAGGAGTCCGATCGGCGTGACGAGATGAAGCCATACGAGTGCGGCGAACGCGATCGAGGTGATCGTGACCGCGGACTCGCCGTAGATCAAGAAGCGGCGCTGATCCACGATGTCCATGAGTGCGCCGGCCGGAATCGCAAACAGAAACATCGGCAGGCTGTTGGCAACCTGCACCATGGAGACGGTGAGCGGGTTGGGGTCGAGGTTTGTCATCAGCCAGCCGGAAGCCACGTTGTACATCCAGCCACCGATGTTCGAGACCACGGTCGCAGTCCAGATCACCGTGAACGTCCGATGGCGAAATGGAGCCCATACCGCGGTGGCGGCTGCCGGCTGCGGCAGGGTGGCGGGAGGATCTTTCGGTATGGGCATTTCTGCAGCGTTCACGCAACGACAGCGACGTCGCGACTTCGCTCCAACGGCTTGAACGCCATCGCCATCATCACCGCGACGATCCCGAATCCCCAAGCCACCAGGTACAGCGTGCCGTAACTGCCGAAGCGGTCGTAGAGCCATCCGCCGAGCAGCGGGCCGGTGGCCATGCCGAGGCTCCCCGCCATCGCGGCGCCCCCGATGATCGTACCCATCATCCGCAGCGGGAAGTTCTCGCGCGCCAGCACCGCGTACAGCGGCATCACGCCTCCATAGGTAAAGCCGAATAGCACGGCCACCGAGTAGAACACGCTCAAGGTATCGGCAAAGTAGTAGGAGGCCGCGAAGAACGCCTGCATCACGAGGCCGGCGATCAGCGTGCGACGCGCACCGAACCGGTCGCCCGCAAGCCCGAAGGCAATGCGCCCGCCGAGACCCGCGAGGCCTTCCACGCTGTAGATCGTCACCGCCGTGCTCAGCGGGATGCCGCAGGTCACGGCATAGCTCACGGTGTGGATGATGGGTCCGGAGTGCGTCGCGCAGCAGAAGAAATTGGTGAGGATCAGCACGATGAACGGCGGCGAGCGGATGAATTGCCCGATGGGCATGGTGGGTTCAGCGGTTGCGGTGCCGCCACTTTGCGTGGGCCGACCCTCGAGCGCCGGCGGCCGGCGCACCAGGAACGAGACCGGCACAATGACGGCCACCACCAGTATCGCGACGATTTGCAGCACCTGCCGCCAGTCGTGGGAGGCGGCGAGCCGAGCGACCCATGGGGACATCGTGAGGGGCGCGACGCCGAATCCGGCTGACACCAGTGAAACGGCCAGGCTGCGCTGCGTCGCGAACCAGCCGGTAACGCAGGCCATGATGGGCGCGAAGATCGCCGACGTGGCGAGGCCGACCAGCAGCCCGAACGCACATTGGAATCCCACGAGCGATGGCGCCAGGCTCGCGAGTTCGAGGCCGGCGCCCAGCAGAACAGACCCGGCCAGGCAGGTCCAGCGGGCGCCGATTCGGTCGCTCAGAGCCCCCCAGGCGGCGCTCCCAAAGGCCATGGCGAGGAATCCGAGGGTCATGGCGGCCGACACGCCGGTCGTAGACCATCCCGTGCTGGCGGTGATCGGCCGCAGCAGGACGGGGAGCGAAAACAGCGCGCCGACCGCGATGCAGCCCATCAGCCCGCCGGCGCCGACAATCACCCAACGGTAGCGAGGTTCAGCCATGAGCGCCCCTGCTCTTGTTACCAGGATTCTACACAAGAAGCCGGGGTTCGAGTCTCTCTCTCAATGGGATCCTATTGGCGCGAGCGTTCTCGCCCCTCTCGGACCGCTGCTACGAGGTCGTCCGTAGTGGCTTTGGGCTTCACTCCCGGGACGTCCAGCGGTGACGACTTGGACTTTGGAGCCGGCGACAAGCGAAATACCGCGCCGTCGAATCTCGACCGCTCCCTCTCCTTCGGCTTCCTCGAGCACCGAGGCAAAATTCTCTCGTGCCTCGGAATACGTATAAGCCTTCATGTACCCGTTACCCCCAAGGTCTCCAGTTTGAGACTTCGTGCCCGTTCCACCAAGACCTTGTCAAGGCTCAGGATCGGGGCGCGTTGATTGACTGCACACGCGATGACGTAAGCGTCATCCCGCTCGATCGCCTTGCGCTTGACCATCGCAGACAGTGCATTGCCGATTTCCCAATGCACCGAAGATGGTGCCACGCGCAAGCATAGTACCAGCGTACAATTGTACAAATATAAATGCGGGTCAAGGCGGGCTCATGGCAATGAATATTCGCGAGGTGCGAATGCGATTCCGGAAGTGGATGAGCGGTGCGGTCGTGGGCACCATTGCCGCGAACGTCTTGGCGGCCGCGCCGGCTTCTCCGCCCAAGGATTGGTTTCACATCATCCGGATCGACGCCCATACCTTCGCTTTGTCGGAACCGAAGTATTGGCAGCAAAACGTCAGCTATCTGCTGATTGGACAGAAGCAGGCGCTGTTGTTCGATACCGGGCCCGGCATCTACCGTATCCGGGACGTCGTCCAGACCTTGACGACTTTGCCGGTGCTGGTCATTCCGTCGCATCTGCACTTTGATCACGTCGGGCGCATTCAGGAATTCTCGGACATCGGTCTGATCGACATCCCCGCCCTCCGTGCCGAGGTGCACGACGGGGTGTTCGTGGAAACGGAGAATCAATTCATGCTGAATTCATCCGTATCGAAGTTCCACGTCACGAAGTGGATCAAGGACGGCACAGTGATCGATTTGGGTGGGCGGCCGGTAACGGTGCTCAGCACCCCTGGGCATACACCGGACTCGGTGTCGATCGTCGATCCGGGCCGCAAGCGCGTCTTCTCCGGCGATCTGGTCGACAAGGATGTCTGGGCGCTGACGCAGGGCGCCGATCTGGCCCAGATTGCCGCGTCGGTTCGCCGCCTATTGCAGGTTCTTCCCAAAGACGGTTCGGACTACGAAGCCCATCGAGAGCCGCCGTGGCACTACCGTGATCTGGAGGAGGAGGCCGCGGGTGTCGAGTCGGTGGTGCGCGGCGACATACCAGTGAAGCGGGGTTGCCTGGGCGGACAGCCCATGCGCACGTATGCGGTCGGACAGTTCACGGTTACCACGCCTCTGGCGGGGGTCGTCACGTTGAAGCCTTTGGACTCCGTGGAAACCGTGCTCGATGACGCTCCTTGTGAGAGGCAATAACGCAAGCGTCCTCGATCAAGCAAGGCGTCATCCGCCGGATGGCTGCGCGCGTCCGAATCCGCCGCCGCCCGGCGTTTCGATGACGAATACGTCGCCGGGATTCATCTCGGCCTTCGCGTTGCCGGACAGCTCCTCGCGCGTGCCGTCGGCGCGCTCGATCCAGTTGTGGCCCAGCGCACCGGGACTTCCGCCCTCGAGGCCGAACGGTGCGATGCGCCGGTGGTTCGATAGGATCCCGGCGGTCATAGGCTTCAGAAAACGGACCCTGCGGACCACCCCGTCGCCGCCGTGGCGCCGCCCCGCGCCGCCCGAGCCACGGCGGATCCTGAAGTCGTCGAGGTGCACGGGAAAGCGCCATTCCAGCACTTCGGGGTCGGTCAGCCGCGAATTCGTCATGTGAGTCTGGACGGCGTCGGTGCCGTCGAAGTCCGGCCCCGCGCCCGAGCCGCCGGCTATCGTCTCGTAGTACTGGTGGACGTCGTCGCCGAATGTGAAATTGTTCATCGTGCCCTGCGCCGCCGCGAGCACGCCGAGCGCGCCATACAGGCAGTCGGCGATGCATTGCGAGGTTTCCACGTTGCCGGCGACCACGGCCGCCGGATAGCGCGGGTTGAGCATCGAGCCTTCCGGGATGATGAGGTGCAGGGGTTTCATGCAACCCTCGTTCATCGGGATCTCGTCGCCGATCAGCGTGCGGAACACGTACAGCACGGCCGCCCGGCACACGGCGGCGGGTGCGTTGAAATTATTGGGCTGCTGCGCCGAGGTGCCGGTGAAATCGATGATGCCGCTGCGGCTCGCGCGATCTATCGAGATCTTCACCTGGATGGCGCAACCCTGATCCATTTCATAGCGGAACTCGCCATCCCTGAGCACGCCGAGAACGCGGCGCACGCTTTCCTCGGCATTGTCCTGGACGTGCCTCATGTAGGCGAGAACAACCTCGAGGCCGAACTGGGCGGCGATGCGCCGCAGTTCCTGCACACCCTTTTCATTGGCGGCGATCTGCGCCTTGAGGTCGGCGATGTTCTGCGCGACGTTGCGCGTCGGATAGCGGCCGGACAGCAGCAGAGCCGCGATTTCCCGTTCGCGGAAGCGGCCCTGCTCGACGAGCAGGAAGTTGTCGATCAGGACTCCTTCCTCCTCGACGGTGGTGCTGTCCGGCGGCATGGAGCCTGGCGTGATGCCGCCGATATCCGCATGATGGCCGCGCGAGGCCACCCAGAAGATCGGCGTGTCGCGGCCCGGGTTGAACACCGGGGTGATGACGGTCAGGTCGGGCAGGTGCGTGCCGCCGTTGTAGGGGGCGTTGAGGACGTAGACATTGCCCGGCTTGATCGCGCTCGTCCCGAGGCGGATCACGGAGCGCACGCTGTCGCCCATCGAGCCCAGATGCACGGGCATGTGCGGGGCGTTCGCGATCAGCTGTCCATCCTGGTCGAACAGCGCGCACGAAAAATCGAGCCGCTCCTTGATGTTCACCGAAGAACTGGTCTTTTCCAACACGACGCCCATCTGTTCGGCGATCGACATGAACAGGTTGTTGAAGATCTCCAGCATCACGGGATCGACGGCCGTGCCGATCGCACAATCGCGCTCGAGGGCGGCGACGCGGGTCAGCACCAGGTGGTCGCGCGCCGAAACCTCGGCCTGCCAGCCGGGTTCGACGACCGTCGTGGCATTCGGATCGACGATGATTGCGGGCCCCGCGATCCGGTCGTGCGGCGCGAGGTCGGCCCGATCGTAGACCGGAGTGTCGTGCTGTGAGCCCCCCGCGTGCATCGCGACGACGCCGGCGGGGCGAGGGCTTCCCGCGCGCACCGCCGCGTCCAGAAGACGGTCCGTGACCTCCTCGGTGGTTCCGATCGCCTCCACCGAGATCGCTTCGATGATGTGCGCGTTGCCGGTCGCGATGAACCCGAATTGCCGCCGGTAGGCGGCCTCGAACGCCGCGACGATATCGGCGGTCGCGCCGAAATCGACGACGAGGGCCGAGTCGGTGCCCTCGTACCGGAGGTACACCTTGCGCAGGACCTGAATGCGCTCCGCGGCGATACCCTGGCTGCCGATCTCGGCGCCGGCCTCCGCGGCCAGCGTGGCATAGCCCGCTGCGAGGTCCTCGACCGCCTCATCGTCGAGGCGCCGCTCCACGGCGCGCTCGCGGATGGCGCGCAGGTCCGCGAGTCCCATGCCGTAGGCGGACAGCACGCCCGCCAAGGGATGGATGAAGATCGTCGTCATGCCGAGCGAGTCGGCGACCGCGCAGGCATGCTGTCCGCCGGCGCCGCCGAAGCAGGCCAGCACGTAGCGGGTGACGTCGTAGCCGCGCGCGATCGAGATCTTCTTGATCGCGTTGGCCATGTTCTCGACGGCGACCTTGAGGAAACCGTCCGCGATGCGCTCCGCGGAGTGCGGCTCGCCGGTGGCCGCGCTGATCTCGCGAGCGAGCTGCGCGAACTTCGCTCGCGTCGCCTCGACGTCGATGGGCTGGCCGGCATCGGCGCCGAAGACCTTGGGGAAGAACTCCGGCTGGATGCGGCCCAGCAACACGTTGCAATCCGTGACCGTGAGAGGACCCCCCCGGCGGTAGCATGCCGGCCCCGGCACGGCGGCCGCCGAGTCGGGGCCCACGCGCAAGCGCGCGCCATCGAAGAACAGGATCGAACCGCCGCCGGCCGCGACAGTGTGAATCTGCATCATCGGCGCGCGTATGCGCACGCCGGCGACCAGCGTCTCGAACGTGCGTTCGTACGCGCCGGCGAAGTGCGACACGTCGGTCGACGTGCCGCCCATGTCGAAGCCGATGACCTCGTTGAACCCGGCCATCGCCGCGGTGCGCACCATGCCGACGACGCCGCCTGCGGGGCCCGACAGGATGCTGTCCTTGCCCTGGAAGCGGCGGGCGTCGGTGAGGCCGCCGTTGGACTGCATGAACAGCAGTCGCGGCCGCGATTCCTCCGGGCCCAGACAGCCTGCGACCTGGTCGACGTAGCGGCGCAGGATCGGGGACAGGTAGGCATCGGCGACCGTGGTGTCGCCGCGCCCGACGAGCTTCATCAGCGCGCTGACCTCGTTCGACAGCGAGACCTGCGTGAAGCCCAGGTCCCGGGCCAGGGCCGCGACTGCCCGCTCATGAGCCGGAAAGCGATAGGCGTGCATGAACACGATCGCGGCCGAGCGGATGCCGTCGCGATAGGCCGCCTCGAGCTCGAGGCGCGCGGCGGCGAGGTCGACCGGCACGACGGTCTCGCCCTGGGCGCTGATGCGTTCGCCGACCTCGACGACGCGCTCGTACAGCAGTTCGGGCAGGCGGATGTGCCGGTCGAACAGGCGCGGCCGGTTCTGGTAGCCGATGCGCAGGGCGTCGCGGAATCCGCGCGTCGTAACCAGCAGCGTGCGCTCGCCTTTGCGCTCGAGCAGCGCGTTCGTCGCAACCGTCGTGCCCATCTTCACGGCTTCGATCGCATCCGGCGGAATGTCGGCGCCGGCGGCCAGGCCGAGCAGTTCGCGGATGCCGTGGATCGCGGCGTCCCGGTAGCGTTCGGGATTCTCGGACAGCAGCTTGTGCGTCAGCAGGCGGCCGTCGGGCCGGCGCGCGACCACGTCGGTGAAGGTACCGCCCCGGTCGATCCAGAATTGCCACTTGCCGTCCACGTCCGTGAATATTACGCCAGGACGCATGCCTCGACGGTTTGCGCTGGCCGGAGGGCGCCGGACACCGGTACGATAGGTTCAAGGGTCTCGGTCGGGGCGCCGTTGGCGGGAATAGATGGGATGGGCCGGGAGTCATATAGCCATGGTGAAGGCTGCCAGGACACCGTGAAACTGCCGTGCGGTCAGTCCCGTGGATGACCGGCGCCGTCGATTCGAGGCGCTGGTCCTGCCGCATCTGGACGCCGCGTATCGGCTGGCACGGTGGTTATCGCGTTCACCCGGCGACGCGGACGACGTCGTGCAGGAGGCGATCCTGCGCGCCTATCGAGGATTCGACGCTCTCCGGGGGACGGATGTGAAGGCGTGGCTGCTGACCATCGTCAGAAATTGTCACTGGACGGCGCTCAAGCAGCAGCAGCGCCGCGCCCACGTGCCGCTGCCCGAGGAGCACGATGTCCCTGCCTTGATCGCGACCACGCCTGAACCCGAGAGTGCCTCGATTCGACGGGACGAGGAACGCACGTTCGACAGGCTGTTGTCGGCATTGCCCGAGGAGCAACGGGAAATCCTGGTGCTCCGGGAAATCGAGGAGATGGATTATCGCGCGATTGCCGCGATCGTGAACGTCCCCATCGGCACCGTGATGTCCCGCCTGGCGCGGGCGCGCGCGGCCCTCAGGGCACGTTGGCTGCAAGAGGCGCAAGGAGAACCCCATGCCGTGCGGTGAATCGCTGCGCGTTCAAGCCTACTTCGACGGGGAACTCGATGCGCTCAACGCAGCCGAGGTCGAGCGGCATGCGGAGGCCTGCCCGGAGTGCCGGGCGCTGCTCGAAGACCTGCAACAGCTGCGCACCGCGCTGCAGACCGGCGTGGGCCCCGCCGGCGCGCCGCCGGCGCTGCGCGCGCGGATCCTGCGCACGCTGGATTCAGAGGTCCCCGCAGCCGGCCCGGATCGAAATGCGGAGCGGCTCCGGGATTGGAGATCACGGCCGTTCTGGAAGGGCGCCCTCAGCGGCATCGCCGGTACCGCGATCGCCGCAGGCATCGCATTCCTGGTCCTGGGGCCGCCGCTCGCCGATCCACTGGTCGAGGATCTGGTGAACGCCCAGGTGCGATCGCTGATGCCGAATCACCTGATCGAGGTGGTGTCCACCGACAAGCACACGGTCAAGCCGTGGTTTGCGGGCCGCACCGACGTCTCGCCGGTCGTCGCCGACTTCGCCCAGCAGGGGTATCGGCTGGTCGGCGGACGCGCCGATTATCTCGAACACCAGCGCGCCGCGGTGGTGGTCTATGAACACGGCCCGCACGTCATCAACGTGTTCAGTTGGGCGGCCACCCGGGGCGGCTTGCCGAAGAACACCACCCGCAACGGCTATCACCTGGCGTTCTGGAGGACGGGGAATCTCGTGTATTGCGCCGTCTCCGACACGGGCTGGGATGAGCTGAAGGGGTTGGTGCGGCTGTTGCAGGATCTCGGCGTCGGCGACGGCCGCCCCGCGATGGAATAATTCGCGCCCAGGGCAAGTCTCCTTTCGTGAACCGCAACGGAGGAGTGCACATGTCGAATGAAAAATTGCCGCTGTCGCGCCGCAATGCCCTGAAATGCATGGCCTATGGCGGAGCGGGCACCCTGTTCGCCCTGTCGGGCGGGGTTTTCACGCCGATCGATCTCGCGATGGCCCGGGCCTACGACGAGAGCAAGCCCCTGGGCACGCCGCTTTTCGTCCAGATCAGCGACACGCACATCGGCTTCAACAAGGAGGCGAATCCGGATGTCGGCGGGACCCTGGGGCAGACCATCGATATCGTGAACGGCATGCCTCAGCAACCGGCACTGATCATCCACACGGGCGACATCACGCATCTGTCGAAGCCGGCCGAATTCGACCTGGCGCAGCAATTGCTCTCGCGATTGCGCGTCACCGAATTGCACACGGTTCCCGGCGAGCACGACACGACCGACGCCACGGTGACGGAATATTTCAACCGATTCGGCAACGCGTCGGACAACCGGGGCTATTACAGCTTCGATCATGCGGGCGTCCATTTCCTCGCCTTGGTCAACGTCCTGCAGTTCAAGCCCGGCGGCCTCGGGACGCTCGGTCCGGACCAGCTCGCCTGGGTGGCGGCCGACCTGAAGGGCCGCTCGCCCAGCACGCCGATCGTGGTCTTCGCGCACATGCCGCTCTGGACGATCTACGAACCCTGGGGCTGGGGCACCGGCGATGCGGATCAGTTGCTGGGGCTGCTGCGCCGGTTTGGCTCGGTGACGGTGTTGAACGGCCACATTCACCAGATCGTGCAGAAAGTGGAAGGCAACGTCACATTCCATACAGCCCGCTCGACCGCGTATCCACAGCCCGTCGCGGGCGAAGGCCCGGGACCCGGTCCGCTCAAAGTCGCCGCGGGCGTGCTGCCGAAGATGCTCGGCGTAACGAGCGTGAACCTGGTGAAGCATCCGCGCTCGCTGATGCTGAACGACACGGCGCTCGCCTGAGGGGGCGGACATGAATCTCAAGAATCATAGAACGCTATTGGCGCTGATCGGTCTGGCGGCGCTCGGGTGCGCGGCGGCGGCCTCGATGAGCGCGGGAGCGGCCGAGGAACCGAAGGTTCTGATCAAGGACTTCCTGTTCACGCCCCTGTCGCTGACCGTCAAGGCCGGCACTGCGGTAACGTGGGTCAATATGGATGACGAACCGCACAACGTCATCAGCGATACCGGGCTGTTCCGGTCGGGCGGCTTCGACACCAACGAGAGCTTCTCGCATAAATTCGACAAACCCGGCACCTACCGCATCACCTGCTCCATTCATCCGAGAATGGTGGCGACCATTGTCGTGGAGTGAAGGCGATGAAGGCGGCGGCACGACTCGCTCTTGGCATCGCCTCAACCACGGCGGTATTGGCGGGCGGCGTCGCCGCCTTCATCGGCTCCGGCGTCTACGACATCGGCGCGGACGATCATCACACGAAGCTCGTGTCGGCAATGATCGAGACCCTGCGCGAGCGATCGATCAGCGTACGGGCCGCTTCCGTCGAGGTACCCAGCCTCGAGGACCCCGCGAAAATCGCGGCGGGCGCTTCACGTTACGCGACTTTGTGCGTCGGCTGCCATCTCGCGCCGGGGACATCCCAATCGGCCATTCGGCCCGGGTTGTACCCGCACGCGCCGAGCCTCGCACAGGAGGACCTGGAGGACGCACGCAAGACGTTCTGGACCGTCAAGCACGGCATCAAGATGAGCGCGATGCCGGCCTGGGGCAAGAGCCTCGATGATGCGTCGATCTGGGAGATCGTGGCATTTGCACGCCAGATGCCGGGAATGTCGCCCGAGACCTACCGGCAGCTTTCGAACAGCCGGCAAGAGTGACGGATGGGGCGGGCATTGGCCGCCAGGGAATTTGACATATCCCGCAGCCGAACAGCGATGTCGCAATCGCTCCAGTTAATCCGTTTCACTCTCTAGGACGCCGGCTATCGCCGGTGTTCCGGGCGATTCCAGCGGCGTCGATGGGGACCACGTCATGTCAGTTCCAGCAGCCCTCATGTTGCGATGCGCAACTCCAGTCGCCGGCGTCACGATGCCGGCGGTCCGTTGGGGACGCCATAAATTCATTGGACATGCATTTGTGCCGGTGATAGTTAAGGGGCGCGATTTCAAGGAATGGAATTGCATAGAACAAGAACATTCCCAAGAGCGTCGCACCTTGAATCGCGTTGTGCTCAAAAGTTAACCAACGACAGCGCAAACAACCTTGAGGTAGGGAGTCATCATGAACACGCAATGTCTTGAGGCGGTCAGATTCAATCCGGCGCGGTTGTATGCGCTGCTGGCGCTCGCGGCCATGCTGTGTCTTTCGCTCGCGCCCAAGCCGGCACTCTCGCAAGTGTCGGCGACCTTGGCGAACCAATCGAACAGCCAAACGCCCTTGCAGGTAAAGAGCGGCAAGGCGACCCTAACCCAGCATTACGATCCAACCAAAATGCTGCGCCTGACCATTGCGTTGACGCCGCCGCACCCGGACCAGGAGCGGCAATTGATCACGGCGTTGCACGACAAGCAGTCGCCGCTGTTCCATAAATTTCTCACCCCGCAGCAGTGGGATGCGCGTTTCGCGCCCTCGGCGCAAGACGAGCAGGCGGTGGTCGATTGGGCAACGGGCGCGGGATTCACGATCAACCAGCGCTATGCCGACCGGCTGCTGGTGGATGTCCAAGCGCCCGCCGGGGTCATCGAGAAGGCGCTCAACATCACCATCAACAACTATCAGATCGGCTCGACCACGTATTTCGCGAACGACCGCGATCCCGTCCTGCCGGCCGGACTCTCGCACACCGTCCAGGCGATCCTGGGGTTGGATTCCTTTCTGCGGCTGCGGCCCGCTCATGTCACCTCCCTGGGCGGCAACCATCCGGACGTTCCCAGGCCGGATTTCGTAGCGGGGCCGTCGAGGGTGGTGGGCCAGGCGCAGCATGCGAATGGCGACCCGAAGAAATTGGCCGCTGCCATGCAGCAGCACAAGTCAGGGGCCGCGCCGAACAGCCCCGACATCACCAATGGAAACTATGATCCGACGGACATCTACAGCAGCGAGGCGTACGACTGGAATGCGCTGCAAAACCTGGGCCATTGCTGCAATCCCGAGGGCAATCCCGGCAACTCCCCGCCCCAATCGACGATAGCCATCGCCTCCTTCGGCGACGTGGCCTACTCCGACGTGGCCGGGTTCCAGTCTCAATATGGCTACCTCGCTTACAACATCAACAAGATCGGCATCGATGGGGGCTATACCTGCAACAACGCCTCCGGCTACGACGACAACTGCTTGGAGGTCACCCTGGACACGGAATGGTCCCTGGCCATGGCCAATAGTTTCGGCTCCTACGCCAACACGGCGTTTGTATGGGTCTACGAGGGCGCCAATTTTTACGATATTGCCGATGTCTACAACGCAATGGCGAGCGACAACTATGGGAGAGTCTCGAGCACCAGCTGGGGCTGCGAGGAGTTCGCGTGCTTCAGCGGTTCGACCATGAACACGCTCGACGGCATCTTCGCCAAGCTGATCGGCCAGGGCTGGACGCTGATCGCGGCTTCGGGCGATCAGGGCGCTTCCGCCGGCTGCGGCGATGCAACCGCCGTGCAGTTCCCGTCCTCGGACCCGAACATGGTGGCCGCGGGCGGCACACTGCTGAGCCTGATCTCGGGCCCGGAGTACATCTCGGAAGTGGGTTGGACCGGAGGCACCTTCAGCGGGGCCTGCGGCAGAAACGACGGCGGCAGCACGGGCGGCTTCAGCGGGTGGTTCGGCGCTCCCTCCTATCAATCGGCCTTCGGCTACGGCGCACGGGCCGTGCCCGACATGGCGCTCAATGCGGCGGCATTCCAGAACATGTATTTTGCGCAAATCGGCGGCTGGATCGGCGTGGGAGGCACCAGCGTCGTTGCTCCTGAACTCGCGGGATTCTTCGCCCAGGAGAATGCCTACGGACTGGTTCTGGGGAGCGTCTGCGGCAGCGCCGGGACCGCTCCGTGCTCGCCGATCGGCAACGCCAACATCCTCATGTACAACTACACGGGCGCGGGCCCATCGTCCTATCACTATCCGTTCTACGACATCACCAGCGGCTGCAACACCAACGACGTGACCGCTTACTATGGCCTCGGCTATTACTGCGCCGGCGCCGGTTTCGATGAGGTCACGGGCTGGGGTTCGATGAACGCGCTGCAACTCGCCTGGACGATCAATTGGGAAAATGCCTACACCACGAATGGCGGCCCGACCGTCGACGTGTACGGCCCGGCCACCAATACTTGGTACAACAGCGATCAAGAGGTGTATTGGTACGTTTACGACACCACGAGCGCCGGACCGGGAACCGGCATTGCCGGCTTCACGCAGGGATGGGACTCGTTTCCGAGCGACCCCACCTCAGAAGCGACGCCGGGCACCGGGAATTCCTTCTACAGTGGCCCGCAGTACGCCAACAGCACAGAGGGCTGCTTGGACCTGACCGGGACTTATTGCGCCGGTTACGTGAGCCAGGGATGGCACTACGCCTATGTGGAGGCGTGGAACAACATGGGCATCCCTTCGGGTGTCCAGGTGTATGGCCCGATCGGCTACGACACCGTTCCGCCGGTGACCAAGATTTCTCTGGCCGGCAACCTGGTGTCGGGTACGTACGATTCGCAGGTGACGGTGACGCTCTCCGCCACGGACGCCAGCAGCGGGGTGGCCCACACGTATTATGCAGTCGGTGGCGGCTCCTACGTGAGCTACGCAGGCCCGTTCACGGTAGACACCGCGGGAGCGCACAAAGTCAACTATTACAGCGTGGACGTCGCCGGCAATACCGAAACAGCCCATGCGAAAAAATTCACGATAGGCGATGTCTTGAGCATCGGACTGAGCGCCTCCTCGCTGACCTATCCGACGACGGTGATAGGCAAAAAATCGGCGGCGCAGGTGATCACGGTCACCAACACCGGAACCGAGTCGATCACATTTACGTCGGTCACAATCGGCGGCGCCGATCCGTCCTCATACATCCTCTCGTCCAATTCGTGCACCGGTGCGGTCGCTCCCGGTAAGACCTGTAAGGTGGGCGTCGAATTCAAGCCCGCCGCCGCCGGTGCGTTGACCGCCACCCTGAGCATCAAGGACAACGTCTCGGGTTCGCCGCAAAAGGTCGCGCTGAAGGGCAAGGGAGAGACGTGACGGCCGCGCACGGCAGGGAGGCCGGTGGGGTCTCCCGGTGCGTTGCCGTGATCTGAGAGGCCATTGCCGGCAAGAGCGAGCGTCAGGAAGAACCACAACTTCCTGGCGCTTGGCTCTTGTTCG
>Ga0302201_10000883_pt1 | contig 27132 bp, 25 predicted proteins | sample II_Bog_N3_2_FD_194586 | JGI IMG/M metagenome (GOLD analysis project Ga0302201, IMG submission 194586) | Peat permafrost microbial communities from Stordalen Mire near Abisko, Sweden - II_Bog_N3_2 | ecosystem: Environmental > Terrestrial > Soil > Wetlands > Peat | place: Sweden: Abisko... | reverse complement strand
GGGAGCAGGCCGCACCCACCCTGGTGCTCCGGTCAGCGCGCACGCGGGCATCGAGATGCACGCCAAGCTCGGCGACCGCATCGAGGTGGGGCAGAGGCTGGCGACGCTCTTCAGCGAAGACGCCAAGCTGCTCGACGAGCCGGAAGAGATGCTGCGCGAGACGCTGCAGATCTCCGACGAGCCGACGACGCCCATTCCGCTCATCCGCGAGATCGTCACTAAGGACCAACCTGGCTGATAGCTAGTAGCCGTAAAAATTTGCTTCGCCGCAAGACCGCACCATTCGTTACACTCAACCCACACCTCATCAGGCTGTAGCAGACGAGCCAAACCGCCCAAGGGAGCGCATCGTGGCACGATTCACCGGACTTCTCGGACTCATCACGTTTCTTGGCCTAGCCTACGCGCTCTCCACCAATCGCCGCGCGATCAAGTGGCGCACCGTCGCATGGGGACTAAGCCTGCAGATCATCTTCGCCTTCCTGGTGATCAAGTGGGCGTATGGACAGCGCATCCTGCAGGTGGCCAGCAACGGGGTGACCTCGATGCTGGGGCACGCGGCCGACGGCTCCAAGATGGTCTTCGGGCAGATGGGCGATCCGCACAGCGTGCTCGCCACCTTCGCCTTCGCCGTGCTGCCGACGATCATCTTCGTCAGCGCGTTCTTCGCCGTGCTGTACCACATCGGCGTGATGCAGCGAGTGATCAAGGTGGTGGCGTGGATCATGCAGCGGACGATGGGCACCAGCGGCGCGGAGAGCACCAACGTCGCGGCGAGCATCTTCATGGGGCAGACCGAGGCGCCGTTGACGATCCGGCCATTTCTGGCGGGTGCGACCAACTCCGAGCTGATGACCATCATGACCTCCGGCATGGCGCACGTCTCCGGCGGCATCATGGCGGCGTATATATCGTTTGGCATCAATGCCAAGGACCTGCTGTCGGCGGTGATTATGACCGCGCCGGGAACGATCCTGGTGGCGAAGATGCTGGTGCCGGAGACCGAGGTCCCTGCCACCGCGGGCACGGTCCACATGCCGCCGTCGGAGGAGCACGCCAATGAGAATTTCATCGGATCGATTGCGCGGGGAACCATCGACGGCGGCGCGCTGGCGTTCAATGTGGCGATCATGCTGATCAGCTTTCTCGCGCTGGTCGGCCTGCTCAACGCGACGATGTTGGGCGTCCACAACATGATCGGCGTCCACTACATTGGCGTCCACTCAATCGGATTTCCAACGAGCCTCAACGCGGTGCTCGGCTTCTTCGGCGCGCCGGTTGCGTGGCTGATTGGGATTCCGTGGCGCGAGGCTTCGGCGATCGGAAATCTGTTGGGAACGCGCGCGGTGCTGAACGAGTTTGTGGCCTACACGCAGCTCGGATTGATGAAGACCGGCCCCGGCGCGCTGTCGCCCCGAACCTTCTCCATCGCAACGTTTGCGCTGTGCGGCTTTGCAAACCTCGGCTCAATCGGGATGCAGATCGGCGGCATTGGGGCGCTGGTTCCGAATCGGCGGAACGATCTGGCGCGGCTCGGATTCCGCGCCATGCTCGCCGGGACGATGGCGAACCTGATGTCGGCGGCTATCGTCTCCATGCTGATCAAGTAGAATTCCGTTGCGCAATAAAGCTAAATAGTAACGCGAAGAATATGAGGTAACAATAAGAAATGGAAGGCAATATGAATAAGTTAGTCGCATCGGTTCTGGGGGTCTTCCTCGCTTCGTTCCTCACCCCTATCGCTCCGGCCCAATCCAGCGACATTCCCCATCTGGAGAAGAAGGATGGACGCTACGCATTTATCGTCGATGGCAAGCCGTTCCTCGTCCTGGGCGGCCAGATCAACAACTCCAGCGCGTGGCCCGCGACCCTTCCCGCCGCGTGGAGCGCCGCTGAAGCCCTGCACATGAACACCGTCGAGACCCCCGTCTACTGGGAGCAGATGGAGCCCACCAAGGGGACATTCGACTTCTCCAACGTGGACCTGCTGGTTGCACAGGCGCGCGAGCACAAGTTCCACCTCGTACTGCTCTGGTTCGGAACATGGAAGAACGGGCAGAACCACTACGTTCCGGAGTGGATCAAGTCCGACACGAAGACCTACCCGCGCGAGGAGAACGCCTACGGCAAGCTGCTCGATGTGATGAGCCCCAACTCGATGGCCAACCTCGAAGCCGATAAGACAGCCTTCGCCGCGCTGCTCGGTCACGTCAAGACAATCGACGCCGCGCAGCACACCGTCATTATGATTCAGGTGGAGAACGAGTCCGGCTCGGTCGGCTCCATCCGCGACTTCAGCCCCGCCGCGCAGAAGCAATTTGACGCGGCCGTTCCCGCGGAGTTCGCGCGCGCCATGCACCTGCCCACCGGCGGCACATGGAGCAAAACCTTTGGCCCCGACGCCGACGAGAGCTTCGCCGCCTACTCCACCGCGCACTACATCGGCGAGGTTGCAGCCGCGGGCAAGGCCGTGTACCCGCTGCCGATGTACTGCAACGTCTGGTTCGCCTATCCCGTCCACGCGCTGGAGAATCGCGACCGCCCCTCGGCCGGTCAGGAGTATCCCTCCGGCGGCCCGCAGCAGGCCAATATCCCCATCTGGAAGGCGGCCGCGCCCGCCATCGACATCCTGGCGCCGGACTTCTACTCCGACGACTTCAGCCTCTTCCGCTCGATCGTCGCCACCTACGAGCGCGCCGACAACCCGCTCTTTATACCGGAGAGCCAGCTCGGCCCCAACTTTGGCCGCTACTTCTTCTACGCGCTGGGCAACGGCGCCATCGGCTTCTCGCCCTTCGGCATCGACCGCTCCGCGCAGGCCACGCAGCCTGCCGATCAGGTCCCCAATGTTGACCGTCCCGCCACGCCTGCCGACAACTACGCGCTCTTCAACGCTCCCGGCGGCGAGATCGCCCAGCTCAATCTGGAAGGCAAACTGCAGACCGCGGTCGAGGACAAGGGCGCGGCGCGCCAGACCATCCACTTTGCCACCGCCGACGCGGTTGCCTCCTTCGGCTTTCCCCAGCCCGACGGAACATATCCTCCGGGGACGCCGGCCCAGCAGGGACGCGCCGTGGTGGCGCAGCTCGGCCCGCTGGAGTTCCTGGTCAGCGGCTTCGACGCGAGCGTCAGCTTCTCCCTGCCCGCCGCCGTGCTGCAGCAGACGCCCAACCTGCAGCTCGAAATCCTGCGCGCCGAGGAAGGGAAGTACGTCGACGGGCTCTGGCAGACCACGCGCATCCTAAACGGCGACCAGACCGACCGTGGCCTCAACTTCCGCAGCAGCAACCCGCCGCTGGTGCGCATCCACCTGCACACGCTGCCCCTCTACGACGAAGCGATCCACCGCAAGAGTGAGTAGAGGCTGTCGCGAGAAGGTCTACACCCTGCGGCTATTGGTTGCGTTTGCTTAAAAATGCTGGAATATCGCGGGCACCCTGAGTTACCGCGACAATCTCGATCCACTCGCTCTGCACGCGATAGAGGATCAGGTAAGCCCCTACCGTCCAGAAGAGGACCGGTAAGGGCGTGAGGTCCTCGCGTTTGTGACCTATCGCGGGAGTCTGAGCGAGCAATTGGAAGGCGTCGAATAGCTTGCCGATCCATCGGTCCGCCGAGTCGAGGTTGTCCTGAGCGATGTACTCCCATATCTCGTCGAGATCGAGCTCGGCGGCAACACTCAGAACATACCGGTTCATGCGCTGATCTTTCTCCGCGCTCGCGATCTGCTAGCAATACGCGCACGCACCGCTGCCGGGTCAGCCTTCTCTCCGCGGTCAAGCGACGCCAGCCGGTGGCCCAGCTCTTTGTTGAAGGCAGCGATCTGCGCGCTGCGCGCCTGATCGTGCTCTTCCAGCAGACGGAGGGCCTCGCGCACCACCTCGCTGGCCGAGTTGTAGCGGCCGGAGCCGACCTTGTTGCCGACAAACTCTTCGAGCTCGGGCGTCAGAGAGACGTTCATACGGAATACCTCTAGCCTTTGATGCTGCCGCGAATAACAATCTTTGTCAATCTTGAGCATTAAGCGAATTCTCACACAACGCTCAGGGTTGAGATGTGGGGCGTCCGAACTGGGAAGGGTCAGGCGAGCGTGAGTTCGAGCGTGGTGACGCTGGCTGGAGGGAAGGCGTGGGTTAGGCGGCCCGTGTTAGGCGTTGCGGCGATGGGCGACGGATGGACGGCGTCCGGGTGGGCGAAGTCATTGTGCGCGTGGACGTCTGGCTCGGCCAGTACTTGGCCGCTGTAGCTGGCAATGCTGGCCCCGCCGACCGCAATCTCAGCGGTGACGGGCTGGTCGATGTGCGGGTTAACCACGGTGAGCGTGAGCAGTTTGGGATTGGTGGGTGAGATGGAGGCGGAGCCGCTGAGTCCAGCGAGGAGCTTTACCGCCTCCAGCGATCCGGTGTAGCTGTTGCCACCCACCGGGATGGGCGCGTTGGCCAGTGGGTTGCGAATCGCGGGAGCAGAGAATTCCGCTCGTACGGCTTGCGCGCCGCGGTGCGGCATATACATCTGGAAGACGTGGAATGTGGGCGTGACGGTGAACTTGTCTCCCTGCGCCAGCATGAGCGAGTGGATGCAATTGATGGACTGCGCGACGGCGGCCACGGCGACCTTGTCCGCGTGGCGTTGGAAGATGTCCAGCGTGATGCCGGTCAGCAGGGCGTCGCGCATGGTGGATTGCTGCGACAGGTTGTACTCGGGGCCGAGCGCGGTGCCCTTGCCGTACCATGCGCCCCACTCGTCCACCACCAGCTTGACGTGGTTCTGGCCGGGTTGCGCGGTTTCAGTGATTGCGGCCCAGTGGTCGGTGACGACGCGCTCCATGATGCTGGCGCGGGTCAGCAGGTCGTAGTAGTCGTCTGAGTTGAATTTGAGTGCGTCGCCTTCGGCGAAGGCGCTGGGGCTGCCCGAGGTGTAGTAGTGGACGGAGAGGCCGAAGAGGTTGCGCCGCTCGGAGTTGGCGTAGAGGCTCTTGAAGAGGCGGCGCGTCCAGTCTATGTCGTCGCCGTTGGGGCCCACGGCGACGAAGCGCAGCGGCGTGCGGCTGTAGTTCGGCGTCCACGCGGTAAAGCGGCGGAACATTGCCGCGTACTCCTCGGGGACGAGGTTGCCGCCGCATCCCCAACTCTCGTTGCCCACGCCCCACAGGTCCACGTTGAAGGGGTCTACATCTCCATTCGCCGCGCGCTGTGCGGCGAGGGCATTCGGCGTGGCGGGCGCGGCGGAGTTCGAGGGCACCAGCCCGGCGGGCGCGTTGCAGTACTCGATCTCCTGGTAGAAGTCGCGCGCAGGCAGCGAGCGCAGGTCGGCGGCCAGATACGGCTTGCATCCGATGGCGCGGCAGGTGTGCATGAACTCGTGCAGGCCGTAGCGGTTGGTGTCCTGCTGGCCCCAGAAGCCGGTGCGGGCGGGGCGATTGGCGGCTGAGCCCAGGCCGTCGCGCCAGTCGTAGGAGTCGGCGAAGCAGCCGCCCGGCCAGCGCAGCAGGGGGGCCTTCACGGCGCGCATGGTGTCGATGAAGGTCTGGCGGATTCCATTGGTGTTGGCGATCTTTGACTCCGGGCCTACCCAGACGCCGTCGTAGATCACGCCGCCCAGGTGCTCGATGAAGTGGGAGTAGATCTCCGGCGAGATCGTGGCGATGGGCTCGCCCGGCAGGATGTCGATGTGCGCATCGACCGCGGCGGAGGGCTGCGAGAACAGACGCGGGCCGCGCAGGGTAAGGGCTGTGGCGGCAAGGGCGGAGGACTTGAGAGCGGCGCGGCGGGTGATTTTCATGGTGCGGAAACGATAACAGATGAGGGGCCGTGGGTTCGAGTCGTGTGCTGGCGGCTACTTTTCCGTGGAGGCAGGCGGGGCAGGGGATTCGCCGTACTCTTCGGATGCCTTGCGCGATTCCTCAAGGGCGCGGGTGGAGAACTCGTGCGCCTTGCGCGAAAGTTCATGGGCGGTGGGGCTCCCCTGGCTATGCGAGGCCGCCGCCGCGGCATGGGCGTGTGCGGCAAAATTGTGCAACTCGGCGGTCCGGTCGTGAATGCTCTGGGGCATTGGAATGTTCCTCTTTGCCGTTAGATGCGGATAGAGCCTACAGAGTGCGTGCATCCTGCCTGGCGCCGGCGAAGACCTGTGTGTGTGGCGGCCTCACCCGAATTTGCCTTGAATGCCGCGCGATTAGCGGCCATGAATGGTAAAATTGGAGGAATGACGAAGCCGCTCAAGACGCTCTTCCTGAACCCGCCCTCCTTTGAGAAGTTTGATGGCGGCGCAAGCAGCCGCTGGCCCGCCACGCGCGAGATCGAGTCCTACTGGTACCCCGTGTGGCTGACGTACCCGGCGGGAATGCTGGAGGGATCGCGCCTGGTCGACGCTCCGCCGCACCACCTCAAGTGGCCGGATGTTGTGGAGATTCTGAAGGACTACGAGTTCCTCGTCCTCTTCACCAGCACCATGGGCTGGGAGGGCGACCAGAAGATGGCTACGGTCATCAAGCAGACCTACCCCAGGATCAAGATTGCGTTTGTCGGGCCGCCGGTGACGACTTCGACCGACAAGGCGCTCAACGAGTGCCCCGCCATCGACTTTGTCTGCCGCCGCGAGTTCGACTTTTCCATCGTCGAGTACGCCAACGGCAAGCCGCTGAACGAGATTCTCGGCGTCAGTTACAAAGATGAGAACGGCGTCATCCAGCACAATCCCGACCGGCCGCAGGTAACGCCTGAGCAGCTTGACGAGATGCCGTGGGCGACCGAGATCTACGCACGCGACCTCGACGTGACCAAGTACACCGTTCCCTTCCTGCTGCATCCGTTCGTCGCGCTCTACAGCACGCGCGGTTGCCCGGCGCAGTGTACCTTCTGCCTCTGGCCGCAGACGTTGAGCGGACATGCATGGCGCAAGCGGTCTACAGACGATGTTGCGGCCGAGATGGCCAACGCTAAGAAGCTCTTCCCCCATGTGAAAGAGTTCTTCTTCGACGACGACACCTTCAACATCCAGAAGGCGCGGACCGTGGAGCTGTGTGCGAAGCTCAAGCCGCTGGGCCTGACATGGTCGTGTACATCGCGCGTGACGACCGACTACGAGACGCTGAAGGCGATGAAAGAGGCGGGCTGCCGGTTGCTGATCGTGGGCTATGAGTCGGGCGACGCGCAGATACTAAAGAACATCAAGAAGGGCGCAACCGTCGAGCGCGCGCTGGACTTTCAGCGCGACTGCCACAAGCTGGGACTGGTTGTGCATGGCGACTTCATCCTCGGCCTGCCCGGCGAGACCGCGGAGTCGATCCGCAACACCATCGAGTTTGCCAAGCAGCTCGACTGCGAGACCATCCAGGTTTCCATGGCGCACGCCTTCCCCGGTACCGAACTCTACGACTTTGCCAAGGAGAAGGGCTACATCACCAACCTCGCCATGAATGACGACGAGGGCCACCAGTTGGCGCACATCGAGTATCCCGGCCTGCCAGCCGAGTACGTTTTGGAGATGGTCAGCAAGTTCTACGACGAGTACTTCTTCCGGCCCAAGGCGGCGCTGCGCGTGGTGTGGAAGGCGATCGTGAACCGCGACGTTCCCCGGCTGTGGACCGAGGCGCGCAGCTTCATGAAGCTGCGCGGTCAGCGCAACCGCTCGGCCAAGGCCACCAAGGACGCGAATGCGCTGAAGGCGCAGGCATCCTCCAGCTAGATGCGTAGCACGCACCGGGCTCACTTCGGATAGCCTAGAAGGTAGATGAAGCACGCACTCACTCCTCAGCGTTATTTAATTTTGCTTGCCGTGATGCTGACCGCGTCGGTGGGCGACACGCTGCTGTCGCATGGCATGACGCAGGTTGGCCCGGTCACACTGGCGCACCTGGGACTGCTGCTGGCGGCGATTCGCAATCCGTGGGTCATCACCGGCATTTTCTGCCTGCTGGGGTTCTTCGCCAGCTACCTGACCGCGCTCTCCTGGGCCGATCTCACCTTTGTGCTTCCGTCGACTGCTTTCGGCTACATCGTCGTCGCGTTTCTCGCACGGTTCTGGCTGCATGAACCGATCACGCCCTATCGCTGGGCGGGGATTCTTCTGATCGTCTGCGGCGTCGGATTTGTCGCCAACGGGCCGTCGCTCACCGAACACGCGCCCGAGCAGCCCGCAACAGGCGGCAGCGAATGATCGTCGCAAGCCACATCCACGTCGGGCCGATCGAGACGTGGGCCACGATTCTTACGGTCGCGGCCACGGCGGTTGCGGGAGATGTGCTGACGGCAGGCGCCATGCGGCGCATCGGCGACCTCGACCGCATCCGCGCAAAATCCGGCCTGGGTGGGGCCGTCCGCGCGGTTACGTCGAGCCCCATGTTTCTGCTGGGCGTGCTGTCGATGGCGCTCAGTTTCTTCTCGCTGCTCTTCACGCTGTCGAACGTTGCGGTGTCGCTGGCTGCACCGGCCAGCGCGTCGCTGACGTTTCTAGGCAATGCGTTTGCAGCCAAGATTTTTCTCAAGGAAAACGTGGATCGCCGCCGCTGGCTTGCGGCGATCTTCGTCTGCGCGGGCGTCTTCCTGCTGACGAAGTAGCACTGCTCAGGGCTGCGGGGCTGGCGCGGAGGGTGCCTGCGAGCTGGTGGCGGATTTGAGCCAGGGGATGAGCTGGCCGGTCTGGCGGAGGAGATGGATCTCGGCCTGGCGAAGCTGGTAGCCGGCATCGACGACGCCGAGGTACTTTTCGCGCTCACTGATGCGCGCGTTCTGCTCGTCCGAGGGTGTCATCTGCGGGCCGTTGGGGTTGCCCGACTTTAATTGCTGCTGCAGGGCGTCGAGCTGCTGCTGCGCAAGCTGCTGCCGGAGCCCGGCGACCTCGGCCTGCGATTGCAACTCGGTGACGGAGCGGCGCAGGCGCGACTGGCCATCGAGCGCAGTGATCTGCGCGTTTTGCGCGTCGTGCAGGGCGTGCGCGGCATCGGCGGCGGACTCGCGCGCCTTGGCCGAACGAGCTCTGTCCATGATCGGCCAGGTGATCTGGACCCCGAAGGCGCCCTCGCTTGCACTCAGGGTGGTCTGGCCGGTGTTCGCCTGGTAGATCTTTTGCAGTTGCGCGAAGGAGTCGCTGAAGGTGGCGTAGTAGTTGTACTGGGCGAAGAAGTTGATCTGCGGGCGGAAGCGGAAGCGCGCGTCGCCCCATGCCTGTTGCTGCTTGGCCTTGGCGTTATCGAAGGCGGAGGCGACGGCGGAGTTGGCATAGCCGTGGACCGATGTGTCGAGGGTTGCGTCGAGGGGAACGGGGCTGGCGGGGAAGCCGGTGTCGACGCTGAGCGCGGCGGCGGGCAGGCCGATGAGCCGCGCCAGATGCTCGCGGTCGACTGCGGTCTCGTCGGAAGCGCGCAGGCTTGCGAGGCGAAGCTCGGCGGCGGTCAGTCTGGCCTGGGTGAGCTCGATCGCGGTGTCTTTGCCTGCCTCGACTCGGCTCTCGACGATGGAAACAAGCGTGGTGGCGAAGTCGGACTGCTGGCGGACGGCGGCCTCGCGCTGTTGGTCGTGGTCGAGCGCGGCGACGGCGAGCGCGGTGTCCTCGGCGACGGCCTCGCGCATGTCATCCAGCGCAAGCTCGGCGGCGTCCAGGCCGACGCGGGCCGCGCGGATGTAGTAGAACTGCGATGCGCTGAAGACCAGCGATCCGCCGCTGACGGTGAAGAGCGTCGGCGGATACGGGCTGTAGCCGTACGACTCTCCAACTGCCGCGCCGGCGTTGATGGAGGGAACGTAGGCGTCGTGGGCCTCGGCGAGCTGGGCGCGCGCCTTGGCAACATCGGCCTCGGCCCCTTGTACGCGAGGGTTGCCGCGCAGCGCCAGATCGACCGCGGTGCTGAGCGAAAGTTGGGCGTCAGCAGAGAGCGCAAGCGTGAGAGAAATGCACAGCGTCAGGGCGCATGACAGATGCCGAAGACAACCGGTTGGCGAGCGGCCGGGCGTTTGGCGAGTTGGAGGAAGGGAAGTCATGCAATCCGTGAGGCGTCCTCGAAGGGGTTCAACTTCCATGGTATCTCTTCGCGCATCATAGGCCCTGGCCTGTTCTGGAGCTTCGCGTGAAGGCCGGGGCCAGCGCGGCGGCGGCGGCGACTTCACGGTCCGCGCCGGCAGCGTCTCCGCGGGCAGCCAGCAGCCGGCTGAGTTGCAGATGGACCTTGAAGGCGGGGGCAGCGTCGGACTTTGCGCGGGAGGCGAGGTAGTCGCGCAGACAGCGTTCGGCGAGGTCGGGCGCGCGGTTGGCCTTGGTCAGGATGCTGGCGGCGTCCACCAGCGCGGGACCGTGGGTGCGGTCGGCGGCCAGGGCGGATTTGATGGCGGCGAGCGCGTCGTCTGGGCGCGCGCGCGTCTGGTAGAACTGAGCAAGGTCGATCCAGGCGTCGGGAGATCTCTCTGCGGCGACGGCCTGCTTGAACTCGGATTCGGCGGTGGCCAGGTTGTTGTCGGCGTCCGCGATACGCGCCAGCAGGCGGTGCGCCGCGCCGGGAAAGCGGGGCATCATGCGGGCGGCCAGCGCGTGGGCGCGGTCGGTGCCACCGCCGATGATGAACGGAGCGGCGACGTAGTACTCGCCCAGGTCGTTGAGCGCGGCGACGTTGCCGGGGTTGAGTTCGACGGCGCGCGAGAAGCTGGCCTCGACCTTGCGCGCCAGGGTGAAGCCGGCGATGGGGCCGGCGTGGCGCGCCTTCATGCCGTAGGCGCGGCCCAGCCACAGCTCGCAGTCGCTGGCCAGATCGCTCGCGCCGCCTGCTGTGGAGACAGCCAGTTCGCACTGCTGGATGGCCTCGTCGGCCTCATCCTCTGCATAGAAGACGCGGCACAGAAGCTGATGCGCGAGCGCGTCGGCGGGATTGGCGGCAAGGGTCGTACGAAGCAGGTTTACGGCGTCATCGCCGCGGCCCTCCTGCAAGGCGTGGTAGGCGCCGGCGTCGGCCCCCAGCGCGCGATCGGCGGCTGCAATCTCCGCGGGTCGCACTTCGGCGCGCAGCGGGCCGGCAAAGATTTGGCCCGCCAAAATGAGGCTCAGAGTCAGGCCTGGGGCGAGCAGCCCCCTCGGCTTGACGACGCCGGGCCGGGAGAGCTTGAACGAAGGCATTGGGGAGGTTTGTGCGTTCATGCTCATCAATAAACTGGCGTGACTTCGAGACCGTCGCTGAGGTCCGTTGCGTTGCGGGCGACGGTTTCTCCTTCGGCGAGGCCGCCTGCGATCTCGACCCGAGTGAGGTTGATGATGCCTGTCTGCACGTTGGTGCGAACCAGCTTCCTGTGCAGGATGCGGAAGACGTAGGCTTGTGTTCCGTCGTAGCGCAGGGCCTCGCGCGGAACGCTGAGTACATGCAAACGCTGCGCGGTGGTGACGGTGACGGTGACGTTGGCGTTGGGCTGGAGGACGCCGTCGGCATCGTCGACGTCGATGAAGCACTCGCCGACGTTACGTGTGCCGTAGGTGATGATGCTGGTGGGGGCCTGGGTGATGTGTCCATGCCATGTCACCCCGGGCTTCGCCTCCCAGACGATCTTGACTGGCTGATCCACAGCGAGATTGCCGATCTCGGGCTCGTCGAAGTAGGCCGTGATGCGCAGATGTTTGAGGTCGGCGACATAAATCAGGTCGTCGCCGGTGGTGGCGTAGTCGTACTGGGAGACCGGCAGATAGTAGACCGTTCCAGCGATGGGCGTGCGGATGTCGGCGCTGGCATAGGCGCGTTGTGCCGCGGTGACGGCGGCGCGCGCGTCGGCAAGCTGTGCCTGAGCGCGCGCGCGGTCGGCTTCGCCATATCGCTCGGTGCTGTGCTGCTGGATGCCGTGCAGTGTGCTGTCGTCCAACTGGACGCGTGCCCGCGCGGCGGCAACCTCGGCCGGCGATGCCGCTCCCTTCTGCTGTAGCGCTTCGATCGCGGTGAGCGAGGCGGCGTCTTCATGACGCTGTAGTTGGGCGCGACTCAGGTCGGCGGCGTAGGTGTTGCGCTCATCCTGCGAACCGCCGTGTTGGATGTCGCTGGCGGCAAGTTCGGCTGCGCGCAGCGCGGAGTTGGCGGAGGCAAGCCGCGCCAGCTCGTCCGCGTCGTCCATCTTCAGCAGCAACTGTCCGGCATGGACCTTGTCGCCCACATCGACGTAGATCTCCTGGACCTGGCCCGCGACCTGCGCATGGGCCTGGTAATCGGCCATCGGCTCTACCTTGCCATTTGTACTGGAGGACTTGTTCAGGTCCTGATAGCTGACCTGGTCGGCACGGACGCTGATGCGCTCGCGTGTGAGCACGCGAACCGCATAGACCGCCACAAGGATGACAATGAGGGCTGCCCCCCAGATTACAAACGTCGTTGCGCGATTTGACTTGGGATCAGGGGCCATGTCTTCAAGTGCCAGTATATAAGACGACTTGCCGTGCCGAACGAAGCAAAAATCTTCTTGTCCATTACAGAACTAAAGTTTTTTGTGCCAATCGGTGCGTGAAGCGGGCCGAAAATACGTCCTTACAGTCCGGCTGGAGCGGTTTCAGCGCAGGTCTTTACAGGAGCGAAGAACGTTTGCGTGGTTTTTCCTCAAGAAAAACCACTTTAATAATTCTCGCGTGATAACGGCTGCGGTGAAACCGCTCTGGACAAGGACTACTGCGGCGCGCTGGCCGGTCGCAGGCCGGCAAGCTCGAGTTCGAGACCGCCGAATTGCGAACTGGCGTAGGGGCCGGTGTTGTGCCGCAGACGGTAGAGAACGTCGACGACGGAGCCCTTGGCGAGCGCGAGCCGATTGCAGCGCGCAGGCCAGCCAATGGCATCGCGGCTCCAGCCGAGGGCGGGAATTGCGGCAGGATCGGATTGTTGCAGAGGCCCGCGCTGCATCAGTTGCAGGGCGATGTGTTTTTCCTGGATGATGCGGATGGGCGCGGCGAGAGTAACGCAGCGAGTGAGGAAGACCGGCTCGGGGTTGTCGATGCCGAAGGGCGCAACTCGCGCGACCCAGGCCATCAGCTCGGGAGTGATCTCGGCCAGCGAGAGTTCGGCGTCGTAGTCGAGCCGCGGAACCAGAAGCGCTGGGGTAAGGTGCGTGGACGCATAGTCCTTCATGCGCGCGCGCAGCAGCGGAAGCCGCTCGGAGGCAAGCGAGAAGCCGACCGCGTGGGCGTGGCCTCCGAAGCGGTTGAAGAGCGGTGCGGCGGGGTCCGCGGCGTCCGCAGCGGTGATGGCGTCCAGCAGGTGGAAGCCAGGAACGGAGCGGCCCGAACCGTGCGCGTTGCCATCGGCGTGGGTGACAATGAGTGCGGGGCGGACCGTGCGCTCCACCACGCGCGAGGCCAGAATGCCCAGCACACCGCGATGCCACTCGGGATTGTCGAGGATGAGGCACTCGCGCGGGTACTCGTCTGCGGCGCCGCGCAGGCTCATCAGCTCTCGGTCGATGGCTTGCAGCGCGCTCGCCTCGGAGGCGCGGCGTTCCTGATTGAGGCGGTCGAGTTTCCCGGCCAACTCCCGCGCGCGGGCCGCGTCGCGTGTAAGCAGCAGCTCAACCACGTCGTCCGCGATGTCCATGCGCCCGGCGGCGTTGATGCGCGGCGCGATGCGGAAGCCAACCTCGGTCGCGGTCGGCGCGCGGTCGAGGGGAATCTTGGCGAGCTGCATCAGCGCGCGCAGGCCAGACTGCATGGGATTTGCAAGAGCAGCAAGACCCAAAGCCGCAATCATGCGATTCTCGCCCGTGAGTGCGACGGAGTCTGCAATCGTGGCAATGGCCACCAGCTTGAGGAATGAGGGCAGCAACACGCCGCGAGTGTGTGCGCGAAATACTTCGGCGTCTGCCGTCAGCGGTGCGGCGGCCGCGAGCAGCGCCTGCGCCAGCTTGAATGCAACCGCGGCCCCGCACAGGTTCTTGTTGGGATAGGGGCAGCCGGGCTGCGTGGCATTGACAACAGCCAGCGCGTCGGGAATCGTCGCCCCGTCGGGCGGGTGGTGGTCGGTGACGATGAGATCGAGCGAAAGCGCGCGCGCCTCGACCGCCTCGGCAATGGCGCGGATGCCGGTGTCCACGCTGATCACCAGGCGCACACCGGAAGCAGCCGCTTCGCCGAGGATTGCGTTCTGCATCCCATAGCCCTCGCGGATGCGGTGGGGAAGGTGATAGGTGACCTGCGCGTGCTTTTGCGGTTCGATGGCCAGCCCGATTCGCTCGATGGCCGTCTTCAGCAGGGCGGTCGCCGTGGTGCCGTCCACGTCGTAGTCGCCATAGATCAGGATCGGCTCGGCGTTGCCAATTGCGCGCAGAATGCGCTCGACGGCAGTCTTCATGCCCAGCATCTGCGTGGGGTCGCAGGCGGGGTCGTCGAGCAGCGCATCCAGCGTTGGATTGAGAAAAGCCTCAGCCGCGGCTGGCGTGTCGATGCCGCGCGCGACAAGAACCTGCGCGATGGCAGGTAGGCAGCCGAGATGCACTGCCATCGCCTGGACCGTCTGCGCATCTCCGTCCGCCTTCAGAATCCACGCGGGCGACGGCGCTGGATTGGATTGCTCCTGCACTGCTGGCGAACCCTGGTCCGGCAACTTCGACGGCACCTGCGTCAGTCCTCGTCGTGGTTGTGACCTTGGTCGTCGATGACCATGCCGCCGAGGTCTGTGATGGTGTCGATCAGCTCCTGGAACTGCTCATACCAGTCGGTCGAGGTCTCGAAGAGGAACATCACGCCCTGGTGGGCAAATCCAAGCTGCAGGTAGCCAATCTTGCCGACGTGTTTCACCAGGCTCTCGGCGTCGTCGATCTCCGGCGCATCGGGATCAGGGTAGCTCTGGTCGCGCAGTTGCTCCAGCAGGATGGCGACGTCGGCCTTCTCCAGCGTCACCTCGCTCATGGTGACGAAGCTGGTGCCGGCGGCTTTGGCGTGCTCCACAAAGTCCTTCCACGCATCGGGATCTTCGTCCTCGAAGATGACGCTGGGAACTTCGTCCGTGATGTATCCATTGAAGCGGCGTAGGCCGTGGCCCGCGATGAAGGCCACCATATCGTCTTTGAGAGAGATCAGATTGTCGGATTGCATGCGAAGTCCATTGTCTCAGAAAGCGGCAGCGAGCGCACGGCGCGTTGCGTCGAGTCCGTGCCGGCTCTGACCGCGAACGAATCCTTGGTGAGAAATAAAGGCGACTCGCACGGATGTGTTTCGCTTTCTGCAACGCTCCGGTGCGCGGTAGCATCGAAGAACCATGCGAGCGATCCAGATTGCCCAGACCGGTGGAGCTGAAGTGCTTCAACCCCGCGAGCTGCCCACTCCCACGCCCGGCCCCGGCGAGGCCCTCGTCCAGATCGAGGCCTGCGGCGTCAACTTCATCGATATCTACCTGCGCGAGGGGCGCTACGCCTCGCCGCTGCCGTTCATTCCAGGGCAGGAGGCGGCGGGCGTCGTGCTGGCTCTTGGGCCGGATGCAGCTTCGGTCAAAGTCGGCGACCGCGTTGCCTGGTGCGGCGTCCCAGGAACCTACGCGCAGTTCGCGGTCGCACCAGTCTCGAGGCTGATTGCGGTTCCCGACGGCATCACCACGCGCCAGGCCGCCGCCGCGATGCTGCAAGGCATGACGGCGCACTACCTTGCGCACTCCGCCTGCGCCATTCAGAATGGCGATGCGGTGCTGATCCACGCGGGCGCGGGCGGCGTCGGATTGCTTCTGATCCAGATGGCCAAGCACCTGGGCGCGCGCGTCTTTGCCACCGTCTCCACCGGCGAAAAGGCCACGCTGGCGCGTGCAGCCGGGGCCGACGAGACGATCCTGTACACGCGCGAAGATTTTGCCGCAAGGGTCCGTGAATTTACCGGCGGCGCGGGCGTTCCCGTGGTCTACGACTCCGTCGGCAAGACCACCTTCGATGGCAGCCTGGCCTGCCTGCACCCGCGCGGAATCCTCGTCCTCTACGGAGGTTCGAGCGGCGCGGTGCCGCCCTTCGACCTCATCCAGCTCTCCACGCGCGGCTCACTCTACGTCACGCGTCCCACGCTGAAGGACTACACCGCGACCCACGAGGAGCTAGTAATGCGCGCGGGCGATGTGCTCCGCTGGGTCGCCGACGGCAGCCTCAAGCTGCGCCTCGAACACAGCTACCCGCTGGCCGATGCCGCCCAGGCCCACCGCGACCTCGAAGCTCGCAAGACCACCGGCAAGGTCCTGCTGATTCCGTAGCCAGTGAGCCAGGTTGAGCCGATGGGAGCGATGGCTTCGATCTGCCCTCCGGTGCAGAGTGGCTCCGGAACGCAAAGCGGCCCCGGCGAACTCGCCAGGGCCGCTTTAGTTTTTGCTGTACGAGAAAGCCGCGCACGAGTTCTGCGCGCCGCTCTACGCCAGGGGTAAGGTTGCGTTGGGGGTGATTGCGGCGGGCTCTGCGGCGGCCACGATGCCATGGCCGTTCTTGCTATCGCCCGGCTTGCGGATGTCGATCCCGCCCTTGAAGTACGCGCCGTCCTCGATGGAGATGCGCGCTGCGGCCACGTCTCCGGTCAGCGATCCTTCGCTGCGGATGTCCACGCGGTCGCTGGCATTCACGTTGCCGCGCACCTTGCCCAGCACCACCACCTCGCGCGCCATGATGTTGGCCGCCACCTGTCCGTTGCGGCCCACGGTGACGCGGTTGCCGGGCAGGTTGATGGTGCCTTCCACCTTGCCGTCGATGTAGAGCGACTCCGAACCGGAGACCTCGCCCTTCACGAAGAGCGACTTGCCGATGGTGGCCTGTTCGCCGCTTGGCACAACCGGGCTGGCGACGGTCGCTGCTGCCGCTCTTGGTGTGCTGGACTCGTAGATGGTTGGCGCCGGGGCAGACGGACGCGTCGGCTCAGGGGTAGAGGGTGGGAGCGGTCCAGCCTGGTTCGGTTTCCACATGATTCGCTTGTTTCCTTTCCTGACTGTCTGAAAATGGTTGCTGCGGTTGGTGGTTCAGCGTTGCCGGTACTGTATGCTTCAACATCAGCCGCAACGCCCTGCGGTTGCCCGCAAGCGTCCTGACACAACGATACTACGCCGCTCCGCTCCACGGAAATGTCGCGCCTCTGCAAAACTCCGCGCCGCAGCCGCCGCTCGGAAAACACTGCTTGCTTCCGCGCGCCATACGCGATACTCTGCCGCGCATGCAGATATTTCGTTCCGCTCCTGTGCATCTGCCGCCATGGACGCTCGGTCTTATGCCGCTCGCTTTGCTGTCACTGGGCCTCCTGCCCCTCTCGCAACCCATTGCCTTCGCCGCGCCCGCCAAGGTCCACGTTGTGGCGCTGGGCGCGGTGCGGAAGGTTCCCTACACGCCCCCCGAAACCGAGCCCGCAACCGGCAAGCCCGAGGACGCAGTCATGCTGAAGGTCCGCCCGCTCACCGTCGATGGCCGCCAGAAGGAGTGGACCACCGGCGACGCCCACGATGTCACCGACCGCAGCTTCACCGTCCGCCGCGCGCTGCGCCTGAACGACGCGCTGCCCGGCGACGCAGTCCCGCGCTGGAGCTGGCAACCCGGCCCCTGGCTGCTGGTTGATCGCACCACCGGCCACATCAGTGCGCTGCACCTGCCGGACTTCGACGCCGAGGTCTCCGACGCGGTCTGGTTCCGCGACTACGCCGCCTACTGCGGCACCGCCGACACTGCCAAGGGAGGTCTCTTTGCCATCGTCGCGCAGCTTGGAGCGCGCCGCGCCGTGGTCCAGAAGCAGATCGGCAAGTGGCCCCAGACCGCGCACGCCTCGCCCGTCTGCAAGCCCGCCGTCTGGCAGCGCGAGCCCATGCGCGTCACCCTCCAGCCCACCGGCGGCGACGCCATGACCTTCGACGTCGTCGGTGCAGCCTCGCTCATCGAAGAGAACGACTCCGCCGACGACGCGCCATAGCCATGCATGACATGAGCCGACAGCAAATCTACTTTGAAGTTATTTCCGATGAGGTTGTGTTTTGCGCATCGAACAAAATGCGAGGATTCTTCCCCTTCGGCAAGCTCAGGCTCAGAATGACAATTCTCAGTTTGCCTATCCCGAGATGTAGGCCTTCAGGTGGCGGATGGTCTCCTGCTGCTCCGTGATGACGAAGTTCACCAGGTCGCCGATGGAGAGCACGCCGACCACGGCTCCGTCTTCCGTCACTGGCAGGTGGCGGATGTGGCTGTCTGTGATGATGCGCAGGCAATCGCCCACGGTATGCTTCGGCGAGACGGAGATGACCGGGCTGCTCATGATCTCCGCAACCTTCGTCTCCTTCGACGTGTGGCCCTTCAGCACCACCTTGCGCGCGTAGTCGCGCTCGCTGAGAATCCCTACCAGCGCGTCCCCCTCCATCACCAGCAGCGCGCCCACGCCCTTCTCCGCCATAATCTCGATGGCGTGATAGACGGAGTCGCTTGGCGCGATCGACAAGATCCCGCCCGTCTTCTTCCTCAGGATTGCATCCACGGTCGTCGTCAACTCGCTCATAGGGCCTCCAGGGATTCGAGTATCACCTCCGCGAGCTGCTACCGTCAATTGCAGGCACGCGGCCGTGCCAACTACTCTCCGGCATTGTCGGCTGTGTCTTCTTCTTCCTCTTCGATAGGGACGGCTTTGTCCTGGGTGGGTTCTGCCGCTTTAAACAGCGGCGCGGTGATCTTGCGAAAGATGTAGTTGATGCCGAGCCCGATGAGGCAGCCCAGAACCACACCCACCATTCGGTAGATCGCGCCCGTCCAACTGCTGTGGGTCTCCTCGTAGATCATCACAATGATGAATCCGACCAGCGCGGTGCGGCAGACCCCGATCAGGTCCAGACTGAAACAGAGCAGGATCGTCATCACCACGCCCAGGCAGATGGTCAGCAGGTTCGGCGGACTGTGCAGCAGATACATGCATAGCCCCACCAGCGAGCCGACGATGTTGCCCCGCATCCGGTCAAGTGCCACCTTGCTGTTGTTGTCGTGCGTGATGGAGAGCAGGATGGAGATCAGCAGCCAGTAATACTGGCCATTCTGCCGGGGAAATGCCTGCATCAACAGGTATCCGATGGTCACGCCCGTCAGGCACTTGGCAATGTACTCGTAGAACATGACGGGCTTGCCCTTCGTGATCTCTTCGAAACTCCTCATGGCAATCCCCATTCGCTGCAAACGCCTATGCTCCGTACAGTGCTTAAGTTGATTTAAGGTGCTTAATTTGATTTTATGCCGTCGTGCGCCCTCGAAGGAATTTCCTCAGGGGTAAACCTGTCCCGGTTTCGCTCCAGCCGCGGGCAGGACAACGCCTTCATCCCGGCGATTTCCGCCCAATGGGTCGATGCGCGGCGCAGGCTTGCCCGGATCAGTAAAGCGGCGGCTCACCGGGAGGCCGCGTCTTCCAGCGGCGGTGCATCCACAGCCACTGCGAGGGGTACGCGCGGATCGTCTCTTCGATGACGGCGGTGAACAGCGCGGTGTTGCTGGCTGCGTCGGCCTCCGAGTCGCCAGTCGCCGCCAGCGACAGCTCGGGACCGAAGCGAAGCACGTACTGGCGCTCCGCCTCCTCCCACAGCAGGAAGCCGGGCAGAACCGCCGCGCCGGTCTTCAGCGCGACCCGCGCCAGTCCGGAGGCCGTGCATGCCTCCACGCCAAAGAAGGGAACAAAGAGGCCCTGCGGCGGCGTCATGTTGGTGTCCATCAGGATTCCCACCGTCTCGCCCGCGCGCATCGCCCCAATCAGCCCGCGCGCGAAGTCGTCCTTGTGCAGCACGCGGTTGCCGTGCTGACAGCGGATCGCGTTCACCATCGCGTCCACCAGCGCATTGTCCAGGCGGCGGATGACCATCCCCATCGGGTGGCCCGCCAGCGAGTGGTAGAAGCTCGACAGCTCCCACGCGCCCAGGTGGCCGGTAAGCACGAATACGCCCTTGCCGCGGTCGCGCGCGGCGAGGTAGTGCTCCAGTCCCTGGTAACGGATGAAGCGGCTGGCGTACTCCTGCGTATAGGTAGACATCTGGCAGAACTCGGCCAGCAGCCAGCCCAGGTGGCGATACTCCTGGCGCAGCACCGCCGTGCGCTGGCTGGCCGGCATCTCCGGGAAGGCGAGCTCCAGATTGCGCCGGCCCACGCGGCGAAGCCGTCCGAGCGAAACAAACGCGATGGCGGCAATGGCGACTCCGAACGCACGTGCCATGCGGCGCGGCAGAGCGCGCAGGACGTGGATGAAGAGCCACGCAAGCGCGAATTCAAGGGCCTGGTGGAGGGAGGGGCGGTTCGCCGGCTCAGGGATCGATTGGGCTTCGCGGGTCAAGGTTCCAGTCTATCGGGAACAGGGTTCAGGGAACAGGGAACTGGTGTGCGGTTCAAGTGATTTCACCGGTTCAGGAAGTAAGGATGTCGTCTCTGAGAGGTATAGACGCAGATCGATTGCGCAGGCTTACATCCCGGTTGCGCTGGCTTTCACGCAGAAGGGCCGCCAGCGGAGTGCTTCCGGCTGGCGGCCCTTGTCTATTGCGTTACGGCGTCCTGCTACCCTGCGACGCGATGGCGCTTATGCTAATCGTTCGGTGTTAGATGCGGCTCTTCGCTGTTATTGGTTGTTCTTCGAGATGACAAAGAAATGGGCAATGGTGCGGACAAAGCTGCGGGCGTTCTCCGGAACCGGCTTGTTGCCCTTGAGCACAACGTCGAAGGGAACGTCGGCGCCATACTCGGCGCGGGTGTCGTCGGCGTTCTGCGAGAGGACTGTGCCGTCCAGGTCAAGCCCGGCAAAGAGGCCCTGGCTGCGCGAGTAGGTCAGGAACTCTGCGCGCATGCTCGCGTCCGTGGAGGCCTGAGCGTTGCGTCCCACCGGTCCGGCCGAGGCGGATGCATCGGCGCCCAGCTTGAACTTGCTGCTGAGCATGTGCTGTAGACCTTGCTGGTTCATGGCGACCAGCACGAGATCGGTGGTCTGGCCGCCGATCTGCCAGCCAAAGCTGCCACCCTCCAGACGCACAAAGACCGGAGCGCTCCAGCCGTTGGGCGTGCGGCAGGTGGCGACGCCCTGTCCGTACTGCGCCCCAACGATGAACGCGCCCTTCTTGTAGCTGGGAACGACGACTACGCAGGCCGCACCGGCCAGAATGCTCTGGGGTATGCCCTTGTCCGGCGTGGCCATTACCTCCTGGATGACGGCCTGCGCGCTGGTGAGGCGCTCGTCGAGCTTTGCGTGGTCCTGTCCGACGGCTGCGAGCGTGGTGGTGGTGAGGAGTGCCAAGCCACATAGAATTCCGGAGATTCGTTTCATAGATTGATAGCCCTTCGCTTTCTTGATTGCATCTGCTTCTTGAATGGATCTGCCTGGTTCATGTTGTCCGTGCTCTCGATTAAACCGCAACCACGGATTCTGCATCAACTCGTACGATGATGGGGAGGCTGTGGGGAGTTGCATGGGGAGAAAAAGAAGTGCCAGAGATCTGGCTAGGCCCTCCACGGAGGGAACCGGAATCCCAGTGCCAGATTGGGAATATCAGTGCCAGATCGGGAGACAGTTTGCAGGAAGGCTGGATCGGGGAGTGCCGCGGGGGACTGGGAGATCGGGAGGGGAACTGCAAAGAGCAAAAAAATGGGGGCTGCAAGAGTCAGCAGCTTGCGCTGCTCACATCCTTGTAGCCCCTCTCCCAGGTCTGTGTTGCAGTCTCATAATGGCCCATTGGTGACGGCTGAACAACGGTACGAAGGTCTAGAGACTTACGTACCCATTTTGTGTATTGATTAGTTAACAGTAGAGGTGGGCGTTTTATCCGCAAAACGAAGAAAATCCCAGTAAATTCGGGCAATTCGGATCTCTGCGTGCAAATCGAGGCCGCGCCCCACCTTCGGCGAGAAGCGCTATTCAAACTGGGTGAAGGGGTGCATGGTCAGGGCGATCCGGTTGTTGACGCCCACTTTGCGCAGCAGGCGGCCGATGTGCGCCTTGACCGTACTCTCGTCGATCTCGAGCGCAAGGCCGATCTCACGGTTGGAGCGTCCCGCCCGAAGCAGCTCGAGAACCTGCATCTCGCGCGGTGTGAACTTTGGCGGCGTGCTCGCGGTACCGCTGAAGCCGGGCTGCCGGTCCAGCAGCCGCGAGAGCACCCTGCGCGGAGCCCACACGGAGCCGTCGCGCACCATCTCGATGGCCATCGCAAGCTCGGTCTCCCTGGCCGTCAGCGTCAGGTATCCCTTGGCCCCGGCCCCGATGATCCGCTGGATGTACTCCGGGCTGGTCTCCGTGCCCAGCACGATCAGCTTCAACTGGGGGCGGATGTGGTGGAAGGTAGCAATCAGCTCGAATAAATGGTTGGTACATTCGGCGTCGATCAGCACCAGCGACAGGTTGACATCGTCCAGCGCTCCGGGCGCCGTCAGGTGGATGACCTCAAACTGCGGAAGGATGGACTGCAGGCCGAGCAAGCGCAGAGTGTCGGTGGCAACAACGCCAATCCGGTCCACGTGCGCTGATGCAGTTTCCTCCATAGACCTCAAGCCTCAAATCCTGCCTGGCCCGGTTGCTCTGTTGGCCTGCGACGCGGTTCGCTTCGGCGTGCGACAATATTCGTTCTGACGTGCGACATCCTGCACAATCTTTATTTTCTACCTTACGTGGCAAGTTGAGCTACAACTTCGGCAGGACGATGCCCTGCTGCTTCTGATACTTCCCTTTGCGGTCGGCGTAGCTGGTCTCGCACACGTCGTCGGAATCGGACTGGAAGAAGAGGATCTGGCACAGGCCCTCGTTGGCGTAGATGCGCGCTGGCAGGGGTGTGGTGTTGGATATCTCCAGCGTCACAAATCCCTCCCACTCCGGCTCGAACGGCGTCACGTTCACAATAATTCCGCAGCGCGCGTAGGTGGACTTGCCCACGCAGATGGTGAGCACGTCGCGCGGAATCCTGAAGTACTCGATCGACCGCGCCAGAGCGAACGAGTTGGGCGGAATAATGACGCTGGCCGCCTGCACGCTGACGAACGACCGCTCGTCGAAGGCCTTGGGGTCGATGATCGCCGAGTTCACGTTGGTGAAGATCTTGAACTCGTCGCTGACGCGCAGGTCGTAGCCGTACGACGAGAGTCCATAGCTGATGACGCCCGCGCTGACCTGCTTCTCGCTGAAGGGCACGATCATCTGGTGTTCGGTTGCCTGCTGGCGGATCCAGCGGTCGCTCTTGATGGCCATCTCTGTTGTCTTTACCTCTTGGCGGGCCTCTCCGGTCTGCTTCCGCGGCGCATTGCTGGCACTGGGGCAGGGGGTTGGGTCCGCTTGGTTTCGGATAGCCAAATCTTACGGCAGCAATCGCGCGTTGACAATCCTCGGCTTAGTTCCTACCATCACACTTAGCAGCGCAGGGCGGCCATTAATCGCCCCCTGTCTGCATTTAGCGTGAGAGAGGCGGCCTAAGTTGATTAAACAAGACCTGATCCAGAGGGTCGTCGAGCGAACCGGACTTCCCAGAACGAAGGCGGAGCGCGCGGTCGATGCCATCTTCGGCAGCATGAAACAAGCGCTGATTGCGGGCGACCGCATTGAGCTGCGTGGATTCGGCGTCTTCACCGTCAAGCCCCGCAAGACCGGCATCGGACGCAACCCGCGCACCGGAGCCGAGGTCAGCATCGCACCAGGCAAGGCTGTACGCTTCAAGCCCGGAAAAGAACTGCACAAGATGGACGAGCCCGCCGCATAGCACAAGGCTCGTTTCAAATCCTGCGGCTGGTAATGCACTCTGCCCGCCGTGCCACCCATAACCCTTGCCCGCAACGGAATGTTCGGGAAGCGCGGTGAAACTCCGCCACTGCCCCGCAACTGTGATCGCGCACGCCGCTCCAGCACGCACCGGAGAGGCGTGAATGCCAGCCAGGATCCTCCCACTGAAGCCGCCAGGCGACGGGAAGGGAAGCATCCAGTCTTTGGCCTGCATTCGCCCGCGTAAGTCAGGAGACCGGTTTCGCCGCGTACATCCAACCGCGCTCCCGGGGGGGAGCGTAGGAGTCCCAACATGTCCACAGTCTCCGGCTGCTCATCGGCCCGTCTCGTCTTGCGAGCGTCATCAGTGCTCGCCGCCTTCCTCTTGCCCGCAACTCTCTCTCTGATCTTTGCTATGTTTCTGATCTTCACCACGCCAGCACGCGCTGTGGTGGTGCATGGCGTGGTCACCGACGCGCTTGGCCGTCCCGTTCCAGGTGCGCGCATCCAGCTCATTCAGGGACCGCGACCGGTTGCCATCGGCATCGCCGGCGCGGACGGCTCCTTCGAGATCCGTTCCACGCTCGCCGGCCGCTTCGTTCTGCTCACCTCTGCTCCGGCCTTCTATCCCGGAATCGGCCAGGACTTCTACGGCGGTTTCACCGACCAGGTCGCGCAGAACGTTGTGCTCGAAACCTCCTCGCTGCAACAGCAGGTCACGGTGACGGCGACCGGCATGCCCACGCCGCTCGCGCAGACCAGCTCTGCGGTCACGCTAATCCCCGAGAGCGATCTTGCCACCTCCATCGGAGTGGTAGACGCGCTGCGCCAGTCTCCCGGAGTCGATATGGTCGAGACCGGCCAGGCGGGCGGCGTCACTTCGCTCTTTGTGCGCGGCGGAAATTCCACGGCCAATCAGGTGCTCATCGACGGCATTACCGCCGGCGATGTGGGCGGCACCTTCGACTTCGGCACTCTCTCCACCACCGGACTGGCCGGCATCGAACTCTATCGCGGCACCAACTCCGCGCTCTATGGAACCGACGCCGGAGCCTCGGTGCTGAACTTCAACTCGCCGCGCGGCGCGGCCACCAGGCCGCAGATCGACTACTCCGGCGACGCAGGAAACTTCCATAGCTACCGCAACGAGATCGCGCTCAGCGGCGCACGCCAGAAGCTGGACTACTTCACGGCGTTCTCGCGCTTCCAGACAGGGAACGCGCTGCCCCGCGATGAATACCACTCAGCAACCTCGGTGGCCAACCTCGGCTACGCGCTCACGGCCAACACACTAGCCCGTTTCACCATCCGCAATGCGGATTCAGCGACGGGACTTCCTGGAGCGCACGACTTCTATGGCATCTCCGCCAACGGCAAGGAGGGCGACCAGGACCTCTACTCCGGCATCACGCTGGAGAATCGCCTGGAGGACGGATGGCACAACCTCGTCCGCTACGGCATCAGTCGCAAGCGCATACAGGAGCAGCAGTTCACCAACGCGGGAACGCCGATCCTGTTCTATCCGGGAACGCCATACTCCTATACCGGGTACTTCGGCAATAAGGTCACCATTCGCGGGGCAAATGGGTATACCGCGACTGGCCAGGCTGAGTTCTTCGTCCCCACCGAGGACTCGGACTCCAACCGCGACGAGCTTTACTATCAATCGGACTACAGCGTCTCTCACTATCTCACCGCGCTCTTCGGCTTCCACTACGAGAACGAACGAGGCAGCTACGTCGAGCCCCCTCCGTACGCGGAAGACAGGACCATCCAGCGCACCAACTTCGAGTACACCCTGCAATTGCAGGGCGAGATAAAGAGCCGCGTCTTTTATTCCGCCGGCGGAAGCATCGAGAAGAACCACCTCTACGGCATCACCGGAGCGCCGCGTCTCGGCCTCTCGTATGTACCGGTCTTTCCCGGCGCAAAGTGGTTCCGCGGCACGCTCGTGCGCGCCAACGCCGCCACCGGCGTGCAGGAGCCGTCGCTCGCCGTGCAGTTCGCCAGCCTTTACACGGTTTTGCAAGAAGATGGCTTGACGTCAGACATTGCAAAGTATGCCGTCACGCCGATCGGCCCGCAGGACTCCCGCACCTACGACCTCGGCGTTGACCAGAACATCCGCGGCGAGAAGCTGGTCCTCAAGCTCGGCTACTACCACAACTCATACAACCATCAGGTCGAGGGAGTCGACTCCGGCGCGCTGGAGCAGTTCTTTAATATCCCGGCCAGCGTGGCGCAATACCTCTACTCGCCGTACCTCAACTCGCTCGCCTTCCGCGCGCAGGGCTTCGAGACCGAGCTGCAATATCGCCCGTTCGCCCGTCTCTTCCTGCGCGGCGGCTACACCTACCTCGACGCCGTCGTTACCCAGTCGTTCTCCAGCGACGCGTACTACAACGGTCAATACAACAACAATCCCAACCTTCCCGGAATCGCCATTGGAGCGGAAGGCCCATTGATCGGTGCGCGTCCCTTCCGTCGTCCGCCGCACACTGGATTCTTCAGTGTGCAATACACGGGCAACAGGCTGGGCGCGGCCTTCAAGGGCGCGCTGGCCAGCCGCTCCGACGACTCCACCTTCCTGGATGGTTTCGACATCACCGGCGGCAACACACTCGTGCTGCCCAACCGCGATCTCGACTTCGGCTACGCCAAGCTGGACGCCAACCTCACCTACGCCCTCAAGCCGCGCGTCACCGCCTTCACTGAGCTGGACAATCTTCTCGGCCAGCAGCACATTGGCCCCATCGGCTATCCCGGCCTGCCGTTTACCGTGCGCGCCGGACTGAAGGTACGCATCGGCGGAGACTGATCCAGTCAGAACACGCTGATTGGAAGGACACGGCTTCAGAGCCTGTCCTGAGCGCAGTCGAACGGATGCCGAAGAGCGTTCTCGTTTATCTCCTGTTTGCCTTGATTGCGAAGCAATCAAGGCAAACAGAAGCAGTTCCTTGCGGGAATTGCAAACAGAAAGGCAACTGTGGGGGGTGAGTTTGGGTCTAATCTAACGCCATGACCAGACCGCTCACCTCCGCCCTTCTTCTAGCCTTCGCCCTCACGACTGCCCTCGCCGCACACGCCCAGCAGGAGGGTCTTGTCCCGACGCAGGCGCTGGTCAACGTCGATGCCAAATCCACGCCTCCGGCCAGCGCCTCCGTCCTGACGGTTGCGGTCAACGACCGCAAGCAGCCGCTCAGCGCGTGGGAGCCGGTGGCCCCCGCCAACGCTCAGGTCGCGCTGCTCATCGACGACGGCTTGCGCGAGAGCGTCGGTCGCGAGTTGGACAGTCTGCGCTCCTTTGTGCGAACCCTCGCCCCCGGCGTCGAGATCCTGGTCGGTTACATGCAGTACGGCCACGTCGTCTCGGACCAGGGCTTCACCGCGGACCACGCGCTCGCCGCCTCCACCGTCCATCTGCCGGTTGGACTGGCCGGCATGAGCGCAAGCCCCTACGTCTGCCTCTCCGACTTCGTCAAGAACTGGCCCAGCTCCGGCCCACCCTCC
>Ga0302201_10000880_pt1 | contig 27201 bp, 25 predicted proteins | sample II_Bog_N3_2_FD_194586 | JGI IMG/M metagenome (GOLD analysis project Ga0302201, IMG submission 194586) | Peat permafrost microbial communities from Stordalen Mire near Abisko, Sweden - II_Bog_N3_2 | ecosystem: Environmental > Terrestrial > Soil > Wetlands > Peat | place: Sweden: Abisko... | reverse complement strand
TGACTACGGCCAAGGTTTTGAAGGGGTTGCGGGGCTGACCACCTGCGGTGGGGCAGACGCTCGCGGGAGGCTCGCACGGGGTGTGCGGGGCGGCTCAAATGTCCGGGCCTGAAGGCCATGTCAATTCCGCTTCATTTTCAGGGGGTTAAAACCCCCTGCTCCCTCCGTGATTTGCGCCCCTGCTCCCTCCGACGTCGCTGGCTTACGGACAACCCCTGTTCCCTCCGTCCCCTTCGATTTGCAGATGTAGTTTTCAAGTGTCGCGAAAATCAAACACTTCTGTCATTAGAAACAGGCGTAAGATGTGCTCATGAAGCGTCTTGTTGCGGTTGCGTTGGCTTCGCTGGTGATTGCGCTGCCGGTTTGCGCTCAGCGGGGTGGGGCGCGAGGAGGGTCCTCTGGCCATGCTTCAGGGGGGCGCGGTGGGTTTGCCGCCTCCGGGTCCAGGATGGTTTCAGGCTATCGCGGCGTGACCGCCAGCCGGGCTCCGCTGGCGGTTCAGGGCCTGCAAAGGGGCACCGTCGGCGCTGCGGGGGCGCGCGCGCCCTATGGCGGAAACTATCGGCGACGACGGCCGTATGTATCGCCGTATGGGGCGACGGTGTTCTACGGGGTTTCCGGGTACGGTGTTCCGGGGCCCTATATTCTTGACTACCCCGACGGCTACGATTACGACGCTGGATTGACCCCGCAGGACAACGGATACCAGGGATACGACATGCATCAGCCGTATTCGCAGGCTCCGCCAGTGGCTCCGGGCGTCTATCCGCAGGCCGCTGCGGCTCCGCAGATAGCGCCTGCGCTGACCAACGAGGATGGTGTGACGCTGGTGTTCAAGGATGGGCGCGCGCCGGTGCAGATCCATGACTATGTGCTGACACGGAATGTCGTCTATGTGTGGGATCGGCATCAACGCGTGATCCCCATCGACCAGATCGATATGGCGGCGACGGCGAAAGCGAATTCCGAAGCGGGGGTGGACTTTGAATTGCCCGAGACGCCGCGGTAGAGACGCCGTTCGTTCAGGTGCGATTCAGAAATCCAGGTGCCAACTTCCTGACTTACTCAACCGGTAGATTGCGCCTGGCGCCGCCTTTGCTTGAGTAATAAGCAATCGCGCAAGCGTCGAGTTACACGGACATTGAACAGTCTCGATCTGAGTAGTTCAGCTGATTCCTGAAGGGGAAGTCATTTTCCATTACCGACTCTGGACTTTTCGCTCGAACAAGAAAAAAGCCCAGCTAAAGGATCGTCCGGGCCACCGAATGCAACGGCAGGATTCTGTCGACTCCACCCAGCTTGATGGCCTCCTTGGGCATGCCGAAGACCACGCAGGTAGCCTCGTCCTGGGCGATGGTCTTGGCGCCTGCCTGCTTCATCTCGAGCATGCCGCGAGCGCCGTCGTCGCCCATTCCGGTCAGTATCACGCCCACTGCGTTCCGGCCGGCATAGCGGGCCGCGGAGCGAAACAGCACATCGACCGACGGCCGGTGACGGCAGACCAGAGGGCCATCCTTGATTTCAACATAGTAGCGCGCTCCGCTGCGCTTGAGCAGCATATGATGATTCCCCGGCGCAATCAGCGCCCGCCCACGAATCACCGTATCGTTCGTCTCCGCCTCCTTGACGGTGATGGCGCACAGGCCGTCGAGCCGCTGTGCAAAGGCGCGCGTAAACAACTCCGGCATGTGCTGCACGATCACGATGCCGGGAGTATCGGCGGGCAGCGCTTCGAGAACAGTTTTCAGCGCTTCGGTTCCGCCTGTAGACGCGCCGATCACTATCACTTTCTCGGTGGTCTCGACCATGGCGCCGGTGGCCTGCGAGAGGATGCAGTCGGCGTTGAGCTTGGGCTCGACCGTGTGGCTGGGCTTCAAAGAGCTTAGCCTGGCGGCTGCAGCGGACTTCACCGCATTGCAGATTTCGATTCGAGAATCTTCAAGAAACTGCTTGGTGCCCATGCGGGGCTTGGTGATGATTTCCACCGCGCCGTACTCAAGTGCTCTGAAGGTGCTCTGCGCGCCCTCTTCGGCCAGGCTCGAACAGATCACCACCGGGATCGGATGCTGGCTCATGATCTTCTTGAGGAAGGTAAGCCCATCCATGCGCGGCATCTCGATGTCCAGGGTAATTACATCCGGCACTTGCTCCGAAATGCGGTCGGCGGCCACGAACGGGTCGCCGGCTGTCGCAATCACTTCGATTTCAGAGTCGGACTCGAGGACCTCGCGCAGCGTCTGGCGAACCACGGCGGAGTCGTCCACAATTAGAACGCGAATCTTCGGATTGCTCATGAGCCGGACCTCGTTGCTTTCCTTTGCCTGTGGCCGGTGATCCCGGCGAACCCAAGGGCCATGCCGCGTAAATCGACGCTCAAGAGTGGCGCTTGAGCAACACTTCCCCAGTTCTCGTATTGAAATGAATGTTGACGCCGCAGTTGCCTCCCAAGGAAGACGCTTCAACTTGAAAACCCTCCTCCTCTAGCACCTTTACCGCTGCGTCACAGTTCAGTTTCCCCACCGTCGGCCGCGTCGAATCGCTCGCTACTAGAAGCACATCTCCGCCCCCGAAGAGCTTCACCACGACCTCGTTGCGACGCGCCCCTAAATCGTCGAATTGCCGGGCCAGATCGCGAATCGCGAAATCCACATATCGGCGACCGGCTTCGCGACTCGAATCCGCCGGCGGTTTCGCCGGGTAAATGGGCAGCATCGGATGACAGAGTGCACCCACGCCGAGACGCGGAATCCAGCAGGTAATGCCGACACAGGAGCCCAGCAAGGTCCGCAGGATCGCTGGCTTTCTGACCAGGCGCGATTCTCCCGGCTGAACGTAGATCTCCGGCAATCTCGCATCAGGCTCGGGCATGAGTTCTCCTGTAGAGCGCAGGAGCTACCGGCGTCAGCGGCAGATCCATATCGTGCAGAGTCTCGGCATGGCCAACAAACATGTAGCCACCTGGCGCCAGGCAGTTGGAGAGTTTCCGCAGAATGCGTTCCTGTGTTGGCCGGTCGAAATAGATGATCACGTTGCGGCAGAATATCGCATCGGCTTTCTCGTTAAAGCCGTAGTCGGCATCCATGAAATTCAAGCGGCGAAACTCGACGCCACGCCGCAACTCCGGAACAACCCGCACCTGCTCGGAGTCAGGCTCGCGGCTGCGCATGAAGTACTTGCGCCTCAGCAGCGGCGAAACCGGAGCGACAACATCGTTTGTATAAACGCCCAGTTCGGCCTTGGCCAAAACCAGGTTCGATATATCGCTGGCCAGAATACGAAAGCGGAAGCCGGGGTGAGTCAGCGCGTACTCGCTGAGAACAATGGACATCGTATACGGCTCTTCGCCTGTCGAACAACCCGCGCTCCAGATCACAAAATTACGTCCGGCGATGCGCTCCGCCAGTTCCGGCAGCGCCTTCTCCACCAGAAAATCGAAATGTCCAGATTCGCGAAAGAAATCGGTCTTGTTGGTTGTCACCACGTCGATGAGATGAACAATCTCATCCTTGAGCCCCTGATGCCCGAAGAGGTAGTTGCAGTACTCTCTATAGGAGTCAAGATTGAGAGTCTTCAGGCGCCGCTTGATGCGCACCTCGAGCATGGTCTTTCGTTCCGATCCCAGGTGAATGCCCGCTTCTTTGTAAATCAACGCGCAGAGGCGCGCATAGTCTTTTCCGGAAATCGATTCGTCGTGTGCACTCATCGTTTGAAACGGGGCGGTACGATCCGCCCCATCCCCTCCCTTACGCGGTAGCTTCCACCAACAGTTTGTCTACAACCTGCTTTTCAATAGGTTGCTTACCGCTCTCCGGCTTGCCGGCTTCTTGTCCGCGAGCTGCAGAAAGCTCCTCGGCCGAGAAGACGCGATCGATGTCCAAAATCATGATGAACTGCGTGTCGCGTTTCCCCATCCCCTTGATGAAATCGGTCCGTATCTGGGTTCCGATCCTCGGCGCGGGCTGAATCTGATCCGGCTCCAGATCGATGACCTCTTCAACCGAATCGGTAAGGGCGCCGATTACTGTCGATTCGTTGTCCAGCAGCACCTCGACGACAACAATGCAGGTGTTGCGCGTGCTCTCTGTCTTCGACATCTCGAAGCACAGCCTGAGATCGACAACCGGGACCACGCTTCCCCGCAGGTTGATTACTCCCGCCATGAAGTCGGGGGTCCTTGGGATTTGTGTAATGGTGGTCAGGTCGAGCACCTCTCTTACCTTGGCCACGTCGGTGGCAAAGATCTCGTTGCCGAGCTTGAAGGTGAGATACTGCCGAGTCTCCGTGATTTCGCTAACGCTCATGCTTAAACCCCTCTCTCATCCTGAAGACATGGCGCGGACCGCTGTGCGTTCCGCGCCTGACCCGTCAGTAACGCTCGAACTCCCCATCCAACTCATCGTGTTTGTCTTTGAGCCGGAGATTGACTCCGCCACCCGCCGCCCGCGCGCTCTGTGAGGCATGGCCTGTTGGCCGCACCGCGTGCGCCGATGCGCCCTGGGCGGGTCTGGCGGCCTTGGAGCCTGCGCCCTTCCGCCCCGATCCGCCCTCGTCTCCGGTGTGGAAGAATCCCAACGCGCTGACCAGTTGATCGGACTGGCCGGTCAGCTCCTCGGTCGTCGAAGCCATCTCCTCGGATGCGGAGGCATTCTGCTGAATGACCTTTTCCAGCTGTTGCAGCGCCTTGTTGATCTGCTCGGCGCCGGTGTCCTGCTCCTTGCTGGCTGCGGTGATCTCCTGAACCAGCTCGGCGGTGCGCTGAATATCGGGAACGAGCTTGTCCAGCATCTCGCCCGACTTTTCCGAAACCCTCAGCGTTGTCGAGGAGAGTTGGTTGATCTCCGCCGCCGCTTTCTGGCTGCGCTCGGCCAGCTTGCGCACTTCAGCCGCCACCACAGCAAAGCCCTTGCCATGTTCGCCGGCGCGCGCCGCTTCTATCGCAGCGTTCAACGCCAGCAGGTTGGTCTGGCGCGCAATCTCCTCAATGATCGAGATCTTGTTGGCGATCTCCTTCATTGCGGATACAGCCTCGAGAACCGATTTGCCGCTCTCCTGCGCATCCTTGGCCGACTTGTTGGCGATCTTGTCGGTCTGCTGCGCATTATCGGCGTTCTGCTTGATGTTCGAGACCATCTCCTCCATCGAAGAGGAAGCCTCCTCTGCCGCCGCCGCCTGCGCACTGGCGCCCTTGGAAACCTGGATCGATGCCGTCGATATGGACTGGCTGGCGGCCGCCACTTCGCCGGCAATCCCCCGGATATCGGACACCGTCCGGGTCAGGCCGCCGACCATCGCTGCCAGCGCCTGCATCAGTTTGTCCTTCGGCGAACGCTCGCGGAGCTCCACCGTCAGGTTGCCGTTCGATATTTCTTCGGCCGCCCCGGTGATCTCGTTCATGGCTGTAACCAGCGCGTTCAGGTTGTTCTTGATCAGATTGAAGTCGCCGTTGTAGGTGTCGGTGATGAGCGGCGGATTGTCGCCCTTGCTGATCTGATCCACATATTTTGCGGACACATTCAGCGGCACAATCACGGCGTCGAGAATGGCATTCACGCCGCGCACGATCTCCGCATAGGCGCCGCGGAACCGATCGTGATGCCCGCGTTCGATCAGCTTGCCGGCGTTTGCTGCTTCGGTCAACCGCGCCAACTCCTTTTGCAACTCCTGCAGCGCCTGGGCCACATTGTTGATCGCCTGCTTCATCTTCTCGTGGTCGCCCTTGTAGGTCTGCGAGATCAGTTCGTCGATCTTGCCGTTCGAGACCTGGGCCAGAATGCGATTACCCTCGCCGATGGGAAGCAGAATCGCGTCGAGCATGGTGTTGACGCCGCGGACAATCTCCGCGTACGCGCCTTGAAACTGCTCCGGCTTGCCGCGATCGGAGAGTTGACCCTCCTTGGACGCTTCGGTCAACCGCACCAGTTCCTTTTGCAAGCCCTGCAGCACCAGGGCCACATTGTTGATCGCCTGCTTCATCTTCTCGTGGTCGCCCTTGTAGGTCTGCGAGATCAGTTCGTCGATCTTGCCGTTCGAGACCTGGGCCAGAATGCGATTACCCTCGCCGATGGGCAGAAGAATCGCGTCGAGCATGGTGTTGACGCCGCGGACAATCTCCGCGTACGCGCCGTGGAACTGCTCCGGCTTGCCGCGCTCGGAAAGCTGGCCCTCTTTGGACGCCTCGGTCAGCCGTCCCACTTCTTTCTCCAGCGCCTGCACGACTACAGCCACATTATTGACGGCGACCTTCATCTTCTCGTGGTCGCCCTGATAAGTCTGCGTGATCAACTCGTCGATCTTGCCGCTCGATATCTGCGCGAGAACCCGGTTGCCCTCCCCGATGGGAAGCAGAATCGCGTCCAGCATCTCGTTGACGCCCTGAATCATCTCGCGATGGACGCCGTTAAAGATGGTTGCCTTGCCGCGCTCCGATAGCCGTCCCTCTTTGGACGCGTCCACCAGGCGCATGATCTCCTGCAAGACGAGCATCGAGTCGTCCTCGATCAGCGGCGCCTTGGCATTCGCACGCTCGTGTGCGTTGTGTCCATTTCCGCTATTTCCGTTGCCGGCGCCATGAAGCTTCCGGCCGTCCCTTACCAATGTTGTAGTCGCCATGAAGTCCGTTCCTCCCTCCGCTGAAATTCGTCCTCTACCATCCGTTCCAACGCTCTGGGTGAGAATTTGGGAACGGAAGGAGTACGAGACTCAGCTTGTTAAACGTTGTTTGACCATGTGCTGGCGCTCGATCCAGCACCGACGATGCCCTAAGAAGCTGCTTGCGCCCTGCCCTTCGCTTCCCGGCCGATGCCAGCCCGGAGCGCGGCCCCGGCCGGACGCCCGCGCGCCCGGTGCGAGATGGCACGGACCGCGTCCTGGGCCAGCCGCTCGGGGTCGAGGATCAGCGCCACCGTTCCGTTCCCCAGAATGGTCGCTCCCGATACCACTTGCACATGCCGGTAGAACCGGCCCAGATTCTTGATCACTGTCTGGCAGTTCCCCAACACCCGGTCGACGACAAAACCGTAGTGCCCCTGCTCGGTCTGGACGACCATGATCTGTTCGATCTCCGGGCGCGGGGGCAGAATGTTGAAGTGTTCGCGCAGGCGAATGTAAGGAACTATCTCCCCGCGCACGTTGGCCATATGCTTGCCGTTGGCTCTTTCAATGTCTGCGCGAGTCAGTTCGATGCATTCCAGGATGTTGGCCAGGGGCAGCACGAAGCTGGCCTCTCCAATGCTCACCAACAGGCCGTCGATGATGGCCAGGGTCAACGGCAGGCGCAGCGTCACTCTGGTACCCAGGCCGGGCTCGCTGGTCACATCGATCGAGCCTCGCAGGCTGTCGACCCGCTGCCTGACCACGTCCATCCCCACGCCGCGACCGGAGACATCCGTGATCTGCTTGGCCGTCGAAAAACCCGGTTGAAAAAGCAGTGCGAAGGCTTCTCTTTCGGTGAGCTGGGCGCCGGCAGCCACCAAGCCCCGCTCGACGGCTCGCTTTTCGACCGCCTCAACATCGATACCGCCGCCGTCGTCCGACACTCCGATCAGCACACTCGCCCCGGAGTGCCGCGCCGAAAGATGAATGGTTGCCGTTGGTCGCTTGCCGCGTGCCGTGCGGACATCTGGCGGCTCGACGCCGTGGTCCATGCTGTTGCGGATAAGGTGCATCAGAGGGTCGCCCAACTGGTCGATCACGGTCTTGTCCAGCTCCGTATCCGCGCCCTCGATCGTCAGCTCGACGTTCTTTCCCAGATCGCGCGCCAGATCGTGGACCAGGCGGCGGAACTTCTCGAACGTGGCGCGAATGGGCATCATGCGGATGTTCATCGAGTTCTCGCGCAGCGACGAAGTCAGCCGCTCGATCTCTTCCGAGACCGCCGCAATCTCTATATCGTCGCGTTGCGCCGCGATCTCGCTCAACCGGGCCTGCACTGTCACCAGTTCGCCCACCAGATTCACAAACTGATCCAGCTTGGCGGCGGGAACACGAAGGCTCGAAGCGTGGTCGGGCGCATCGTAGATGCGGCGACCGCCGGAGGTGGCACGCTGGTCCTCAAGCACCCTGGCCGTCAAGTCTGCCGTACCGGCAACCGCCGAACCCGTCTGGGCAGCAATCGAGGCTTGACCCTTGGCCGGAATCGAATCCGCAGTCGAAGTGGGACTGGTGGCCGCTTCGATCGTCAGGTCGCAACAATCCTCGACAAAGATAAAGACATCTCGAATCGCATCGCGCTCAGCCGCGGTGGCCAGCACCATCTCCCAGCTCACGTAGCAGCGCTCCGGGTCCAGTTCTCCCAGAGGCGGAACCGCCGCCATGCTGGCCCTCACCGAGAGTCCCCCCAGTTGACCCAGCTCGCGCAACAGCAACAGAGGATTGGCGCCGTTCAACATGAATTCCGCGCCGGGAGCAAAATGGATCGACCACTCCCGCATGGGGCCCGCGTCAATGCCCGTACCAGCTTCGCAACCGGCCTCGGTGCCAGCGCCGGGCGCAGCGGGCTTGTCTCCGGCCGACGGCTTTTCCGGCCTTCCCGTCAGATGCCGCACCTTGGCAAGAATCTCCGCACGGGCAGACGGGTCCGATTGAGGCGCCCCGGCCTCGCCCTCCTCGAGCATCGCGCGAATCTGATCGAGCGCGGAGAGGGTGAGATCGATCAACTCCGAGCCGATCTCCAGCCGCCCGTTGCGCACCTCGTCAAAGGCGCTTTCAAGGTTGTGCGTGAAGGCGGCCAGATTCTCGAAGCCGAACATCGCCCCCGAGCCCTTGATGGTGTGCAGGGCGCGGAAGACACGCCCCACCAACTCCGCGTCGGCGCGGTTCTCGTTCAGTTCCAGCAGGGCCGATTCCAGATCCACTAGAACCTCGCGGGCCTCTTCTCTGAAGGCAATCTTGAACTGGTCGGCCTTGTTTGCCATCGACAACCATCCACCCCGCTTGATTAGCAGGCGTCCAAAGGAAACAGAAACTGGTGAAGACCTGCATAGCCAAGAGCCGACGAGACTGAGTCCTGCACCGCACCGAAGATCGTAAAAGCCACACCCGCCCCTTCCGCCGATCGCCTTGCAGCCCAGATCAACTGCACGGCGGTAGCATCGAGATCGGTTGCGCCATCGAGCGCCACCCTGACGTCCTTGCCGGACCCACACGCCTGCAGCAGCAGATTCTTGAACTCCGCCGCCGCAGCAATGTCGATGGCGCCCTCAAGGCGGATCACGGCCAACTTCCTGCTTTGCTTCAGAGTGATTCCCACTTCCGTCTCCTGTGATCGGTTACCCGCGGCTCCGTGTTTGCATTTCACGGACGGCCAGGCGAAGTCCTGCTCGGGCGCGCAGCTTCCGCGCTCGACAGATTCTTGAAGGATTGGCTCCGGCATAGCCGGCTATAGCCAATCCATACTTGCAGAGACCGTTACAGGGGCCTTCTACCTCTGCCCTCGGACGAGGCTTGGTCGGCGTGTCCCGCAACTACTCCTGTTCATCGGCATGTGTGGAGCAATCCAGGGGGCCAATTGCACCGATGTTCATTGGTTTTTTCTAAACTGGCGGCGCACCCTGGCGTTGAGAAAAGGCCGGCGGGAGTCCTATTGGTGAAGGCCGTCATTCAATGCATCGATTGAACGGCGGCGGTAGAAAGAGATTCGATCGTCTTCCGGAATGAGGATCGTATCCCAGTCCTGGAATTCGCAATCGCGCGCCCCACTCGCCAATTTCGCAATCTGACCGATAGATCCACTGCCGAACAAACTTCAGGGGGAGATGCCTGATGGCCTTAATGACCTGGAACAGTAAGTACTGAACCGCCTGGGCGCACGCGGCGTTCATTGATCAAGCTCGCAAACCGCCGGCGCCACGGTTCCGCCACTAACCTTTCGGCACAGAATGCCGATGAACGGACAGTATCTCGGATTGAGGCGGTCGGCATGGATAGAATTGCGTTCCTGGCGAGAGAATGCGAACAATCCACACCGTGAGGAAACCTCGATGGCAATGAAGGTCCTCGTCGTAGACGATTCGGTCACCATGGTGATGAGCCTCAAGACCACTCTGACCATGAACGGCTTTGAAGTCGAGACTGCCAACAACGGCCAGGCAGCGCTGGACAAATTGAATTCGGGAATCAAGCCCAATCTGATCGTCACCGACATCAATATGCCGGTCATGGGAGGGCTTGAGCTGATCGGCAAGGTACGCGCGATGCCGGGGTTCAAATTCATTCCCATCCTGACCCTTACCACGGAAAGCGACAATACCAAGCGCGATGCGGGCAAGCGCGCCGGCGCTACCGGCTGGATCGTCAAGCCGGTAGCGGGCGATGACCTGATCAAAGTCATCAAGAAGGTTCTGCCGAGAGCGTAAGGGTATGGCATCTGCGACATATCAAGGGCTCGAAAGGATTGCTCCCGCACAGGCAGTCCGCGAGGAGGTCGAGGAAGATGAGGCTCCGCCGAATCGCCGGTCGCGCCTCAGCAAGGCCCGCATCGGGCTTGTGGCTCAGTGAGAGTCAGGTCTCAGCAGCATCCTGCTCTTCTATCTGTCTATGTCTTATTGGATGGGGACGGTTTTCAATATCTACAGAAGCCGGATCCTCAAATCATGAGTGCTGCTCTTGGTCATTCCCCTGACGATCGGCAAATGGGCGAACTGGGTCCAGTCCCACCGCGGTATTGTCGAACTCGGTCCAGTCCCACCGCGGTATTGTCGAACTCGGAATGGCTTTCCATAGGCACAACTATTCAGGGCTCAGCACTATTTCAGCAATTCAAATATTGGCGTCAGTAAATTGTTTAATTTCAATACCATCTTGAATGTGGCCCATTTTTTCGTGCTTGGTCTTGAGGTAGGCGGCGAAGGTGTCTTGCAGGACGACTTCGGCGGAGACGCGCTCGACAACCGCAATGCCGGCCGATTCGAGGGCAGCGACCTTCTCAGGATTGTTGGTGATGAGACGCACCGCGGAGACGCCGAGGAGCTTGAGGACCTGGGCGGGAAGCTCGTACGCGCGGCAGTCGGCGGCAAAGCCGAGCTCGACGTTGGCTTCGACGGTGTCCATGCCGTGGTCCTGCAGCTCATAGGCTTTCAATTTTGCCATCAGGCCGATGCCGCGTCCCTCCTGCTGCTCATAGAGCAGAATGCCTGCACCTGCCTGGGCGATGCTGCCCAAGGCGAGTTCCAGTTGCAGTCGGCAATCGCACCGGAGTGAGCCGAAAACGTCTCCGGTGAGGCATTGGGAGTGGATGCGCACCAGCGGCGGTGTGGAGTGAATGTCGCCCATGACCAGGGCGACCAATCCCTCGACGTGCTTGCCTTCGCGGGCGCCGTGCTCGCAGCATGGGCGCGGGTCGGTCAGTTGGCCTTCAAAGCCGAGGATGCGGAAGTGTCCCCAGCGGGTGGGGAAATCGGCTTCGGCGATCTTGTTGATGCTGACGTAACCCATGGTTCCATTCTACTAGAGCAGGGAATAGGGAACAGGGAACAGGGACTAAGGGCTATACTGGCTGCGCTTCAATGGCAACTCTGGAGACGGTCTTGAAAGAATTTCGTTTTGGAACAATCCTTCTTTGCTGCTTGCTGCTGGCGGTGACTGCTGCGGCGAAAGAAAAAGTGACTAAGCTTACGTTTCAATTCGCCGGGAATACCAGAACTTATTATTTGCTAATACCGGAAGTGGAAGGTCCGCTGCCGGTGGTTGTATTGCTGCATGGCTCGGGGAGGAACGGGCTGGTGATGGTCGACTGCTGGAAGGACCTGGCGGCGAAGGAGCATTTCATTATTGCCGCACCGGATGCGTGGAACTCCGCAGGCTGGGACACCGGGCCGGACTCGGTCGATTTTTTCCACGCCATGATTGAAGAAGTGGCGGCGAAACACGCAATCGATCGAAGCCGGATCTATCTTTTCGGGCATTCGGCTGGGGCGGCGTTTTCGCTGGTTCTTTCGCTCATTGATTCGGAATACTATGCTGCCGCAGCGGTACACGCAGGCGCTCTGCGGCCCGATCAGTACAACTTATTTGACTATGCGGAACGGAAGATGCCGGTGGCGATCTGGGTTGGAGATCGCGACCCGAACTTTCCGCTGGATTTGGTCAACGCAACAAAGAAGGAATACGAGCGGCACGGAAATGCGCCGCAGCTTTCGATTATTCCACTGCACGACCATAACTACTATGTAATTTCCGATTCGGTGAACAGGAAGGCTTGGGATTTTCTGAAGGTGTTGCGCTTGCCTCCGCCGGTTCCGGAGGACAGCCAGTAGAGATGGGCGCAAGCCCGCCGTACTGCAGAGGGGAAATAGATGGGGCCAGAGAGTGGGGCGGTAGTTGGGAATCGATCTCTCGCGGAGAAGGCAAACATCGCCGGAGGCTATGAGGAGAACTCGGCAACCGGCGCCAAACCCTGATATCCGGCCATAAAAATGGTGCCGTTGTAGGTTGAAGGTGGCTGAATTGCGGTGTTGAGCGAGATGGCTACATATTGCAGTTGGAATTGCGAGATTTGAGCACTCGACAGGAAAGGACCAATGTTCGCGCCCAGCAGGGTAGTTGGAACGTACTGCGCGAGAGTGTGACGAGCCATAAAGGATGAGGCGACGGGCAGATAAAGCCATGCACATAATGGCGCTCCCGAAACGCAAAGGCATCCAAAAATGGGACTCGTCAACACATACCCAAGTGAGGCGACCCAATAAAGGCCTCCTGTGCCGGCGGAGCTGGATCCTGTGAAGTAATAGAAGAATTTCATCATGGCACTGAAGTTGGTGAAACCGGCAGGCGGGAGAGGAGTATTCGGCACATTATCCGCGCGAAGCCAGGCACAGCCGGCTTGCATAGTTACGGCAGCGTTGTTTCTGGAGGCGCTTGCGGCAAGTAGTCTTGGCTTCGGATACATGGGGGTTCCCCCTTTTTGGGCGATTCTGTAAACGTAGGGAAAGTGCCCGCAAATGTAAAGAGATTTCGATCCGCATCCTCTGTGTCAAATCAACAGCGTCAGGCCTTTATATCCGTTCATATTCATGAGGCCGGAATGAGTGGAAGGAGGCTGAATCGCGGTGTTGAGCGAAATGGCGACGTATTGCAGTTGGAATTGTGCGATTTGAGGCATGGTCAATACGGGACCGATGTTCGGCCCCATGGGGGCGGTTGGAACATACTGAGCGAGTATGTGACGAGCCAAAAAAATTGCGGTGACAGGCATATAGAGCCATCCGTATAAAGGCGTGTTTCCGCCCGAAATAGCGAGGCAACCAAAAAGAGGGCTCGCCAAAGTGAAATTTTGAGAATTGCTGACCGAATAGATGGTTCCTTTGGACGCATTGGGCCCGTTGAATCTCCAGAAGAAGTCCACCATGTAGGGGAAGCTGCTGAAACCGGCAGGAGGAACGGAAGGGTTCGGTGCATGATCCACGGGAAGCCAGGCGGCGCCTTTCTGCATGGTGACGCCGGCTTTATTGCTGGAAGCGGTTGCGGACAGCGGTTTTGGCATCGGATAAAACATCGGGTTCCCCTTTCTCAGCAGTCCAGTAACCGTAGGGGAAATTGCCGTATCTGTAAAGGGCTTTTCAATAGGGCGGTTTGCAAATGCGCGAGCCGATCATGCATCGTGTTGGGCTGTGTGTTCCCAATGCGATACATTCATGGGGTGACCGTCAACCTGATTTGGATTACGTTGCTGGTGAAGCTGGGGGTTTCCGCCTCGGTTGCCAGTGTGCTGGCGCGCGTCACAACCTTCCGGCGGCTGATCTTTGCCGAAAAGCGAACCCGGAGCCAGACTCTGGCATTGCTGGCGTTCATTGTGGTGCCGCTGACGCTGGGGGTTTTGATACGGATCAGGGTGCCGAACTTTCTGGCCGCGGACATCTCTTTCGAAACTGTCATTCTGCTGGGGCTGCTGCTGGGGCCGGTGTGGGCCATGCTGGGCGGCGCAGTGCTTGCGGCTCCCGCAGTGGGTCATCACGAGTACCTGGCGCTGCCGTTCAACGTGGCGCTGGGACTGGCGTGGGGCTTGTTGGGACGCTTTGTGGGCAGGGAAGAGATTTGGTCGTTCACGCCGTTTATCGACCTGAGCCTATACCGCTGGGTGCGGCGCAATCTGCGCCAGCCACGGATTGATCGCCAGTTCCTGATGCTGTTCCTGATTGTGGCGGCGGAGGCTTGCCGGACGTGGCTGAAGCATGCGTTTCCGAGCTGGATATTTGCGCTGATGGCGCCGCAGTGGTGGCTGCAGGTGATGGTGTGGCTGAGCGCGCCCATCGTGGTGGGGATTGCGCTGAAGGTATGGAATACACTGCGCGTCGAGCTGAAGCTGGAAGAACAGAAGCGGCTGCTGCTTGAGGCGCGGCTGGACGCATTGCAGCGGCAGATCAACCCGCATTTTCTTTTCAACACGCTGAATTCCATTGCGTCGCTGGTGCGGACGAAACCCAAGCTGGCGCGGGAAATGACGGTGAAGCTGGCGAACATTTTGCGGGCGTTGCTGAAGGACCATGACAGCTATGTGCCGCTGCGCGAGGAATTGAATTTCACCGACGATTACCTGGACATTGAAGTGGTGCGTTTCGGAACTGAGAAGCTGCGGGTAGAAAAAGACATTGATCCGCGCACGCTGGCGGTGATGGTGCCGAGCATTCTGCTGCAACCGCTGATTGAGAACAGCATCAAGCATGGGCTTGAGCCGCGGCTGAGCGGCGGTACGGTGACGCTGCGCAGCCGGCTGAATGGGAACCGCGTGTTGATTGAGGTGGCGGACGACGGAGTGGGCATGAACAATCGACCGGTTTCAGCGCTGCGGCGGACAGGCGCCGGTATTGGAATGAAGAACGTGCGGGAGCGGCTGGAGGTGCTTTATGGCGACCAGGCCAGCTTTACAATAGTGAGCAATCCGGGGCGGGGGACATTGGTTTCGATCGAGATACCGGCGAATCTGCAAGATACTTTCTAAGTCAACCGATGAAGGACGAGGAGGGATGGATGAGTGGCGAGTTAGAAACAGCCGAACGCGGCGTGCATTTCGACAAGATTGGCCAGATCGGCATCTCGGTGACCGATCTGGCGCGCTCGAAGGAGTTTTATCAAAACACACTTGGGATGAAGTTGTTGTTTGAGGCCGGGAACATGGCTTTCTTTCTTTGCGGGGAGATTCGGTTCATGATCGGCGTCTCCGAGGAGGCCTTTGCGCCGGGCGGGACGATTCTGTATTTCAAAGTGGGCGATATTCATCGGACGCATGCCCTGCTGCTGGAGCAGGAGGTGGTATTCAGCCATGCCCCACACCTGGTGGCGAAGATGCCCGATCACGATCTTTGGATGGCGTTCTTCAACGATCCGGACGGGAACCTGCTGGGCATGATGAGCGAGGTTCCGCGCGGTTGAATGCCCAGCTGCCAAGAGGTGACGGGTGGCCGCTATTTTCGCGCGTCGAGCGCCAGCACGGCGTAGCTGGTAGCGGCGTCGCTCATGAACTGGCCGATGTTCGATTTGGGATCGCGATTCTTGTTCAGCGACCAGGCAGGCCAGGCGCCGGTGTTCTTATCCTGATTTGCAACCAGCCAGTCGATGCCTCGCTTTACCGCTGGGCCAGTGACTGCACTCTGGCCAGTTATTGGACTCTCTTCGAGGACGAGCACGGTGAGCCCGGTTGCATAGCCGTCGGAGCGGGTTTCAAGCGGCGTGTTGTCTACTCGTTCCCAGGTGCCCAGATCGGTGAGACTCCAGCCGCCGTCTTCGCGCTGGCGGGCCTTCAAGTCTGCCAGCAGCTTGACGCGCTGCTCGGGTGTGAGCAGATTCGGGATGCAGGCTGAGGCCCACAAAGCCACGAGTTTGTTGAGTAGCGGCTGGGCCTCATAATGGCTGCGCAGATACCCGCGCAAGGCTTCGAGGTTGGCAGAGATTTTTGGGTCTTCGCGATAATGATCCGGCGCTTCACCGACGGCCAGGGCCATGAGCGCGGCGCCGTGATACTCGCTCTCCGGCGACTCCCAGGGCGTGTAGTGAAAATTTTGCCAGACCCATGCGCCGGCAACGGGGCCAGTCTTCGATTGCAGAGCCCAGGCATTGTCGAACGCAAGGCGCGTGGTGTCGCTGAGGTGTGCACTTAGGTGTGCTTGGCGCTGGTCATAACTCGAGAGAATGACGGCGTTCAGGACCGACTCGGCGTTGCGCGATTCGATTTCCTTGCCCGCACCATACTTGGCGTCAAGATAAAACGGCTCGACTTCCTTCCACATGTGAACGCGCTTTTCAATGCTTTCGAGCATGGCCTGCTCCGCGCCTGTGGGGGCAGGCTCGCCCATTTCCTGCCGCAGGATGGGACGTGCAAGGCCATACGGCATCTGGGTGTGGCAGGAGATGCAGTAGGTACCATGATCTTTCTGGGTGCGATCCCAGCCCTGCCACCAGACTTCGCGACTGTCGAGGTAGCGCTCGGCGGCCTGGCGATCCCAGGTGGGGGTTGGAGACGGCGTGGCTGCCTTGTCCGCGGCCAAAACGGTTTTGGCCGATGGAGATGAAAGCATAAAGACAGTTGCGGCCACGGCGCCGGCGAGTGCCAGTCCTGACAGGGCCTGATAGGACGAAAACGAGATTCTACGCATGGTCGGGACCTTTCTCGATCGAGCGTCGAGGCTCTTCAGTGCAGCGTGGCACGAGGACCGCTGCTTCTTTCTGAGGGTAATTGAGAAGTGAGCCGGGCGAAACCTCAATCTTCTGGCTTCGCGGCGCATATCCTGGTTGAGCGTTTGTAGAATCGTCCCATGGCTCTGCACATTGGCATCGTCGCTTGCTCTGCCGAAGGGGCATCGCTGTGTTACCGGACTATCTGCGTGGAAGGTGCGCAGGTGCTTGGACCCCATGCGCACCCTGAGGTTTGCATGCACTCGCACTCGCTCGCCGACTACATGGAAAGGATTTACAAGAGCGACTGGCAGGGTGTGGGTGAGCTCATGCTTTCATCGGCTGAAAAGCTGGCGGCGATTGGTGCCGATTTTCTGATTTGCCCGGACAACACGATCCACCAGGCGCTTGGTTTTGTGCAGCCGCGGTCGCCACTGCCGTGGATCCACATTGCCGAGGCGGTGGCAGATGAAGCAGTGCGACGGGGGTTCCGGCGGCTTGGCCTGACGGGGACGCGATGGCTGGTGGAGAGCGAAGTGTATCCGGAGAAGCTGGCGGCGCGGGGCATCGAGTTTGTGAGGCCCAACGCGGGCGAGCGCGAGGCGATCAACGGGATCATTATGGACGAGCTGGTTTACGGGGTTTTCAAGCCGGAGTCTGTGCTGATTTTTCAGCAGGTCATCGAACGGATGAAGGGAGCGGGGTGCGAGGCCGTGGTGCTGGGCTGCACGGAGATTCCGCTGATGATCGGCGATGGGAATTCGCCGCTGCCGGTGCTGGATTCGACGCGGTTGCTGGCGCGGGCGGCGTTGCGGCGAGCGGTGGATGCCACGAAAGAAAGCATGAAGTGAGCGTTGTGCTTTCCCAACCCATCGCGCGATGAAACTGCGCGATGGATGGGGCACCCAGCTAGGTTGGAGTAGCAGCGAGAATGCACCGGATCCTTTGCGGTTAACCGCGGTTCCCGGCGATCAACAGGCTTCCGCGCTATGCTGAAAAGATGGTGCGATTCACGGTGCTGGCGTCCGGGTCGAAGGGTAATTCGACAGTTGTCACGGGGGGGGGCACGCGCATCCTGGTGGACGCCGGGTTGAGCTGCAGGGAGCTGTTCCGGCGCATGAAGCTGGCCGGCGAAGAGTGGGAAACGCTTGATGCCATTGTGATTACGCACGAGCATACGGATCACATCCATGGGCTGGCCGTGACGGCGCGGAAGCTAGGCATTCCGGTGTACCTGACCGAAGGGACCCACCGGGCGTGGATGCGCTGGGTTTCTCCGCGACGCCAGATGACGTATGCGCAGTGGGTGGACCAGTGCCGAAAGCAGGCTGCCGAACGCCAGGCAGAGGCTGAATCTGGGCAATGCCTGGCTGAAGTCGAGGCGGATGAGGCCGACCTTGAAGCTCCTGCTGACGAACAGGATGCCATTACGGAGCCGGTTGTGGCCGCAAAAGATCCCAGCTGGCTGCCTTCGGTGGAGTATTTTCAGGCGGGCCAGCCTTTCCAAATCGGCGATATTGCGGTGAGCCCGTTCACGATTCCGCACGATGCGGCGGACCCGGTGGGTTTTGTGTTTCGCGCGGAGGGAGTGCGGATGGCTGTGGCCACGGATTTGGGATACATTCCGCCCAACGTGAAGGCGCAACTGAAAGGGGTGGACCTGCTGCTTCTGGAATCGAACCACGACCTGGAAATGCTGCGCGACGGGCCGTATCCGTGGTCCGTGAAGCAGCGGGTACTTTCGCGCGTGGGTCACCTGTCGAACGAGGCTGCGGCCGATTTTCTTGAAAACCAGTACGACGGGCAGGCGGCTTACGTGATCCTGGCGCATCTTTCTGAAAGCAATAATCTTCCAGAACTGGCGAGGGTAGCGGCAGAGCGCGCGCTGAATGGACATGCCAGCCTGTTGGCCAATCGCCTGTTGCTGGCAGCGCAACACGAGGCGCTTGCATCCATTTACTTATAGGTAAACTAAGTTATAATAGCTAGATACATGGCATCAGACAGTAGCAAGCTGTTTGGCGTGGGAAGCGCCAGGATTTATGTCATGGAATGGCAAATCATCGCTCGATTCGGGTGAATCCACATCGCCAGTTGAGCGTCTAATGCGTGTAAGCCGTTGTTGAGATATCGGTTGCGCTGCAAATTTGCGATTGAACACATTGTTTGAGAAGCAGGTTTCTACTCTATGGCAAGAACAAAGTGCACTGACAGGGTCGTAGGCGCCATATTGGCTAGCTGGCGATATGACATTTCGGGTATCTCACCCGAGATGCGCAAAGACTACGAACAGCACTTTGTGGAGTGTCCCCACTGCCGCGCCAAACAGCAATTTCATCGCAGTCTGGATGTGACGCTGGCGGTGCTAACCTCTCTGGCGGTGATCTTTTTCCTTTTCGCGCTGGCGGTGATCCGGCACATCAAACCTCTGGAACACGTTGCGTTCAATATCTTCGGCCTCGACGTTTTCGACATGTACCACATGCTTGTTTCGGCGGCCGTGGCAGGCATCTGTTTTTCGGTGATCGCCTTCCTTCTGGTGCTGACGACGACGCCGGTACCGTCGTACCTTGGCGACTTAGCGGTAGAGCGTGCGCGGTTGCTGGAAGAACGGTTACCGGAAGCGATTAAGTCGCTGCGGCCGCGATAAGACCGGCTGCGGGGCTGGATTCGCACATTCCACTAATTCTTCCTTTGCTCCAAGGACGACAGCGCGCTTTGAGTGGATGCTCGAGAGTAGTGTGCGGTAAAGGTCGAGAATTGCAAAAGACGTCCCTCAGGAGCTAAAGCCAGCCATCCTAATCAAGCATTTGTGGCACGACTGAAGTCGTGCCCTTTCATGTCCTCTCCTCTCAAAATGGGCTTTGGGGGGCGCGGCCTACTGCGACAATTCTCATGCAGACGTTCGAATTGCCATGCCCGGGAATCGACACGGTCGCGCGGCGGTCGTAAGATAAATCGATTCAACATTCATTCCACGCAACGTTTGCAGAATTTTGCAGGCGCGCGTATGCGCGGGAAAGGACAGGACGACATGAAGCGGTTCATTTTTGCCCTCATCGTTATTGCATCGGTTTCTCACTTGACGCTGGTTGCACAGTCGGCGGGTAACACGGCGGAAAAGAAGAAGTTGAGCAGTTGGTGGTACGGAGGCTATCAAGCGCGACCGCTGAACAGCCCGGACGGAAAGAAACTGCCGCTGATCTCAGTGAAGGGCAACCGGTTCGTCGATCCGGACGGAAAGCCGATGGATTTCCGCGGAGTGAACATCGCCGATCCGGACAAGATTGACAGCCAGGGCCACTGGAGCAAAGACCTCTTTGTGAAGGTGAAGGAGACGGGAGCGACGGTGGTTCGCATTCCTGTGCATCCTGTGGCATGGCGGGGGCGCGGGGCGGCGAGTTACATTGCTTTGCTGGACCAGGCGGTGCAGTGGTCGACCGACCTGGGGATGTATGTCGATATCGACTGGCACTCGATCGGGAATCTGAAAGAGGGGCTATTTCAGGAACCGATTTACGAAACAAGCCTGCCGGAGACGCTGAATTTCTGGCGCACCATGGCGGCGCACTACAACGGCAACCATACTGTCGCGTTCTTCGAATTATTCAACGAGCCGACGAACTTCAGCGGAAAACTTGGATCGATGACGTGGGACCAGTGGCGGGAGATCAATGAAGAGATGATTACGCTAATCCACGCATACGACAGGGAGACGATTCCGCTGGTTGCGGGGCTTGATTGGGCCTACGACCTCGCACCCATTCGCGACAGCCCGGTGAGAGCAGAGGGCATTGGATACGTGACGCATCCTTATCCCAACAAGAGAAAGATGCCCTGGGAGGCGAAATGGGAAGAGGATTTTGGCTTTGCAGCCGCGCGGTATCCAATGATTGCAACGGAGATTGGCTTCAGCGAACAGTATGGGTCGAAGGCCGACAACGATGCGTATGCGAATGACCTTACGAAGTACCTCGACTCGAAGGGAATCAGCTGGATTGTGTGGTGCTTCGATCCGGAGTGGGGGCCGACGATGATCAAGTCGTGGGATACGTTTGAGTACACGGCGGCGGGGACGTTTTTCAGCGGGGAGATGAAGGCGAAGGGGAGTGCGCCGGTGGCGCAGACGCCAAAGTAGCCACCTAGGGTGGGGCAAACGCTCGCGTGAGGCTCGCACGGGTTGGTTGCGACGCCGGGACAGGGCGAACCGCTTGCTTTCTCCAGTCACCAAGTGCGAGGGACTGGGGACACCCGGCGGTGTTTTCTTGCGTGGAATAAGATGACGATAAGTTCATCCAAATTGCCCTGAACTTGCGCACATACGAAGCCGATAAAGCGTTTGGAGGAAACATCCATGAGCGTGTCCGCTATCAGTTCCACCGTCCAGGCAGCCGCACTGTCTGATATTCAAAAAACAGCCCCAACACCTGCGGTATCAAAGCCAACCGCATCTTCCGTGCCGACCGATACGGTTACCTTGAGCGCCGCAGCGCAGAACGCATCAAAGGCCGGCGACGTGGATCGCGACGGCGACTCGCACTAGACTCGGAAGCCGAAACTTGGTCAAGGGAGTTCAGCAGTAAGATCAAGAGCCCATTGCGGCTGGTTTACCCGGCATGCTGCTGACTTTCGGCTGGGGTTTGGCAGCGGTTAGATAGGCCATGGTGCTGCGGGTGGTCAACAGACCACCCTCCACCATGGGGCGAATTCCATTTTCGAGTTCGAGCTGTTCTGCGCCGTTAAGGAGCACAGGAAAGACCTCCCGAAGCGTCGGGGCACCCGGCCGCGGAGCAATGTCGATGAAGGTATCCCATGCCATCGCGTTATCCTTGTGGATATCGATGTGCAACTCGAGATGAATTTCGATGAATCCCGCCTGCTGAAAAAGCACGATGAAATCCCGTTCGGAAAAACTTGTAAGAGGGCTGCTCTGAATTTCCTCTAAGGTGGAGGGGATTTGAGCCGCTCGACACCGTTGCAGGTGCCGGATTGGCGCAGGGAAGTTATGATCCGGCTGGGTCTTCAGAAGGTTGATAAAGGCGGCGAGGTGCACGGCCTCATCGCGATAGATCGGTTCTGCGATGGACAGGCGACCACCGGGCTTGAGCACGCGGAAGAATTCGCGTGCGGCGGCTGCTTTGTCCGGGACATAGACAAGGACTGATCGAGTGGTCAGCACGTCAGCGGAATCGTCGGAGATGCCAACCAACCGCTCTGCGGACGCCTGAACAAACGTGCACGATTCCCGCACACCCAGCTCAACAGATCGTTGTTTCGCGCAGCTCAGCAGCGCCTCGGATGGGTCAACCAGAACAGCCTGCAGCGAGGGGCCTGCTCGCTCGAATGCCCCAAAGACGATGAGACCGTCTCCCACCCCAACGTCGACTAGAACCTTGCCTGATAGCGGTCCCGCTCCATCAAGGACGCGGTCACGCATGCGGTTCACCTGCTGATCGACGAGCCGCCCATATTCCGGGTCGCCGCCGTGCCTGCGGTGAAGCAGCCACTCAGACCACTGGTCAGTTGGAAGATCCCGGTCTGGAGGTTTGGCGCTCAAATGGTTGCTCGCGCATTCATCATGCGCCTTCTCAAAGCTTCGACGCCACCGTTGCAACTTCGTAAGTTGTATCCGCAAATGACCGAAAGTCCTTTGCGGATACTGGGCCTCGGCAAAAATGCCGGCATTGGCTATCGCGCAGCGAGCTATGAATCGATTAGGCTTTTGCTGTGCCGGTGCTTTTGGCTTTGTTGACTGCGGCCGCGATTGCTTCGGGGTCGCCGAGATAGTAATGACCAATCGATTTCAGGTTCTCGTCGAGTTCCTGCACCATCGGCACGCCGGTGGGGATGTTGAGGTCGACAATCTCGTCGTCCGGCACGTCCTGCAGATACTTGACCAGGGCGCGCAGGCTGTTGCCGTGGGCCGTGATCAATACCTGCTTGCCTGACTTGACGCTGGGAGCGATGACTTGGTGCCAGGCTGGCAGAAAGCGCTCCACGGTGTCTTTGAGGCATTCGGTGAGTGGAAGCTGTTCTTTGGTCAGTTTGTGGTAGCGGCGGTCCTTTCCGGGATAGCGCGGATCGGACTCGTCCAGCGCCGGCGGGGGAATGTCGTAACTGCGACGCCAGATTTTTACCTGGTCGTCTCCGTACTTCGCGGCCGTCTCAGCTTTGTTGAGGCCTTGCAGCGCGCCGTAATGCCGTTCGTTGAGACGCCAGTCGCGCTCAACCGGAACCCACAACAGGTCCATTTCATCCATCGCGATCCAGAGAGTGCGGATGGCGCGCTTGAGCACCGAAGTGTAGGCGAGGTCGAAGGAGAAGCCAGCTTCCTTCATCATCACGCCGGCCTGTTTGGCTTCTTCTCTGCCCTTATCCGACAGGTCTACATCCGTCCAGCCGGTAAAGAGGTTTTCTTTGTTCCAGGTGCTTTCTCCATGACGAAGCAGAACGACTTTGTACATTGCAATACTCTCTTTTCTGGGTAGAGATTCTGTGGAATAGGAATGGATGCTTGATGGCCGGGCGGGAAACAGTTTTGTTCCATCGCGCGGGGCACCCGGTTGAATCAGATGCCCTGCACGATTGCTGAATTCATCCCTCAGGGGCTAAAGCCCAAGCAATGTTGTTGCCAATTACTGCACGACTGAAGTCGTGCCCTGACACTTGTTGCGACGCAGGTCTAGATTTCGCCGGAGATCGTTAGTCCTCGTAATTCAGGCTTTCAAGGCCAAGGAAGACTGCGCCGGATCCAAGTTCCTCTTCGATGCGGAGCAACTGGTTGTACTTGGCGATGCGGTCTGTGCGGCTGACCGAACCGGTCTTGATCTGGCCAACACCGGTTGCCACCGCGAGGTCGGCGATGAAGGTATCTTCGGTTTCACCGGAACGGTGCGACATGACCGACGTGTAGCCGTAACGGCGGCCCAGTTCGATGGCTTCAAGGGTTTCGGTGACTGTTCCGATCTGGTTGACCTTGATGAGGATGGAGTTGGCCACGCCTTCTTCAATGCCGCGCTGCAGGCGCTTCACGTTGGTGACGAAGATATCGTCGCCGACCAACTGAATGCGGCTTCCGAGCTTGTCGGTGAGGATCTTCCATCCCGCCCAGTCATCCTCGGCCAGGCCGTCTTCGAGAGAGACGATGGGATACTGGCGGACCCAGTTGTCGTAGAACGCCACCATCTCTTCACTTGTCAGTTCGCGCTTGTCGCTCTTCTTGAAGATGTAGCGTTGCTTTTCCTTATCGTAGAACTCGCTGGAGGCGGGGTCGAGGGCGATGGCGATCTGTTCGCCGGGCTTGTAGCCGGCCGCCTCGATGGCTTCGAGGATGAGTTCGATGGCCTCAGCGTTCGACTTGAGAGAAGGAGCAAAGCCGCCCTCGTCGCCGACCGCGGTGTTGTAGCCTTTCTTCTTGAGAACGCCCTTGAGGGTGTGGAATGTTTCGGCGGACCAACGCAGCGCATCGCTGAAGCGCTCCGCGCCGACGGGCATGATCATGAATTCCTGGAAGTCTACGTTCGAGTCGGCATGGGCTCCGCCGTTGAGCACGTTGAGCATGGGCGTGGGCAGAATGCAGGCATTGACGCCACCGAGATAGCGGTATAGCGGAATCTCCAGCGTTTGAGCGACTGCACGGCTGGCGGCCATGGAGACGGCGAGGATGGCGTTGGCGCCGAGTTTCGCCTTGTTGGGCGTCCCGTCGAGCGCAATCATGGTCTGGTCGATGAGCCTTTGATTGGCGGCGTCGAGGCCTTCGAGTTCAGGCGCGATGACGGTTTCCACGTTCTCGACAGCCTGGAGGACACCTTTGCCCATGTAATGGCTCTTGTCGCCGTCGCGCAGTTCGACGGCTTCATGTTCGCCGGTGGATGCGCCGGAGGGCACGATGGCGCGGCCCAACGCGCCGCTTTCAAGGATTACGTCTGCTTCCACGGTAGGATTGCCGCGCGAGTCAAGGACTTCGCGGGCACGAATTGCAACAATCTCTGTCATATCGCTCCTCAGAATTCGGTGCTGCAGCCGGTCATTCAATTTAGGACGGCGGTCGACAGCAAGAGCTTCTCCGGCGGCGCTATGAATCGTTTCCAGAAGCTGATGCATACTCAAAAATCCCTTTCCGTCCCAAGCTTCAAAAAATGGGGATGTACCGTACGGATTCTAGCAAACCGGGGGGCGACATACTGTGTATTCGCGGTCACATTCCGCGGGATGTAGCCGCAAGGCGTCTGGATCCGCATTCGAGTGCCGATTTTGAAATTAAAAGGCGAAAACAGCGATTTACCATTTACCGCCGTGGTAGAGAAGTGGTAGAAGAGGCACAAGCGAACGACGCCGATGATCGAGCGGCTTGCCCGGAACGCGCAGCGGTCCCCGTCTTCAAATGAGTTCAAGGAGAAACATATGCATCGACTTCCCTGCATTCTCCGCCTTGCGATTTGCTTCCAGCTCTGCGCCACCGTGTATTCACAGGGTTTGCCCGCGCCGGAGACTGAAGCCCCCGTTACGATCCTTAAACTGAACGTTCGCACGGTGTTGGTGGACGTGGTTGTGACGGACAAGGACAACCGAGCCGTGCCGGGACTTCAGAGGGAAGATTTCCAGGTCCTGGAAGATGGAAAGCCGCAAACCATTTCGTTCTTTGAGCCTAATTTTGCGGCGGATTCCGGAGCTGCGAATACCGCGCCCGGGCCACGGCTTCCGCTGAACACGTTCAGCAACATTCCGCCGACGCCCCCAAGCAACTCAGTGAATGTGCTGTTGATGGATGCGCTGAATACGCAAGTCGCAGACCAGTCGAATGTTCACAAGCAAATGGTGAAGTATCTGGCGAATATTCCTCCCGGCATCCGCATTGGCGTATTTCTGTTGAGCGAGCGGCTGCGCATCATCCAGGGGTTTACGCAGGATTCGGGGCTTCTGCGTTCGTCCATCGCCAAGTTTGCGGCCAATCCGTCTACCTCGGCTTTGCTTCCCACGGCTTCCTCAATCGCCGCGCTTGACGCCCCGGTGAATATTGAGTTGGAGCAAGCGGCGGAATCCGGGGACGTGGACACGGCGGCGATGGCGGCAGGTCTGCAACAATTCCAGGACCAGCAGGGGTTCTTTGAAACCAACGAACGGACGATCTTGACGCTGGATTCGCTGCAGCAGATTGCGCGGTACCTGGCCGGGGTTCCCGGAAGAAAGAATCTGATCTGGTTTGTTGGGGCGATTCCGCAGTGCCTGGCGGCCATGACCAGCGAATCAGAACTTACCGCTGCCGGCTGCCCCTACGAAGAGAAGTACGCCAAGACGATGGATATGCTTGCCGACGCGCGCGTCTCGGTTTATCCGATTGATGCCGCCGGTGCGGCAACCGACTCGTTGTATACCGCTGACGGTCCTCCTGCGAGTGCTGACCTTGGAGTGGCGGGATCGAGTGCGACGGCTCCAAACCTGGGTGCGCAACCATCGGCAGCTGCGTTTCAACAACTGAATTCGAATCAAACCGCTTCACTGCAATCGGATTATCAGCAGCGCGCCCTGGCTCATATGCAGATGGACCAATTGGCAAAGGTTACGGGCGGCAGCGCGGTGTACGAGAGCAACGGAATCAAGAATGCGCTGAGCAAAGCCATCGATAACGGCTCGCGGTATTACACCCTTGCCTATACGCCTACCAATCGCGCGGAAGTGGGGAAAGAGCGGAAGATCGTGATTCGTACCGCCAACGGCAATTACAAATTGTCCTATCGACGGGGCTACTTTGAAGATTCTCCGAAGGATAAGAAGCTGGTAGATTTGACGCAGGCAGGCGATCCGCTGCGGCCCTTGATGGACCGCGGGATGCCCAACTTCACGGAGCTTCGGTATCGGATGCGCGTTGTGCCGGCCAATCCTCAGCCTGCCGCGGACGCGGCCCACGCGGGCGACAACGCTGAGCTGAAACCGCCGGCGACACGGTACACGGTGAATTTCTGGCTGGCTCCGGATGGTCTTGCACTGATTCCAGGACCGGATGGGGTTCGCCGCGGAACGATTGAAGTCGCGCTGGTGGCTTATAACCACGATGGCAAGCCTTTGAACTGGCAGGCGCGGTCGATCGGGCTGGCGATTCGGCCAGAGCAGGAAGCGATGGTGCAGACGTCCGGGATTCCGTTCCATTTCGATCTGGACGCACCGCCGGGGGATGTCTATTTGCGCACGGGGATCTGCGATCCGTCTTCGAGCAAGGCGGGGACGCTGGAGATTCCGCTGCGAGCCGTGCTGTTGGCGGAGAAGTAGGAAATGGAAGGCTGAAGCACCCATGGCGGATGGTTAGCCTTTGTGGTCTCCAACCCGTCGTCCAACAACCCAGTGACGATGACTTGTCGCTGGGCCCAAGGAGCGCCCACCCCGGAAGGTCGATGGATGGGGCGCCTCGAAGTGCGGCCGTTGCTTGTTTTGATTCGTGCCGCGGTTGGCACCTGGGGCTTGGTGCGGGCAAAATCCAGGTTCAAAGCGCGCTAGGCTGAAGGTGGGCGACTTTCCCTGGATATTGGTTGCGGTTGCCGGCCAGTTTGCGCTGACCGCAACTATCGACCACCAGCGGGGTTTCCCAAACCAAGGGTTTTTTGC
>Ga0302201_10000859_pt1 | contig 27465 bp, 25 predicted proteins | sample II_Bog_N3_2_FD_194586 | JGI IMG/M metagenome (GOLD analysis project Ga0302201, IMG submission 194586) | Peat permafrost microbial communities from Stordalen Mire near Abisko, Sweden - II_Bog_N3_2 | ecosystem: Environmental > Terrestrial > Soil > Wetlands > Peat | place: Sweden: Abisko... | reverse complement strand
GTGGTCGCTCTTGCCCTTCGCGAAATACGCCTGATACAAATCGTAGGTGAACACGGTGTTGAACGCCGTGACGTTGCCGGCCATGCCGGACATGAACGATGCGAGCAGGGCGGTCAGCGCGAGGCCGAGCAGTCCGGGCGGACAATACTTCTTCACGAGTGAGAGGATGACGCCGTCGTAATCGTTTTCCGTGATGCTGTTGTAGAGACCCAACTTAATAGCTTCGTCAGACAGCCCGCTTTTATTTGTAGATTCTCTCATCGTTTCGCTAGTGAGTAGCGCGGAGATTTTTGTAGCATCTACATTTTTGCCGAGCGCCTGTTGAATGTTTTTCACCGTATCAAGATCGTTTGGAGAACTTGTAGCATTCTTCACCACCGCGATGGCCTTCGTATAAGCGGCATCGGAGACGATGGCCGGCGGGATGCGATAACCCTTGTCCGGCATCGTGCAGAGCGCGGCGGCAATCATGCCGGGAACAATCACGAGGAACGGGAAAAACATCTTCGGCACGGCGGCCACCAGCGGCGTGTTGCGGGCGGCCGTCATGTTCTTCGCGGCCATCGCGCGTTGCACCACCAGGAAGTTCGTGCACCAGTAGCCGAAGCTCAAAACGAAGCCGAGGCCGAAGATCATGGCGAACCAGTCCACGCCCATCGGGTTGTTGGCCGGGCCGGCGAGCACCGGCTGCCACGCGCTCGTCCAGGCGTTGGGCGCGTAGGTGGTGCCGGCGTCCTTGAGATACAGCGCGGCGGGATTCGTCGCGACGGTTTGCAGCGAATGCGTCATGCTGTGCCAGCCGCCCACATCCTTCAAACCGAGATAGACCACCGGCGCGAAGCCGAGCACAATCATGAAGAATTGCAACACTTCGGTGTAAATCGCCGAGGTGAGGCCGCCTTTCAAGACGTAGAGCAGCACCACGCCGGAGCAGACCCACAGCGCCACGTTGTAATCCCAACCGAGCAGCGCATGGAGCAACTTGGCCAGCGCGTTCATCGAAATGCCGGAGGCGAAAATCGTCATCACCGCGAACGCCACCGAGTTCAGCGCGCGCACGCGCTCGTCAAAACGCATCTTCAAATACTCCGGCACCGAGCGCGCCTTCGAGCCGTAATAAAACGGCATCATGAACACGGCGAGAAAGATCATTGCCGGAATCGCGCCGACCCAATAAAAATGTGCGGTGCTGATGCCGTATTTCGCGCCGCTGGCGGCCATGCCGACGAGTTCGAGTGCGCCCAAGTTCGCCGAGATGAAGGCCAGGCCGGTGACCCACGTTGGGATGGAGCGGGCGGAAGTGAGGAAGTCCGAAGACGTCTTCATGTAACGCGCCAGCGTCCAGCCGATGCCGATGACAAAGGCGACGTAAGCGATGAGGATGGTGTAATCAATCCACTGAAGTTGGATGGCTTGCATAAGTGTGGCGAAGGATTTAACTATTTGTCCGGCCAATGTCAATCATTTGGCGCTGTCCGCGGCAACTCTTTTGGGCAGGCCGGCGGCGGGGAAAATTTCCGGTTGGCGTTTGCTTTTTCCGGCGGATTGTGGTTTATTGCGCGGCCAAATTATTATTTATGTCCACCAAAGTTGAAACCAAAACGAACGAACTTTGCCAAGCCATCTTGGAACAGATCCAGACCGGCGGCATCAAGCAACGCATTGACACCTTTCTCGCCGACGCTTCCGCGCGCGGCGCGTATGAAAGCCTGATGAGCAAAGGCCAGGCGCTCCAGGAAAAACAGCACGGCGGCGCGGTGCTGGAACCGGCGGAAATCGCCGCGTTTGAAAAAGACCGCGACGCGCTGCTCAACAACCCTGTCGCCTCCGGATTCCTCGACGCGCAGGAGGAGATGCACGAGCTGCAAAGCTCCGTCAAAACGACCGTCGCCAAGACCATCGAGCTGGGCCGCATCCCCACGGCGGAAGACCTGGCGGAAGGCGGCGGTTCCTGCGGCTCCGGCTGCGGCTGCCACTGAAAAAACTTTTCCGCAACGCGCCGCGACCAAAAATCGCGGCGCGTTTTTATTTGATGCCGCTTGCAATTTTCCCGGCATCGGAAAAAATCGGCGCGTGAACGAAAAATTCCAGTCCGCCATCGCGCGCTTCGACGCGGAAAATTCCCGCGACCCGAATTTCGAGAACGGCCGCCCGCGCGAGCTGCTTTATGCCGAGCGCCTGACGGAGTGGGTTCTGAAACTGTGTCCGGCCGCCTCCGAGCCGCTCCGCCTGGCCGCGCGATGCCAGCACATCTGCCGCTGGGAAAGCCCGCGCGAAAATTATCCGATGACGCGCCCCGGCTATTTGAAATGGCGCGCGGACCTCAAAAAATTTCACGCCGAAAAATCCGGCGCGATTCTCCGTGAAGTCGGCTATGACGACGCCACCATCCGCCGCGTGCAGGACCTGAACCTCAAGAAGAATTTCCCCGCCGATGCCGAATGCCGCGTGCTGGAGGACGCGCTGTGCCTGGTGTTCCTGGAATTCCAATTGGCCGCGCTCGCCGCGAAAAGCGACGCTGACAAAATGGTCAACGCCATCCGCAAGTCGTGGGAGAAGATGACCGAAGCCGCCCGCGCCGAGGCGCTGAAACTGAATTACGGCGACCGCGAAAAAAATCTCATCGCCCGCGCCCTGACGTGAAGGCGTTCTGGGCATTCATCTCCAAAGGCGGATTATTTTGTCCGGCCTGAAAAGAAAACAACAGTCCCGAGGGGTTCTTTGCGTGGCGGTTTGTTTGAATTCATGGCGAATTAGAGGTTTTCACAGTTGGCATTGCCATTGCTTATCAGAGTTCGGTTGTGGTTTTGGGTGGGGAACCGCGGTGTCGGCGGCGGCCAGTTGGGGAACTGGTGGTTTGTCGGTGTCGCGCAGCAACGAGGAGGAGCGCAACGCACGCGCCTGTCAGATTTGGCCGAAGATTGGGTCGCGCATGAAAAAGGAGATGGCGACCGGCTTGGGCCGGAAAACGAGGCGCGTGCGTGCAATCCAAAAAAATCATGCCCGTCTTGCCCTACATCAAGCTTCTCGTCGTGACAGCGCGCACCGCGTGGTTTAATTTTCGCGGATGGAAAAAACGACCCTGACCCTCGGCCACTCGCCTGACCCGGACGACGCCTTCATGTTTTATGCGCTGGCGAAGGATTTGATCCCGACGCATGGCTATCATTTCACTCATATTTTGCAGGACATCCAGACGCTGAACGAGCGCGCCACGCGCGGCGAACTTGACATCACCGCCGTCAGCATTCACGCCTACGCCTACGTCTCGGACAAATACGCGCTGCTGCCCAGCGGCGCGAGCATGGGCGACGGCTACGGCCCGATGCTGGTGGCCAAACAGAAATTTTCCCGCGAGGAAATTGCTAAAAAGAAAATCGCCGTGCCCGGGACGATGACCAGCGCGTTTCTGGCGCTGCAACTCTGGCTCGGCAAGCCGGCGAAGGAATTCAATTATGTCGTCGTGCCATTTGACCAGATTTTTGCCGCCGTGAAAAATGGCGTGGCCGAAATCGGGCTTATCATCCACGAAGGTCAGCTCACGTTCCAAAATGAAAAGCTCGTTTTGTGCGAAGACCTCGGCGTCTGGTGGGGCAAACAGAACGACGGCCTGCCGCTGCCGCTCGGCGGCAACGTCATCAACAAGAAGTTCGACCTGGCCACGCGCAAGAAAATCTCCGACACGCTCACGGCCAGCATCCAGTTCAGTTTGGATCACCGCCCGGAAGCCGTGCAGCACGCGCTGCAATACGCCCGCGACATGGGGCGCGACCTCGCGGACAAATTTGTCGGCATGTATGTCAACCACTGGACGCTGGATTATGGCGAGAAGGGCAGGGAATCCATCCGCCGCTTTCTCGGCCAGGCGTTCGAGCGCGGGCTGATTCCGCACCGGCAGGAACTGGAATTCGTGGTGTGAACCGTTTGCGTTGCGCAAATGTCTGCGTGCTGGTGTTGTTTGCCTTGGTGGCAACGGCGGCGGCGGGGAACTTTCTGGTTTACTTTGGCACCTACACGAACGCGTTGAGCCGGGGCATTTACGTTGCGCGGCTGGACGCGGACACGGGAAAGCTTTTCACGCCGGAACTCGCGGTGGCAACGCCCAGCCCGTGTTTCCTGGCCGTCTCACCGAACGGGAAATTTCTTTATGCCGCGAATAGCATTCCGAGCTTCGCCGGCGAAAAAGGCGGCGCGGTCAGCGCCTTCGCGATTGACCGGGCCTCCGGCAAATTGAATTTGCTCAATCAAACTGCTTCCGGCGGCACCGGCCCGTGCCATGTCAGCGTGGACGCGACGGGAAAAGTTTTGTTGGTTGCCGACTACGGCAGCGGCAGCGTGAAATCCATTCCGCTCAATGCCGACGGCGGCTTCGGCGATGGCGGGAGCGTCTTCCAGCTTCACGGTGGTAGCGTGAACGCCAGCCGCCAGTCCGGCCCGCACGCGCATTTCATCACGACGGATCCTTCAAATCATTTTGTGCTCGCCTGCGATTTGGGCACGGACAAGGTGATGCTTTACAAGCTGGCGGATGGAAAATTGACGCCGAACGATCCGCCGTTTGCGACCGTGCCGCCCGGCTCCGGCGCACGGCATTTGGCGTTCAGCCGTGACGGAAGGTTTGTCCATATCATCAATGAAATGGCCTGCACCATCACGACCTTTGTATGGGATGCGGACAGCGGGAAACTGGAACTGGTCGAAACGGTTTCCGCGCTGCCGCCGGATGTGGCCGTGCAAAACACGTTTACGGCGGCGGAGATTCTCACGTCCGGCAACTTTGTTTATGCCACCGTGCGCGGCCACGACAGTGTGAGTGTTTTCGCCGTGGATGAAAAATCCGGACGGCTGACGCTGGTGCAAAACATTTCCGCCGGCGGCAAAGTTCCGCGCGGCCTGGGCATTGATCCGACGGGCCGCTGGCTGATCACCGCCAACCAGAAAAGTGATAACGCGGTGGAATTTGGCATTGATGCGGCGACCGGAAAACTTTCCTCCACCGGCCAGGAATTGAAAATCGGCTCGCCGGTGGATGTGAAGTTTGTGAAATGATTTGGCAGGCTGGCACAAGAGAATTGCCTTTGCCGGCTGCGCGCCTATCCTTGCCGCGTGAAGCCCAAGAAAAATTCCGCTGACCCCAAGGTCTCCGGCTTGATTGAAGAACTTATTAAGGCCAAAGGCGGGGGCGCCAACGAGGTCGAGGTCGCCGACATCATCCAGAACGCGCTCAAGCTGCTCGCCGACGTGAAAGATACCGGCGATGTGCGCGTGATTCAGACGACGGTTCGCGAACTGCGCTACGCCTTCCGCCTTTTCGCGCCGTATGCGGAGAAGCGCAAGATTACCATCTTTGGCTCCGCGCGCACGGCGCCGAGCAAGGCTGAATACCAGCAGGCGCTCGAGTTTGGTAAAAAAATTACCGCCGCCGGCTTCATGGTCATCACCGGCGCGGGCGGCGGCATCATGCACGCCGGTCACGAGGGCGCGGGCGTGGAAAACAGTTTTGGCGCGAACATCCGCCTGCCGTGGGAGCAGAGCGCGAACCCGGTCATCTTGCAGGACAAGAAGCTGGTCACCTTCAAATATTTTTTCACGCGCAAGCTGATTTTCATCCGGCACAGCGACGCCATCGCGCTTTTCCCCGGCGGCTTCGGCACGATGGACGAGGGCTACGAGGCGCTGACGCTCATGCAGACGGGCAAGAGCCAGCTCATGCCGCTGGTGCTGGTGGACAAGCCCGGCGGCACTTTTTGGAAGACCTGGGACAAGCACATCCGCGAACATCTGCTGCGCGACAAATTGATTTCCGCCGAGGATCTCAATCTTTACCAGATCACCGACAGCACGGACGAGGCGGTGAAGATTATCACGCGTTTCTATCGCAACTTCCATTCGACGCGCTGGGTGAAAGATGCGCTAGTCATCCGGCTCAAGCACGCGCCCAGTCCCTCGGCCATCGCGGCGCTGAACGAGGATTTTGCCGACATCATCGAGGGCGAACCCATTCATGTCATCCCGCCCACGCCGGAGGAACTGGAGGACACGCAGGACCTCGACCTGCCGCGCATCGCCTTCGGCTTCAACCGGCATGACTACGGGCGGCTGCGGCAACTGATTGACGCGCTGAACGGGCTGTGAAATGCTGGGCAAAATCTTAAACCAAAAAGCGCCGATGCCCGCCGACTTTTACATTGATGTGCCGCGCCGCATGGTGTTCAGCCACGGTGCCGGCGTGCTGCGGTTCGCCGATTTTCGCGGCCACATGGAACGGCTGCTGAAGCATCCCGACTTTCGCCCGGAGTTCAGCCAGTTGCTGGATTTCCGTGACGTCACGGAGGTAGTGATCACCTCCGAGGAAATTGTGCTGCTGGGTGCGCGGAATGTGTTCAGCCCGAAGTCCAAACGCGCGTTTGTCGTAAACAGCGACCTGCATTTCGGTTTGGTGCGAATGTTCGCCTCCTACCGCGAGATCGCCGGCGAGTCAGGCATCCGGCTGTTCCGCGACCTGGCGGCGGCACTGGAATGGCTTGCACTCACTGAGGGTGCCGACCTGCAGCGGTTTCCGAAGGCGAATTTGCCGGACCGGCCGGCGTGAAATGTTTTAGCCGCCGCCGAGTTTCAAAATTCGTTCCGCCTGCGCCAGCGACAACGGCGTGACCGAAAGGCGGGATTGTTTGACCAGTGGCATGGTTTTGAGGATGGCGTCGGTCTTGAGGGTTTCCAGCAGCACAGGATTTTTCAGCGGCTTCACCGGCTCCAGATCCACGCACGACCAGTCGCCCTCGGTCGCAGTCGCGTCGGGATAAAATTCCCGCGCCACGCGCGCGAGACCGACAATCTGCGTGTCGCTTACGCTGTGATAGAAGAAAACGGCATCGCCCTTTTTCATCGCGCGGAGATTGTTGCGCGCCTGAAAATTGCGGACGCCCGTCCACGCCGTCTTACCGTCCTTGACGAATTGCGTCCATGAATACGCTTCCGGTTCCGATTTCACGAGCCAGTAATTCATAAAGAATTTGCGATTGATGATTTACGATTTACGATTGCTGCCGTGAACTTTGCGGAAAATCTCCATTTGATTCAACAACGGATTGCCGCCGCGTGTGCGCGCGCCGGGCGCGCGGCGAACAGCGTCACGTTGCTGGCCGTCTCCAAGTCGCATCCGCCGGAAACCATCCGCGCGGCGGTGGAATGCGGGCAGCTTCATTTCGGCGAAAATAAAATCCAGGAGGCGAAGGCGAAAATCCCGCTCTGCCCCGGCCGGGCGCGCTGGCAGTTCATCGGCCACCTGCAATCCAACAAGGTGCGCGACGCGGTGGAGCTGTTCGAGCTGATCCAGGGCGTGGACAGCCTCGCCATCGCGCAGGAAATCTCCAAGCGCGCCGCGCAGGCGGGCAAGACGATGCCGATTTTGCTAGAGGTCAACGTGGCGGGCGAGGGGAGCAAGTTCGGCTACAAGCCGGAGCAGTTGCTCGCGGAACTGAATGAGCTGAACGCGCTGCCGAAAATTGAAATCCACGGGCTGATGGCGATTCCGCCCTTCACGCCGCTGCCGGAAAAGGCGCGGCCTTATTTCCAGAAGCTGCGCGAGCTAAAAGTTGAATGTGAAAAAATCTTGGGCGCGCCGCTGCCGCACTTAAGCATGGGCATGAGCGGCGATTTCGAGGTGGCCATCGAGGAGGGCGCGACCATTGTGCGCATCGGCACCGCGCTGTTCGGCGAGCGGTTGAGCAGCGTGCGCCGCGCGCCGGAGTGATTATTGGTCGCGCACGGTGTCGCCCACCTGCGCGTCGCCGGAAACGAGGTCGGCGACGATGTTGCTGTCCTGCTGCGGGCCGGTGATGCGGACTTCGGCAGTTTTCAGTCCGGCGCGATAAATAAAAAGCGTCTGATCCATTTTCGGCATCTGACTTGCCGGAAAACTCAAGACGACAAACCGCCCGACGATGTTGACGGAAACCACCTTGGCGGCCAGCGAATAATCTGGCGTGACAATTGGAGCGGGCGCGTTGGTCGCCGGTTGGGCGGACGACGGCGCTTTTGGCAGCCAGGCGCAACCGCCGGCGGCCAGCGCCAGCAGCGCGGCGAAAAGCAGGGCGGGAGTTTTCATTTTCAACACCATTAAATTCATGGCTAACATTCTCCGGTTTTTGCCGGTGGAATCAAGTCAATGCCGTGCAGCTTTCAGAATCGTCTAGCGCGGCGAGCAGTTGCGCCACCGGCCGTGTCTGGCCGGACAGAATCAAGTCCGGCGCGATTTCGCACAATGGCTGCATCACAAATCTCCGCATGTGTGCGCGCGGGTGCGGCAAAATCAAATTTGGCAGACTGCGAACTTCGGTTCCAAACGCAATCAAATCCAAGTCCAGCGGGCGCGGCTCGTTCAAAACTTTCTTTGCCCGCCGGCCCAATTCTTTTTCCAGCGCCTGCAATTTTTCCAGCAGCGATTCCGGCGTCTCGCCCGCGAGCAGAACCAAGGCGGCAACCGCGTTCAAAAACTTCGGCGAGCCCGGCGGGCAGTCCACTGGCGACGTCTGCCAGAGCGAAGATTTCAAGATTGGCGCGGTGGAAAATGTTTGCAGCCGCGCCAGCGCGTTCAAAAGGATTTTCCGCGAATCGCCGAGGTTGGAGCCGAGCGCGATGAAGGCGAGTTTTGAGTTTTTAATTTTTAGTCTTGAGTTCACGGAACAAGTTTGCAGGACTGCCAACTCAAAATTAAAAACTCAAAACTCAAAACTCAAAACTATTTCAGCCCCAGCACGTCCTGCATGTCGTAGAGACCGGGCCTTTGTTGAACAACCCATTGCGCGGCGCGGAGGGCGCCGTTGGCGAAAGTATCGCGGCTGGAGGCCTTGTGCGTGAGTTCAACACGTTCGCCGTTGTTGGCGAAAATGACGGTGTGGTCGCCCACGACATCGCCGCCCCGGAGGGCGTGGATACCGATTTCGTTTGGCGTGCGTTCGCCGACGATGCCGTGGCGGCCGTGGCGGAGCACCTCCGCGAGCTGGACCTTGCGGACGTCGGCAAGAATTTCAAGCAAGGTGTTTGCAGTGCCGCTGGGCGCGTCTTTCTTGAGGCGATGGTGCATCTCGACAACTTCGAGGTCGAAGCCCGGGCCGAGGATTTCTGCCGCCTTGCGGGTGAGCCAGAACAGCGTGTTGACGCCGGTGGAAAAATTCGTGGCGACGACCATCGGAATCTGCGTCTTGAGCGCGGTGATCTTGTTTTTTTCTTCCGCGCTATGGCCGGTGGTGCCGATGACGACGGCTTTTTTGTTTTTGGCGCACAGTTCCGCGATGCCGAGCGTGGCATTGTGGAAACTGAAATCAATCACCACGTCGGTCTTGCCAATGATGGCGCCGAGATCGTCACCTTGATCCACTGCGCCAACGACTTTGATTTCAGGAATGCGGGCGGCACATGCCAAAAGCGTCTGGCCCATGCGGCCCCGGCTGCCGGCGATGATGATGCAAGTCATGGTTTTGGTGGCAATTATTATAGGCTGCCGGAAGCTTTCATCGCGGCCTTGAGCGTGGCGCGGCTGGCGGCGCTCATTTGCACGAGCGGCAAGCGGTATTCCTCGTCAATCAAACCGAGCATCGCCAGCGCGGCCTTGACGGGAACCGGATTCGTCTCGACGAACAAATCCTTGAACAGCGGATAAAGTTTTTGATGAATCTGCAAAGCCTTCTTCACGTCACCGGCGGCAAACGCGCGCACCATCGTCGCCACTTCACGCGGCGCGACGTTGGAGGCCACGCTGATGACGCCTTGCGCGCCCACAGCCATGAACGGCAGCGTCAGCGAATCGTCGCCGGACAAAATCTCAAATTTATTTCCGAGCGCGGCGCGGAGCTGGGAAACGCGGTCGGCATTGCCGCCGGCTTCCTTGATGCCGACGATGTTTTTGCAGTCGGCAGCGAGGCGCTTGACCGTCGGCACGGCGATTTCGATGCCGCAGCGTCCGGGAATGCTGTAGAGAATAATCGGCAGCTTGGTGTTGTTCGCGATCGCCTTGAAATGCTGATACAAACCTTCCGGCGTCGGCTTATTATAATACGGCGCGACCTGCAACGAGCCGTCCGCGCCGGCCTTCTCGGCGGCGATGGTGAGGCCGATGGCTTCGCTGGTGCAATTGGCGCCGGTGCCGGCCAGCACCTTGATTTTGCCGGCGGCAAGCTGCACGCAAAGTTCGATGATGCGAATGTGTTCCTCGAAATCCACCGTGGGCGATTCGCCGGTGGTGCCGACCGGCACGATGCCGTCCACGCCGCCCTTGATCTGGAATTTGACGAGGCGTGCGAGGGCGGCCTCATCCAACTGGCCATTCTTGAACGGGGTGACAATCGCAGTGTAAGTGCCGGTGAACATAGTTAATTCAGTGAATCAGCCTCGCAAAAAGTCACCGGCTTGGCGAGCGGGAATTTTGGGCGAAAACCAAGCCGCCGTTGCTTCCAAGGAAACAACGGCGGCCGGATTTGGGTCCGCAGGATTTCAGCTTATCCGCCACGGCGCACGATAGGTGCGGGTCAGAAGCTTGCTCGCTTCAGGATCGCCGAGAATTTTTTCGCTCGCCACGTCCCAATGGATTTTCCGGCCGGTGAGCATGGAGATCAAACCGAGATGGCCGGGAATGGCCGAGTGATGCGCGGTCTGGACGGGCGTGATGGTCGGCTGGCGCGACTTGACGCAATCAATGAAATTCCGCTGGTGGTTGGACGACTCATACAATTTCACCTTGCGCAATTCTTCCGGCAGCGACTTGCCTTTTTTCCATTCGGGATTGGAACCATCAAAGCCGCCGCGGTTCACCCATACCCAGCCGTCGGTGCCGATCCACTTCGTGCCTTCTTTGATGTCGTTGTAACCGCCGGCGATGGTCATGGTGATGTCCTGCGGATACTTGAGTTCAATCCGGTATTTGGTGCTGGTGTTCCAAATGGCGTTGGCGGCGGGAAAATCGCCGTGGCCTTCAATCTCCGACGGGCCAGAATTGTCGAATCCAAGCCCCCAGTGCGCGATGTCAACGTGATGACCGACCCAGTCCATGAGTTGGCCGCCGCCGGTGTTGTAATTCCAGCGCCAGTCCATGTGGACGCGCTGCCTGATGTAAGGCTCCATGGCGGCCGGGCCGATCCACGTCTCGTAGTCCAGCTCGGCGGGCGCATCGGTGACGGCGATTTTCCACGCGTCCGTTCCGGGAGTGACGGTGGCCAGATCGGTCACGTTTAACGCCTTCAACTTGGCGAGCAGCTCCGGCGCCGTCTTGGCAAAATCATTGTGGCCGGACGGCAAGCCCACCTCGACGTGCGTGACCTTGCCGATGAGGCCGCTGCGGACAATTTCCGCCGCCTTGCGGAAAACCGCCTGCGAGCGCTGCCACGAGCCGGTCTGCCAGATGATTTTATTTTGCTCCACGGCGCGGACGATGGCCTGCTGCTCGGCGATGGTTTTGGCCAGCGGCTTTTCACCGTAAATATCTTTTTTGCGGCGCGCAGCCTCGGTGGCGACGAGCTCATGCCAGTGGTCCGGCACCGCAATCATCACGGCGTCAATGTCGCTGCTCGCCAGCAGTTCGCGGTAGTCATGATAGGCCTTGCAGTCCTGGTTCTGGTAATGGTCATTGATGGTCTGGACCGCGCTGTTCAAATGATTTTTGTCGAGGTCGCACGCGGCAACCACCTGGCAGTCGTCGAGCGCCAGGAACGACTTGGTGTTGCTGGGACCCTGCATGCCCCAGCCGATGACGCCGAGGTTGATGCGGTTGGACGGACGGGCGCGGCGGGCGGAACTCGTCGCACAGCCGGGGAGAACCAGCGGTAGGACAACGCCCGCCGCCGTGGTGGTGATGAAATGACGGCGGCTCCAGCCGGCGGATGTGGTTTTTTTCATGGATGTGTGCGGATGATATATCCCATTGGCAGAGCGCGTGACGACAAAAAAAGTTACAAATTTGGCAGCGCCCGACCGTCTGATTTATTCGTTGACCTGCCCGAACGCGTCCCGCGCGATCCAGCCCGTCGCGTTCGCGGTGCGGATAAAAAAATATTCCCCGCGTGTCCGCAGCCGGCGTGCCGGCTCGCCCGCATTCAGGGTCGAAATCTCCTCGCCCGCGCGCGTCGGCGTCAGCAGCAGCGGCGCATTTTTTTTGACGACGAAGCCGAGGTTCGTCCGGCTCACAACGCCAATGTTCGCCGTCATGCTGGCCAGAAAAATTCCCAGCCCAACCGCTGCCAGCGCCTGCTGCCAGCCGGTTTTTCGCCACCGAAAAAATCCTGGCAACGTCAGCGCGCCGACCGCCAGCCACAGGCTTGCGCCCGCGAGCCACACCCACGCGTCCGGCGGCAGCCACCGGGACGCGGCCTCAAACCATTTCAACTGCGGCTCGTCCACCTGCGCCACCGCGCGCGCAAATTTCAAGTTGGTTTCGGCGCGCGAATCAAACGGATCAATCCACCGCGCCTGTTCCCACGCCAAAATCGCCGCGCCCGCATGGCCGCACTGCCATTCGGTGACGCCGAGGTTCACGAGCGTGCCGGCCGCCGGCCGCGCCTGCGCCGATTTTTCAAACGCCGCCGCCGCCTCGGGAAACTGCCCGGCGCGGCTCAAGGCGACGCCTTGCGCAAAAAAAACATTCGTGCTGCTGGCGCGGGAAATGGTCATCGCCAAAAACAGCGCGGCCGGAAAAATGAAGCGGCGGAAATTCACAATTTTTCCTCCAGCTTCAACAGCACGGTTTCAACTTCCGCCTGGAGCGCAAGCAAATCAGCCTGTGTTTCCGGCGTGATGGCGAACTGCGCGTCCGCCGCCGTAAAAATCCGCCGCACCGTCTCGTCCGCCAAGCTGTTGCGCTCCGCGCCGGCCAATTGCGCCAGCACGTCGGCGCAGACCAGCGCCTGCGGGTTGGCCGGATAATTGGGCGCGACCGCGATGCACAGCGCGTCCGCCGCGTGCCGGACAAAGGCGTCCGCGTCGCCGGCGGCGACGGCGGTTTGCAATTTCAATTTTTCCCGGCGCAGCGCGCGCTTCGCCTGGCGGCGGCGGACAATTTCCGGGTGCGCCTGCAAAAACCGGCGGCGGCGGTCCCATTGCCACAGCGCGAGAAATCCGGCCACCGGCACCAGTTGCAAAAACACAAACCAGCCTTGCAGTTGCAGCGGTTTCAGACTCGCGACGGTTTTGCCCGGCGTCGGCGCAAGGCTGCTTAATTTCAGCGGCGCGGCGGATTTAGCGTCGTCGTCGAATACGGGCAGTTCCGCCGGCAACCCTTCGCCGACCACCGTGACCGGCAGCGGCGGAATGGTCAGATCAAAATATTTTCCCGCCACCGGATCAAAACCACTGAACGGAATCGCGGGCGTCGCGCGCGCCTCGTCCGTCAGCGGAATCAGCGTGAAGCCCGTGGCCGGCGGATTGTCCGCGATGACCTGCCAGTCGCGCGAACGCGGCGGCGCGGGCGGCACGAAGCGCGTCAGGTCGCCTTCGCCGTGAAAAACGATTTTCAGGTGGATCGGTTCGCCCACGCGCAGCCGGTTGGTGGACAACTGCGGCGGGTCGCGAAAAAATTTCCCCATCGCGCCGGTGAAGCCGGCCGGCTCGCTGTCGGCCGGTAGCGGGCGCACGTTTATTTTCGCTGGCTCCGAAACCAGCAGAACATATTTCGCCGGGCCACCGGGAATCGTCACCTGGCCGCGGATGGAAATCGGTCCGCTGAATTCGCGGCCGGCGGTGAACCCCTGCGCAAAAAACTCCTGCGCGCCCGCTGCAATCGGCGTCACCGTCAGCTCGCAAATGAACGCCGGCCGGAGCTGGCCGTTGACATTGGCGACCTCGATGGACTGGCGCATCGCCGTCTTGTCAATCATCAGGCCGCCGCCGCTGAGCTGGATTTCGCGCAGCGCCTCGATCTGGTTGCCCGCGCCCGCCGGCAGCAGCACGCGAATGCGGAACGGCTGGCCGATAAAGACGTTCGTCGCCGAAAGGTCGAGCGTGAGCATCCGCGCCGGCGGCAGGTTGGAACTGTCCGCGACCACGTCGAGGCCCGCCGCCGGAATTTCCACGACCGGGCCGGAAGCGTCCACGTTGAAATTGGCAATCGTGAAATGTCCCGCCGCCGCCGGCCGCATTTCGTAGATGAACGACGTGAACACACGGAAATTGTTCCCGAGAAACTGCGTGATTTGGCCGCGCGCCGATGCGCCGAATTTTAATCCCGGCGGCATGGCAATCTCCGCCGGCCATTGGATCGCGGATTCCGTCGCGCTCACGGTCACGCGGTAAAAAGTTTTTTCGCCGACACGCACCGTCGGCGGATCAAACACCGCCGTGGCTGTTACCGGCGCCGTGGCGTCCACCGCCGGCTGCGCGACCTGAAGCTGCGCCTGCACCGCCTGCGGAATTTGCGGCGGCACCTGGGCGGGCAGCCGAAACGGCGCAAGCAGCAAAAACAGCATGAGAACATTCAACATCGAACATTCAACCATCAACGCCCAACGGCCCGGCGGCCGCGCACCGGCAACACTTCGGCGTTCGGCGTTGAATATTGAATGTTGAATGTTTTCCATTTTCAATTTTTCACCAGTTGCGGCCTTTTCGGTCACCCGGCGGCACGCCTTGCTTGTCGCTCATGGACAGGCGGCGGCCGCCGTCGAGCGACAGGCCGTCGAGAATCTGCCCCGCCTGATCCGGCGAAAGCGGAATCTGCATCTGGTCGCCCTCGCGCGCCGCGTTTTCCTTCTGACCGGCCAACTCATCCGGCTGGACGCCCTGGCCGTCATCGTCGTCACCGTCTTCGCCCGCCGGGCCGGGCGGCGCATCGGGTGCGGGAATCTGGCCTTTCAGCTTGCTCAACAGTTTTCCCAAATCCTGTTTCTGCTTGCCCATCGCGCCGGCCATCGCCTGCATTTTTTGCAGGCTGTCCACGAGCTTCGCAATGCCGCGCTCGACAATTTCCGCGTTGTGCGCCGCGTTGGTGTCGGCGGGATTCATTTCCGCCGCGCTTTTGAAATCGTCCGCCGCGCGCTGCCATTTCAACAAAGTTTTGCCGTAGGTTTCCATGGCCGACTTGACCGCTTTTTCCGCCGCGCGCAGTTCATGCCGCGCGCCCCGGCCTTCGAGATACGACGAAATCATCCGATCCAAGTTGGTTTCCGCCAGCGCGGATTCCGCCGAGCGAATCGCCGTGTCGCCCGCCGCCAGGGCGGCGTTGCCCAGCGCCAAAACCTTTTGCGCGTCCGGTCCTTTTTTCAACAGCTCCATGTCCTCGCCGAACCGCGTATGGCCGAGATCGTAGAGCGCCGGCGGCTGCACGCGCTCGTCCTGCGTGGCGAGCGCGGACTCGAACATTTTTTCCGCGCCCGTAAAATTGGTAGCCGCCAGCAGCCGTGCGCCCGCGTTGTAGAAATCGCGCGCGGTGGCGGGAGCTGGAAAATTCGTTGCTGATGACGCCTGCGCCGGTTGGCCGACCAGCAGCAGCATGGGAATCAAAAGTGCCGGTGCGGGCAGCGCTTTTCGCCGTGTGCCGAGGAGCGATTCCGCGACGAGCAGCGCCAGCATCGCGGCAATCAGCCAATGGTAACGATCCACGCCATTTTTCGCGGATTGCCGCAAGCCGTCCGCGCGGTCGAGCGCGTGGATGGCCGAACGCACTTTCGTCAGGCCGTCGCCGAGCGCGCCGAGCGGATAATAGCTGCCGCCCGTGGCCTCCGCGATTTCGCGCAGCGTGGTTTCGTCAAGCTGGCTGCGGACAAGCTCGCCTTTCGCGTCGCGCAACAGTTCCGGCTGACCGGCGGCGTTGCGCGTCTGGATTTCTTTTCCGGTCGGCGTGCCGACGCCGATGGTGAACACCACCACGCCATTCGTCGCCAGATGTTTGGCGGCGGTGATGCCGGATTTTTCCAGATCCTCGCCGTCGGTCACCAGCACGACCGTTTTTCGGCGGGCGTTTTTATCCATCGCGCGATACGCCTCGTTCAGCGCGCGGCCAATGTCCGTGCCGGGAATGGGAAGGGTGTTTTCGTCCACGGACAAAAGTGTTTCCTCAAACGCATCGGCATCAAACGTCAGCGGACACTGGATGAACGCGCTGCCGGCGAACGCCACCAACCCGACGCGGCCGTGGCTCTGCTTCCGCACAAAATCCAGCATGGCAAATTTTGCGCGTTGCAGCCGGCTCGGCAAAACGTCGCTGGTCGTCATGCTCAGCGAACAGTCCAGGCAGAACACCACGTCCTCGCCGAGCCACGCCTTGTCCGTCGCAACGCTGCCCCATTGCGGCCGCGCGAGCGCGAGGCCCGCTAGCGCGAAGGCCGCGAGCAGCAAAATATTTTTGAACTGTCGCCGTGCCGGGCTGTGTGACGCCGTTAGCTGCTCGACGAAATGCGGCGACGCCATCCGCGCCAGTTGCTTGCGGCGCGCGTGCGCGGCGTGCCGGTGCAGGAGCGCCAGCAAAACCGGCGCGACCGCCGCCAGCCAGAGCCAGCGCGGTTCGGCAAAATGGAAATCGGCAAAGTTCATGGCACGCGGCGAAACCGGGTGTTCGCCAGAATTATTTCCAAAGTCAAAAATCCAAGCGCGGCGAGCAGCGGCCATTCAAACAGCGGCTCGTAAGTGGCGAAGCGCCGCAGCTTCACCTCGGATTTTTCGAGCCGGTCAATCTGGTTGTAAATGCTTTGCAGCTCGCGCTGGTTTTTCGCGCGGTAAAAATGGCCGCCGGACAGCGCGGCCATTTTGCCCAGCACGGAATAGTTCGCCGGCTGGAGCAGCAGCGTGGGAATCACGTTGCCGTTCGCGTCGAGCCGGAAAATTCCCGTGGCCGGATCGAACGCCGGCATATTGCACGGCTCCTCAATGCCGATGCCGATGGCGTAGATTTTTGAGCCCATCGCGGCGGCGAGCTGCGCGGCGGGGAGCGGATCAATTTTCCCCAGGTTGTTGTCGCCGTCGGTCAAGAGGATGATAATGCGGCTCTTGCTGTTCGGCACCGCCTTGAGCCGTTTGGCCGCGACCGCCACGGCATCGCCGATGGCCGTGCCCAAATCCTGAATGATGCCGATGTGCAGCCGCGAAAGATTTTCGATGAGCCAGTCGTGGTTGAGCGTGAGCGGGCTGGTGAGATACGGCACGCCGGAAAATGCAATCAGGCCGATGCGGTCGTTCGGGCGCTTGGCGATAAAATCCTTCAGCACGCCGGACGCGATGGCGAAGCGCGACAATTTTTCCGCCGGCTTGCCCATGTCAATCGCCTCCATGGACCACGACAAATCCAGCACGAGCATGATGTCAACGCCCGGCGTCTCGGTCTCGACGTGATAGTTTGTGAATCGCGGTCCGGCCAGCGCGACGATGCCGAGCGCGACCGCGAGCAGCCGCAGGAACATCAAAAACCGTCCGGCCGCCGCGCGCGCCTGTGCGCCCGCCGCGCGCGCGATGTCCGCGCTGGAAAACGCCAGCGCCGAGAGCCGGACGGTCTTGCCGAGCAGCAGCGCATAAACCGGCAGCAGGCCAAGCAGCGCCAGCAGCCACGGGAATTGAAATTCAAATTCGCCGTTCATTTTTCGGCTGGAGTCTGGCCGCGCAGTTCGGCGCGGCGTTTTTCGGCGAGCGCAACGAGTTCAAGCGCGCCGGTCGCGGCGTCGAGCGGCGCGGCGGCCGGCGCGGTTGAAAATTTCCGCCGGTCACATTCCCGCAAAAACTCGGAAATGGCTTTGGCGAGCGCCGGGCCGATTTTTTCATGGCCGGCGACTGCGGTGCAAAATTCGGTCGTAGTCACTTCGCCGGGCGGCAGTTCAAATGCGGTGACGACGTAGCCGCGCAGGATTTGCGAGACTTCGCTCAAGCGTTTTCCATCTTCCGGCTGGCGCAGCAGTCTGGTCATAGCTTCGCGCGCCACCACTTCCGGCGGCAAAATCACTTTTGTTTCGGGCCGGAGCAGCCCGCGCAAAAACAGAAACGCCACGGCAAGAAATGCAAAACCTGCCACGATGACGGTGGATTCATGCTGCTCCCAAAATGTCGGCGGGAGCTCGCCGTAGGCCGGAGCGAGCGCGGGCAAGGCGTTGGTGTCCGCCTCGACGCAAATCGGCAGGGCCGACAACAGCAGAAACATCGAACATTCAACATTCAACGCCCAGCTTTCAAGGCGGCTGCCGCGCCGCAATGTCCTTGGGCGTTGAATGTTGAATGTTGAATGTTGAATGTGTCTTTTCATTTCACCCGCGTCGCCGTCCCCGGCGGATTTCGAAAAACCGTTGCTGCACAGGCGCAAACGGCTCGGTGGTCTTGAGGCGCAGCGTGTCCACGCCGGTGCGGATGAGCGCGCGGTCGAGTTCCGCCAAACGCCCGGCATTTACGGCGGCAAATTTTTCGCGCACGGAACTGCGGGTGGAATTGAGTTCCAGCAGTTCGCCGGTCTCAGCGTCTTCAATCGTGACGAGGCCGGCATCCGGCAATTCGCTTTCGCGGGGATCGTGCAGGTGCAGGCAGACGACATCGTGCCGCGTGTTCGTCAGGCCGAGTTCGGCGATGACATCGCGGTTGGTAGGGCGCGTCACTCCGTGCGCGCCGACGGTGGCCAGCGGACTGCCCGCCCTACCTGTGTCGGAGTGCAAAAAATCCGTGAGCAGAAAAACAATCGCCCGGCGGTGAAGGACATGATTCAGAAAACCGAGCGCGCCGGAAATGTCCGTGCCGCGCCGACGCGGCTTGAACATCAGCATTTCCCGCACGAGCCGCAAAATGTGCCGCCGGCCTTTGCGCGGCGGGACGAACAGTTCCACCTCATCCGTGAACAGCAGCAGCGCGACCTTATCGCCATTCTTGGCGGCGGACATCGCGAGCGTGGCGGCGATCTCGGCGGCGAACTCGCGCTTGGTGCGGCTGGCCGAGCCGAAGCTGGACGACGCGGACACGTCCACGGCGAGGACGGCGGTGAGTTCGCGCTCCTCGCGGAAGCGTTTCACGAACGGGCGGCCGAGGCGGTGCGTCACATTCCAGTCAATGGCGCGCACATCGTCGCCGGGCATGTATTCGCGGAGATCTTCGAAATCCATGCCGCGCCCCTTGAAGCCGCTCAAATACGCGCCGCCCATCGTGTCGTTCACGAGGCGGTTCGTGCGGACTTCCACGCGGCGGACGGACTCGAGCAGTTCAGTGAGCGTCATCGGCTGATTAATGAGTCGCCAATGTAGATGCGGTAATCCTTGATGCGCCCGCCGCCTTCGCCCTGGCGCGGGACGTAGCGGAAGCCGGAAACCGTCTGCGACTGGCCGAGATTCAAAATCAGGAAATGCGGATAATTCGGCTGCGCGTTCTTCCATTCCGTGTGCCAGAAATTCGCCGTCTGGCCGTCAATCGCGTTTTCTGCCGAGCCGTCTTCGCCGGCGCGTTCCTCGCTGTCCACGTAGGCGATCGTCCAGCCGTTGTGGCTGATCGCGTTGCCGGCGGCGTCGAGCAAATCGAGTTCGGCCACGGCGGCGTAAGGTTTTCCGTCCTGCGCGTTCAGCGATTCGAGGCAGAAAAATTTCCCGGTGGCCGGCGCGGCAAACTTGATTTCCTGCGTGTCTGCGCCCGGCGCAAACGTGCCGGTGTGAACGGGCGTCGCCGAATCGAGATTCAGCTTCACCGCCGGGCGGTGCGTCTTGGCAAAATCTTTTTCGGGACGCAATTCGTCCAGCACCGGTTTTTCGAGGCCGGCGACGGTGAGGTTTTCCGGGCCAACCGTGTCGAGGATGATGATTTCATTTTCGCCGGCGCGCAGCCAGCAGCCGGGCGCGTAGGCGGTTTGCGTCGGGCCGATGTTCCAGAACCGGCCGAGGCAATGGCCGTTGACCCACACATCGCCCTTGCCCCAGTTGTGCAAATCCAGAAACGTGTCGCCGGCCTTTTCCAGCGTGAACGTGCCGCGCCAGAAGGCCGGAGCTTGGGCTTTGAGCGCCATGGCGACTATGTCTGATTTTGAATGGCTGCCCAAAACGCCATCAACTGCAATAGCCGGAGCGGGACGAAATTTCAGTCCCGCAATCATCTTGCCGTCCAGCGGCAGGTTGAAAATCTCCCAGTCTTTCAAAATTTCACCGCCGAGTTTCACCGGCGCGATGAGGCCTTTGCGGTCGGCCATCTCCGGGCCGAAATTGATGCGGCCTTGCGGCTCCACAAGGATGTCGAGCTGCGATTCCTTGTCGCGGGCGGGCAGCAAAATTTGCGCCTTCGCACTGCGGCGATCCAGGACGCCGACGCGGTTTCCGTCAATGAACACATAGCCGAAATCGTGGATGGCCGCCGCTTCGAGCGTGGTCGCTTCGCCCGCCGGAATTTTCGTGCGATACAGGATGCAGCCGTAGCCCTGGTCGTAGGCTTCCATGTTGCGCGGCGTTTCGTCCTTCACCGCCGCCGGAAGATTGTCGAACACCGGCGCGATTTCCTTCAACTCAACCGGCGCAAAGCTCACGACCGGATTTTGCGCGGGCGGTTCCGGCAGGGTTTCGCCGGGCAGAAGATATTTGGAAAACAATTCGCGCGTCGCGAAAAATTTCGGCGTGGCCCAGCCGGCCTCGCTGATGGGCGCGTCGTAATCGTAGCTCGAAGTGTCCGGCTTGAACGGCCGGTCGCAGCCGGACCACAGCCCGAACGTCGTGCCGCCATGCGCCATGTAAATGCTGAACGAAGCGCCCATGTCGAGCATGAGCTTCAGGTTGGGCAGATAATTTTCCGGTTTGCCCAAGTGGTGCGGCTGGCCCCAGGTATCGAACCAGCCGGGATAAAATTCACTACAGATGAGCGGGCCAACGGGCTGGATTTTGCGCACCTTCGCAAAATTATTTTTCACGTCGCTGCCGAAATTTCCGGCCTGAAACAGGTTCGTGAGCAGGCCGTTTTTCATCACCGACGGCGGATTGCACTGGAACAGCGGCACGTCAAAACCCGCGTCCACCAGGGCTTTTCGGATTTCGTCCATGTATTGCGTGTCCTTGCCGAAGAAGCCGTATTCGTTTTCCACCTGCGCCATGATGATCGGGCCGCCGTGTGTGATTTGCAGCGGGGCCAGCACCCGGCCGACTTCCTTCAAATAACTTTTCACCGCGCCGAGGTAGCGCGGGTCGCGGCTGCGAAGTTTGATGTCATCGTATTTCAGCAGCCACCAGGGCGTGCCGCCCATCTCCCATTCGGCGCAGGCATACGGGCCGGGCCGCAGGATGACCCACAAGCCTTCTTCCTGCGCGATGCGGCAAAATTCCGCGTCGTCCGCCTGGCCGGTCCAGACATATTCGCCGGGATGCGGCTCGTGCAAATTCCAAAAGAGATACGCGCAGACCGTGTTCAAGCCCATCGCCTTCGCCATTTGCAAGCGGTGCCGCCAGTATTCCATCGGCACGCGCGCGGCGTGGATTTCGCCGCAGCGGATTTGCAGCCGCTGGCCGTCGAGCAGAAAATCATTCGTGCCGATGGCGAAGGTGTGCTTGGTTGCGGAATCCGCTGCCGGCTGTGCCGCGCCGGCGGCAAGGGCGCCAAGGATGGTAAGCAGCAGGGTGGTGATGATGGATTTAATGCGCATATTGAAAATTATTTTGCGTTACTCGTTTTGAATCGTCGTCAAGCCGGCATGGCCGGTATAAAAAATCAGCGCCATTCCGAATGCCCCAATCATCCAAAGAAACATAAACATGGCCATGAAAGGCATGCGGCAAGTTGATTTGATGTCCGCCTCGCTCGGGTTTGAAGCCAAATAAAGCACTTCCACCTTGCGACCAATTGGAACTGGCTTATCGGTGCCGCCCGTTGCGGTGAAAATTATTTTTTTATCCGGCGCTTGAAATTGAACTTTCGGGAAGAAATACGGCATGAAATCCGCATTCTTTTGTTCGTAGCCAACAATGACGCCATCCGTGATGAGACCTTTAAAGCGTAGTTTAAAAAACAGGCGAGCAATAAAACCCGCTATGCCTCCTGAAGCGATTGCTATCAGGAGCCACAAGGAACCATAAAGCATTCGTGAATCGGTGCTCATTAATTATTTGGATTTGCAGTCCTACGGCACGGGCACCGCGTTGAACACTTTCTTGATGATCGCATCCGTCGTCACCGCCTGCGCCTCGGCTTCGTAGGTCAGGATGATGCGGTGGCGCAACACGTCGGGGCCGATGCTTTTCACGTCCTCGGGAATCACATAATCGCGGCCTTGCAGCAGCGCCCACGCCTTGGCGGCGAGCGTGAGGAAAATCGTCGCGCGCGGCGACGCGCCGAACTGGATGAAATGTTTCACGTCCAATTTGAAATCCTGCGGCTTGCGCGTGGCAAAAACAATTTTCACGATGTAATCGCGGATTTTGTCGTCCACGTGGATTTGATCCACGAGCTTGCGCGTCGCGAGAATTTCATCGAGCGAGACGACGGGTTTCACCGGCTGCTCCGGACTGGTGAACGCCATGCGGTCGAGAATTTTTCTTTCTTCAACTTCATTTGGATAATCCAAAATCACCTTGAACATGAAGCGGTCCACTTGCGCTTCGGGCAGCGGATACGTGCCTTCCTGATCAATCGGATTTTCCGTGGCGAGCACGAGGAACGGCGACGGCAGCTTCATGGTTTCGCCGCCGAGCGTGACCTGCCGCTCCTGCATGGCTTCAAGCAATGCGCTTTGCACCTTGGCCGGCGCGCGGTTGATTTCATCGGCCAAAACAAAGTTGGCGAAAATCGGCCCGCGCGTGACGTGGTATTTGGAATCCTGCGGATTGTAAATGAGCGTGCCGAGAATGTCGGCGGGCAGCAGGTCGGGCGTGAACTGGATGCGATTGAACTTGGCTTGCACCGCTGTGGCCAGCGTGCGCACGGAGAGCGTCTTGGCGAGTCCGGGCACGCCTTCGAGCAAAACGTGGCCGTTGGCGAGCAGGCCGACGAGCAGGCGGTCCACGAGCGCTTCCTGGCCGACGATGACGTGGGCGATTTCGGCGCGGAGTTTTTTAATCCACTCGGTAGTCTGGGCGACTTGGTCTTTCAACGGGGCGTTCATGTGGGCAGAATTTAAGTGGCGGAGCAGGGCGATTCAAGCGCGGCGTTGGATTCTTTAAGGGCGTTGCCGGCGCTGGCGATAATTTCATCCGCTGGTTAAAAAGCCGCAAACCGGCCGGTGTCCGGCGCTGGCCAAAAAAAAACACCCAGCGCGAAGAGGCCGTAAAATCAGGCGATTGTCGGTTTCGGCGGGGAAGTTTTTCCGGTTGGCATCGCCGTTGCTAAAGCCGCATGAGCCAATGCGTAGTTGGCTAGCCGAGCACATATAAAACAAAACATTAAAAATGAAAAAAATCGAAGCAATCATCAAACCGTTCAAGCTTGAAGAAGTGAAGGACGCGCTCAGTGAAATCGGGATCGAAGGCATGACCGTCAGCGAGGTCAAGGGCTTCGGTCGTCAAAAAGGTCACACGGAAATCTATCGCGGCAGCGAATACACCGTGGACTTCCTGCCCAAGATCAAAATCGAGCTCGTCATCGCCGACGGCCAGAAGGACGCGGCCATCGCGGCCATCGTCAAGTCCGCCAAGACCGGCAAGATCGGCGACGGCAAGGTGTTCGTCTCCACCGTGGAGGAATCCGTCCGCATCCGCACCGAGGAAAAAGGCGACTCGGCTCTCTAATAACCCATCACACAAACCTCACTTATTAAAACGAACATGAAAAAATATCTTCTGACACTCGCCCTGGTTGCTGGCACGACGCTCGGCGCGCTTTCGCTCCGCGCGGACACCAACATGGTCGCCGCCATGACGAACGCGGTCGCCGCCGCTGCGGCTCCCGCCGCCGCCCCGGCTCCGACCAACGCGCCGTCCATGGAGCAACGCATGGAATCGGTCGAGGCGTATTTCGCCAATACCGACCCGACCGCTCCTTACAAGGACACGAACGGCAACTGGACGGTGAATTTCGGCCTGGCCGGAAACATCATCAACACCAACCTGGCCAACAGCACCGGTGCGAATGTCTCGTTCCCCGGCGCCGGCCATAATGCGTGGCTGCTCACCAGCACGGCGTTCGTGCTGTTCATGACGCTGCCCGGTCTGGCCCTGTTCTACGGCGGCATGGTGCGCCGCAAGAACGTCCTATCCGTGCTCGCCCAATGCTTCCTGATCACCGGCCTCGTGACCATCCTCTGGGTGTTCGTGGGCTACGGTATGATCTTCGGCGGCACCGGCGACATGACCAAGGACTGGGTCAAGGGCTGGGTCGGCAATCCGATGGTCTGCTGGATGATGAACAACGTCACCTCCGCGCCCAACCCGAACTACTCCTACTGGGTCTCGGAAAACGTCTATGCCATGTTCCAGCTCATGTTCGCCGTCATCACCCCGGCGCTCATCCTCGGTTCCATCGCGGAACGCATGAAGTTCAAGGCGGTCTTCGTGTTCATGACGCTCTGGATGTTCATTGTTTACTTCACCCAGGGCCATGCGGTCTGGGGCATCAACGGCTACATGAACGGCGTGTGGAACGCGGCCGCGCCCATTAAGGCGATGGACTTCGCGGGTGGCACGGTGGTGCATATGACCTCCGGCTACTCCGCCTTGGTGCTCGCGCTGATCCTCGGCAAGCGCAAAGGCTTTGGCAAAGAAAACTTCGCCCCGCACAGCCTCGTGCTGACCTACATCGGCACCGGCATGCTCTGGGTCGGCTGGTATGGTTTTAACTCCGGTTCAGCCGTCGCGGCGGATGTGATTGCGGCCAACGCCTTCACCACCACCACGATTGCCACCGCCATCGCCTCCTTCGTGTGGCCGATGTGGGAATGGATCGTCAAGGGCAAGCCGAGCGTGCTCGGTTTCTGCTCCGGCGCCGTGGCCGGCCTGGTTGTGATCACCCCCGCTTGCGGTTACATCACGCCCCAGGGTTCCATCTGGATCGGCATTGCGGCCGGCACCATCTGCTGGTTCATGTGCTACAAGGTCAAGGGCTGGTTCGGCTATGACGACGCGCTCGACACGTTCGGCGTGCACGCCATCGGCGGGACCACCGGTGCCATCATGACCGGCATGCTGGCGCGCAACGCGGCGAACGGCAACTTCGCCACCAACCTGAGCAAATACGTCACCGACCACTGCTTCCAGCCGCTGCTGTGGGAACAGCTCAAGGCCGTGGGCATCACCATCGTGCTGAGCGTGGTGGGCACCATCATCATCGCCTACATCACCAAGATGCTGGTGGGTCTGCGCCCGACGGAAGAAGTCGAAATGACCGGTCTCGACGAATCCGAACACGGCGAACTTGGTTACCACGACTAAGACCGCAAGGTCAGGAGGAAGTTTCACCCGGCGGGCGATGCAAATCGCCCGCCGGTTTTCTTTTGCCCGGAGGCGGCGGGGCACGGCGGGGGAATGCCCAACAATTTGGAATGCCTGACTATCACCAAGGAGTGCCTGCCTATCGCAAAATACGGTTGGAAATGTTTCTTCGCCGGCGTTAAAAAAGGTCAAGACATTCGTGAAGCGGGTCTTGGCACATCAGGTTTCGGTTGAAACTTCTTCATCGCGCGGCGGCGCAACCCCACTCGAACTTTCCCCGGCTCCGGCCGTTTGTCTGGCGGGTTCCCCGGCTGTCGGCGCGACGCCCTTTCCGCTCAAAAACACCCCGCTGAACCCTTTTTTCATGCCAACGCCCCCGCCGACGGTGCCATCCGAGCCGCTGACGGTGTCAACGGAGCTGCTGACGGTGCCATCCGAGTCGCGGATGGTGCCAGCGGAACTCCTGACGGTGCCATTGGGTCTGCGAATGGTGCCATCGGAGTCGCGGATGGTGTCATCGGAGTGGCCGATGGTGCCGTTTTTTCAATTGGGAAAACGAACTTTGAACGCGGTGGCACCATCCGGCCGCTGGTTTATCCGGCCTTTGCCCTCAAAAACCCGGTTTTGCCGCCCATTCGCCCGCTGCCCCTTTTCCTGTTAGTCAACCTAAACAAAATAACGAACGAATGACTGAATAAAAAAATAAAAAATATGAAACATCAAAACTTTTATCCCAGCGGCATCGCCAAACAGATTGCCTGGAACGGGAATTACGCCGATAAAATAGCCCTCAAAGGTGCGGTGCTGGGCCTGACCCCCGACCAGGTGGCGGCCATTGTGGCGGACTGCCTCTGGCTGATCTACGTGCTCCAGCATTGGGCGGACTCAGTGACCAGCTTTTCATCGGGCTGTAGCAAGACCACCCTCGCTGCGCAGACCGGCACCGGCAACGACGTCATGGTGCTCAACACCCACACCGCCCCCGCGCTGCCGCCCGGCGTCACTCCGCAACTTCCGGGCTCCCTCACCCGCATCATGGCCAGCGTCCAACTGGTGAAGAACAGCGGCAAATGCGACGACGCCACCGCCGTCGAACTGGGCATTGTGGGCAGCGTGATGGTCGGGCCGGATTTGACCGTGCTGATGCCCCTCATCCACGTCCTGCTGATGAGCGGCCATGTGGTGATCAAGTGGGGCTGGCAGGGTTTCGGCCTCTATCTGAGCAGTTGCGAAATCTGGGTGGACCGTGGCGATGGCAAGGGCTTTGTGTTCCTGACCATAGACACCACGCCCAACTACACCGACACGCAGCCGCTTCCCGCCGTGGCGGCCAAGTGGACTTACAAGGCCATCTACCGCATGGACGAGGCGCAAGCCGGCCTGTGGAGCGCGCCCGTGAGCCTCACCGTGGGCGGCTAAAATAATAAAAAGACTGACGGAAAATTGGCGGCCGCCGGCAACGGCGGCCGTCTTTTTTTTATGCGCTGAAGGCATTATGAAAATTAGCCCGGTGTTGGTGCGCCAGCACCTACGCCGGGAAAGCGTCCCACAAAACATTTCTCCCTCTCCTCGCCCAACGAGGAGAGGGCCGGGGTGAGGAGTCGAAAAACCCCGTGCTTGTCGGAAGGCAACGCTCCGCATAATCTCATCCGCATCCTCATGGGCTACAAAGCAACAGTTCGAGCGATGGAGGCCGCGCAACGGCGGCAGCAGCGTGAATCGCAACGCCGACTGAGTGAATTGGAACGTCAGACGAAGGAACAAGCAAAGCTGTCGGCGATTGAACAAGCGCGGTTGGAAGTTGAGACGTTTGAAGGGCAGCTTGAAGTGCTTTTGTCCGTTCACAAAGAACAGGGTGAAGCATGGGATTGGACATCACTTGCGGCTGCATTGCCGCCGCCTAGTCCACATAGAAGTTCGCGCCATGAACAGAAAGCCAAGCAGCGCGTGACGGTTTTGCCCGCCCAACAGAAACAGACATCACAATTTTTGATTGAGGAAGCACGTCTGCAAGATGAGCAGGAATTTCAGCGGGCGACGCAGGCTTATTCTGAACAGATGGCGGAATGGGAAAAACTCAAAAACTTGGCTCAACGAATTCTTGCCGGAGAACATAAGTCATACACCGAAGCGTTGGTTGAGCTAAATCCGTTTGCTGAAATGTCTGACCTTGGTTCGGCGATTCATTTCACGGTTCATACCA
>Ga0302201_10000858_pt1 | contig 27478 bp, 24 predicted proteins | sample II_Bog_N3_2_FD_194586 | JGI IMG/M metagenome (GOLD analysis project Ga0302201, IMG submission 194586) | Peat permafrost microbial communities from Stordalen Mire near Abisko, Sweden - II_Bog_N3_2 | ecosystem: Environmental > Terrestrial > Soil > Wetlands > Peat | place: Sweden: Abisko... | reverse complement strand
GGCGCGACTGACGGCGCCGCTGATGGATGGGACGGCCGAGTATGCGCTAGGGGGATCGTGCATGGACCTCACTGATCCTACGATTTGGGATTTGGCTTCGGCGCACTTTTTTGGAGTACGACTGGCAATCGACAAGCCTGCAAAATCGTGCACGGCGCGGTCGATGGCGTTCCGCAGGGAGTTGTGGAGCAGGATCGGCGGATTTCCGGAACAGTTCTTCTTTGGGGAGGACACACTTTTCGATCAAAAGGCGCGCGAAGTGACGCGGCCTGCATTTGTAGAGAGGGCGAAGGCTTTGTATCGGCCGCAATACACGCTGCTCACGGCTTGTCGCCAGTTGGCGGGGTATGCTGCGAGCGATGGGGTGCTTGGCGTGCGGCGGCCGCGGCTGTTTCGCAATGGCGCGCGTTGCGTGCTGGAGATTGCGGCGCTGTGCGCGCTGCGGTGGACGTTTTATCCTCTGTTGTTTGTTGTAGCGCTGGAGTGCTGGTTCGCGTTCCGCCATGATCTGATTTTCCTGCTGCGGAGGGGGCCGCTTGCGGTGGGCGCGCGGCTGCTGTTCTCAACTCTTGTCCCTTGGATTGTCGCCGTGAATCAGGTCCGCGGAGGAATTACGGGAACAATGAAAGCGAATCGGCAGAATCTGCAGGGGTGACCGGCTCAATCAGCGCGGGGTCGTTATTGCGAACGTTACCGACGCGGTCGCTGACGGGCCAGGCGTGCATGCGGTCGGAGGGGTAGGGCCGGAGCAAGTCGATTGGCGCACGGTTGGGGTCCCCGGGTTCAAGCCAGCGGTCGTAGTCCTTTGGCTCAAGGATCACCGGCATGCGGTTATGAAAAGGCTCGGTAACTTCGTTGGGATCGGTGGTGAGGATGGTGAAGGTTTCGAGCGGTGGGCCCTCAGGAGGTCGCCAGCTCTCCCACAGGCCAGCGAATGCGCACGGTTCTCCGCTGGTGAGCGCGATGGCGTAGGGGATTTTCAACTTTGCATTGGGCTTCATCCACTCGTAGAACGCGTCGGCGGGGACGAGGCACCGGCGCTTCTTGAGTGCTTCGCGGAACGCTGGCTTGGAGGCTGCTTCTTCAGCGCGCGCGTTGATGGTGGAGTAGCCGAACTTGGCATCCTTGGCCCAGAAGGGTACCAGGCCCCAGCGCAGGAGGGCGAATTCACGATTGCCGCTGTCACGGTTCAGGCGGACGATGGGCTGAGTGCTCTGCGGGGCGACGTTGAAGCTGGGCGCGAACCAGGGCATGTCTTCGAGTTCGACGCCGAACCAGTCGGCCAGGACTTCCTGGGTTGATTTGCGAGCGAAGCGGCCACACATGGTCACTCTAGATTAGCGAATTTGTTTGATTGCTGCGGAGTCCCACCCATCGGACAAAAAACAGAAACGTCCGATGGATGGGGCACAGTTTCAGTCTCCGAGGGTGCCGGCGAAGAGGAAGTCCCACGAAGTGTCGAGATAGAGCCATCGTTGCGCGCCGAACCAGCTGGTGGCGATTCCCGGGACGTGGAGGAGGGTATGGCCATCCATACACATCATCTCTGTACCGTTCCAGGCAAGGAAGGTTCTGGAGGCTTGTCCAACCTGGGCGGGATGTTCGACGAGGCGGAGGCATACGGGGCAGCGTTGGCGCTGATCGCGCAGGATCCAGCGCAGGCCGAATAGACATAGGCCAAATGTGGAAATCAACTGGATGTAAGCTGCTGCGTTGGAGTACGGGGTGTTGAAGGCGTAGGCCATGTCGAGGGAGGCGAAATAGACGATGGGCAGGAGGAGTGCGATCTTGGTGCACAAAAAACTCCAGCGGGTGAGGCGGCGGGGCCATGAGGTGTTTTGGGGGCTCACGCTTGATTCTCCCAGCGAGACGGAGGTAATGGCCGGCAACGCGAGCAAAGCAAGCAGAAGAGCGAAAAGGTAGAGGGACCATGGGTTCGGCCTGTAATCCTGAATGGAAACACCGAGGAGGATGTCTTCAGAGTCCTCGGGGCCATAGGCGGTGATATGGACGCACTGAGTCCACATTTCAGCGGCGCCGGCAGGGGTGAGGTGTGCGATGACGTAGCCTGCGCCGGCGGTTGCTTCGGGTTCCGGCTCAAGGAGCCAGGCATCAACTTTGCCAGGTAGTCGCCATAGGCCGTTTGGGGCAACTCCAGCTATGCGCGCAATCCGGTTTCCCACGCGCACGACGGTGCCCGCAACGTGCGAATTCGCACCGAATTCCCTGGTCCAAAGCCGTTCGCTCAGGATCACGCTGGGCAGCCCGTCGGCGGGGTTGCGGTCTTGGTCCGCAAAGCGGAGGGGCAGGCCGAGGAGAATGAAGAGATTTGCGCTGGCGTGGGCCACACCCCAACTGGCGCTTGAGCCTGCGGGGGCGGATTCCTGATTCACGGAATCGGGCTGAACGCGGTAGAAGGCAAAGCCATCGAAATACTGCTGCCTGCGCGTCTTCCAGGTGCGGTACTGATGGGGACGAATGGTCGGCGATGTGTCGTCGCTATAGCCCGCGTTTTGAATCATGACCAGGCCGGGATTGACCTGGCCCACCATCAAGCTGCGCTCGGCACGTACGCCCGGCAGGAATAGCGCCGCGGCATCGCAGGCGAACAAGATGGCGGCGAGGGCGAGGATGCATTGCGCTGCCGAACCTTGCTTTGCAGGACGCGGCAACCGCATGGGCATGCACTGTTGGCGGAGGCAGAACGCATCCTGAAATGCGCCGAGACAGAAGGCCATGACCTGCTGCTCGGCGGGCCAGCAAGCGCAATCGGCGGGCGCGCAGGTGCGCCGCACATGCCACAGTTCCGATTGCCATTCCTGACGCCACTCGGCACGCTGACGGCGCGGCACGACAAAGGAAGCCGTTCGGAGAAGGCCTTGGTCGAAGAGGGTAAGCAGGGGCAGGAAGGCGGCCATCATACGGACTTTGCCTCCTCAGAGGGAATCAATCTCTCGAGCAGCGGATAGCGCTTGCGGGATGCTTCCAGTGTGATTTTCCCCGCTGGAGTGAGCTTGTAATACTTGCGCGGTGGGCGCTGTTCGGCATCGGCGATGGACTGGCGCTCCCAATGCGAGCGGATGAGTTCATCGCGCTCGAGGCGGCGCATGGCGGGATAGACGGTGCCGCTGGGAAGGCCGGTCATCTCCATGATGCTGAAGCCGTAGATGAAACCGGCGTCGACCGCGTGCAGGATGAGGGCTGCGGTGTGCGAGAGCTTGGCGTCGGCGGGTTTGCTTTCGCGGGCCATGGCGCATTCTACCTATGTAGCAATCTACTTGACAAGGGTCTATGCCGTTTGCTACATAGGGTATGTTCCTGGGTGGGTAGGTGGATCATGCTTGAGGTGCAAGGCCTTTATCGGAGCTATCGCGGGATTCCGGCGATTGAGGATGTGAGCTTCAAAGTGGCGGCGGGCGAGATTGTGGGCTTTCTTGGGCCGAACGGCGCGGGCAAATCGACCACCGTGAAAATAATCACCGGCATGCTGCGGCCGAACGATGGACGCGTGCTGTTTGAAGGTCAGGATATTGCGAAGGACATGGTGGCGTTCCGCGGCGCATTCGGATATGTACCGGAGGAAGCTCATCTTTACACGTATCTGTCTGGGTTGGAGTATCTGCAACTGGTGGGCAGGCTGCGGGGCCTTGACGAAGCATTGATTGAGGCGAAGGCGACGCGGCTGCTGAAACTGTTGAACCTTGAGTCGTGGCAATACACGCCCATCTCTTCGTATTCGAAGGGAATGCGACAGCGCGTGCTGATTGCGGCGGCGCTGTTGCACGATCCAAGGCTGCTGATCTTCGATGAGCCGCTCTCCGGGCTGGACGTGGTTTCAGGGCGGTTGTTCAAGGACCTGCTTGAGTTGCTGGCGGCTGAAGGCAAGGCGGTGCTTTACATCTCGCACGTGCTGGAGGTGGTGGAACAGGTGTGCGACCGGGTGATCGTGATTGCGAAGGGGAGGGTGCTGGCGGACTCGCCACCCTCGGAGCTTGTGAAGCTGATGAGTTTGCCGAATCTTGAATCTGTGTTTGCGCAATTGGTGAAGCAGCAGGATACGCGAGCGGTCGCGCAGGATATGGTGGAGGCGATGCGGATACGCCATGTCTGATGCCTTCCAGCGCCTGTTTACGATGAGCGATGCGCAGCCGCTTGCTTTGAATGCGCAGGCCGCGCTGGGCCGTGTGCATGCTGCTCCGCGCAGCCAGTTCTCGTGGCTCATGCGGCATTTTCTTGAGCGCTTTTTCAATCACGAGACTGCCTCGCCTGATGGGGATGCGCGAACGCGCATGGTGCAGCTTGCAGTTGCAACCGGGCTGCCGGGATTGATGGTGGCAATGTATCTGTGGCCTGTCTATCATCCCTTTCCTCACTGGCCGGCGCACCAATCGACCGGGGGACCGCCGCCTTACTGGCTGCAGGTGAATCATCACTTTTTCTTTGTGCTTTATTCGTTTGTGGTGATGGGCATTGTGACGGTGTTTGAGTGGGACTTGTTTTTTCCGGACTTGCTGGATGTGTTTGCTCTGACGACGTTGCCGGTTCCGAACCGCAGGCTGTTTCTGGCGCGGGTTGCGGCTATTGGGCTGTTCATCGCCGGGTTTCTGTTCAATGCAAATTTTCTGGCGCCGCTGGTATTGCCTGCGGCAACCGATCCGCCTGACCTACCGCGATTTCTTGCCGGGCACGTGGCGGCGGTTGCGGGGAGCGGATTATTTTCCGCTGCGTTTGTGCTGGCACTGCAAGGCATGGTGCTGACGGTGTTTGGCGAGCGGTTGTTTCGCAAGATGTCGCTTTTGCTGCAGGGGCTTTCGATTACGGTGCTGCTGATGCTGCTGTTTCTCTTCCCGATGCTGAATGGGGCGGTGCCTGTTTTCCTGAAGTCCGGTAACGCCTGGGTTCTCTATTGCCCTCCATTCTGGTTTCTTGGAATGTATCAGCGGCTCCTGGAAGGGCCGTCGGCATTGCCGATTTACGAACGGCTTGCGGAGACGGGCTGTGTGGCTACTCTAGTGGTAATTGGGCTGGCGATGCTGACATATCCCATTGCATACCTGCGCAGGGTGCGGCAACTTGTGGAAGGGCCGGGGACGCGGGACACGCGGAGTGGCTATGGGCCCGCGTTGCACGCGCTGATTAATGCGACGGTGGCGCGGCAGCCGGTGAGGCGCGCGGTGTTTCACTTTATCGGGCAGACCATCTTGCGGGTTCAGCGGTATCGCATCTACCTGGTGCTGTATGGAGGGGTGGGTCTGTCGATCGTGGTTGCTTCTGTACTGCGTTTCGAAGTTGTGAGGGACAAAGTGCGCATGGAGATTTCCGCAGACGGCATTCGCATGGCGATTGGGATCATTGCGTTCTGGATGATTGCGGGGCTGCGCATGACGTTTACTTCTCCGGGAAACAGGCAGGGGAGTTGGGTGTTCCGCATTGTGCACGGCAGACCGCCGGAGCTTGTTACCGCAATGGAGGAGTTGCAGGCGGCGCGGATCTGGGTATTGCTTTGGGCGCTGTTGGGGACGTTTGCTGCGCTGTTCGTATTTCGGTGGATGGCTCCAGGCGAGCTGCGAAGCTGGCCTTCGATCGAGGGACGAATTGTGATGGCCGGGGGGCTGTGCCTGCTTCTGACCGATCTGCTGTTTCTGAATGTGAAGTACGTAGCTTTCACCGGAGAGACGGGAAGGGAGCAGCCGAACCTGGCGTTTACGGTGCTGAAGTACTTTACGTTTCTGCCCCTTGTGGTGACGCTGCCGCTGGCGGTGAGCCCGTGGATTGAGGCTGGGTGGACGCGCGCACTGCTGGCTGCGGGGGTGATCGCGGGCGTGCATTGGCTGCTGGTGCGGGGGCATCGGGCTGTGATCGCAGAACACTGCGGGCTGGTTCACCTGGAAGATGACGAAGAGGAGTTCCCGATGCGGTTGGGGCTGCGCTATTGATGCGAGCGCATGTTGTGGCCCGGGCGTGTTGATGGAACGGCGTGCGGCGTATGTGTGCTGGATCACGCGGACGTGCAAGGTGCGCGGGTGTACACTTCGCTTCGTTGATTTGAAGGCTTGAACTATGCCGGTTGAAGAGGACATTCGTACCTTGAGCTATGCGCGGGGACCGGATAGGCCGCTGCTGGAGGTGACCATCGGCGACCTGCTGCGCCGGACAGCGGAGCGGTTTCCGGACCGGCTGGCCGTGGCTTCGTGCCATCAGGGCAAGCGGCTGACTTGGGCGGGACTGAGCGAAGAAGCGGATCGGGTGGCGCGCGGGCTCTGGTCGCTGGGGATTCGCCGCGGAGACCGCGTCGGCCTGTGGTCGACCAACTGCATTGAGTGGATCGTGATGCATATGGGGTGTGCGCGGGCCGGTGCAGCGCTGGTGAACGTCAACCCGGCTTACCGTTCGCACGAGCTGCAATATACGCTGAAAAAGTCGCAGATGAAGGTGCTGTTTCTGTGGCACAAGGACAAGCGCGCGGATTATGAAGAGATTCTTGGGCGGGCACGGCATGGGCTTGATCTGGAGCTGAAGCACACCATTTATTTCGACTCGCCCGAATGGCCGGCTCTGCTGCATGAAACGGGCGAGTTGCCTGCGCATGTGGGTGTGGAGGATGTGGCGAATATCCAGTACACAAGTGGGACAACGGGATTGCCGAAGGGCGTGATGTTGACGCACCACAACATCGTGAACAATGGGCAGTTTCTGGCGCAGGGATTCCACTATACGGAGCAGGACCGGATTTGCCTGCCTGTGCCGCTGTTTCATTGCTACGGATGCGTGATCGGGACCATGACGTCGGTGAATACTGGGGCGGCGATCCTGTTGCCGAACTGGACCTTTGATCCGCGGGCGACGCTCAAGACCGTGCATGAGGAACGGGCGACGTCGGTATACGGCGTTCCGGCGATGTACGTGGCCGAGATGGCGCTGCCGGACTTTGCCAGTTATGACCTGACCAGCCTTCGGACCGGCATGATGAGCGGCGCACCGTGTCCCGTAGAACTGATGAAGCGGGTGCTGGATGAGATGCATTGCCGCGAACTGGTGATTGCCTATGGGCAGACGGAAACGTCGCCGGTGGTGACGATGAGCGACGCGGCGGATTCGATTGAGATTCGCGTGAAGACCGTGGGACGGGCGATGCCGCAGACCGAAATCCAGATTGTTTCCACAGTGACGGGCGAGATGCTGCCGGTGGGCGAGCAGGGCGAGGTGTGTGCGCGGGGATACGCCGTAATGAAGGGCTACGACGGCGACCCGGATGGAACGGCGACTGTTATCGCGACCGATGGTTGGCTGCATACCGGCGACCTGGGGATCATGCATGGGGATGGCTGCATCCACCTGACCGGGCGCTCGCGCGATGTGATTATTCGCGGCGGGGAGAATATTTATCCGCGTGAGGTGGAGGAGTTTTTGTACACCCATCCCAAGGTGGACGAGGCGCAGGTGGTGGGCATCCCCAATGCGCGGCTGGGCGAAATTGTGGCGGCGTGGGTTCGGCTGCGGCCGGGTGTGGTGGCGACGGAGGAAGAGATTCGCGAGTGGTGCAAGGGACAGATTGCTTACTACAAGATTCCCGAGCACATACGATTCGTGAATGATTTTCCGGCGACACTCTCGGGGAAGATTCAGAAGTATAAGATTCGCGAGTTTGAGATTGAGGCGCGCGGGCTGCAGGTTGAGGCTAACGCGGCTACGGCGTAACGAGAACGTCATACAGGACGAGATGTTGAAATGAAGAGTCTCCTCCACCAGCCGTCACCTGGTTGGAATTTGCAGCAAGACTGCGATGTACTGGCGCACCTTGGCAATCATGATTGCTGGAGCTTTGGAATGGAATTCAGCTTTACACCCCTCCCAGTCCATGCTCTTCAATTGATCGACGAGTACTGCCCCTTCAACATTTCCAACTGTGATCGGCAACGTGAATGGATAGGATTTGACCTTGCTGGTCAATGGACAAACCACAGCCAAACCGCTAGCCCGGTTGTAGCGTAAGTCGGTCAAAACAAGAGCAGGTCTGCGCTTTGCCTGTTCGCGGCCGATCTGTGGATCGAAGTCGAGAAAGACAATGTCACCAGTATCTGGAACGTACTGGCTTACCATTCGACTGCTTCCCTTCCGATCTCTGGGCCGGAGGAAACCTCCTCGTAACGATTCTCGGGGGTAATTTCGGCCACCCGTTGGGCCAGGGTCGGGATTTCTCCTACCCGGTGAATGTGCACAACTCCACCGGCGGCTACAGCGATCTCCAGCGGGTCGCCAAGCTTCAACTGAGCGTCGTCCGCAATGGGTTTCGGAATCCTCACAGCCAAGCTGTTTCCCCACTTCAGCACTTGAGCCTGCATATCTCCCCCTCGCATATACGTTGTATCACTCAAACATATTAGTGACGGTCCCGGTCGTTTTCGGAAAGAGATAAAGTAATTCAAACCAATGAAATCTCACAGAATCATCTCCGGATTCTTGCTCTTGTTTGCATTCGCAGCAGCCCGCGGCCCGATCAACGCAACTGCAGGGGCCGTACCGGCTCCGACACAGAAGGCTGATTCGGTCTTGATTCTGAAGAAGGATCATGTGCTTGAGTTGCTGGCCGGCGGCAAGGTGATCAAGACGTATAAGGTCGCATTGGGGAGAGGCGGTCTTACGCCGAAGCAGAAGGAAGGCGACGGACGCACGCCAGAAGGCCATTACGTGATCGACTCGCGGAATGCGGAGAGCCACTACCATCGGGCGCTGCATGTCTCTTATCCAAATGCGGACGACCAGAAGCGTGCGGCACGGCGCGGGATTTCTCCTGGTGGGGCCATCATGATTCATGGACTGCCGAACGGCATGGGCAAACTGGGCGCCGCGCACCGACTGTATGATTGGACACTCGGCTGCATTGCTGTCACTGACGATGAGATCGACGAGATCTGGGATCTGGTTCCGGTGGGAACGCCTGTCGAGATCAGGCCGTAGACTCGCAGCAGTTCACGCAGCTGTTGCGATGGCGGCGGCGCGAGTGATGGTGACTACGGTGATGTCGTCTTCCTGGCCGAACTGCTTTGCTGCTTCTGCGATGGCTGCAGCTGGCTGGGTGGAAATTTCCTTTGCGCGATCAAAGCCGAACAACTCACCGCGCGGATTCTGGGCTTCAATTACACCGTCGGAGTAGAAGGTGAGCCGGCTGCCCGGAGCGAGATAAAACTCGGTGGTGTCGTATGCGCCGCCGATCATTACGCCGAGCGGCAGAGCGCCGGGGAGTTCCACTTCCCTTCCATCGAGGTAAGGTGACAGGTGGCCGGCATTGGCGACGGTGACTTTTCCGTTGCTATGGATGTGCGCGGCGAGCGCGGTTGAAAATCCGCCGCCGCCTCGGCCTACCAGGCGGTCGTTGAGGCTGGCCAATATATCTTCCGGATTGTTGGTGCGGTCGGCGGTGGCACGGATGGCGCCGACGAGCACGGAAACCAGCATGGCTGCGGGCAATCCCTTGCCGGCCACATCACCGACCACGACCAGCAGGCCGCCTTCGCCTGCGGGAAGGATCTGAAAGAAATCGCCACCCACTTGCTGCGCTGGCTGGTAGACGGTTTCGACAGCAAAGCCAGGGACGGGCTCGATCTGTTCCGGCAAGAGCACCTGCTGCACCTGTTGCGCGGCGGCCAATTCGCCCTCAAGCTGCGCCTGGCGGCGGCTGACGGTGGTGGAGCGCAGCAGCATGATGACCGCCAGCGACAGGGATGACAGGATTCCGGAGACATGGTCAAGCGACACCGCAAAGGGGCCAGCCGGATAGCGATTGATCAGGTTGATTCCACGGATCGCTGCCTCTCTCGATGCGGGGAACTCAAACATGGTGCTGAGTGCGACCTGCGCGTAGATGAAGAGGCTGAAGAGAATCACCGGGATCAGGAGTATCCCCGCCTCTCGGTTCCCACGCCGCAGGTGCACGGCCAGAACTATGGGGATGATGACCGAAAGAAGAATGACGAACGGGAGATTGCCGATGAGTTGTAGGGAAAGCGGTGCAGGGAAAAGAATGGTGGCGATCCCGCTGTAGAAATTTGCCACGCCTGCGAAGATGAGAAAGATGCGCCAGCGCAAGCCGATCCGCTGATGGACAAACGAGAAATAGAGCAACGCCCAGATATAGGGGGAAAAGAGGCGGCAGATGCACTCGACGGCGGCCCACGTCATGGGGACGTCATGGAAAGTGGATATGAGAGTGACAGGTGATTCGGCAAGCGTGAGCATCCCCACTGCAAAAATCCAGAGGTATTCAATCTGGCGACGCTGCGCGGCAAACAGTACCAGGGCCACCACGCCCACGCCAATCAGCAGAAACCTGTCGAGCCAGTCCATCGCGTTTTGGCCGATGATGTTTAGCCAATTGTCGAGGTAGAGGGTGTGCTCCTGGCCGATGGTCAGGTTGTTTGCAAAAAGACCCGGATTCTGTCCGCTGAGCCACTCGATTTTTGAAATGTGGACACGCGCGGCGATTACGAGTTCACCGGAAGAAACCAGGCGGTCGGGGATACGCGCCAGGATCCTTGAATTCATGGTGTAGGGGACGAACGGTGCAACCTGACCGGAAGCGATGATCCGTTCGCCATTGACGTAAATCTCGAAGGCGCGGGAAATCATCATTTCCCTTAGTGCGAGCCCCTTCTGATCGGGGCTCACCTTGACGCGGAGCCGATACCAGATGATCTCCGGGTAGGTGTTGCCAACGAGATAGCTGATGGGTGCGCGCGGGTCGAAAAGCTTCCATTGCGAATCGTCAAAGGCAGGACCGGCGAAGGTTGGGTTATCGCCAGGGTAAACGCGCCAATTCATGGAGAGGTCGGCCGGTTCGCGAAGATTGCTTGCATCGAAAATTGCGTTGGTATTTTGCGCGCGGGCGTTCGGTCCAGCTGCGACAAGAGACAGCAGCAAGACCGTGGCGGCAAGCGCGTGGCGGACGCAACAGTACAGAGAAGTTCGGCAGGAGCGTTCTCCCATGCGATTCACTCTAGCATTCAAGCACAGAGACCCGGAACGAAAACATCTCACGCAGCATTGGCAATGGCGGACAGGCGGGTGATGGCGACGACGGTGATGTCGTCAGACTGTCCGAATTCTTTTGCGGCTGCGACGATGGCGGCAGCGGACTGCGTCGACAACACCTGCGCGCGCTCGAAGCCCAGAAGCTCACCTCGCTGATTTTGCGCTTCGACTACGCCATCCGAATAGAAAGTAATGCGGCTCGCTTGGGGCATATGGAAGTTTGTGGTGTCGAAGGATGCGCCTTTCATCACGCCAAGCGGGAACGCACCTGGCAACTCAACTTCCCGTCCATCGAGATAAGGCGGCAAGTGTCCGGCGTTGGCAATGGAAACCCCGCCATCGGCAGCAATATGCACAGCAACTGCGGTTGAGAAACCTCCGCCACCCCGCCCGACCAGCCGCTCATTCAAATTGGCAAGGAGCTCGGCAGGGGTTTTCGTGTATTCGAATACACCCCGAATCGCACCCACCAGCAGGGACACCAGCATTGCCGCAGGCAGCCCCTTGCCCGCAACATCGCCGACCACGACCAGAAGACCGCCGTCTCCAGTTGGCAGCACCTGAAAGAAATCACCGCCAACTTCCTGCGCTGGCCGGTACGCGGTTTCAATCTTGAAGCCGGGCAGATCTTCAATCGATTCCGGCAGAATCACTTTTTGAATTTCGCGCGTGGCAGCCAGTTCTCCTTCATGCAGTGCTTGTTGGTGAATCATGCGAGAAGAGCGGCGCAGAACGATCACGCCGATGCTCAGAAAGAAGAGCAAAGCGGTCAGGTTCCCTATGCCAATCTCAAAACCACCGATTGCGAACTCGGCCAGAGAACGAGACTGCCTCGTCGCCAATGAGTGCATTGAAGGAATCTGCTTAAGCACTAAGAAAGCGGCGAAGAGGTATGCAGAAAGGCTCCATAGGATCATGGGTACCAGAAGTATCCCTGCCTCCCGGTTTCCGCGACGCCAATGCAGCAGCAACACGATCAGGACGAGAACGGTGGCAATGATCTGGTAGGGAATCTGGGAGATCTCGTAGTAATTTGCAGGCACTATATTGTTCTGGGACAACCAGCCGACGACGATGGGAAGAATGGCGCAGATTATCAGGCAAATCCTTGACCAGTTTCCGATTTTCTGGCGTACGAACGCGAGGATCATGAGTGTGATGAATAGGCCGCCCAGAGAATTGATAGCAAAGCCGGCATAAGTGAGATTGGCCGGAAGGCTTTTGAACGGCCCGATCAGGCTGACGGGCAGGTCAGCCAACAGTGAGAGACCGGCAAGGCTTAGCCACATGTATTCAAATCGCTGGCGTTGTGCGTTGAAAAGCGCCAGTGAGACGAGGCCGACGGCTATGCCTATGCATTGAAGGGCCCATCCCATCGCTTCGCGGCGGAGAATCACCATCGATGCATGATCGCGGAGCGCATCTTCCTGTCCAATGGAAAGCATCGTCCGAGGAAAGCTGGGTCCGGTCCCTTTCCACCAGCGAGGCAGCGCCCGCGCTCTGATCGCGATCGTCAAAAATCCGGTCTTGACTTGAGCGTCCTGGATTGGAACCACGATCCGGGCGTCTTCAGTGTATTGAATAAAAGGATCTACTTGTCCAGATTCAATCAGCCTTTGACCGTTCACATAAACTTCGTACGCCTGGGAAATGCCGGAAGCCTCCAATCCCATCCCGGTCTGGGCCGGATCGACTTTGATACGCATTCGCTGCCAGACGACCTGCGGTAAGCTGTTGGGAAATAGTTCGCGCATGGTTTTCTTGTCATCGACTGGCAGCCAACTGGAATCGTCGAAGTCAGGGCGGGCGAAGGCAACGTTATCGCCGCTGGAAATGACCCCCGTGGCACCCAGATACGCTGGGGCGTGGAGCTTGGTTGCATCGAAGGTTGCGTTGGGGAGTTGCGCAGAGGCGCTATGCGCGGTGGCAAGCAGGGGCAACAGAACCGTTGCAGCTGTCGATTTTCTACACACGCAACGGCGCAGAGAGATGAAGATAGCCATGGATTCGAGGCGTCTCCCGGTTCGATACACTCTAACATCCGAATTAGATTGCAAGTCACGCGGCGTTGGCGATGGCAACCTGACGGGTGATGGCGACGACGGTGATGTCGTCGGACTGACCGAATTCCTTTGCGGCTTCCACGATTACGGCCGCTGGGTTGGTCGAGATGGCTCGGCCGCGCTCAAAGCCGAACAACTCGCCGGCTGCATTCTGGGCTTCCACCACGCCATCGGAATAGAAGGTGAGACGGCTTCCCTGAGGAAGGTGGAAGTGGGTTGTGTCATAAAACACGCCTGACTTCACGCCGAGGGGCAGCGCTCCTTGCAACTCAATCTCTCTGCCGTCGAGATAGGGCGAAAGATGGCCTGCGTTGGCTATCGAGACAGCGCCGAGAGCGCTGATGTGTGCCACGAGTGCGGTGGAGAAACTGGCACCGGCGCGGCCCACCAGCCGATCATTCAGATTGGCAAGCAATTCGGCAGGATCGCATGTGAATTCGGCCACGCCGCGTATGGCCCCGACAAGGACCGAAACGAGCATCGCCGCAGGCAGGCCTTTGCCGGCAACATCTCCGACAACGAGCAACAATCCGCCTTCGGGCGCGGGAAGAACCTGGAAGAAGTCCCCGCCGACCTGCTGTGCGGGTTGATAAGCGCTCTCAACACTGAAGCCGGCGACGGTCTCAATCTCGTCAGGCAGAATGACCTGCTGCACCTCGCGGGCGGCTGCCATTTCGCCTTCAAGAATGGCTTGCTGGCGGCTAACGCGCGTAGAGCGTAGAACCATGATGATGGCCAGCGAGAGCAGGTAGAACAGCTCGGTGAACTGGAAGAGATTCAATTGGAACGGTCCGGCCGGAAATTGGAAAAGGATCGCGTTGATCCGGTCTACCGTGGGAACGAGCGCCGGAATCTCTGCGAAAAAGAACATGGCGATCTGCACATAGATCGCGAGACTTTGCAGGATGCATGGAATCAGCAGGATGCCCGCCTCACGATTACCCCTGCGCCAATGCACAATCAATAGGGCTGGAAGCACCCCTGCAACAAGAAACAACAGCGGGAACAGGGCGAGGATTGCCGACACGCGCGATGCGCCACCGTGCAACTGTCCAATCTGCGAGAGCACCTGCCCGAACATGGCGACCGCGCAAATCACCTGAATCCACCGCCCGAAGCGCAAATGCAGAAACGCAAAATACATCAAGATGACGAAGATCGAACTGGCAATCGACAGGGGCTGTCGCAGCAGATCCCAATTGGCCGGAACATTGTGGAAATACTCATACCAGACAAGCGGCAATATGCAGGTAGCAGCGAAAAACTGCAGGAAAATCCACAAATATTCCAAATGTTGGCGCTGCGCAGAGAAGAGCGCCAAAGCAACAATACCCAATCCCAGAGCTAATATATCGGTCATCCACGATGGTGCGTTTCGCCCGATGATGGTGAGCCAGTTGTGCTCTTGAAGAGCATGTTCCTGCCCAATGGTGAGATTGATCGAGTAGAAGCCGGGATGAGTGTCTCCCCAATCGCTTTTTGAGATATGCGAGCGAATTGCAATCACCACGGAGCCGGTGGCGATTTCCTTGTCTGGAATCCTGCCCAGGAGGAGGCCGCTAAAGGTATTCGCCGCAAACGGTTTCACCCGCCCATTGGCGAGGATTTCCTGACCATTGGCGTAAATCTCAAAGGCGCTGGATAGGGACGACTCCGACAGGGCCAGGCCGGTCTGTGTGGGCTGCACCTTCACATGCAGCCGGTACCAGACCACCTCTGGCCGGCTGTCTCCCACAACGCTTTTCAAAGATGCTGTGGAGTCGAAGCGGGTCCACCCGCTGTCGTCGAAACCAGTCTCGGCAAAGGCCGGATCGTCTCCGGTGCTAACCAGCCAGGTTGCAGCAAGGTCCGCCGGCTGACGAAGCGCGGTGGCATCAAATGTCTGAGCCGGGATGCTGGCTATGGGAAGGATGAGCAGAAGAATTGCGGCGGCCAGCAACACCAGCCGGAATGTACTCAACCTGCGCGAACCGGGCCGGCATTCGAACTGTCTTGGTAGGGAAACAGTGAGCACTTGGCCTCCAATGAATTTGTTTCCACCCTATCACCGCGCAATCGGGCCATTCCATAGGATTTTGGGTGGACGGAAAAACGAAGGTGATGTGGCTAGCGTCTGCGCCACCGACGCCAGACGATCAAACTCACCATTAACGCGAAGACTGCGGAAGCGGTGATGCGGACCAGTTCGGATTCAGCCATAGCAGCTCCGGTTAACGGGCCTGCGGCGCGCGATGAATGTGCTCGACCTTCTTGTTGTAGCGTCCCAGAAAGGCATTCCAGCGAATCGTGAGGATATCTTCGAGCATCTTTATGCCGTCTTTCAGGTAGCTCATCCTGGAGCGTTCGTCGTGGGCCCAGCTCACCGGCACTTCGTCCACACGGTATCCGCGCTTGACCGCGATGAAGAGAATTTCCGGATCGAAGCCCCATCCCTCGATGGTTTGCAACTGGAAGACGGTTTGTGCGGCGGCGCGAGTAAAGGCCTTGAAGCCGCACTGCGTATCGGCGAAACGGAGGCCCATTACGGCGCGTGTAACGGCGTTGAAGCAGCGGCCGAAGAACTGGCGATAAAACGGCTGCCGGTGGGTCTGGCGACCCTTTTCAAGCCATCGCGAACCGATGGCGATGTCGGCTCCGGCGGCGATAGCGGCAAACAGGCGGTCGGCCTCTTCGATGGGAGCCGAAAGGTCGGAGTCAGTGAACATCACCACTTCTCCCAGCGCCTGTAGCAGTCCGTTACGCACGCTATAGCCCTTGCCGCGATTGCCCGGATTTTCAATCAGGCGCACTTCAGGATTGCTTTTGGCAAAATCGGTCACTACCTGGACTGTATTGTCCCGTGATCCGTCGTTGACCACGATGACTTCCGCGGTCCAGCCCTGCGCGCGAATATGGCCCACGACGGAGCGCAGAGTCGCGGGAATGCGCGTGCTCTCGTTGAAAGCCGGAATCACGATGCTGTACTTCGGATATTGAGGCATGATGCCGATTACCGTCTGGGAAGCGTTTGTTACTCGAAACTTGATTTTCAAAGAGACTCTCGCCATCATATACTTCAGCGGCGCACTGGGTTGGACGCAATTTCGTCCGTGAAATCCCGTCGGCGCTTTTATTTTTCTTCAGAATGAAGAGTTAGCGGGGTCCGACTCCCAAAAGGAATCGTTCTTTTTCACCCGCTGATGAGCCGAATACGGTTATGCTGTGAGCGGAGGCTTAAAGGATATGACAAAAGCAGACCTGGTGGAAAAGGTGACCGGACTCGGCGACCTGACCCGCCGCGATGGTGAAGTCATTGTGGAGACCATCTTCGATTCCGTGATCGGCGCTCTGCAAGGCGGGGACAAGATTGAAATTCGCGGCTTCGGGTCATTCCGCATTCGCCAGCGGAATCCGCGCATTGGACGCAACCCCAAAACGGGCGAGCGGGTCGAGGTTCCGGCCAAGCGCGTGCCCTACTTCAAGCCCTCCAAGGAACTCCGCGACCTGGTGAACCCGGACGAAGCCGCTGCCGCTTCCTGATTGAGGCGGAACCCCCTCGAGCGCACAGCGATATTGCGATTCCCCCGGAATATCGCACCCTCAAAGAGATTCCTTGAATGTCGCCGTCAGGTCTGCCTAGCCTGACGGCCGTTCCCTGCAGTTCCCTTCCCAGTCTCCCAGCGGTCAAGCCCGTCTAGCAGGAATGCCGCAGCGAGAAGCGGAATAAGCCAGATCACGCGGCAGCCGTAGCGATCGTCGACGACTGAGAGAACTCCTGAAACGAACGCATTGGCCAGAACGATGGCGATCACGATCAGGCTCAACCCGGCGAGCCGGATCGAGTAGTGCCGCCACAGCATTGCAATCGACACTGCGACGATCCCGAGTGACGGAAGAATCGTCCAAAGCTGGATCTCGGTCATCCTATCGAGCGGAAGAGTTCCCTTTGCCTGGCGGCTGGCGATGTAGCTGTCGCGTGCTTTGGGAAGGGTTGTGGCGAAGTTCTCGAGGATCCACGGGCTGGGATCGAAGCCGTAGATGCCGAAAGATTTCAACTGGCCCCAGAAATTTGTCGCGGAGGCATTCAGTTGCTCGCGCGGATAAGCCCGCAACGTTGCTAACACGAAGGGCATCTCCTGCTGGAGCATGAGTTGCTGGTCATCCTCGGATGCGGATGCGAAAGCGCCGTCGGGCCCCCACAGAAAATCGTCAGAGTCGCCGGTAAGCTGGTCGAGATGTTTGCAGATAGCCAATCCGACTTGAGGACAGTGCTGGTCGAGATATTTGCGGCCGGTGCCGTCGCCGAGGATGCGGGCCATCAGGTAGGGTGGGTGCTCCCCATTGAGCGACGGCTTTCCGTAGAGATATCCATGCAGGGCCAGTTGAGCCACGGCCGCCACGGCAAGCAGTGCTGCAACCTCGGCCAGGGACCGCATGCGACGCAGAAAATAGCGGCGCTCAACAGCGGCAAACAGAACAAGAAGAAGCCAAAGTCCGGCTGCGAGCATGAAGTGGGTAGTGTGCGAGGTGATGCCCCAGACGACGATGGCATAGAGAGAGAAGCGCTCAACGCGAGAGAGAGTTTCGGGGGCGAATACGAGCAGGTAGATGGCGAGATAAACCAGTGGACCGAGGATGTCCGGCATGATGAATGCCGAATACCAACTGACGCCCGTGAGCAGGCTGAGCAGGAAAACAGTAGCCAGATAGCGGCTGATGGTGTGCCGCGTGGCAACCGTCCGCACCACAAGCCACAGGACCCAGGCCACAAGGAATGATTGCAGCGCAACGATGGGCCATGGCGAGATATTCCAATGGAACGGCAGAATGCCCAGGCTATAGAAGAATGACCGCATGCCGTAATAGGCCGAGAGCTGGTGGAGGAAGACGGCTCGAGCCACGGTGGGGCCGTCGTCCAGGTAGGTCATCGAATCCGGATAGAGCAGTGGAAAGCCGTTGTACAAGGCGGGCCAGGAAAACATCAGCGCACCAAGCAGCACCGCTGCAGCGTTCCAGAACGGACTGCGGCTTGTTGCCGTTCCCCTGTGCTCAGGTTCTGCGGTGGTCGAATTTCTCACGGCAGGTTACCCTTCCGGAACCATCAGTGTGGGACCGCCCATCATCGTATCATCGGCGGGCGCAGAGAAACTTTTCCCATTGCAGCGCTCTCGGAACCAAGTTTCTGGCTTATTGCGGGCGGATTCCGATGACGCTCATCATGCGTCCGGCGCGACCCTTCGAAGCGCGGTGCGAGAAGAAAAGATCTGCATGGCAGTTGGTGCATCCGCCAATAACGCGGATGGAACCGGGCTTCAGTCCCGCGTCGAGTAGCTGGCGGCGGTTGGCTTCGACCAGGTTCAGGTGAGTGCTGGGGCCGATGGGCGAGTGGCCGGGGGCGCGCTGGGTGAGAAACAGCATGGGATATCTCGTCCGCACCACATCAGCGGAATACACTTCGCGGAAGAGTTCGCGGCCGTAGGCAAACTGCGATTCAAACTCAGAGAGCAAATCTTCTCCCACGGCGTAGCAGCAGACGCCGATACCGGGGCCGATGGCGGCAATCAGATCTTCCGGGCGGGAACCAAACTCGATCCGCATCCGGCCGACTCCGGTCTCTACGATGCGTTTCACAGTACCGCGCCAACCCGCGTGGAAGGCGGCAACCGCGCGACGCTTGCGGTCGGCCACCAGGACGGGAATGCAATCGGCCGTCTGCACGCCGAGCAGGATGCCGGGTTGGTCTGTCATCAGGCCGTCCCCACGACATGGATTTTCGCGGGCTTCACTACCGCAGTGCACCAGAACGCTTGAGTGAATCTGGCGGATGGTTACGAGAGGAATGTCGGGGTTGCCGGTGACGGCTTCGGCGAGGAGTCTGCGGTTTGCCGCTACAAGACGGCGTTCGTCATCGGCCGTAAACCCAAGATTCAACTCGCCCGGCGCGTCCTCTGGACAGTAGGTCCGGCTCAATCCACCTTTGCGGGTGCTGAAGCCATGCCAAAGCCAGTCACCAGTCCGATTTCCAGGAACACGGCTACTTTCCCTCGCTTTGCTGGAATTCTCCCATGCGGCGACATTCAACAATTGCACTCCGTTTGGGGCAGTGTGGGGGATCGGAGGCTGCGGCAACTCGTCCAACTCATCCTGCTGAAGCGGGTTGCGGGCCCGCAGCGAGACGGCGCCGGCGTTTCCGCGCAGGTTGCGAACCAGACCCGCCTGCTCAAAAAGGGAATCAATGGCGGCATATTCTGTGTTTCCGGGAGAAATTGGAGTGGGTTTTTTTGGCATCTAACAAGAAGTTTAGCTGGCGGGGCAATCCGAGGAGGTTCAAAAATTCCATTCGCTCAGGTGAGCGAATGGGCCTGCCTTCCGGCAGGCCCGCTCGAGAGGCGTTAAGGGAGGGGGTCCAGGGGGGGAGTTTGAGAAGAGATCCGAAAAAGGATCTTCAAAAAGGAATGGATACCTTCTTTGGCGGGATTGAAATTCGTGGAAGCCTCTGCTTGTTATTAAGTCAGATGCAAACTCTGGCAAAAGGTTGCGCGGGAGCAGAAAAAGCTTTGGAGATTTTTGGGATTCTCCGACTTTTTTCGTGACTGCGCTCTAAATGCCTCATTTTTCTGAGCGATCAGCTGCTGAAAAGGTTTTCTTGATGAAGTTGGCGCGCCTGCGTTTCGAGGTGTATTCTCGAAACCGTCTATGACCACTCCACTTTTTCGCCTTCTCGCCTTGGCGGTCCTGGCTTCCGCGGCCGCTGTCTCCGCTCAACAGCCACCAAAACCCAAACCGGAAGAAACCGAAGTATGGACGCCTGTACCCGCGATTGTAACCCCTGGGGCGACGGACGCCGCACCGCCCTCGGACGCGATTGTCCTGTTCAACGGCAGCAATGTGGATGAATGGGTCTCAGCCCAGGACCACACGCCAGCGCAGTGGGAAATTCACGACGGCATTATGACCGTGAAGAAGGCGCCGGGCGTGGGCAATATTGAGACCAAGCGGAGGTTCAAGGATTACCAGCTTCATGTGGAGTGGCGGATCCCGGAGAACATTACCGGCAGCGGTCAGGGGCGCGGAAACAGTGGCGTCTTTTTGGCCTCCACCGGTCCCGGCGACGATGGCTACGAACTGCAGGTGCTTGATTCCTATAACAATACGACGTATGTAAACGGGCAAGCTGCAAGCATTTACAAGCAGGGCGCGCCGTTGGTGAATCCTAACCGCAAGCCGGGCGAGTGGCAGACCTACGACATTGTATGGACGGCGCCGCGCTTCAATGAGGACGGCTCCCTAAAGACACCGGCTTATGTGACAGCTTTCTTCAACGGGGTGCTGGTGCAGAATCACTTTGAATTGAAGGGGCAGACCTTGTACATCGGCAAGCCGTTTTACAAGGCCTACGATCGCGCGCCCATCAAGTTGCAGGCCCACGGCGACAAGAGCGAGCCGGTCAGCTTCAGGAACATCTGGGTGCGGGAGCTGAACTGAAGTCAGATTGCAGATGAAAGATGACAAGTGACAGTACAAAAAGCCCGCCCGCGCTGTCAGGCGGAGTAGGCGGCCTTGCGCGCGGATTTTTCGACGAAGTGCGTGATGAGGCTATTGGGGAGCACTCGCACCAGCAGGGACGTGAACCATCCACTGAAGTAGGGCACGATGGTGCGCTGGCCACGGGCAAGGGCGGCAATGCCGCGCTGTGCGACGTCTTCCGCAGACTGGGCGCCGTGGGATTTCAAGCTTTCGGCTCGGGCAACACTGAAGAATTCGCTCTCCGTTGGCCCGGGGCAAAGTGCCGTGACCTTCACTCCGAAACGTGCCACTTCTTCAGCCAATCCAAGGGCAAACATACGGTCAAAGGCCTTGGTGGCCGCATAGGTGCTGATATAGGGCACGGGCTGAAAGCTGGCGGTTGAAGCAAGAATCATGATCCAGCCACGCTTGCGCTCGACCATGCGCGGGACAAAGAGACGTGTAAGGCGAACAACGGCCTCACAGTTGACGCGCACTTGGCTCAGTTCCTGTTCGATCTCACTTTGGGCGAAAACACCAAACTGGCCAAGACCCGCATTGTTGACCAGGATGTCGACGGCGAGGCCAGCTCCTTCTGTGGCGTCGTAAATCTGCTGCGGCGCGGCGGGATCGTTGAGATCGGCGACAACCGTGCGGACTTCGATTCCCTTTGCGGTCAGTTCCGCAGCAAGCGATTCCAGCCGATCTTTACGCCGCGCGGTGAGAATGAGCTTTGCGCCATGTGAGGCGAGTTCCCGTGCCAAGGCTGTGCCAATGCCCGCGCTGGCTCCGGTAACCAGCGCCCATTTGCCCTTGAAATCCGCAACGTCTGCCATGGGACCATGGTAGCGGATCAGGAAGCTCAATACGATTAACGACGCTTTGCGGGGTTTCGCTTGGGGACGGCCGACCGTTTGGTTGCAGAGCTCTTTTTCTTCCCGGACTTGCTGTTCTTCTCCACGCGCAGTTTCCACGCCGTGTGCAGCGCGCCGGTCAGGGTGTCTTCGTCCGCCACAGCCAAGCGGATGTGCGTCATGCCCATCCGGCCCCAGCCTCCATGGATGGGCAGAAAGATCTTCGGCTGCTCCTGGACAAAAGCGGCCTGGTGCTCCGGGGTCAAAAATAGGTTGCCGTAGCCCTCGCTGATGGAGGCGAGCGTGGCAAAGATGTGCCCGCCGACGCGAAAATCGGTTGCGCCGAAGTGCGAACCCTGTTCCGCGCCTTCGAAGCTGAGTGCGATGCGGCGAAAATCGGCTTCGGTCATCAATGCACCGCCAGAATGTCCGCTTCAAATTCCTCATTCAACCATTCGCTGAATGCGGAAAACTCTTCGTCGCGGCCCAGGAAATCGCGCACCATCTGCCGGCCCGGCTTTGACCCGCCCTGTTCAAGTACCGCCTTGCGGTAGCGTACGCCGGCGTCGCAGCCAGTCAGGTCGTCGGGGTCGAACTGGGCGAAGAAGTCGAGCGCAATTACCTTATCAAAGGCGTACGTGTAGTAGTTGGACGAGTAGCCGGTCAAGTGGCCAAAGCTGGCATACATGCGGTTGCCTGCTAGCCAGGTCCAGGGCTGCAGGGTCTTGTATAGCCGCTCCGTAAGCGCGTCCAGATCGAGTCCGGCGGGATCCTGATCGTGCAGGTCGAGCGAGAGGGTGGTGTAGTAAAGCTGCGCGCGCACCCAATCCGCCCGTCCAAACGCTCCGGCCAGCTTCATCTTTCTGATCGTCTCGGAGGGAAGAACTTCACCAGTCTGATAGTGCTTCGCGAAAGCCTGCAGCAGTTTCTCGTCGCGGAAGAATTCTTCCAGCATCTGCGACGGCACCTCGATGAAATCGCCCTCAGTGGCGAAACCGGAGAGGCCGGCCCACTCTGTCTGGCCGCCCAGGATGGCGTGCATCAGGTGACCGAACTCGTGGAAGAAGGTCACCACGTCGTTGTATTGAAGCAGGCCCGGATCGTTTTCATCGCCCGCCGGGAAATTGCATATCAGCGCTGCCTCCGGCAGGGCGCGCCCTTGTGAGCCGGTGACGATCGGCGCGGCGGAGAACCACTTGTCTTTGCCTTCACGCGGATGCATGTCGAGATAGAAATGGCCAACCACGCGGCCTCCGTCGAGGACATCGAAGGTGGAAACGTCAGCATGCCATGCCGCCGCGTCGGACGGACGGAACTCCACCTTGAAGAGCTTTGCGGCAGTCTCCAGCACGCCCGCCTCAACCTGCGCATAAGGGAAATAGGGCCGGACCGATTGCGAATCGAAGTCGAATGCCGAGCGGCGGAACTGCTCGTACCAATAGCCGCGGCTGGTGATGTCGATGGCCGTCAGATCCGGGTGGCGCTCGCGGGCAAATCCAATGATCGAGGCATGCTCGCGTATCGCGCCCTCGCGGCTGGCTTCGTCCAATTTCGCGAGAAAGGTTCGGACATTTGCGGCTGAGCCCATCATCTGGTCGGCCGTGGCCAGGTCAGCCCAACTGCGGAAGCCGAGCACTGAGGCAACCTCCTGCCGCGTCGCCAGCAGGTCGAGAAGAATCTTCTGATTGGCCGGATAGGCGCGGGTGTTGTACGCAAGAAACATGCGCTCGCGGAGAGCCGCGTTTGCAGCGAATGTCATCACCGGCTGCATGTCGGGAGGATCGGTGGTGATGGTAACGCGGCCTTCTGCATTCGCCGGGTGGCGCGCGAGGTAGTCAGCAGGCAAGCCGTCGAGCTCTTCCGCGGTTGCTTCAATGGTCTTTCCGCCCTCCTGGATATTCCGGCTGAATTCGAGCGACAGCATCGTGGCCTTCTCCTGCAGCGCCTGCAGGTGGTCGCGCGTGGCCTGGTCCTTGTCAACGCCAGCCAGCCGGTAGCCGAGCAGCGTCCGCTGCACAAAGTGTTGCGTCGCAGGAGTAGCGCCCTCCAGGTCAATAGCCGCGAGCGCCTCGTAAACCGCTCGATTCAGGCTCAGGGCACTGCCTGCCATGGCGACCCGCTGCGCTTCATTTTGAGCCTGGTCGCGCACAGCCTTATCCGAAGCCACGGAATTGAGCACTCCGGACTGCGCGCCGGCCAGCGTGAGATGCTCGATCGCCTGGTCAAAAAGGCGCAAGGAATTCTCCGGCGTGCGCGGACCTTCAACGGCCAGCAGTGCAGCCAGCGCGGACTCATGAGCAGCCAGCCTGGCGCTGACCCAGGCGGAGAGCGCTTCGGCGGATTCGGCGCCGCCGGCATCCCAGGCGTGCAGGGCTTCGGTTACGGCAACGGGCGACGGTTGATCGTCAGGCATAATGGCAGACTCCTCCAAAGTTCTAGGTTGCCACAGCGGAGCGGGTTCGTGCTTTCGGCTCTTCAATCGCGTGCCCGAACTCAGTTGTTGCATCCCGCAGGCAACCCATCTAAGATGCGTCAATCGATGCAGAAGCTCCACGAGGTCGCCAGCATGGCTCATAACCGCCCCGCCGCGTCCGCACAACCGTTGCGGGTGGGAAAGCTGTGCGTGGCCATCCAAGGTGGGACGCCCGGAGAAATGCTGGAACGCGCCGAAGCGGTTCTCAGGGACTCGAAGTTCCTGGAATTCCGCCTGGATTCGCTCCCGAAACCCGCAGCGGCGCTTCCCAAGCTGAGCGAATTTCTGGCCTCGCATCGCGACGTGACAGCAATCGCGACCTGCCGGCGGAAGCCATATGGCGGCAACTTCGGCGGATCGCTTGCCTCCGAGCTTGAGGTGCTGACGGCAGCGGCCGAAGCTGGCTGCCAGATTGTCGACTTGGAAGTGGAATCGGCGGAAGAGGCGCGGCCATCGCAGGTGGCGAAGTTGCGCTCCGCCGGCGCGGCGCTGCTGGTGAGCTTCCACGACTTTACGCGGACCAAGGGGCTTGATCAGGCGGCTGCGCGCATTGAGACCTTTGCACCGGAATTCGTCAAAGTGGTTTCGACTGCGCGGACGCTGACCGATAACCTGGCGGTGCTGCGCCTGATTGAAAACCGCTCGCTCTCTGCGCGCATTGTGGGCATTGCGATGGGCGAGGAGGGGCTGCTGAGTCGCGTTCTGGGGCCAAGAGCCGGCGCTGCATTCACCTTCGCCGCAAGTTCTGAATCGGGCGCAACCGCTCCCGGGCAAGCCACCGCTCGCAGCCTTCATGACCTCTACCGCATTGAGAATCTTGACCAGGCAACGCGCATCTTCGGCGTGGCGGGTAATCCAATCGGTCACTCCCTGTCCCCGCTGATGCACAACACGGCTTTCCGCCGCGAAAGCGTGAATGCCGTGCTGCTGCCGCTGAAGGTTCGCGCATTGAACGACCTGTTGAGCGTGGCACGCGAGTTGCCGCTGAGCGGCGTAGCCGTGACCATGCCCTTGAAGCAGGAGGTGTTGCCGCATTTGGCCAACATGGATCCGCTGACAGCCCGAATCAAGGCCTGCAACACGCTGCGCACCGGCGCCGATGGCAAGCTCTACGGCTTCAATACCGACGTGGCCGGAGTAGTTCGGCCGCTGGAGAAGAGGTTGCGGCTGAAAGGCGCGCGGGTCGCCGTGCTGGGGGCGGGCGGCGCGGCGCGAGCGGCTGTGTTTGGCCTGGTCGACCAGGGGGCGGAAGTGTTTGTCGTCAACCGGACACATGAAAAAGCTGTCGCGTTGGCCAAGGAAGCGAAGGCCAAGGCCCTGAAGCATGAGCAGTTCGCGAAACAGAATTTTGATGTACTTCTGAACTCGACACCATGTGGCATGGCGGGAAACAAACAGGCGCTGCCAATTGCGGAGAACGAGTTGAATGCCGGACTCGTCTTCGATATGGTTTATAACCCGCTTGAAACGCCACTGCTGAAGCTGGCCAAGGCGCGCGGCATTCCTGTAGTCACGGGCCTGGAAATGTTTGTGCAGCAGGGAGCGCGGCAATTCGAGATCTGGACGGGGAAGCCCGCTCCCGAGGCCGAGATGCTGCGCGTGGTGGAGTTGGAGCTGCGCCGGCGTGGGTGAGATGGCGAAGCGGCCTGGCGTATTCCTGACCGCGGAGTGGCGCAATCTGTTGATGCTCAATTACGTGGTTCGCCCATCGCTGCTCGAAAGTTTTCTCCCCGTGGGCATGGAACTTGACGAATTCGACGGCAAAACCTACGTAAGTCTGGTGGGCTTCGAGTTCAATCGCACGCGTGTATGCGGAGTCCCGGCGCCGTTCCATCAGGCGTTCGAAGAGGTGAACCTGAGGTTCTATGTGAGGCGGTCGTCAAAGCGCGGCGTGGTCTTTATTCGCGAACTTGTACCCAAATTTGCAGTAGCGGCCATCGCTCGATTTGCCTTCAATGAAAACTATTCGAGCGTGCCCATGGCGCATCGGATTGAAACCCGGGCGGATGGCGCCGTGACGGAAGCTGAATACGCTTGGAGCTGGGGGAAAAACCGGTTCGCGATGCGGATTGAGACGGAAGGCGAGCGCTTTCTTCCGCCGGACAGCTCCGATAGCCAATTCATCACCGAACACAATTGGGGTTATGCAGCGCAGTCGGACGGCGGATGCCTCGAATACGAAGTCCAGCATCCGCGGTGGAATGTGTGGAAGGCGAAGACCGCGGGCTTTACAGGAAATGCGGCTCGTCTCTATGGCGACGATGTCGCGCAGATCCTCAGGCACGATCCGGATTCCGCTTTTCTGGCAGACGGGTCGCACGTAACGGTGTTCAAGGGGCGGCGAATCCGTTGACATGGAGTTTTATTGGAGTAGGATTAAATCCTACTGAATCAGGAGGGCACCCTTGCGATCAACAAGACAACTCAGTGTCACACTCCCCCACGAAATGGCGGAGAGAGTGCGGGCCAAGGTCGAGTCCGGCGAATATGCCTCAGAAAGCGAGGTTATTCGCGATGGTCTGCGCGCGCTCGAAATGCACGACCGCGCGCTTGAGGAATGGCTAAGAAATGAAGTGGTCCCGGCGATTAAAGCCGTGAAAGCTCACCCTTCAACGGCCCGCACCGGCGAACAGGTCAGGGAAACTCTGGCTGCAGCCTACAGATCAGCATTAAAGGATGGGTAGTGTATCGCGTCGTCTATTCTCCACAAGCCGAGTCCCAGTTGCTGGCTCTTTTCTCGCAGATCACTCTGGCTTCTTCGCCGCGGATAGCCGCCCGCTACATTGATGCCATCGTTCAGCAATGTGAGAGCCTCGCCAGGTTTCCCATGCGGGGAGCACAGCGAGGCGACCTTTACCCAGGTTTGCGGGTTTTCGGGTTTCGCAGACGGGTCTCCATTGCATTCGAGGTCGCAGGCGAAGTGGTTACCATCGCTGGCATTTTCTATGGCGGACAGAATCTTGAAGGGCTCCTCCAGGAATAGCCACGTCGCAGGGAACTGTCAAACTTTAGGCATCTTGCAGAGAGTCAATTAGCAGTTGCAGGCATCTATTTCTGCAATTAGGATCGATTGATCTTGCGGCTTCCCCGCGGCAGGCGCTCCCCAATGCTGTGTTCAACAATGTTGAAACACACTTCCCCAACCCCTCACCGATATCGAAAGGACCTTCTCATGGGACATTTCAGGAAAGCTGTTCTCATGGCCGCCTTCGCGACCGCTGCGATCACTCACGCTGAACTCGCTTCGAAGTCCATCGTTGTGCTGCAGCCGCAGGATCTTCCCCAGTCCGCACAGGTCGCAGGCCAATCGATGGCGCTGCATGTTCTGGAGAACGGTCTGACGTATCTCTACATTGAACAGCAGATGGGACAGCTCGCGATTCTGGATGTCACAGACCCCGCCCACATCCAGCCGGTCGGTGTGGTGAAGCTGGACGCGACGGGAGCCTTCGACTTCGGCGAGACGGTCAACGATTCCGCGATTCTGGTCAGTTTTCGGGATGGCACGGGTGCGGCTCTGCTGGACCTGCGCAAACCGAAGGCTCCCGTTCTTTCGCCGGCAGCCGCTTATCTTG
>Ga0302201_10000850_pt1 | contig 27660 bp, 22 predicted proteins | sample II_Bog_N3_2_FD_194586 | JGI IMG/M metagenome (GOLD analysis project Ga0302201, IMG submission 194586) | Peat permafrost microbial communities from Stordalen Mire near Abisko, Sweden - II_Bog_N3_2 | ecosystem: Environmental > Terrestrial > Soil > Wetlands > Peat | place: Sweden: Abisko... | reverse complement strand
CTGCATCGCCACCAAAGACCCCGCCGACCCCAGCTCCGTATTGAAATACGAAAAAACGCTTTCAAATATTCAAGAGGTCACCGCCCGCAGCGGCCGCGTCATCGCCATCGCCATCGAAGGCGACGACCACATCAAACAGCTCGTCGAACACGTCATCCCCATCCCCCAGAGCCACGAACTCCTGCTCCCCATCCTGGAGGTCGTCCCCCTGCAACTGCTGGCCTACCACATCGCCGTCCGCCGCGGCTGTGACGTGGATCAGCCGAGGAATCTGGCAAAGAGCGTAACCGTGGAATAAACCCCGGCCCCCTGCTCGTCTCGCTCCCGCGCCTACTGCGCGCAGCCCTCATCCATCCACTGCTTGTACAGCGAAACCCGCGCGGCAGGCCACGGCGCATCCGGCGGCATCTTGCCGCTGGACACCGCGCCGTAGACCTTCTGCGCATTCGCCGGCACGCACATCCACGCGGCCTCGGCCAGCTCCACCCCTCCGCGCTTCATGCAGGCAATGTCGCCCTCGCGGAAGAGCGGGCGGATATCCTTGGCATAGCTCAGTGTCATTGCGTCTCCCAGGCTTTCTGTGGTCTCTCTCTACATCTTGTGAAACAGCAGAGTCATCGCCGCGGCTCCCGGCGCCGGCGTAAAGTCCGTCTCACTGATCATCTTGCCGTCGAGGCTCAGCACAAAGGTGTTCTCGCGCCGCAGCGCGCCACTGTCGTCGCTGTAGAAGACCTTCAGCGTGTGCGCATCAATCGCCTTCACGGACATCGTCCCGCCCAGCACCGGCACCTTCGTCGGCGAGCCGTCGAGGTTGCACACCACAGGAGTCGAGCTGTCCGTCTCCTTAAAGGCCACGCTGCCGCCCGTCACCTGGATGCCCAGCACGCCCGTGTCCTGCGACTCCGTAAAGCTCTTCGGCTCCCACACACCCGGCACGCCCGGCCCACCCGAGACCCGCTTGCTGGTGAAGCTCATGCTGTAGGGCGCGTCATCCGCCGGCGTAAAGTCGATCTTCCGCGTCATCGTCGCGCCAACCACGCTCACGTGGTTCTTGCTGATCGGCTTACCGTCCTTGCTGGTGGTCACCGTATAGCCCGTCGCGGACTTCACACAGGTCACGTCATTGCCGCCGGCATTGGTATGCGGTTTGCCGTCGCACACCACAGGAGTCTGCGCCACGCCGCCACTCGTCACGGTGTATCCCGTCGCGCTGGTAGCGATGGAAAACGTCGCCGCCTCATAGTAGAACGAGCCCGGTACAACCTTCCACGATCCGTTCCAGGGATTCGAAGAGTTGGCCTCCTGCGCCATGCAGCCAACCGCCCCAGCCGCCATCAACACAGCCGCACAAACACTTACGCCGATACGCTTCATCGAGGTCACCTCGGGAAATATCTCCAAGGTTCTCCCGTGCCATACGCTGCTTCCCGGCGAGCGCGGGGGAAACTCTGGGCCCTTGGAGTAGCACCATCCTGAGCGCGCTTCCGGCTCCTGTCAAGGCCAAAAGCCACGAACTCCTGCTGACTAGCCTGGAGGCCGCCTCGCTGCAACTCGTCGCATGCCATATCGCTGCCCGCCGCGGCTGCGACGTCGACCAGCCAAGGAATCTGGCGAAGTGTGTCGCGGTAGAATAGAGCGACTTTACATATGCGAGCGCACCGATTTGGAGCGCCTAGAAGCGAGTTCGTCCAATGGCAAATCAAGAACACTTGGCCAAGCTTCGCAAGGGCGCTCGGATTTGGAATCAGTGGCGGAGCGACAACCCTAAAGTTATTCCCGACCTCAAGAAGGCTCACCTATACCAAGCGCACCTCAGCAATTTTAATCTGCGGGATGCGATGATGCCGAATGCTGTCCTCGACAAGTCGTTCTTGCGCCACACCGATATGATCGGAGCGCAGCTCGGAGGAGCTTCGCTCAAACATGCTGATTGCCGAAGCCTCGACGGGCGAGGTATCTCTTTCCGGGGCGCGCAACTCGACGAGGCGAACTTTGAGGGGGCAAATCTTCGCTCATCGAAGCTCGATGGCGCACGGCTGTATAAGACCGTACTTGCTGGCTGCAATCTGAGCAAGGCAGACCTGAGAGGCGTAAAGCTGACTGGAGCGAACCTTCAAAAGGCGTTGCTTATTGGTGCGGATCTAAGCAATTCGAGGCTCGATAAATCCGACTGTTCGCGCGCAGATTTCTCTGAAGCGAACTTGAGAAATGCGAATTTACAAAATGCTATCGCCCATGGAGCAAGCTTTAGGCTTGCAATTCTTCACCATGCAAACCTCGACAGCTCGGATATCACCGGTTCTCATCTTTGGGAGGCGCAGCGAGCCGGATGGTCAATAACGAACATTATCTGCAAATCAGCCTTCTGGGATGAAGGTGCCAAGGTCTCGTCCACGTTCACCGATGGAGAATTTGAAAGATTGTACGGAAATCAGCTCGTAATCGAGCTCTTCTATGAGGGGGGAATAACACCGTTTGAAGTGAATACCCTTCCGGCGCTGCTGCATGAGGTATCCAAGCTGCATCCAGACTGTCGCCTTCGTTTGGCGTCAATCGTGGAGACGAATGGCGGTGCGCTGATGACGATTAGGGTCGAAGGAGCCGCTCGGACTGAGATCGAGGGGATTAAGGCCGACGCCGAAGCTCTCCGGATCGCGCAAGTCGAACTGCGCGAAAGCAGGCGTTCAAACGAACGCCTTGAAATCCAGAAAGCATTGCTGCTAGAAGAGGTATTCCCGAAAATTATCCAACATGCCGGGGGCACGGTGAATGTATTAGCCCCCACCAATAACCTTGCAGTCGGAATCGGAGGCGGCCGCGCGCAAGCCACGCAAAACGAGGGTATAGGGGAAGAGGAACTTGGGGAAATCATCCGGCAGATCAGAAGCGAGTTTGCAAGCCTCCCCGCAAACAGCTCTTTAGCAATCGAAATTGCAGACGCAATCCAAATCGCGCAGGAAGCCCAAGCAAACTGCGAGGCAAAGCCGAGCATTTTTTCCAATGCGCTGATGGCACTGCGCGACGCGGCGGTTAAGGCTGCAGCATCCGAAGGGGCAGCCGCGATTGGGGCTCATCTTCCAGCGTTGTTACAGAAACTAGAACATTACATCAGTGCAGTCGCTCAATAGCCGTTGGCGGGTGGCCCGTTCATCGCGGCCTCATCGCGATGAGCGGGGAACCTCGCACCCCCCTACGCCGCGACCCCGCGCCGCTCCAGCCTCTCCATCCACTCGTCCGACCCGTACCGATGCTCCAGCAGGTGCGGCAGATAGTGATCGACATCCAGTTGCGGCCACGCGAGGCTCAGCCCTGCATAGATCTCAATCTCTGCAAGCTGCTTCGGCGTCGCGCTCTCCAGCCCCTGCAACTCCTCGCGCGGAATCACCACCCGGCGTCCGTTATTCAGGTGCAGCACTACCAGGTCCAGCCCCGCGTTGTACTCCGCCGCTGTCAGGCGCGGCTCTTTGTCGAACTGCTTCGCCCGCTCCAGCGCGGCGTCCAGTTGCGCGTCGGTGGTCAAGACCTTACCTTGTGCCATGCGCGTCCTCCCAAAGCTTCCACAACGTCTCCACGTTATCGGCTGCGACCCGTTGAATCTTGTTCACCACGTTTCGCGGTGCGTTGCTCGGCGAGACAGCATCCTTGCGGTCGGCGAGAACAACCCCGTCTGGAAGCAGGTCGAGAACCAGAATCACGCCTGCCATGGTCGCGTGAACGTGCGGCGGAGAATGGTCAGCCGGGTACGCCATAAACCGAACGCCTTCGAACGTCCTCGATCCCACGCTTCTACTGTAATACCGCCGGGAGGTCGGGTCGAATCTTCTATACCCCGAACTGCCGCAGGTGATGGTCCAGGTGCTTGTACATCAGCACGCCCCACTCCTCCGGCGTGAGCCGCCCGAAGAAGCTGTGCGGGTGCGTCGTGCATCCCGCGGGCCCGCCCGCGGCAAAGCGGCCAATCAGCGCGCGCAGCCGCTCGCGCTCCGCGGCGAAGTCGCACTCGTCCGCCATGATCAGCTCCTTCGAGGTCGGCGAGTCCCGCTTCATCTCTGCGCCGTCCTTCAGCATCATCGGCTTGATCGCCCGTCCCAGCAGCCGCAGCGGCAGCGCCGCCGGCGCGGTCACCAGGTCGCCCGTCGCCATCTCCATCCCCGCCGAGCAGTGCGCCAGCATCTGTGCGGCGCTCATCTTGCCCCACTGCCGCTCGCTCTCCGGCTGCAACTGCGCCAGGCGCCCCTGCACCTCGTTGACGGTCTCTGCCTGAAACATGCTTTTCATCCCGAAAGTCTACCGCAGCGCTTCGCTCCCACCGGCCCTCTCCTAACCCCAAAAACTTGACACGGCCTTTACAATTAACACCAGCGAGCAAGCAGCGAGGCCAACGGCCTGGCGCTTCTCTCCCCGGCCCAGCGCCGGATTTCAGGAGCAGCAAGCGATCTTTGATACTCCAGGCCGGTCCCGGGGCCATCCGGACAAAACCTTTCTTTTCAGAGGGATACACGACCTATCTTTAAGATAGATCCTGCAGATAGTTCAGCAACACCCGCCACTGAAAACAAAGGGGTTAGCGCCCGACCTCCCAGCCCTCCAATCAGGGAGGTCCAAGGCTAAGTCTATATTTATGAGGATTTTGCGAGAAAAAGGGGGGAGGGGAGGGCCTCAAACCGCCGCCGGAAGCGCCTTCTTCGCCGCCAGCGCCAGCGCCAGTCGCGAGATGCCGCTGAACAGGATCGCCACGCCGACCAGCGTCCCGACAACCCACTCCGCTGTCCCCGGAAAGTGCCAGCCGATGAGCAGCGCCAGCAGAATCGAGATCACCGCGTCGGCAAGCAGCCACCCGCTCCCCGGCACCGGACGAATTCGCAGTCCCATCGCGAGCTCGAAGACGCCCTTGACGAACAGATACACCGCGAGCACGAGTGTCAGCGACAACAGGCCGACCAGCGGATGGAAGAGGAGGAACACTCCCGCAAGGATGTAGGCGAAGCCGATCAGGATCTCCCAGATGTGCGCTCCGGCGCCGCGCACATGCCAGGCGAGCCACAGATGCACGCCGCCGCCGAAGATCAGCAGCCAGGCCACCACGGCCTCCACGACTACGCCGGCGAAGAAAGGAGCAAAAAGCGCGAACAGGCCCAGCAGGATCAGCAGGCAGCTAATGGCGATGGTCCAGCGAACGGATTTCTCTTCAATACCCAGACAGTCTCTGCTCATCGCTTTCACCTCGTTGGAACTCGCCGCTTGAATCTGCTGCAAATGATAGCTCCGATGGCCATAGGATGCACGCGAACTACAACACGTTCCGCGCCACACTCTTCGCCCGGCCAATCTGCTACTCTGGCACGACAAACAAGCTTTCAGCTAGGATTCGGTGGACCCCGGCACCCCTGTCACCGGAACATCAAATTTCAGCGTCTTAGCTCTTGTACTTGAAAGGACCGCGATTGAGACCTTCGGTGCGAACTCTGCTGTTCTTCTTGTCTCTCTTTTCCATCGCTTGGCTCGCGAACGCGCAGGCTCGTCCAACCGCGACGCAGCCCTTGCGGCTCTCCGTTTTTGGCGGCGCGACAGGAGCCGACGTTGGACTTGCCGCAACGCGCAATCTTGGTGCGACCGCAGGCATTGACGCCGGCTTCGGCAGCTTCTTCGGCTTGCAGCCCGCGATCGAGCTCCGCGGCACCGATGCTGCGGATGGCCATGTCGTCTCCAGCGAGAAGAACGCGCTCATCGGCATTCGCATCGCGCACTCCTTCGGACGCATTCAGCCCTACGTTGACGTCCTCTATGGCCGCGGCATCCTCTACTATGGCAACGGCGGCTATCCCAATCCGGCGTTTACTTTGCTCTACACTCACACCGCCGGAAACATCTTTTCACCGGGCGCCGGCATTGACTTGGCTCTAACAGAGCACTTCAGCGTGAAGATAGACGAGCAGTATCAGCGCGTTGCCACACCCGTTACGGCGTCTCATGTCATCTACATCACGCCGCTGACCTTCGGCGTTGTCTACCACTTCAACTTCAACCGCCGCCCGCACATTGATAAGCGCATGCCGTAATTCGCGCGTCTCGCGCTAATATCTCTCGAAGACCTCGCGATGCCGCGCCAGCCACCAGCAAGGTCCGCTGCCTGCCTCGGGAAAGAGTGACTTGCTGCAGTCCACGACGCCGCTTCCGTCCGAGTAATACTCCTCCTTGTTGCCCTTCAACTCGGCGACAACAAAGCGATCCACGGTGATCTTTCCCATTCCACCGCCGGCGGCTACTCGTAGCCTCCACACCGCCCAATCCAATGGGTAGGCGAGCATTGCCAGTACCACGATCCCTGCGAGACCTCGCGCCAGCATCCTTACGACATAGCGCTCAATCGCATATTCCTGTGCCACACTGTTCCTTTTGAATCACGAGACAATGAACCGCGAATACGCGCGGCAACTTGTAGTTCGCCTCTAAAGGTTGAACAACTGCCGCAGCCGCTTGGTCTGCGATCGGCTGACTGGAATCTCGGTCTGTTTGCGGTCGTCCATGCGCAGTTGGTAGCTGGACTTGAACCACGGAACGACCTCGCGGATGTGCTGGATATTCACGACGAACGAACGGTGTACGCGCCAGAACTGCTCAGTATCCAGTTGGTCCGTCAGGTCCTCCAGCGTACGACAGTTAGAGTCGCCCTCCACTGTCCTGGTCACAACCGAGATCCGTCCGTCCTCTATCGTCGCAAAGCAAACATCCTTCTGGTCCACCAGGAGCAGGCGGCTCTGGGCACGCACCACCACCTTGCCCGATCGCGACAGGCTAACTTGTCCACCCGATGAAGCCGGAGCGGCAACCAGGGAGGCCTGCTCTTCTACCATGCGAATCAGCGCGTCCAGCTTGGCCTCCGCTCCGGCGACACGGCCGTTACGTGTACCGGCGCGCTCGCCTGCGTCACTCACTGCAGCGGGTTCGTTGAGCAGCGCCAGGCGTGCCCGCACCTTGTCCAGCGTCTTGATAACTCTCTTGCCGTCGAATGGCTTCAGCAGATAATCAACTGCGTTGACCTCAAAGGCCTTCACGGCATACTGGTCGAATGCCGTCGCGAACACTACCTGCGGCAGTGTGGCTTTGCGATCCAGCGTCAGCACCTTTTTCAGTACGGCAAAGCCGTCGAGCCCCGGCATGCGCACGTCAAGGAAGATGACGTCTGGCTTGTGGGAGCGGATCAGTTCAACGGCCTCAATGCCGTTGCTGCCTTGAGCCAGCACGGAGACATCACCCGCGGCATCCAGCAGATACTGCAACTCCTGCCGCGCCAGCGGCTCGTCATCGATAATCAGGGCTGTCAACGCTGTTGCCATGGGATGCTGCTAGTCAATATACAGCGCTTGCTCGCGATCGGCTTCGCCAGCTAGTCGCTGTAGACCCGCAGCCGCGCTGGAGCGCCATCGACTGCCAGGTCATGTCCGCATTGCGTGCAGAAGGCCTCGGTGATCTTCACTCCGCGATGGCAAACACCGCAGACCGGGAACATCTGGAACTGGCACTGCGGACAGAAGTTGTAGGTCGCCGCAATCGTCGTCGAACAGTTCGGGCAACGAGAGAGAATCGGCTGACGCAGCATGAAGTAGACCACAGCGCCGATTCCGCCGGGCAGCAGAACGCACACCAGCATCCACAATCCCGCTGACATGCCTCTGCGTTTGGTGTCGCGGCTCACATAGCCAAGCAGAAGAGCGTAACTGGCCCAAAGTGCTCCCCACGCGTAGCCCATCACTATGCGCAGGAACAGCAGTTCATGCTTGTGATGCGGCATCACGACGTGGAAGACATACTGCATACCGGCGAAGAGCAGGACAGCGAGCACCATGGACCAGCGCGGAATCATTCGCAGGTCTTCATCCCCGTGCTCCGGGGGGTCGGCGTGATTTGCGGCCATCCACTTCCACTCGCTCATCGCTGTGCCTCCTCATTCCGGTTGTCACGCCGCGAACGTTCGCGCCGCAGCCAAACCAGGCCGAGTAACAGCGCCGTGACTGGTAGCGACCACAGCAGCAAAACCAGCATCTGGTCGCTGGCGTCCGGGATTCCGGTCGGTGTGATGTCGTAGTCGTCGAGGGTGAACCAAATCGCGTAACAGATGGCAAGCATCAGAATGGAAAATATCGTCAGCGGGAGCCAAAGGCTCCGCGACTTGCTGCGCTGTTCGCGCAGAACGAGCGCCTCTTCGCGCACCACGCGATGCGTGCGGTTGACCACGACCGCGCGCGCGCCGGAGGTCATGTCCAGGGCCCGCACATCCAGGGCATCGTCGATGGGTTGAGGCTGGCTGCTCATCCAGTGGCCTCCTCACAACCGCTGCGTTTGGAGCGAATCTTTTCCAGTCGCGGCTTCAACGCCGCCAGGCCGCGATAAAGCCGAGACTTGACTGTGGAGAGCGGAGCGCGCGTCAGGCTCGCAATCTCTTCCAGGGACAGCTCCTCGTGGAAGCGCAGCGTCAACACCTCGCGGTAGCTGGGCTCGAGTGTCTGCATGACGGTTGCGATCTCCTGCGCGTTCTCGCGGAACTGGAACTCCTCCAGAGGCGAAGGCTCATCACCCGCGAACTCAAACGGCCGCTCGTCGTCGCCGCCTTCGCACATCTCGTCCAGGCTCGACATCGTGCGTTTGCGCGAGAGATCGATGACCAGGTTGCGTGCAATGGTGAAAATCCAGGTGTCGAAGCGGGCTTTGCCGTTGTACTGCGAACCGCGCCGCAGAACGCGAATCCAGACCTCTTGAAACAGGTCTTCGGCCACTTCACGCTTTCCCGTGAGAAACATGAGGTAGCGCATCAAGCGATGCTGATGCAGTTCAATCAGGCGATCCAGCAACTCCGGATCCTGCAGCTTCAGCCCACGCGCAATCTCAGCGTTTTCACGCTCTACCTGCTGAATCGCTTCGGCGGAAAGAAGGACGGCTTGTCTCAAGGCGCAATACTCTCTTATCGGGTAAGGACGTGAGTTTTCCGTAAAAAGTCTCTGTGAATCCGTAAATTAGCGGTAACCCGGGTCAAGGACGAACGCTACCTGCCTGACTTTGAGTATAACAATGCCCTCACGGCCAGTCCTGATGAGGATGGTGGGGGGAAACCCTCTAAGAACCCAACCTGCCCCCCTCTCTAATAGGTCAACCGAAATGCACAGAATTGCACCTAATGCGGTGCAGAGTAGGTGCGATAAGCCACGATGGTGGCTTCCATGGGTGTGCCGTTCAGGTGTGTAGTCTTGAGCAGCACTTCAAAGTAGGGCAGAGAACTAACGTGCAGCAGTTTCTGAAAGGAGGCCAGCTGGTCCTCAGAGGTCAGGAACTCTCCGGCGCCTTCGGTGGCCTCCGAGCCTGTGCCGGCAACAATCAGCACCTTGCCACCCTCGTCGGTGGGTAAGTAGGCCACAATGCTGTATCCGCTATTCGGGGCGGGCGCCGGCGGAGAGTTGTAAATCTCCTGCTCGCCGGGAGCAGGTGCGTGGTTACGGATGAAGTTGATGAATCGGATGGGGTCGTACTCCACGGTGAAGTTCAGACGGCCGGAAAATAGGTCGACCCACGGGTTGGACTTACGACCGCCGATCAGGATGACATTGTCCTGCTTCACGAGGGCAGGCTCGTAGTCGCGCGCGGAATACAAGTGGATGTTTTTTCCCAGTGGATCCAGCGCGCCGATGCGCTGAGCGACGCGGAAGTCCCCCACACTGCCGAAGTTACGCTGCACGATCAGCCCCAGATCCTCACGGCGATCAGCGCTGAGATCGTGGGATTGAATCGTATCGACATAGCTGTGGTTGAGGTACTCATTGAGCGGGATGGGCTTCTTCGTGATGTCCTCAATCAGCGCGAAGGAGGTATCAGCGAGGATGACATCGGTGCTGGGTCGTGCAGTGAGGAACTCAGACCAGAACCCATTGAGGGCCGGCGTGCTCTGCCAGGGGTAGAGCGAACGATGCATGGCCTGGTCTTGCATCCACAACCAACCGCAGCCCGCAGCCAGCGCGACGACAAGGACCGCTGCCAGAGCCGGCAACAGACGGCTGCTGCGCCGGACAGGCTCCGCCTGCGTCGCAGGTCCGGCGGCGGAGGCGACGACGAAGGGCACTGGAGTTGTTGCGGCAGCCGTCTCTGCGAGTTTGACGACACGGCGTCGGAAGACCGGCTTATAGCTGCCGCGGGGAATCTCGAGGATCAGAGACTCGCTGGCCCCGTCGGTGGCAAAGTAGTCCTCGATGCGCTTGCGAAGGTCGGTAGCGTTGACACGAACGATGTTGTCCACGCTGGTGTCGTACTCGGCGGGGCGGCCGAAGACTTCAGAGCCTATCTCCTGCTCGGGAATCTGCTCGCAACCGTCTTTCAGGCTTCGCTGTCCGACGAACAGCAGGAACTCGCGCATCCGTGCCGCGCGCTTCATCTGCGGGCTGGCCACGACACGTTCGAGCAGAGCCCAGCAGGATTCGGAGTCGGGTGGCTCCGTTACCAGTTCATTCGGCTCTTGCACCCTGGCGTTCATAGGGGCCCCCTCGATGGAGAAGCGAAGTTCAGCACGCAGTCTGCTGGTTCGGCGGGTAGCGTGCACGCACTCCTCACTGTGAGTAGGAAAGCTCTTCACTGTGAGGACGTAAGGAAAATCAATGCGGCAGATAGCGAAGCAAATGCTGGATTTCGACTACTGGCCGCAGTAACCAAATATTCGTTACCGCTAACGTTAGCAGAGTTCGCTGGACTCTCACCGTAAATTCACTTGTCTATCGTATTAGCGTCCGGGCAACGTTTTCTCGCGCTGAAAACCCCATTCTTTCCGCGCTTTTAGCAGAAAAATCATTTCTCTAAAAACATTTCGAGGCCAACCCGTGAAACTCTTTGTCCGGATTCAGTCAGTCGTCGTCCTTCTAGCCTTTGCCTGCCTTCTTCCGAGCGGGCTCATCGCCCAAATCTCGTCCGCAGCCATCAGTGGGTCCATTAAGGATTCTTCGGGCGGTGCGCTGCCCCATGTCCAAGTGACTGCCACAGAGCAGGCGACGGGCGTGGTGACCACGGCACTCAGTAACGATGCCGGCGAGTACAACCTGCCCTTCCTCAAGCCCGGCACCTATACCCTCACCGTTCAGGCCAGGGGCTTCAGCAAGTTTGAGGAGCCGGGCCTGTCCCTCAGCGCCGGCGACCACCCCACCGTGGATATCCCGATGACCATTGGCGCGGATACGCAGACTGTCGAGGTGACCGCTACACCGCCGTTGCTCGGCACGGAGGACGCTACCGTTGGACAGATCGTGCCAACCCAGTTGGTCGAAGACCTGCCCCTGAGCGGACGCACGCCCATGAGCTTTGCTCAGTACACGGTTGGCGTGGTGGCTACAGCCAACCCGGTCGGCACACGTCCGTTCGACAACTCTGCCGTCGCTGCCTTCTCCGTAGGTGGCCTTCCGAATAAGAACTCTGAGATTCTCATGGACGGCTCTCCGGACAACGCCTCTGACAACGCCCCTGCCTACGAGCTTCCCATCGACGCTGCCCGCGAGATCAGCATCAAGGTCTTCGAGTCCGATGCGACCTACGGCCACTCCGGCGGCGGCGTAGCCAACCAGATCACCAAGTCCGGCACCAACCACCTCCATGGCACCCTCTCCGAGTTCCACCAGGACAACGACATGAACGCGGAAGGTTACTTCAACAAGCGGAACCCCACGTTTCTGCGCAGTGTCTCCCGTCAGAACCAGTTCGGCGGCACCATCGGCGGCCCGGTCTGGATACCCAAGGTCTACAACGGCCGTGACAAACTCTTCTTCTTCTTTGCCTACGAGGGCTTCTACGACTCCGGCACCGGTGGCGGCTTCACCAACGTCCCCACCACGCCGGAGCGCAGTGGCGACTTCTCAGCCAACCTCTCCCAGGGCACAACCCGCACAGACACAGAGTGCCCAGGAGTAACGAGCGCGCCCTACAACTCGCTGGCCATCTTCGATCCTGCATCGGGCAAGCTGAATGCCGCCTGCGCGGCCAAGGGCTATACCGTCTATGACCGCACGCCCTTCACAAACAACATCATCACTTCGGGTACTCTGCCGCTCAGCACGGTGGCTCAGGCAGCCTTGAAGTACTTCCCCGCGCCGACCAATCCCACAGCCTATCTCGGGTTTGGTAACTACTATCAGACGGCGGAGACCGGTGACCGCTACAACAACGAGCTGGCGAGGATGGACCTGAACCTGAAGAACCAGCGTATCTACCTGACCGCGCGGCATAACCAGCGCGTGCAGTACAACAACTTCATCTTTGGCCCCAGCAATCCTGCCCTGGGCGACTACCTGTACCGCATCAACTGGGGCGGATCGCTGGGTGACGTCATCACCTTTAGCCCTTCGCTGCTGGGCGAGATCCGCTTGAACTACACGCGCTACTCGCAACCCTCCTATACCAGCGGCGACGGCTTCAACCCCACGAGCCTGGGCCTGCCCGCTTTGCCCAGCGCTCATATGATCTTCCCCCGCTTCTTCTTCAACGTTGGCTCGGTCATCAACCTCGGGAGCACCACCCAAACCCCCGGTACGGCTCCCTTTGACAGCGATGATGTCTTTATCGACATCCTGAAGACCAAGGGTCTGCACAACGTCAAGTTCGGTGTGGACTTCCGCAAGTTCCAGAAGGGCAACTTCACCTTCGGCAACTCCGGCGGCCTGTATAACTTCGATCAAAGCTTCACCGCGCCCTTTGGCGGAGACTCTTACGGTATCTACGCTTCGGACACCGCGGCCTTCCTGCTCGGTCTACCCTCTTCGGCCAGCTACGACTTCAACTCCCACGCCATCGGCAACCAGACCTACCTGGGCCTGTTTGTGCAGGACGACTGGCGCGTTCGCCCCAATCTCACGCTCAACATTGGTCTCCGCATGGACAAGGACTTCTCGCCCAACGAGAGGGAAGGCACAGCTAATAGCGGCTTCGACTTCACGGACACCAATCCGTACAGCGCGGCGGCGACCACGGCCTACGCCGCCAATCCGAATCCCACATTGCCCGTAGGCAACTTCAAGGTTCTTGGCGGCCTCACCTTCAACAGCACCGGCAATACCAAATTTTCCAACTTTACCTCGACGATGTTCAGCCCGCGCTTCGGTCTCTCCTGGACTCCAGCTGTGCTGGGCAAGAGCACCGTCATTCGTGCCGGATTCGGTATCTTCGTCATTCCCATCTTCCCCTTCAATAACGGCATCAACCAGCAGGGCTTCAGCCAGACGACGCAGTCGCCGATTGTCAGCTACGCTCCTCCCACCGCAAACGGGCCAGGCTCTCTCAACAATCCCTTCCCGAATGGCATCAGTCAGCCCACTGGCTCCGCGCTCGGACTGGCTACATTCGCCGGTCAGAACATCAGCTTCCTCGATCCTTCTATCCGCAATGGCTACTCTGAGCGTTGGCACCTGGGCTTCCAGCACCAGTTCCTGCGCAGTTGGATGGTGGACGTCTTCTATGAGGGCAGCACAGGGCGTCGCCTTCCGATCAATGAGTCTCTCAACTACGTCCAACGGCAGTATGAGACCACAGCCTCCAACCCGGGCCTCAGTGCCGGAGTAACCAATCCCTTCTATGGCCTCATCCCCAACGGCGGCAACTTGAACTCCAGCAAGACCGTGGCACTTACGACACTGCTACAGACCTATCCGGAGTTCGGAAGCATCACCGAACAAAACGTTCCCGCGGGCAGCTCCATCTTCCACGCCCTGGATCTTCATGTGGAACACCGCACAGGGTATGGCCTCTCCTTCTTCGCCAACTATCAGTGGTCGAAGCTGCTGGAGGCAGTGAGCTTCCTCAACGCCTCTGATCCCAAACCCGAGTACCGCATCTCGCAGTACGATCACCCCACCCACGCTGTGATTGCTTTGAGCTACCAGTTGCCCTTCGGTCGTGGCCGCAGGTTCGGCGCGAAGGAGCCGCGCTGGATCGACCTGCCGCTCGGCGGCTGGAACATCGCCTCCAGCTGGTACTACCAGCAGGGTTCGCCACTCACCTTCGGCAACCTCACTCCCACGGGCCAGGCCATCAACTACAACCCCCGTGCTGCCACAGAGTACAACGGCAACTCAGGCGTCACCTGCCCGTCGTTCAACATCAATGCCTTCGCCAACAGCGTAGCCACCACCGGCAGTGGTGTCTGCCAGAACGGCAACGGCGGCACGCAGCCAACCAATAACCTGCGCACCTTCCCCAGTCAGTTCTCCAACCTGCGGAACGATGCCTATAACGACTGGGATGCGTCGATCCTCAAGAACTTCAACATCACTGAGCACAGCTTCTTCCAGCTCCGTCTGGAAGTCTTCAACGTCAACAACCGCCCGGTCTTCTCCGGCCCCAACCTCTCGGCGACGTCTGGTGGCTTTGGCCAGATCACTGGTACTGCCAACGCCAACAGCGGTGCCCGGTTCATCCAGGTCGGGGCTCGGATCGTCTTCTAAGCCTCCCTGTTCGGCTTTCCTGGTTCTAAGGGCAGCTCTCGCCCCCAGACGCGCGTTCTAACTGTAAGGAGTTCCACTCCTTACTGCGAGAACGCGCGTCTGGAGCGATTGATTGTTTCCTCCGCTAAACAAGGGAGTTAGACCCGGCGCAGTCGGTTTGCAGCCGTAAACGCTTACGGAAAGAATTTCTCGATACTCTCACCGTAAATTCACTTGTCACCGATGGTCGCGCACGAGCATCTTTCTTTGGACTCAAAAAACAAGTTTTTCCGGACCCGAGTGCTGCATTGAGCAATTGTGAACGGCCAGAACGGCTGTCTCGGCCATAGAAAACAGGAACACAGGAGAGAAAATGAACACCTTTTTGGAGATGCCGATCGCAATCACCACCACATCCAGGCAGCGCCGCTGGGCTTCCATCCTTCTGGCCGCACTGGTTCTGCTGGCAACGCTGGCGCCGAAGGCCGTGGGGCAGGGCATCACCGGCTCTATCACGGGAACCGTAACGGACCCCACAGGCGCCCCCATCGCCGGCGCCTCGGTGACCATCCGCGAGGTGGAGACCAACGCCGTGCGCGTCGAAACGACCTCTGATGCCGGCACCTACACGGTGACGCAGCTCGCGCCCGGCAAGTACAGCGTGACCGTCGACAAGACCGCCTTCAAGACCTTCGCGCAGAAGGACCTCACACTGCAGATCGACCAGGTGTTGGAGATCAACGCCCAATTGCAGGTCGGCTCGCTCAGTGAGACGGTCGAGGTTACTAGCTCGGCGCCGGTCATCCAGACCGACGACTCCTCGGTAGGCTCGGTCATCGACAGCCAGGCCATCCAGAACACGCCGCTCAATGGACGGCTCGGCATCAATGGACTCATTGCGCTGGCGCCGGGAGTGCAGGGCGTCGGAGCGCAGGACCAACTGGACACCCGCGGCGTGACAGCGGCGATCGGGACGGGCAGCCGCAATGCCTATGGTGGATTGGGATCGACACTGGACGGCGTGACCAACCAGGAGGTAACGCTCCAGCGTGGCGAAGGGGAAGTGCCTTCGCTGGATGCCATCGGTGAGTTCAAGGTGCTCTCCAACGGCGCGCCGGCGCAGTTCAACCAGCCGGCGCAGATCATCGTGGTGAGCGCGAGCGGCACCAATAAGCTGCATGGCGAGGGCTTCGAGTTCAACCGTTCGAAGGGCACCGCTGCGAAGACAGACTATCTGCCGCCGACCGGCACTGCGCCTCCGCGGCCGCCCTATCAGCGCAACGAGTACGGCGGCAACCTGAGCGGGCCGATCTATATTCCGCATCTCTATAACGGCAAGGACCGCAGTTTCTTCTTCGCTGCGTATGAAGGCTTCCGTCTCACCCAGTCCTATCCGTTGACCTCAACCCAGCCGACTGTACTGGAGCGGCAGGGCAACTTTAGCGAGTTGCTGAACGGCGGAACCTGTAACCCCACCGGCGCCAGCATCTTCATCAAGAACCCCGCAACGCAGGTAAACTACCCGAACAATACGATCAACACGCCACTGAATACGGTTTCCACGCAACTGCTGACCGCGCTCTATCCAATGCCCACAACCTCCGGCTGCGCTTCGAACACGTTTGAGAACGTGCAGGAGCTGAGCAAGTCGTCGCGCTTTTCATTGCGGTTGGACCATAAGCTGAGTGACAAGGACCAGATACGCTTTACATGGCTGCGCGCCTTCTACGGCCCCAACGCCACGCAGGGTGCGGACAGCCTCCAGGGCGGCAATGCGCAGGACGGCGAACACAACAGCAACTTCATCGTCGGCTATACGCACACCTTCTCGCCGACCCTGCTGCTGGACACCTACGGATCGTTCTTCCACCTGCCCATCTACCGCACACCGCAGAACTATCAGACCAACTTTACGGGCATCATCCCCGGGCTTGGTCCGGAGCTGATCGAAGGCGCGCCGCAGATCAGCATCAGCAGTACGCTCAGCACGATTACGGGCGTCAGCGAGTCCGGATCGAAGGACCTGGAGCAGCTTGCGCAGGCAGGCGCCATCGTGACGAAGGTCTTTACCAAGCACACCGTCAAGGCCGGCTTCGCCTATCTCTATGACAACCACTGGAACGACTCGGCCTCCAGCCCGCAGCGCGGCTCCTACAGCTTCAACGGCCACTATAGCGGCAACGCGCTGGCAGACTTCCTGCTGGGCGATCCGGTCACGACAGCCAACGCTATACCGAACAACTACATTGTGCGCAACATCTCCAGCCAGTACGGCCTGTTCGTCCAGGACGACTGGAAGCTGACGCCCAAACTGACCATCAACGCGGGCTTGCGCTATGACCTGCAGTGGTTCCGTCCGAATCCGTACGGCAACAACTCGCTCTACGTACCCGCGTTAAAGGAGGTCGTGGTCTTTGCCAGTGCCTACCCGGCCTCGGCCATCCCGAACTTCCTGACGAGCATTCCCATCACGCTGGCCCCGAATGTGAATCTGCCCACGAACGTCTTCAGCTATCTGGGCCAGGATAAGAACAACGTCGCGCCGCGTATTGGCTTTGCCTATGAGATATTGCCGAACACGGTGGTCCGCGGAGCATTCGGCATCTACTACAACCTGCTGCCGGCCTCCTACGTGGGTACCGCGCCCTTCGGCACGCTGCCCTTCGTCGGATCGAGCACTTTCACGAACTCGACGGGCACAACACCGTCGTTCACGATGAGCAATCCGTTCTCGGCCACCGGCGCCTTCACGTCGAACCCCTCGGTCTCGGGGAGCGCGCCGCTGAGGACCCCCTACACCGAAGAGTACAACCTGGCTATCGAGCACCAGTTCAGCAAGGGGCTGGACGTGCGTGTCGGATATGTCGGGCAGCACAACCTCAAGCAGAACAACTATGGCGGATCGGGCAACTACAACCCGAACATCAACCTCACGCCCTTCCCGGTCGTAGGCGTCTCGGCGCAGAGCACCAACCAGGTGCAACCCTTCGCCGCGATCAACTACCTGCTCGATCCCATCTTCCACAGCAATGAGAACTCTCTCCAGGTGGGGGTACACAAGCAGTACCACCACGGTCTGGCGTTCGGTGCTGAATACTCCTGGACGCGGGTGCTGGGAACGGAGAACCTGGAGAATCCCTCCGGCGCAAACGTCAATGACTCGTTCGGCCCCATCGGCGGCATCGCTCCGCAGGTGCTGACGCTGAACTACTCCTACCTGCTCCCGTTCGGTCATGGTCAGATGTTCCTGGGCAACGCCGGCAATCTTGTAAACAAGATCGTCAGCGGCTGGCAATTCTCGGGCATCACGGACTTCCAGAATGGGCAGCCGTTCTCAGTGAGCTACTCAGCCGGTGGCACGCCCTCCGGCCAGGTGAGCGGTCGCGCCAACCGGGTTCCTGGTGTGGCGCTGTATCCGTCGGTGAAGAGCAAGAGCCAGTGGTTCAACCCGGCTGCATTTACTGCCCCTCCCTGCTACACGAACACCGGTCTGAGCGGTGCCTGCGCCACGCTCTACGGCAACACAGGCGGAGCTACGTTGTATGACAGCTTCGGCAACTCCGGCTATGACATGCTGCGCGGCCCCCGCTTCCAGGACTGGGACATGAACCTGCAGAAGAACATTCTCTTCCGCGAGCGCTACAACATCCAGCTACGGGCCGATTCCTTCAACGTCTTCAATCACCCCAACCTCGGCACGCCGAACGCGAACATCAGCAGCGGCAACGTTGGGACGATCACGGGCGTCTCCGGCACACCGACCTATGAGGCGCGCACGGTAGAGTTCGCTGCGAAGTTCAGCTTCTAAAACAACACGCAACAATACGTTCCGATGGAACTGGCGTTCGTCCGTCAGGGTTGATACTCCAACCCTGGCGGGCGGACGCCCACACAAGTACGGCTGGAAACAACGGCAGGGAGCGGCAATGAGGCAGCGGAGCGTAGTCGGGCTGGTTTTTGTCTTGGCATGGGCAGCTTGCAGCGGAGCAGCCGTTCCGCGCCACGTAAAGTTCTCTCAGTTGCCCGCGAACACCCGCGAGGTTCTTACGGAGTCACTGGCCTTCGACGCGCACTTCTGGGATGACAAGGCCAAGCTGGTGCACAATCCGTCTCCCGGCTTCAACGGCGTGGAAGAGGGGCACTACATGGTGCGCGAGTCCAGTTGGTATGCGCTGGGCCTGCTGCTGCGCGATGCTCCCAGCGACCGCCAGCGCGCCGCGGACATCATTGACGTCGTGCTGAAGCAGCAGTTCCTCACGCCCGGCGTGCGCTGGTACGGCACCTATCGCCGCACTCCGGAAGAGCCTGACCCCACGAAGATCTCAGGGCCGTTCCGCGGCTACGATCCCAACTGGCGTGTCTTCATTGGGACGACCTTCGCTATCATCCTCATCGAATATCCCGACCGCATCCCGCCGGAGCTGGCGCAGCGAATGTACGCCGCGATCGACCGCTCCATCGACGGCGAGATCACCGAGAAGCGCCTGGTGCCCAGCTACAGCAACATCGCGCTGATGTACGGCTTCCTCTGGGACTTCGCCGCGCAACATGACAACCGCGCCGACTGGAAGACGCAGTCCGCCGCGTGGAACGAGAGCGTCTACAAACTCTTCAAGCAGTACGACGCGTTCTTTGAGTACAACTCGCCCACCTACTATGGCGTGGACTTATACGGTCTCGCCCTGTGGCGCGACTACGGTTCGAGCGCACGCATGAAAACCATCGGCAGCGAGATGGAGGCCACCCTGTGGCGCGACATCGCTGACTTCTATCAGCCGGAGCTGCGCAACATCTCCGGCCCGTATGACCGCTCCTACGGCATGGACATGGAGAGCTACGTGAGTGTCGTGGGCGTATGGATGCGCAATGCTCTCGACGCAAAGGTCGCGCCTCTGCCCAACCCGCTCACTCCATCCACGGACCATCTCGCCGACATCTGGTTCGCGCCGCACTTCGCGATCCTCGGCACACGCATCCCCGCAGACGCTCTGGCCAAGATGAAGCACTTCGCCGGGCCGCACCTCGTTCGTAAGCAGATCACCGACCAGCGCATCGCGACGGCATGGATTGGCTCGCACGTCATCTTCGGCGGCGAGGTCACCGGAAAGACCAAGGATGCCGGATACGCCACGCAGTTTCATCCGGCGGCGGTGCAGTGGCGAACACCCTCAGGCGAGATCGGCTGGGTGCAACTGGTTCAGTGCCCGCCGGTCGACGCCAAGGCGGATGAGCATGGCCTGACCATCTCGACCACCGGAACGATTCGGCTGCGCATCCACGCCAAAGGCCTGGACGCAGTGAGGGTCGTAGCGAAGAACTGGGCGCTGCCCGGGCTGCGCGTCGCCGTCACCACGGATGCAACAGGCTTCAGCATCGTCCCGTCGGGAGACAACGTTGATCTGGTCTACCCCGGCATGACCACCATGCGGCTGGAGATCAACCCGGCACTCTGATCCCATCCAGATGGCGGAATCTTCCGTGGACATATAAGCTGGGTGGCGCTGGAAAAGCCGCATCTCGGTCGGCTCTGGACAGATGTAAGGAGAGTGCAACGTGAAGGGTCTTTCAAAGTGGATCGTGATGGCGTCGCTGGTGGCTGGTTCCACCATGGCATGGGCACAGGATGCGAACTTCAGCAATTGGCCTGCGGGAACTTCGCCGCAAGAGGTGGGCAAGAAGGTCGCCGAGCACTTCGTCACCAGCGCGCATCAGTACTCGGCGACCATTCACTACTCTGAGGCCGCCGCGTGGTACGGCGCATTGAACTATGCGACCCTCACGCACGACGACGCCCTGCGCGCCGAGCTGATCAAGCGCTTTGATCCGTTGCTGCCCGGCGGCGCCGAAGTTGCGCGCATCCCCAAACGCCACCATGTAGACGACGAGATCTTCGGCATCGTCCCCATCGAGATCGGCATTGAGACCAAGGACCAGAGCTACATCGCCAACGGCCTCCAGTTCGCCGACGACCAGTGGTCCAAACCGCAGCCCGACGGCCTCTCCGACGAGTCCCGCTACTGGATCGACGACATGTACATGCTCACCATCCTGCAGGTGCAGGCCTATCGTGCCACCGGCGACAAGAAGTACATCGACCGCGCCGCGAAGGAGATCGTCTCGTATCTCAATAAGCTACAGCAGAAGAACGGGCTCTTCTACCATGCGCCGGATGTCCCCTTCTACTGGGGCCGCGGCGACGGATGGATCGCCGCCGGCATGGCCGAGCTGCTGCGCTCGCTCCCGGCAGACAATCCGGATCGCCCACGAATTCTGGTGGGCTACCGCAAGATGATGGCTGCGCTGCTCAAGTACCAGGGCAAGGACGGCATGTGGCGTCAGCTCATCGATCACCCCGAGGCCTGGCCCGAGAGCTCCAGCTCCGCAATGTTCAGCTTCGCCATGATCACCGGCGTCAAGAACGGCTGGCTCGATGCCGCCAAGTACGGCCCCGCGGCGCGCAAGGGCTGGATCGCCGTGGTCGGATACATCGACCAGAACAACGACGTCACTCAGGTCTGCGAGGGTACCAACAAGAAGAACGACATGGAGTACTACTTCGAGCGCAAGCGCCGCACCGGCGACGATCACGGTCAGGCGCCTGTGCTGTGGGCGGCCAGTGCGCTGCTGCGCGAAGCTGGACAGTGAGTGCGAGTTGAGCTTTGAAGGAGCGGGACTTCAGTCCCGCCATACTTCGGCTGCTGACCTGCGGCTTTAGCCGCGGAGGGAATTCTGTAAAGTATCCGCGGCGCATGCCTCTGCTAAGTTCCGTTCCGGAGCCGCCATGGTCACCCCGCCTGAATGAGCCGGAAATCAAAGGCTCATGGCACGCATCAGTACGCCACCAGCTTCACATCCCCCAGCAGCCCTGACTCCACATGGGCCGCAGGCAACGGCCCGCCGCCAACGGCCATGCGCGCCGGCGGCGTGGTGTCCACCTCGACTGTCACGTCGTTCGCGCCTGCCTTCAGCGCTCCGGTCACATCCCAGCGATACGGTTGCCAGCCATGCTCTCCCAGCTCCTTGCCGTTGAGCGTGACCTTCGCATAGTCATTCACACGCGCGATCTCCAGATAAACATGCCGCTTGCCGGGCAGCGCGGCCACGGTGAACTGCTTCTTGTACGCGGCCGGCCCGGTAAAGCCGCTCGCGCCCAGGTCCTCCCACGACTTCAGTGCAGTCGTCAGTTGCTTCCCGTTCAGGTCCACACTCCAGTCGCCATCCAGCGTCGCCACCGTCAGGCCATTGGTAAACGCCGGCTCCGGCGCGGCTACCTTCGTGGGCATCGGCCCCACGACGATCACCTTCGCCTCATAAGGCCCCAGCACCAGCGGGAAGGTCACAGCATCGCCCGAGTTCGTCGCGGCGGCCATGGGATGAATCTCTCCGGTCCCCATCTCCCAGTCCTGCGCCTTGCCATGACCCGCAATCGTTGCCATGCGCGTCTCGGCCTTGTCGCTCTCGTTGAAGAAGTAGTACATATCGCCGTCGGTCCACGAGCGGTGCGTGTAGGTCAGCCGCGGGAACGCGGAGTCCAGCTTCACATCCGGCGCGGGCAGCGCCGCCAGCACCGCCGGCGTAATGTCGCCGCTGGACTCCACCAGCGTCGCGAAGCTCAGATCGGGAACATCCTTCGCGTCCATGAAAGTCTTGTCGACGACCAGCGTCGGCGTCTTGCCCACAAAGATCACCTTGCCACCCTGCTTGGCAAACGCCTGCAGCCGCTCCAGGCTGGCGCGCGTAATCACCGTCATCGACGGCAGCACGATGGCCTTGTAAGCCTGCCCACTCAGATTGACGAAGGTCCCGTTCTGCAGCGTCGCCACCGAACTCAGCGACTGCTCGTCAAAGTAATCCCAATCCACCTGGTGCTCGAACAACTCCCAGCCGAGCTTGGTGGTGCTGCGGTCAGCCGCAATGGCATCATCGCCGCCCATCCATATGCTGTTGCCGGGGTGATAGAGTGCGACCTGCGCCGCTGGCCGTCCCACGGCCATCAGGTAGCCGCCGCGGTTGGTGTACCACGCAATCATCGGCGCCTGCGGCGGAACCTCAGGCGGCGGCCCCGCGCTCGCCTCACCGCCTCCCGGCCGCAGCACCGGCACGCGAATCTGCATCGCATTCACGCCGCGCACAAACTGGAAGTCGAGCTGGTACTTGCCGTCGACGCCGGTGCCGCCGCCCTCTTCGGCCCACACCTGCGGCCTGCCAAACAGGTGCGCCGACGACGAAGCCAGCTTGGGGAAGTTGTTATTGATGTTCCACACGCCGTCCGGCCTGTGTACCGCGCTCGGGATCAGTTGGCTCAGGTTGTCGATGCCCGGCACCTCCACGTAGCGCTCATCGCGGAAGTAGTCGCCCTCGCTGCGCTCCAGCGCCAGCATCGTCTCCTCGTGGTTCAGGTGGACCAGGTACTCCACGTTGTACTTCTTCGCCCACTCCGCCTGCTCGCCGAAGAACGAGCTCCGGAAGATGCCGCTCCACACGTCGTAGTAGTCCGCACTCGCTCGCCGCGAGGCATCCGTCGGCTGCTGGTGTCCGAACCACGTGGGAATATACGGCAGCAGGTCGTAGCCCTTCTGCGCCTTGAACTGTGTCAGCAGCGTCGGCGTCCACGGTATACCGCTCGAGTAGTCCGGCTCATCGCCGAAGAACCCCATCACGATCTTGCCGAACTGGTCACCCACCGCCGCACGGTAGGTCTCATGCACCGTCGCCAGGAACGCATCCGTCGCCTTCGGGTCCAGGTAGTCGATGATCGAGTACGTCGCATCCTTGGCGCGCGTCCCGTCGGCGCGGTTGAAGTTCCGCGTCGGCGAGCTCAGGTAAACGTGCCGCACGAACTGCACCTCCCAGAAGTAGCGCGGCTCATTCGGCGTGGTGCCCTCAGCCGGCGTCAGCCAGCGCAGGTCAAGGTTCGCCGGCACCGGAATGGGGATCACCTGCTTGATCTGCTGCTTCGCGTCGGTCTCAACGGCCATGATCGCCAGCGTGTCCGGAGGCACCGGCATCTCCAGCGTCTGCCCCGGCTGCACATGCACCGAGATGTCGTCCACAATGTCCTGCATCCCAAGCTGCGGATAGCGCTCGCTGATATAGCCGCCGGCAAATCCGCTGGGGTAGTCGGACTCATCCTGAATCCATAGCCGCATGTTGCGCTTGGCGGCCTCGGCGACTGTGTACTTCACCTGGTCCATGTGTTCGGGCGAAAGGTACTTGCCCTCGCCCGGCACGCGCCGTCCCGGCGACAGGTTCACGATGAAGATCCCGTTCGCGGCCAGCCGGTCAAAGTCACGGCTGATGCGTGCGCGCACCTCGGCTGGATCGGCGCCGTTCCAACTCGCGAACGGCTGGATCGCGCCATACTCATGCGGCGGCGCGGCGAAGTTCGCGGCAGCTTCATTCACGCTCGGCACGGTAATCTGCTGCCACGGTCGCTGCGCGAGCATCGCCGTGGGCATCAGGAGCAGCAGGGACATCTTCAGGGCAGTCTTCATTAGAGGACTCTTTTCAGATTGGAATCGGGCTGAATTGTAACCCGCGTGGAACGCGCTTGGCGAAGCGCCGGTTCCTGGCGACCGCGCAAGAGTGGGAGCGACTCAGAAAGAGACGCCGGGAACCCGCGCAGAGACGCAGGCCCACACACCAGCGTTTCGCTCGCGGGGCTCTGTTTTGCCTAAGTTGTTGAGAATATTTGGTGGACCTGATCGGGATCGAACCGATGACCTCTTCCATGCCATGGAAGCGCGCTCCCAGCTGCGCCACAGGCCCACTCTCTGGAACCCTTCTATTCTCGCGGATGCTTCACGCCAAGTCAAACGCGCGGCACGTGGCGGAACATTCCACTCCGACTCGGTGTCTAAGTTCAATAGAGTGAGCGAGCACTCGAGCCGCCGGCGGCGCAGTTTTTCGCTCGCAAACGGGATCCGGCTGGACATCTCCGCCCTGCCGGGACTAGTTTAAGCTCTCCGAGGGTTTCAACCCTCGCACCTCGCAACGAGGCACCACGATGAGCGATCTGGCCAGCGCGATCGGACTCCGGGCAGCAGACGAGCAGGACCTCGTCGCGGAGCTCAAATCCGGCTCCGAGCAGGCCTTTGCCCTGCTCATCGCGCAGTATAGCCACCCGGTCTACTCCCTCATCGCGCGCAACCTCCGCGACCCGGCCGACGCCGCCGACGTCACGCAGGAGGTCTTCGTCAAGGTCTTCCGCAACATCTCCGGCTTCTGCGGCGACTCCAGCCTCCGCACCTGGATCTACCGCATCGCCCTGCATGAGGCCAGCAACCAGCGCCGCTGGTGGAACCGCCACAAGCGCCAGGAGACCACCATCGACGCGCAGCAGGAGAATGAGGAAGGCGAGATCTTCTCGCTTGCCGACGCGCTCGCCACTACCGATGCTTCTCCCTACGACTGCGCCGCCCGTGCCGAGATTCAGCAGCGCGTCGCCGCCGCGCTCAGCGCGCTCCCCCAGGCCTTCCGCGAGGTCGTTGTCCTGCGCGAGATCGAAGGCTGCGGCTACGAGGAGATTGCCGAGATTCTGCAAGTCAACCTCGGCACCGTCAAGAGCCGCCTTACTCGCGGCCGCGCTGCGCTCCGGGCGGCGCTGGTCCTCAACCCGGCGATGCTGGACGTTGCAGCCGATGACAGGGCAACCAAGAAAGCAACGGCGCTCCAACCCGCCGGAATCCAGGCGGTGACCGCATGAACTACATGGCTGAGATATGCACCATTCAGAACCGCAACCACCGCCCCTGCGAGCACGTGCGCCGGGGCTTCTCCGCCTATCTGGACGGCGCGATGAGCGGTGTGGAGATGGCTGCTCTCTCCGGCCATCTGGACCACTGCGGAAGCTGTTCGACAGAGTTTGCCGCTTGGCGTGATGTGCAGAGCGCGCTTGCCGAGCTCGGCCCGGCGCAGCCTCCGCAGCGCCTGCAGTCCCGCCTGCGCGCAGCCCTCGCTGCGGAGCGCGAGCGCGGCAGCTATCTTCCCTGGCTGCAGCGGGTCGTCCGAGCATGGAGCGCGACCATCGCTCCCATGGCGCTGCGCGTCAGTGGCGGAATCGTCGCGGCGGTCGTCCTCGCCGCCGGCCTTGGCTGGGTCTTCGGAGCGCCCATCCAGGCCAACGACGACCGCATGGCCCACCTCGTCGCGCCGCACTATCTGTACTCGCAGGTGCCGCCGCAGCCCATCGTCACACACCATGACGCCCCCATCGTCGTCGAGGCGCTGGTCGACACCCAGGGCCGCGTCTACGACTATTCCATTCTGGAGGGTCCATCCGACCCCGGCGTCAAGCTGCAGGTCGAAAGCGACCTGCTGGCCAGCGTCTTCCAGCCGGCCACAGTCTTCGGCACGCCGGTGCGCGGCCACGTCGTGATGACCTACATGGGGCTCTCCGTCCGCGGCTGATGGCCGCACTCCGATTGCTACCCCCGCCACGCTTCCATAGACTTGTTCCGTGCGTCGAAACCGTATCGTGACTCCCCGTCTCTCTCTCGTCCTGCGTTCGTCCGTTCTGCCGGTCGCGGCCCTGTTGTTGCTTCCGGTCGCGCAGGGTCAGAGTTCTTCCTCGTCGTCTCAGGGCTCATCGTCTTCCCAAGGCAATTCTTCCGTCGAGCAGGTCAATCCCGCCACGCGTCCGCGCGCGGCGCAGATCGAGGAGGGCGGCGCCGCCGTCACGCTCGAAGTCAGCGAACCCCTCTTTCAGGTCGCCGCCGCGCTCAACGCCTGCGGGTATGACGCCGACCTCGACAAGTCCGCGCCGGTGCGCGCCGAAGTCCGCGCCGACATGAACACCGCGCTCGCCGCCTCCGAGCCCGCCCGCACCAGCCGCGACGCCCTCTGCGCCTACATCACGCAGCACCGTCTCTACGACATCGGCCTCGACGTGGGTCAGTATGTCTCGCTGGCGCTCTATCTCTCACCGCCGCCGGAGCTCACGCCCAACGTCAGCGAGCTCGACCTGCCGCCGCAGGCCGCCGCCGTGGTGAACGTGCTGCCGCTGCTGCGCGACTATGCCGAAAAGATCGACCTCCACTTCATCTGGCTCAAACACCGCCCCGAGTATGAAGCCCTCACCGCGCGCGTCCACGATCCCATGACGCGCATGATCCTGGACACGAACATCTATCTCCACCAGCCGGTCTCCAGCTACGATGGCCGCCGCTTCCTTGTGCTGCTGGAGCCGCTGCTCTCGCCCAACCTCACCAACGCGCGCATCTACGGCAGCGACTACATCATCGTCACCTCGCCCGACAACTCCACCGGCGACCCCGTCCGCATGGACGAGATTCGCCACATCTATCTGCACTACGTCGTCGAGCCCATGGTCTACAGCCGCGGCGCCGCCATGGAGCGCATCCAGCCGCTGCTGCGAGGCGTGCAGGACGCTCCGCTGGAGTTCTTCTACAAGAGCGATGTCGTCGCGCTCATCACCGAGTGCCTCATCAAGGCCATCGAGGCCCGCACCTACGAGACCGCCGCCCGGCCAAAGAAGCCCTCCGCCGAAAAGACGCGCGCCGAACTGGAGCAGTACGCCGCCGAGATGGACGCCTACGATCACGTCACAGCGCTCGCCCGCGACAAGCTGGTGGCCGTCGATGAGAGCCAGGGCTGGGTTCTCACCGGCTACTTCTACAACGAGCTCGGCCTCATGGAACACAACGGCGACGGCCTGCGCGACGAGATCGCGCCGATGGTCTACGGCATGGACGTCGACAAGGAGCGCAAGCACGCTGAACTCGTGCAGTTCGTGAAGGAGGCGCCCACCGACCCGCTGCGCCCCGCCAGCGCACCGCGCAAGCTCGCTGGTCTTGACCTCGCTGAGCTTGATCTCATGCAGGGCAACCTGCCCGCCGCCGCGGACCTGGCGGAGGCCGCCCTCACCGCCCCCGGCGCAGACGCCGGCCGCGCCAAATACATCCTCGCCCGCATCGACCTCATGCAGAAGCGCCCCGACGACGCCATCCTCGGCTTTGAGGCCGCGCTCCAACTCAGCAAGGACCCCAGAACCCTCGCCTGGAGCCACATCTATCTCGGCCGACTCTATGACACCGAGGCCACCCCCGAGCGCGACAAGGCCATCGCCGAGTACCAGGCCGCGCTCGCCGCGCGCGATGGCCGCCCCGACACCAAGGCCGCCGCCGAAAGCGGGGTCGCCCACCCCTTCCAGCTCCCGCAGCGCGCCCAGCCCGCCCCCATCCAGAAGCAGAACCACGACACC
>Ga0302201_10000841_pt1 | contig 27869 bp, 25 predicted proteins | sample II_Bog_N3_2_FD_194586 | JGI IMG/M metagenome (GOLD analysis project Ga0302201, IMG submission 194586) | Peat permafrost microbial communities from Stordalen Mire near Abisko, Sweden - II_Bog_N3_2 | ecosystem: Environmental > Terrestrial > Soil > Wetlands > Peat | place: Sweden: Abisko... | reverse complement strand
TCTCAATGCTCAGCCTGCCGATGACATCCAGCACATCCATGATTCCCTGATACTGGGTGGCACTGTCGCCACGCACGATGACAGGGGAATCAGGGCTGGAAGCCTTGATCTCGCCGAGCTTCTGTTCGAGTTCAGCGAGCGAGACCGGCAGGGTATTGAGAAAAATCGCCCCCTCATTGTTCACGGAGACAGCCTGGGTCTTGGGACCGCCCATGTTCGGCGAGGAACTTCCCTTGGGGAGATTGACCTTGATCGCCTGTGCTCCAGCCGTCGTCATGATGATGAAAATCAACAGCAGCACGAGGTAGAGATCCACCATCGGCGTGACATTGATGTCAGCTATTGCTTCTCCTTCATTATCGGCTTTCATGGCAGGTAGCTGTAAGGTTGAAAATCGTTAGTGATGACTTTTTTCGCGGTAGGCGGCATCGGAATGGTGCTCCGCCATCTTCGTGATGAACTCCTCAAGGAAGAGGTGGAGATCAGTGGTGATCTCCTTCACCTGCGTGCTGAGGAAGTTGTATCCGAAGAGGGCGGGAATCGCGACGATCAGACCGCAGACCGTAGCAAGCAACGCGGCGGCGATGCCGGGAGCGATCGCATTGATGTCAACCTCACCCAGCATGGCAATCTCACCGAAGGTGATCATCACTCCGATGATGGTTCCCAGAAGTCCGACATAGGGTCCCCCTGCAATACAAATGGTGAGTAGCACCATGCTGCTGTTTAGTCGCACCGTCTCGCGGGTGATCTGGGCATCAATGGAGGATTTGATCGCCTCGATGGCGCGCTCACTGAGGCCGCCACCCCGTCCGCCGCGCTTCCTGATCTCCTCGCAGCCCAGATGATAGACACGATAGATGGGCGAAGCGTGAATGAACTCAATGTGGGCGGGATCCACATTTCCTCCCAATGAGGCGATCTTCTCGGGATCGCTTGTGTCGAGAGCCGTGATATTGCCGGAGAGGTGATGCCATTCGTTGACAAACTCCTTGGAGCCGCGAGAGAGCCCCTTGATGTAATTGAACTTGGAGACCATCACGATCCAGCTGATCGCGGACATGATCGCGAGAATACCGATCACCACCCAGGCATCGATCGTCACCGATCTGATTAGGAAGCCGAAGATGCCGAGATTGTCGAGCAGGCTGACCGATGCTGGTTCCTCCTTGCCCATGGTAAAGAGTTTGGCGTTTTGCTGCCCCTGGCCGAGAGCGGCGAGTTTGATAAAACCGGGCGTGTGGGCAGACTTGGAAATTTCCAACTCGTCAATTTCACCGGCGAATCCCGGCTTTCCGTCACCATCACCCCCAATGAATGCCTGACTGTTGATGGAAGGAAGCGGGACGGGAAGATTTGCCACGGCATCGCCATCGACAAACAAAGTCGTGCGGGCTCCGTCGGAGACGACAGCCAGGTGCTTCCAAGAACCGGCGACAAGAGGGGCGACGGGTGCCGTGCGCTGGGTTCCGGAGGCATTGCTGATCTCAAGGAATGGCACGCCGCTATCAAGCCCGATCCGCAGGCCGTTGGCACCGTCCTTGCGGCTGTAAATGGGAGTATTCGGGGTAAGTGCAGTTGGCTTCACCCAGGCCATCCAGGTGTAAGGGGCAGCCTCCAGGATCGCACTTGTCGGCTTGGCCTGAATGCTGATCGGCTTCTTGGGATCGATCCTCACACCGCTACCGATGATCGAACCCTCGATAGGAATTCCCGGCGTGTCGGCACCGTTTCCCTCACCTGAAGAATCGCCTGGAGGAGTTCCATGCTCGTTGAAATGATAGACGGTCACCGTGTCGCTATCGTAAGCGCTCTTCGGCAGATCGACCTTGTCCTCCTTCTTTGTCTTCCTTTTGTCATCCCGAGCCGAGTAGAGGTAGAGATCCGTTGTGGCACCCGGCTTAAGATCGGGAATCTTCACCCAAACGAACGCCTCGTTCATGACGGGGTCAAACTTTTCGATCTGGGAGGCGAGGAGCGTCTTGTCATCCCCTGCGACGAAACGGAGATCGCTTCCATCCTCCTTCGCCGAATCGAAATCGAAATTCCCGTCATGCAGTCGTACCAGCAAGGTGGCCGTCCCGATCTTGTCGCTCACCGGAACCCCGTTATCGCTGGTATCCACCGTGATCTTGGTGCGGGAGCGCCAGGCATCGTTCCACCAGGTTCTGGCCTGAAGGGAACCGGAGAGGAGAAAGGCCACCGCGATAACCGCCACGAATAATGAGGAAACACGCGGTCGTAGAATGGTGAATAAGGGTGAGGTATTCATGAAAGGATGGGGTTGAGAAAATAGAGCTTTAGGCGATGGGGAAACGGTCAGAACTCTCCGAAGAGCCGGAATGTCACGAGGACCGATCCGGCGAGGATCGGATTGGCACCAGAGGGATATTCGCTGATCAGAGGGACACCGACATCGATAGAGCCATTGAGATCCTTGTACATCCGCAGGCGGGAACCTCCGCCATACGCGGCAAAATTGAAGGTAGAGGTCTGCCCCGGCAGGGCGTCATTGAGCGTCAGAGTCCCTCCATCCATGAATGCATAGACACGCCATTCATTCACGCCGACATGCCCTTGCAAGAGTGAAGGAGAGCGGAATTCAACACTGCCAAAAACGCCATTGTCGCCAACCTGGGTTGACTCCAGATAGCCGCGGCAGGTGTCGAGACCGCCGCCGGAATACTGCTCGCTGTAGACCAGCGGATTCGGAGAAATCTGCCCCTGCACCTTGCCGAAGATCTGAAAACCTCCCGGAAGAGCATGGGTGTGGGAAAGATCTCCGTTAAGAACAAAGAAGCCGCCATCGGACCCATAACGCAGGTTGTCGTAATTCGACTGAGTACCGTTCGTTCCAATCTGCGCCCCTCGGATGCCGAAGGAAATCCCAGCGTCGAAAATGGTGGTGGAGTCTTTGGGACTCCAGAGAGCGGTGTAGTTAATCCGGATCGGCCAGTATTCAAGCGGGGTGTCAATCTCCCCAGAGCCAGGGGTAACCGTCGTTTGATCTAACTTCTTGAAGTCGATACCGGCACTGAGCGATTGGCTGAAATCCTTCTCGTTGGGCAATGCAGCGAGGAAGCGAAAAGAGGCTGTCTGTCCGGGACTTGTGCTCGCGGATCCACTCAGTGTGGAGACATTTCCCGACTGACTGGTATAGGAAAGGTTCAGACGTAGCCAGTCCACCTTGGGGAAGCGGGCTGTGTAAAAGACATTCCAACTGAGAACCTCCGAGGGATCTTGTGGCGCTTCCTGGAAGGATCCTCCGATGGAGTGGCCGAGTTGCCAGAGATTGTCGTAACTGGCCGCCAGGTTGAGTCGGTAGGGAACAGTGTTGGGGCTATAGCGATTGTTGAATTCTGCACTCCCATGCAAGGGGAAGGTGTCCTTTACATTGAGCGTCACATCCATCGTCCCAGGTTCAAAGCCCGGGGTGATCGAAGGAGTAACCTGACGATCTCCCCATTTGTTGAGGGACATGATCTCGGCCGAGACCTGATTGAAGTTAGGAACCGTTCCCGGTGCGAGCGACGGCACCCCTTTCTTGATAGCTGCGAGGGAGAAAAACCGCGACCCCTCCACGTTGAGACGACCAATCTTCGCCTCAACCACCTGGAGGAAGACAATGCCATGTTTCCCTGTTTGCTGGGGAATCTGGACACTCACCGTCCCAAATCCCTTGTCCTGAATCACCTTTTCCAGCGCGGCACGAGCCTGCTCGACATCGTCTGGAGAACGCTCTGGTCCCATGTAGGGATAGACTGCCTGTTCGATCTCGGTACGCGTGAGATGATGGGAGCCTAACACCCGGAACTCCTTGATGTAGAACAGAGGGCCTTTAGCGGCATTTGTCCCCGATGCAGCCACATCCGGTGGCGACGCTGCAACCACAGGCACCGGAGGCGGAGCATCATCCCCTTGAACGACCGCATCCTGAGCGTAGGAAACCGCCGTAAAAAGAGAAAAGAGGGCAAATATTCTCATCATCTTCCAGATGATTCTGGAACCTCCAGACACAGCATCTCCCTCCCCCGAGGCACGGTGCCCCGGGAGCAGGAAGGTTAACGCTGTGGTGGATTTTAAAAACACGAGAAATTGCTGAAAATGCTACCCAGATGACTCATCGAATAAAGAGCCCCTGACCCTATCAGCACACAGAAAGGGATGAGGACTTTTGAATTGTTACAATTTCGTCACAATTCATTTTCGATAAAGGAGAATAATCTTTATAAACGATCTTTATAGTCGTCAATTTAATTCAATGATTAACTCATCCGATTTCATAAATATTCCTCTGCTTCCCTAGGGTGCCTTAATGCGCCTTCAGGGCGTTCACACTCGTGAGAATCCCCGCGATCATCGAATAAGCGACCACACCGACAAAGATCGCCACGATCAGAATCACCGCAGGCTGGATCAGGGTCGTAAGGTATTGAATGCGGGAGGAGAGTTCGCGGTCGTAGCGTTTTGCGGCGCGGGCCAGGGCTCCCGCGAGGTCGCCCGTCTGTTCTCCCACCGCCAGGATGTCCAGCAGGACCGGTGGGAAAAATCCCGTGCGCCTCATCGCGGAGGCAATGGAGCTCCCCTCGCGGACCTTGTCTGTCAGCTGATCGAGCAATCCGCGCAGATAGACATTTCCGGTGGCTCCTCGCATCAACTCCATGGCGGAGAGCATCGTCACCCCGTTGGAGACAAGTGTGGAGAGATTCTGCATTACTTCTGCATGGAAGCGGGCTTTCAGCACAGGGCCGATCACCGGAATCTCAAGTTGAAACCGATCCCACCAGGCACGCCCACCAGGGGTCGCGACAAAAAGACGCGCCCCGGTAACAATGGCCCCGATCACGGCCAGAATCGCCCACCACCAGTGACCGCAGAAGAGACTCACCGAGATCAGTGCCGAGGTGATGGCGGGGAGTTTCTGACCTGACTTACCAAGCAGCACGGAAAGCTGCGGCACGAGAAAGGTCAGGAAGATGAACATCAGCACAATGGCCGAGGTGAAGACAATCGAGGGATAGACGAGTGCGGAGGTGACTTTTTTGCTCAACTCCCCCACCATCTCCAGATGGGCGCACTGACGGCGCAGGATCTGGGGGAGCACGCCGCCCGTCTCTCCGGCCACGACAAGATTGCAATAGAGCGGATCGAAGGAGGCACCGCAGTTGCGCAATGCCTTGGAAAAGCCGACCCCCTCCCTCACCTGCTGACGCAGTGTGGCGGCGACCGCCTTCACCGGCGTGCGTTCCTGCCTCTGCTCGATCACTTTGAGCGCCCCTTCGAGTTGCAGGCCGGCATCGAGCAACTCCGCCAACTCCTCGGTAAAGAAGAGCAACTGGGTGGATGTCAGTTTTGGAAGAGCAACTCCACTCATGACCGCGGAACCCTGCTCGGAGGATTTCTTTCCAGTTTTCTTAACGTTACCTGCAACCTCCCCCTCCGGAGTCACCGCCACGGGCTGAAGTCCGCGTTCACGGAGTTTCCGGTAGGCATCGGAACCGGACAGCGCCTCCAAACGCCCCGTTTCGGTGCGTCCTGCGGCATCCAAGGCTCTAAAGGAAAAAAAGGGCATAGGCCTGAAGATTCTTAAAGGGATGCCCGTCCTTAGAAAAGGGGCATTTGTACATCAGGTACGTTTTGCCCTTTCTTAGTGGATAGGCTAGGGCTAAGAAAAGCACTCCTGTAAGCAAGCTGATGAATCCCCTGACACCATTCGCCAAACCATTCTGCGCCATCGCCGGGCTCGGAATTGTGGCTTTGCTGTTTCTGCTCCCGGCTTCCCTGGCGGCTGCAACTGATACCTTTCAACCACTCACCGTGACCCTTCAGCCCAAGATGATTCAACCCACACCACCATCCTGGGAAACGGGATCAGTGGTCATCCAACCAGCATCAGACGCCGTTGATATCCCCGTCCCTGCACTCGCCTCCCAAGATGATATCGGGTGCTTTGCCCTCACGGTGGTTTTTCAAGACAATGGCGATGGTGGTCCGGTCGTGGAATGGCACCCCAAGGAGGGGGAGAGTATTCTCCTCAGTGCCGGGATTGGAGAGACTGGCATTGCCTTGGGACTGAACGCACGCACCTTGCTGGTCACCCAGTCCCTGGCCCTTGACGGTGGGATTCTCCATATCAGCTACGCCGGACGATTTTCACGAATCATCTCCGTAACCCTTCGTCCTGCAAGAGAACTGAGCATTGCCGCCCTTGGGGCTGATTTTAGTCCCGCGCTTCTTGGGGAAAATGAACCCACTCTCACGACAAGCGAAGTCTCCGGTGCCGACGAAACTCTGCCCAGTGGCGACCGCACTGATGGCCAGGTCATTCACGCAGAACTCTCCACCGCACCGAAGCAACTCACCGGGGCTGATGCCGGAGGGGAAATGGAGTTCATCATCCCGCTTGCGGTCACGCCGCAAGGGAGCTTGCTTCAGACCGAAATCGCGGGACTCGATCCCGAGTCACAAATTGATGTCAGCGTGAACGGCGAATCGCTTGGAGCACTGGGGGATGCACCGTTCTCCCTGAACGCCCCCAACACGCTGCTTTCCAGCTCGGGGCGTCTGCAAATAGCTGGCTGGCATCCCGCCTCCTTGCTCATCCCGGCAGGACTTTGGAAAAATGGAGATAACTCCGTGATCCTCACCCTCCACCGTGTTACGGGTGATGCCGGCCAAGCTGTCTATCTGCGCAAGGCACGGGTCGATCTGCTCTTCTCACCGACGACCACCAATCCCGCGCCAACTGCTTCTCCGACTCCAATCCCCGCTCCCTCTCCGAGTCAGGGGACAAATTCCCCCGCGACACCTCCATCGACAAGCGCTTCTCCTACTTCCGCCAACACCCTATCCACGGGATCAGTCTATGGAAATCCCTCTCCCTCGCTCTTCCACGCCGCCCCGCTTCCCCTTTCACTGAAATAGGGAAGCGCTGCACTTGACCCGGAGACGAACTTAGCGGAGATAGTGGTGTTTACCATCGACTCACCAGACTCAAATTCCGCAGCATTGATTTTCCCATGATGAATCCCTCACCCTCCCGGCGCCCCCTCCATCGCAGCGAATCAGGCTACACCCTCTTTGAAATCATGCTGGTGCTCGGCATCATCGCCGTGCTGGTCGGATCGGCCATCTACATGCTGGCAGGGAATCTGGATATCGCCAAAGAACAGAGAGTGACGAGCGATGTTCAGGCCATTTCCATGCAACTCCGTACCTATGAGATGCTCAACTTCCGCAAGCCGACCACTGAGCAAGGGCTGGAGGCGCTGTTCCAGATGCCGACCGCAGATCCAAAGCCCCAGCATTGGAAAAAACTCATGGAAGCACTTCCTCTTGATCCATGGGGACAGCCCTATGTCTATCGCAACCCCGGAAAATACAAGACGGATGGGTATGATCTCTACTCACTCGGACCGCAGGGCAAAGATGGTGATCCGACGAATATCGGCAGATAAGCACTGCCAGTCCTCAGGGCAACCAACGAGAGTGTTAGCAGGGGGCTTCACCTTGCTGGAGATCATTATTGCTCTCTCCCTGATCGCGATCTTGGTGGCGGCTTCCCTCCCTTATCTCTATGATTCCTTCGCCAACTCGGCGGGAGATCGCGCGGCTGATGCCATCGTTGCTAAAGCCCAAGAGACCCGGACCAAGGCGATGGAATCCGGCGAGCCTCAGAAACTGAAACTCACTGCAAGGGGAGTCAATGGCGTTCCGATTCCTGCTGGCTGGAAACTGGAGGTCAAGGGGCTCAATGACGCCAAATTCCATGCTCCGGCAACCAATGAAATCTGGTTGTTTAATCCTGCTGGCATCTGCGAGCCACTGGAACTAAAAATTGGCGATTCCGATCATCAGATCACGATGGCCTTCGACGCCCTGACAGGACAGCTTCTTCATGACGATGAATAGGCCCGCTCCAAGCACTGAAAGAAAAGAAGGCTTCACTCTCGTAGAGGTGATGCTCGCCCTGGGTGTTTTTGCGATTGCCGTTGTGGGACTGATCACTGCGCTCAATACCGCGATGCAGGCAGCCATTGAAGTGCGCGAGCGTTCCCTGCTCCGCGCGGAACTCGAATCGCAGATCGCCCTGCGACTCGGCATCCCGCTCGACAAGGATACGCTGGTCATCGAGGCGAAGGACAACAGGGGCATCCGCGTGGAAGAGACACTTGTTCCCTATCCCCTGAAAAACAAGGACGATGAGGAAATTGCGAACATTAAGAAACTGACCATCACCGCTACGCTGAATCAGCAGAGCGACAGCGCCTCCATCCTGGTGAACCAATGATGAAGAGTCCCGCTACCCCCAAGGGAAGCACAGGATTCACCCTGCTGGAGGTGGTGATCTCGATGATGATCCTCGCCCTACTGGCCGGGGCCGTCTATGCGGTGGTCAGCGCTTCCATCACTGCCTCGCAGACGGCGATGTCCCAACAACTCACGCTGCGGAGGCTTGATGCATTCCTCCGCGTCACCAGGGAGGCCTTTCTGAATCTTCCGGCGGAGGGAACGGTCACCCTGCAAATTGGACACTCCCAAAATGGATCGGCCGAACAGGATCTCGTCATCGGAAAAGCGCAGCAGATCTTTGGACTTCCGAGCCTTGCCGGGGGGGACCTGGTGCTCGCCGGAAGACCGCGACCCGATGGGACACGCACTATCACGTTGCTCAAAATTCCAGCGAATGCCACGGATCGGGAACGGACAGAGGCTTTTGCCGCCAAGGGAGTGCCGCTTCTCCCCCATCTCCGCAAGCCTCGCTGGACATTTAAATTCACCCCGCAGGATGAGGACTGGAAGGAGGAATTACCTGCGGGAAGTGCAAAGCCAATCCTCGTGCGCCTGCAAACCGATATCGATGAACTTCCCAATCCCGTGGAGGCGATTTTTTATCTTCCTCCGGTGGTTGCCGTTCCGGCGGAGACTTCCACCAACGCTGGCGGCACGAACTCAACAAACTCAACGCCCGCGCCATGAGGTTTTCAATCAGGCCTCAACGGAAATCCCAATCAGGCATGGCGCTCCCCATGGTGCTCTGGACGATCGCTCTGCTCGCAGCCGTCACCTTGCTTCTGGCAGGCATCATTGAAGGATGGATCTCGGAGGAGACGAGTGAGGGGAAACAATTCCGCGCGCGGCAGCAGGCTCTCTCGGGACTCGCCGTGGCTATGAGTCCCTCGGTGACCCAAGGCGACCCTCTTCTCTCGCATCAGGATGGTGATGAGGGCTACAAAGTCGTCATCAAGGATGAGTCCGGACTCATCAATCCCAACTTCCTGCTGGGAGCAACTCCCGACAGACGCGATCTCCTCGGAAAGCTTTTCACTGCCTGGGGACTCGATGCCACTGCCAGCGAAACCGCAGCCGACGGTCTCTACGACTGGCAAAGCAGTAGCCCTTTCCGTTCGCTGCACGGAGCCAAAAGCTCTGAATACAACGCATCAGGTCGCGCGGGGTTCCCTCCCGGAGCCCCGTTCGCCTCACCCGACGAGATGGCGCTCGTCCTGGGATTTGATCCGGTCATCCAGGCCAAGCCTGACTGGCGTTCTTACTTCACCACTTATTACAACGGAAAGATCAATATTCTCCACGCCCCCAAGTCGATTCTCACCGACCTGCTCGGCCTCAGTGAGGAACAGGCGAGCCAATGGATTTCACTCCGCAATGGTAAGGATGGACTTGAGGGCACAAGCGATGACCTGGCGGTTGACACAATCGACCATGCGGCTGATCTGATCGGCTGCACAGCAGTACAGCGCGCTGTGGTTCTCGCGGCCTGCGATGTCACCGGGAGCGTGCGACGCATTGAAAGCACCGGAACCTGCAATGATGTCAAACGGACAATCAATGTGATTCTTTCCGGAAGCTCAACAGATAATGCCCAACCCCACCCCAATCTGCTAGGGTGGTCGGAACAATGAGCCAAACATCCGAAATTGTTCCCGGCAATTCCGACACCTCAGTCGGAAATGCAATGGACACTCCCTCTTCCTCAGAGGGAGGAAAGGAAGCCATGCCTCTTGCTCAAACGACCCACGAGAAGATTTCCAAGGAGAGCATTATTCTGAAGCGACCCGGGCGGGTAGCAGATAGCTGGGAGCAGTGGCTTTTTATGCCAGGTCGGGATCCAGAACTGCTACCCCGCGACATCCCCATTCCCCAACGCTGCGAACGTCTGATCACACTTCCCTCCTCCACCCTCTTTGCATGGCCACTCTGGGTGGCCGGTGATGGTGATGCGCTCAGTCTTGTCCGCATGGAACTCTCCGGCCGCCATTTGCTGAAACGCGGCATGGAGGAATCCCTGGTCATCCTCCCCATCCTCCAGCAGGAAGATCGGCAGCTTCTCCTCGCCGTGGCACCGGAGGAACCATTCCCCGGAGATGTCATGCCACCCCAGTGGAAAAGTGCCTCCCGCTTCGAACTTCCCGCCCGCCTTCTTGAGGGCGGTTTGGATCAGGATCTGATCATTTGGGAGGAATGGGATGGACTCCAGATGGCGTTTTACAGAAATCAACAGCCGGTCTGGTTCTGTGGTGCACGCCCTCAGGGACTTGCAGGGCTCATTCATCGTACCTCTCTCCGCCTTCTCGCAGAGAATGTTCTGGAACAGCTTCCAACCCGCATCCTTCTTGACGGAATTTCCGAACGGACATCTTCCGAGGTTCGTGACTTCTTTGGCAGAATCTTTCCGCAGGCCAAGCTCACCGCGCGGCAATCCGGTTCCCGGCCCCATCTCCCGGTTCTCCCGTTTGATGTCCCCCCCACCGAGGCGCGCGAAGAACGGCGCCGCGCCCAACACCGGCAGAAACTTTTTTCCTTCGCGATTGCCGGGGTCATTCTCTATCTCCTGCTTCTGCTCTGGGGAGCCGGAGATCTCTTGATCCGGCAGAGTGCACTCAAGCGGCTTCGCACCGAAATTGCGAAAGTGGAACAGCCCGCTCTCGACGCCCAGCAACAATCAAGCCGCTGGCACCAGTTCCGCCCCGTGATTGATCCTACCACCTATGCCCTCGATCTCCTTGCAGCCGTGGCGGCTCCTACGGACGGGGGCAAAGTCCGGCTCACGCTTTTTTCATTGGAACCGGGACACCTGCACCTCTCCGGGGAAACGAGCGATGTGACGCAGGCCTACGGCGTGATCGAACAACTCAAGAAAAATCCCATCCTCCAAGAATATGACTGGACCAGTGGTCAACCTCAACTCGCTGGCAAGAATAGCGTAAAATTCGACATGGAGGGAGTCCGCCCCGACGCAGCAGCACAAAACCAGGGAACAGCCGACCAAACCCCATGAGCACTCGCACAGCCGGCGAAAAAACACTTTTCCTGATCCTCTGCGGGGCCGTCTTCCTCGCTTTGAATCTGCTGGGATTCCGTGCATTTTTGCAAGCGAGGGCACGGATTCAGCAGTCAATTGCAGCTGCGAAAACAGAACTTGCATCATCCCGGACCTGGCTTGATCTGGCAGAGACGCTCCACCCCGCCATGAGCTGGATTACTGCTCATCCCTTCCCAAAAATGCAACCTGACGATGCCAGCGCAGGGCTCTTAAAACTGGAACAGGGCGAAGCCGAAAAAGCCGGACTCAAGGTGATGGAGGAGAACCTCCTTCCCCCGCAGGACATTCCCCAGGGTTCCAGTGTCGGCGTCGGGGTGAAACTCTCCGGTCCCTTTGAGGGAGTCGTCCGATTTCTTTTTGCGCTTCAGACCCCCTCTGCCTGGCGCTCCATTGATAAATTGACATTGCGAAGCGATACCGAGCCACCCAACGTCATCGCGGATCTGGAACTGCGGCAATACTTCCATCCGGAAGCCGCTCCTGAACCCACACCGGAACCTTCCTCCCCCTGACCCCGACATTCCGGTTTTCAGGAACAACTTCGCCGTGAGACTCGCAGCACTCATCATCAAACCAGTCAGCAGGGAGATCCTTCTCTCCCTGACTGCTCTCTTTTTGCTTTCTGGAATTTCCTCCCTTGTTGCGGCAACTTCCAAAGCTCCCTGGGAAAAACCGCGTTCCTTGGCGGACTTTCAGTCGCTCTTGGATCACTCCCCGTTCAGCCTCCCGACAGCAGAGGAAAGCTCCCCACTTGCCGACCGTTATGCACTGACCGGGATCGTGACGATCGATGGTCAGGAAGAAATTTTTGTCTTTGATCGCACTGATCAGTCCCGGGAAATGCTTTCCCATACGCCGAATGAGAAAAACATGGCCTTGGTTGCCCTTGTGCGCGACGGGGACGCCGCTCCGCAGAAAGCCACAATCCGCGTGGGCACCGATACCGGCACAATCAGCTATCTGGAGGCAGCCCCACAGCCTGCCGCCCAACCAATCACCTTGCAGGGTCCCGCTGGAAACCCTAATACCATCCGACCGGGAATGCCACGGCTACCACCTTTCCCTCAGACATTGGGAGCTCCGGGTGGTGTCATGGGTCCCGCACGCCCCAATGTTATCACTCCACAGACACGCCGGATCATCCGTCGTCCCATGGTGAACCCACCTCAATCTTCTTCGCCCACACCATGAAACTCCGATTCCTCATCCCTTTCCTGATCCTGACGCTGCTGTTGCCGCAAACCCGTGCCCAGCAGATCGCAGTTCCTGACCGTCCGCTCGTTCAGACACCGATTGCAGCACCTGCTTCATCACAATTATCCGGCGCTGCGGCACCGACGGTACCCTCGCAGTCCTCTTCCAGTTCCCCCGAGCAGACGGTCTCCATCCAGTTTCCTCACACCTCCATCAACGAGGTTCTCATGACGTATGAGAAACTCACCGGCAAGCGCCTCATCCGTGATTCCAATCTCGCAGGTCCGGAACTCTCCATTGTCGTCGCCAACGAAATTCCCAAGAGCGAAGCCATCGCCCTGATCGAGAGTTCACTTCTTCTGAACGGATACACCCTCATTCCGGTAGATGAAAAAACCTCGAAGATCCTCGGGCCAAGTCGTCCACCCCGTTCGGAGGGATTGCCCCTCTACCTTGAGGAATCCCAGTTGCCGCAGGATGGTGACAAGGTGGTGAGTTTCTACAAAACACTCCAATTTCTCAGCCCTGACGAGGCCACCACCATCATTCAGGGCGTCGTGCAGATGAACGCTTTTGGTTCTATCGTGAGCATTCCAAATACCAGTGCCCTGGTCATCACGGAAAAAACCCCCATTATCCGCAAGGCCATTGCGATCCTGGATGTCGTGGACAAGGAACCGAGCCAGATCATCACCGAGTTCATTCCCCTCCAGCGTGCCAACGCGGATAAAGTCGTCGAAACACTCGACACCATGTTCGGTGGAGGCTCAGGCGGGACTTCACACCCCTCAACTCCGGGGGGTGCACCTCAGGGAAATCAAGGGGCCAGCGTCACCAGCGGCGGCGATATGCATCTGCTGAGCGGCAAACCGCAATTCATCGCCGACAAACGCACCAACCGTGTGCTCATCATCGTGAAAGCAGAGAATTACAAATATTTGCGCGAACTGATCGCCAAACTCGACCAACCCGATGACTTCGCCAAACCTCTCGTGCGTCCACTCAACTTTCTTTCGGTGAACGATGTCTATCCGGTGCTCACCGACATGCTCAAAGACAAGGACGATACTGCCAATGGAGCTGCGGGAGCAACAGCAGGCTCTACTCCTGCACCAACGCCGCGCCAGAGCCAAAGCCAGAACAATGTCTCCTCCACGAGCACCTCCTCCAGCGGAGGGACGGACACCTCGGATAAGCTTCAGGATCCAGAACACAGTTCACCCCAGTCCGTCACGATCGGCAACACCAGCATCATTGCCGATCCCAATGCCAACAGCATCATCGTCTATGGTCCAAGCGACACGCAGAGGAAGGCCGCGCAGATCATCGATTTACTGGACCAACGCCCCAAACAGGTTTATCTGGCCGCAGTCATTGGTGAACTCCAGCTCACTGAAGGCATGGACTATGGCGCCAACTGGTTTGCCAAGCTCAGCTCGGCAGGCGGAGGAGGAGGAAGCAATAATCTGATAGGAGCGGCTGTAAACGGCACTGTCTCCGGTTTCCTAACCAACCTGGTCACCAGTAGCGTGAACAATGCGGTCTCCTCCTTTCCATCCAGCCTTGCCGGACTCACGGTCTTTGGAGCAGTTGCCCAAGGGGTGAGCACCTACGCTCACTTCCTGGAATCGACTGGCAAGTTCCGCACTATCTCACGCCCGGTCGTCTATACGAGCAACAATAAGCGGGCAACCATCCTCTCGGGACAACTCATTCCCGTCCCTGGACAAAGTTCTTATAATACGGTCGGGGCGGTCGGCACCAACTCGCTCAACAATGTCACCTCCACGATCAATTACCAGCAGGTCGCCCTGAAACTGGAAATCATCCCGCTGATTAATTCCGACAAGGAGGTGAACCTCCAGATTGTCCAGGTCAATAATACCCTAGGTACCGCCGTGAACATCGGCGGCAACTCGGTCAACCAGGTAAACACCCAGGAACTTACCACCACGGTGCGCATCCCCAATGGATCGACCATTGTGCTCGGGGGACTCATCTCCGATGACAAGCAATCCGATGATGCAGGTATCCCTTATATCAACCGCATCCCCATCCTCGGACCTCTCCTCGGGGGAACCACCAAAAAGTCCCGCAACCGCAACGAGCTTGTCATCATGATTCAGCCGATTGTCGTCGATTCCAACGGTGCAATGGAGAAAGCGAGCGCTGAAGAGGGGGCTGAGTCGGAACTCGGGAAGCGGGCCCAAACCATCAAGGATCGTCTGGAACCCACACCCACGCCCACTCCGAAGAAAAAATGGTTCCAACTCTTCCAACCCAGGAAGATCGATAATTTCTAGGGAACCCTTTTAGGACATTTTAAACTGAGTTGTAGCCACAAGAGGTACAAGCTCGACCACAAAAGGCACAATAAATCAGAGGGGGTTAAACTCGGGGTGCCCGCGCCGCTCGGCTCACCATTTTCGGAGTCGCCTGATGTGAATCTATTCAAGCTTTCCCCTTGTGTCTTCTTGTGCATCTTGTGGCTACGGTATTTCTGAAATCGTCCTAGGGAGCGGGATCCCTCACGGGGATTTCCCTCGGCTCCGTGAGCGTCCATTCCTGCTCTAACACTGGCTCTTCCTCTCCCTTGACCCCGAAGACAAGAAGATGATGAAAGGGTACATGCACCGTCGGCTGACGCTTCGGATGGGAAGTTCCCGTCAACTGGCACCAGAGACGCCCATCACGCCATTCTTCGGCACGCAGAGAGACAGCTTCAACAGCAGAAAGAAAGCTGCCGTGCCGTTCCTGTTCCGCCTCGATCATTTTTTTGCCGTTTGGCTGGCGCAGGACGCCGACCGCAGGCTTTGACTTATTCAGGGAAAAAAGACGCACTAGATCCCCCTGCTCACCCGGCATGTCATTCACGGCCAGGTAACGGTTATCGGGACTCCACAACACCGTGGTCACTCCCAGCCCGCTATCCCACGAATAGAGAACCTCACCGGCAGCATTGCAAATCTCAAGACTCTTGCGCGCCTCTCCGTGTTCACCGGGTTCCGCCTGAGCGCGACGGACTAGAAAACACCCATCGGGCGAAGTTGACAGAATCTGCGGGACGGGAGTCATTGTCGGTGCTTGGGCGACTGCATGACCCGCCATGGAGAGCAGGGCTGCGCAGAGAGAGAGGAAATTTCCAAACCAAAAGAACATCCGGCCAGCATGAGGAGGAGAAATCAGACCGGCAAGTTTGGACTCATGAACACAGCCTGCCAACATCTTTTCCCCAAGGAATCACTTGCCGAGAACGCTTCCCGGTAGATAGTTGCTTATGGAAACGCTGATGAAATCCCCAAGTCATGTCTGAATGCGATTTTCACGATCTGCCAAATTCTTTCAATCCGTCGTTATCTTCAGATAGCGTCGGGTTGAGAAGTTTTAGCCATCTCTCAAAACTTACCTTCATCCACAACCCGCTGATTTCCTCAGTGCTCCCTAATGGCAACCGCCACACTTGACACACCTCCTGTATCCGGACTCTCGGAACTTCTGCTTTCAGCCACACTGAAAGCGGGATGCCGTGATCTCGCCACGGTTCAGGAAGCCCTTTCACGCGCCTCCTTCTCCCAGCAATCTCTTGTGGGGGCGGTGATCGCCACCGGTGCCGTCCCTGAAAACGATTTTCTCTCTGAACTTGCCTCCCTCCTCTCCATGGAATGGCGTGAGGAAACCGCCGTCGCTCCGGCGGCCAATGTCCGCTCCACTTTTCCAGCCCGCCTCGCCCTCGGCTTTCAGGTTCTTCCAGAAGAGAACCACGCGCCCACGGCGACAGCCGAACAAAATACTCCACCATCCAATCAACTCCGCCTGCTTGTCTGGGATCCCTTTGACCACGCTGCATGGCAGGCGGTGACCCATCATCATCCCGGCCCGGTGCACCTTGTCATGACCACTCGAAGACGTCTTACCGAGGCCGTCAAGGTGGCATACGGCGTCGGTGCGGAGACCTTTGAGGAATTGCTTGAGGATCGGGAAGAAGAAGCCATCACAGAGAAGGAGGAGGTCAATGTCCTCGACGGAGAGGATCCTGAGGCCTCCGTCATGAAATTTGTGAACCAAATCTTGCGCGAGGGATTGCATCAGGGGGCAACCGATATTCACTTCGAGCCGCTTGAACATGATCTGCGCATCCGTTACCGAATCGACGGCATCCTGCACGAGGCTCCTGTTCCTCCGCAGATCCGCATCCTTCAGGACTCCGTCACCTCGCGTCTCAAGATCATGTCCTCACTCGATATCGCCGAGCGCCGCCTGCCGCAGGATGGTCGCATTGCACTCGAACACAAAGGACGTCCGATTGATGTCCGTGTTGCCACGATTCCCTGCGTTCACGGCGAAAATGTCAGCCTCCGTCTGCTTGGACAGGAACAGTTCGACTTTGCTCGGCTTGGTCTGGAACCGGCCGTTGAAAAATCCATCCGTTCCCTGATCTCGATTCCAAACGGCATTGTCCTGGTGACCGGTCCCACGGGCTGCGGAAAAAGCACATCCCTCTACACCTTCCTCAGTTCCCTCAATGTCAAAGAACGGCGCATCGTGACCGTCGAGGATCCCGTGGAGCACAAGATCGACGGGGTCATCCAGATCGCGGTGAAGCCGGAGATCAACCTGACCTTCGCCAGCGCCCTGCGAAGCATTCTCCGCGGTGATCCGAACGTCATCATGGTTGGTGAAATGCGTGATGTGGAAACGGTCGATATCGCCATCCGAGCCGCGCTCACAGGGCATCTTGTCTTCAGCACCCTACACACTAACGATGCGGTTGGTGGCATCACCCGACTGCTCGACATGGGAGTGGAGCCGTTCCTAGTCGGTTCTTCCGTACGAGCCTTCCTCGCGCAACGACTGGTTAGGAAGCTTTGTCCGAAATGTTCAAAACCGACGGGAATGACCCATGAGGAACTGCGTCGCATTGGTTTTCCAATGGAGCAAGCCGAAGGACTACGCCAACCGGTCGGATGCCAACATTGCCGTCAAAGCGGATATTCTGGGCGAATTGCCATCATGGAAATCTGTCACATGACCCCGGCACTTCAGGAACTCCTGCAAAAAAGGGCCACCGGCACGGAACTCTCCGAGCAGGCAATTCGCGACGGAATGATCCCCCTGCGTAAGGATGGCTGGCGCAAGGCATCCCTTGGACTTACCTCCGTGGAAGAAGTCCTGCGCGTCACGGCCAGTGATCTCGCCGCCATTGATGAGTGAAATGCAGAAGGGTCTTGTGACTGGCTCTGACCATCCCCTGCGGATCGCCGTCATTTCCGACACTCACAATTTCCTTCCGCAGTCTGTCGAAGATGCAATCGCCGGGGCCGATGAAATCTGGCATCTCGGTGACGTCTGCCGTAGCGACATCCTGGATCGCGTTCGAAAACTCGGTCCTCCGGTCATTGTGGTGCGTGGAAACAATGATTCCCAACAGACATGGCCATTGGAGATTTCCCTCAAACGAAACGGGCTCACGTTTCGCCTGATCCATATTCCTCCGGCACTCTCAACTCTTGGAAAAACTGATGTTCTTCTGCATGGGCACACCCATGTTCCCCGCGATGTAGTGATCAACGGAGTACGCATTCTGAATCCTGGTGCCATCGGCAAGGCCCACAAGGGGGCGCCACCCAGCTACGCCTGGTTGGAACTCGGACACCAGGGAACTATCAACTGGAAAGTGCTTCCACATGACCCCTAAACATCACTCTCTCTGTCGTCGCATCATCCATTCCGCCGCCGTGACAGCGGGCGCGGGAAATCTGGTTCCCATCCCTGGATTCGGCATTGCTGTCGATCTCGTCACCATGACAGGAATGACCATCGCTCTGGCAAATGTGTTCGGAGGTAGCATTCCGAAAGCTGTGGCCGAGGGACTCTCCATCGCAGCACTTAAGGAGACGGCGCTCAAGCAACCGGTCAAGACCATTACCAAGGAACTTTCCAGATTCATCCCCCTGATAGGACTGTTCATTGCTCCTACCATCAGCATCAGCATGATCGAGGCAGCCGGATGGAATATTGCCCGGCAGATGGACCGGGATTTCGGGAATCAGTAAACAGTCAGGTGACACGCCGGTTAATTATTGAAAATCCTGGACGGGCGCTCCTACGGTGAAGAAAGAGATGCGCATCCTGGGTATCATGATCCGCTGGTCGTTCGCCGCTACCTGTGTCGGGGGAGGTATTTTTTTGCTAAACAAGGCTCCCGAAGGTGATTTTTCAAAAGGCAGTGGATTGACACTCATCAGTATCGCAGGATTTCTGGGGGCCGTTTTCTTAGTCGTTCCTGAAACTGTTACCCCGTTAGCGAAATTCATCGGAACATGTTTCTCCAGCATCATCTTTCCCAATGCCAAGTTCTCAAAACCACCACTCTCTTATTTTCTAGCCGATCTTTACAGCAAGCAGATGCGCTATGAGGAAGCGGCGCTGCAATACATGGCAATTATCCGGTACTACCCGAATGAACAGCGAGCCTATCTTGAACTGATTTCAATCTGCCAACTGTCAGGGGAAACGAAGCTCGCCAAAAAGTATCTTAGAAGATTTAACCACCGCTTTAAACCGCAGTCCCTGGAAAAGAAATGCAGAAGAGAGCCGCGATGGTTTTAAGCCACCAGTGAAAAAACGTTACCGCCTTCCTAACTCGCGAACCGGGATTCCATGGGTTGCTAGTTCATGCTTCACATCACCGACGGTGTAGTGACCAAAATGGAAGATGCTCGCAGCGAGGACGGCATCGGCTTTGCCCACCGACAGCACCTCGGCCATGTGATCGATATCACCCGCCCCGCCACTTGCAATCACCGGGATGCCAATGGCTTCGCTGACGGCTGCCGTGAGCTTAAGATCATAACCTTTCTTGGTTCCATCCGAGTCCATGCTGGTTAGTAAAATTTCTCCCGCCCCGCGTCTTGCTGCCTCGACAGCCCAGTCAACAGCCTGCCATTGGGTCGGGCGACGCCCTCCATGGGTATGGACAATCCAGCCACCATTGCCGTCACGGCGGGCATCGATGGCCACGACGACGCACTGGGTTCCGAAGCCCTCCGCAGAGGCGTTGATCAGATTCGGATCGTCGAGAGCCGCCGTGTTCATACTGACTTTGTCGGCACCGGCCAGCAGCATGGCGCGGACATCCTCGACCTTGCGGATTCCTCCACCGACTGTCAGCGGCATGAAGCAGGCATCGGCTGTTCTTTCCACCACTTCGCGCATCGTGGCACGTCCCTCATGGGAGGCGGTGATATCGAGAAAAACGAGCTCATCCGCTCCCTGGGCATCGTAGGCACGGGCACATTCAACCGGATCACCCGCATCACGGATGTTCTCGAACTGCGTTCCCTTGACCACCCTCCCCCCGTCGACATCGAGACAGGGAATAATTCGTTTGCAGAGCATGAAAAATAGGTTTTAGGCTGAAGGCTGTTAGGCTATTAGGTCAGAAAAAAAGGGGGGATTGGCCACAAGAGACACAAGAAAAGCACAAGGGGAATACGAGGCACGGGGCAGTGCCCGGATAACCTTGCGAAGCAAGCCCGAAGGGTGGCACTCGCGGGAGCGAAGGCAGCAAAATCTCCTCTGATCCTTGTGCTTTTTGTGTTCAGGCTTGTGCATCTTGTGCTCCTCGGATCTCTGGTTTCGTTTGGTTCTGGCTAATAGTCTAACAGCCTTCAGTCTTAACTCCCTTTAGATTGGTTCAGTCTTCAGTATTTCAAGCCAGAGCCTGCCTGATGCCCTCTACCACTTCATGGATCTCTTCGGTACGAAGTCCGGGGAAAATCGGCAGCGCAAGGCTCTCCCGAGCGGCCTTTTCCGATTCGGGAAAATCTCCCGGCTTGTATCCAAGATAGGCAAAGCACTCCTGGAGATGAAGCGGCACGGGGTAATAGATGGCACAGCCGATTTTCTGGGCCGCCAGCGCTGACTGCACGGCATCCCTTTTTCCTTTTCCAAGAACTCGGATCACAAACTGGTGGTAAATATGGTGATCACGAAGACCAGAGGAAGCAAAGTGTGCAAAGGGTTCGGCTGGAAGCACGATTTGATCAAGCAGCCCCGCCTTCGAAAAAGCCTCCTTGTAGGTCGCGGCATTGGCGCGTCGGGTCGCGTTCCACCCATCCAGAAAAGGGAGCTTGGCCCTAAGGACCGCGGCCTGCATTCCATCGAGACGGAAGTTGCCGCCGACAACTTTGTGAAAGTAGCGCTCTTCCATGCCATGATTGCGAACGCAGCGCACCTTCTCCGCAAAATCGGCGTCACGGCAGACAGCCATGCCGGCATCCCCGATTGCACCGAGGTTTTTGCTGGGATAGAAACTGAAGTAGGCCATCTCGCTGATGAGTCCGGCCTTGATCGGCCCCTTCTCGCCAGGATAGTCCGTACCAAGAACCTGGGCGGCGTCCTCGATCACAGGAATCCCATACTCGGCGGCTATGGCGTTAATCGCCTTCATGTCGCAGCATGTTCCGAAGAGATGGATCGGCATGATCGCCTTGAGACGATTTCCCTTGGCGGTGAAGAAGCCCCCATCGGTAGCAGGGGTTAGAAGAGAACAGACCTTGCGGAGGCTCTCCGGAGACATGAGAAAGGAGCTCGGCTCGATATCGCAGAAAACGATCTCCGCTCCAACCCGGTGAATACAGCTTGCTGTGGCAAAGAAAGTGTACGGGGTCGAGATGACTGCGTCGCCGGGACCGATGCCAGCGGCAATCAACAGCGCAAGCAACGCATCGGTGCCCGAGGACATACCAATGGCATGACCACCACCGAGAAACTTCTCAACCTCTTGCTCAAAAGCTGTGACCTCGGGGCCGAGGATGTAGTTACGGTGGCCGAGGACGCGGAGCGCGGCCTCTTGCATGGCCGCATCAACCCCCTCGTCGAAACGACTCAGGTCAAAAAGTGGTACAGGCACGGAGAGCGTTCCTAAAATAAATCGTTCTAGACCTTATTTGACGACTCCGAATTCAGCGCGACGGTTCTTGGCCCAGGCAGATTCATCGCTGCCGGAATCAACAGGCATTTCTTTGCCGAAGCTGACGGTCTGAATATTGGCAGCACTGAGGCCTTTAGCGATAAGTGCCTCACGAACGGCAAGGGCGCGCTTCTCACCGAGACTGCGGTTGTATTCCTCCGTGCCGCGATCATCGGTAAATCCGGCGACGATCAGCGTCTTTCCTGAACCCTTGAGGGCGTCGGCAACTGCTTCTACCTTGGAATCCTGATCGGGAGCCACGGAGAAGCTGTCATAGCCGAACTGAACGGGTGAATACTGACCACGGACAACATTGGCACCAAGGAAATTGGCGCCGTCAATGCGGTCACCATTTGCTCCACCACTTAGGGGAGTGCCGTTCACATAGTCGCCATCAATACCGGCGTACTGCTTGTTTTTTTTGTTGGCGCAGCCAGTGAGTCCGCTGATGGCAAGCGCTGCTACCAAGGAAAGAAGAGAAAGGTGTTGAAATCGCATCGGCCTATTCAGGGACAAATGATCGAAAAGATCAACGCCGGAAACAGGGAAATTGGTAGATGGAGAGAAAGCAGCCCAGAACAGGCACCCACTACCAATCCCCACCTTCCAACTTTACTACCTTTGTACCTTCGCACTTCAGCCTACCGTGACCAAGTGGGCTCGGTCACGCTGCCCAGACCGCTCACGACAGGAATCGATTTGCCCGTGGGCACATCCAACAGGGAAATGGTACTACCCGTGCTGTAGATGAGATGACGTGAGTCGGCACCCCAGACGGGGTTCTCCCCTTGAGTCACGATGCGCGTCCCACCGTTACTAAGATCCAGCACAGCCACGGAGAAACCGCCGCCGGAGCGGACATTGAAGGCAAGTCGCTGACCGTCTGGAGACCAACTTGGCTCGGTGCAATAGCCATATCCCGTCGGAACCAGACGCCCCGTGCCACCACCCGCACTGATGCGGTAGAGCAGAGGCTCCCCTGTATCGTCATTGGAATAGATGATTTCAGAACCATTGGGTGACCATGTCGGACTCGATTCGGCACCCCGCGTGTGTGTCAACCGACGGGCACCCCCTCCAAGACCAACGACATAAAGCTCGGGATTTCCATCCTTGCTGATGCTGCAGGCGAGTTGATTGCCGTCTGGGGAAAAGCGAGGCCCCAAATTGGAACCCGGGAACTTCACCAGACGGACGCGGGAACCTGTTGTCAGATCAATGACATAGATATCCGCATAACCGGCCTGATAGCCTGTGTAGGCGAGACGGCGTCCATTGGGACTCAGGCTTGGCGAAACGCTCAATCCCCCGTCATGGGTGATCTGACGGGCATTGGCTCCATCATAGTCGGCAAAGCAGATTTCCTTGTGTCCGCTCTTGTTACTGACAAAGGCAATGTAGCTGGAGGCAATTCCGGGATGGCCTGTCAGGGTCTGGACAATGTCATTCACAAACTGATGAGCCGCGCTGCGTGGGCTACCATTGTAACTCTTGGAGAGAACGACCTCTCCTGCCTTCTCCACCTTCCCCTGCAGCACACCTCCGGCAGCCACTCCACTGATCGTGAATGTGGCCAGTCCCGGCTGCACAATTGAAAACCATCCTGCAAGCCGCAGGTCATTTTGAGCAACGCTGGAAACAGCTCCTCCTTCGCTTCCGCCGATTCCGGAAAAAGCGACATTCAGGGCGTCACTCTTGCGCACCGTGATGGTTGGAGCCTCCGTAGCGATGACAGGAATCAACGCGACTGCGATTACCAGGAAAAAGCAGGTGAGAGTTTTATGGCAATGGATCATGTGGAGAGAATGGCAAGAAATTGTTCTACTTGGAAGAGGAACGAACACCTTCCTGCCCAGAACGATAACGCGCTCGCAGAGGATAGGAACCAGGGAGTTCGAGACGGACGGCTAGTTTTCGTGCGCCGGCCAACGCCTTACTCACCCTCGGTTCATCAACTGAGCCCTCCACCTCCAGATAGAAGACATAGGTCTCAGGCTGTCCGGGAATGGGGCGGGAAACAATGCGGCAGAGATTGACCCCAGCTCTGGCAAAAGGACCAAGAAAACGGTGCAGACTCCCGGAGGTTTGAGGAAGCTCCGCCACAATGGCTGTCTTGAATCGCCCGGCCAACGGGGCCTTTTTCAACGGTTCGGTGCCGAGCACGAAGAAATGGGTGACATTCACCGCCTCGGGGCGAACGGGGAATTTGAGAATTGAAAGCCCGTAGAGTTCCGCCGCACCAGGGGCGGCCAGCGCAACCGCAGAAACTGATTGTGCGGCTTTTCGGGCCGCCTCGGCCGTGCTGGAACACTCCTCCATGCGGGCCAGGGGTAGGTTCTGTGAGATCCATTCACGGTGATGGCGCAGCGGCATCACGTGGGAATAGACAGCCTTGAGCTTTTTGAAATCCACCCCTTTCTTACCCAGCAAGGCGAGTCGCACATCCAGAGGCAGCTCCTCGCGAATTAAAAGATGTCCCGCCTGTTCGATAATCAGATCCACCGTCTCGGTGATCGTGCCGCCAGAGGAATTTTCAATGGGGACGATTCCATAGACTGCATCACCTGAACGCACCGCATGCACCACCTCGGTGATGGTCGCGCAGGAAAGTCCGGGATTTTTTGGAAAACGACGCAAGGCCACCAGATGGGAAAAAGTCCCCTCGGGTCCGAGATAGGCAACTGTGGCAGATGAAGACATCTGACTATTTATGCTAGGCCCAACTCACTCGGGCAAGAGGTTCTGAAAGCTACCGCAGACTGGAAGTCTGTTTCGGGGTTTTTCCAGTTCCCAATGAGAGAACAGTGCAGCAGGATAATTCACCTCACTGCGCCGTCGCTTACCTTACAATCAGATTGGTAGCCGTGCTGGTGTCGTAGTTCGTGGAAGTATTATTCGTGACGATGTTGTTACTGAGAACTGTCCCGGTGCAGTCTCCGGTGGCATACACTCCAATCGCGTTCGTGTTGATGGTGTTTCCAACAATCTTATTTTGTCTGGAAGAGATGATGGTCAATCCGTCGCCTCCATTGTTGTTGATGAAATTCGCCTGAATCGGTTTTGTCCCGCCAACCGTTGTGCCATAAGTTCCCTGATCCAGATAAACACCACCCATCTGGTTTGGTATTGCAGGAAGTGGCCCCCCCTCGGTGACGGCAAGCCCAACGCCCACACGTGAATTCACAATCGAGTTGCTGTACGCTCCATCCAGCACGGCAATGCCATAGCCAACATTACCGGAAGCATGAACAGAGGTCTCGATGGAGGGATTGAAGCCTCCGATCGTGTTGCGATGGGCGCTACCGCTGATGACGATACCGTTGCATTGATTTGGAATTGCATTGGAAATGCCGGTCGATGTGCCGGCGGTCGTGTCCTCAATCAGCACTCCGGTTGCATTGCCGCCAATCTCTACTCCGTTGCCTAGGTTTCCCGACATCACGCAGGTGCGGACGGTGTTGTTACCGCCTGTCGAGGTGATCAGAATGCCATCGCCGCCGTTGGGAACAGGATAGGTTTTGAAAGAGGGTACGCCTCCGAAGGTGTTAAAGTTCGTCGCGTAGCTAGCCGTGTCGCTGATTTCGGTCCCGTTACCACGGTTACCAGAGATCACGCTCCCAAGGGGAATCACCCCTCCGATCAGAGTGTACTTGGAGGATCCGGAGACCCAGATCCCGTCACCGCCGTTGGGTAGATTGGTGGTGTCGAGTGCATCAATGCCATCGTAATTCCCCTGGAAGAAGGTGTTGGTGGCATTGTTGATCCGCACTCCATGGCCGTAGTTGCCGCTGATCACGTTGTAGTAGGCGAAGGGATTCTGATAATAGGCGCAGCCGAGTATACCGTTTCCATTGGCATTCTCAATATCTACACCGTCGAACCAGTTGCCCAGGGCATTGGTTCCCGATCCATCGGTGCCAATGAAGTTGCCGCTCAGGATGTTTGCGTCGGAACCGGAACTGACCAGAACACCGTTGAGATGGTTGCCGGAGATCAGGTTGCCCAGGGAGGGACGCTGGAACACAGGGGCCGTTGCTCCCGCTGAGCCAGTCGGGTTGTTGCTGTCAATGAACTGTCCGCCGATCAGGTTATGGGAGGAACCGGAGGAAAGCTGGATACCATTGCGCGCATTGCCATAGAAGGAATTCGTGCTCCCGTTAATATCAGTACCGATGTAGTTCTGAGAGATGACGTTTCCAACAGAGTTCTGGAGATTGATTCCGTTACCGCCGTTGCCGCTGATGACATTGGCCCTTTGGAAGCCCGAATTGACGGTGGCCTGATAGCTATCATTACTGATGCCCACCACGATGCCGACAGCCTGATTGCCATAGACGGAATTTGCGCTCAGAGTATTTGAAAGGCTTGGATAGTTCAGATCGGCCCAGGAACCGAGAGCAAAGGTGCCATCGGTATTGCGGTTCACAGAGACCCATGACCCTTGGATCGCATTGCCGTTTCCAGCCTGAACGGAGTCGGCTACGAGCGTATAGACCCCAGCCTCAACACTGGAAATTCCCTCGAAGTGGGTGATGAAGTTCTTACCCTGGGGATAACTGAAAGATTTCCAGTGAGTGAAGATCCCGCTGATAGAATCATAGTCAACGAGATAAGCCTGCCCCTGGGTAAGCGGCAAGTTCTCATTGGTGTTGTGCGTGGCGACCGGGCTATAACCGCCACAGATCGTGAAGGGGTGGGAGACGATCAGGCCATTCGTGTTAAGTACTACTCCGTTGTCCCAGATGCCGTAGGCTGTGATGCTTTTGGCCTTGAGCGGTAGTTTCGGAATCAGCAGAAAAGCCTTGGCGTTCGTGAGTGAGGACTTTGTCAGATCGCAGATGTAGGCACCCTCGGGAGTATTTGTGCGTGCAATATTGGTTGTCCCGCTTATGAAATTGCCGACGGCGAGATCCCCCATCGTGCTGTGGGTATACTGGGCGAAGGCTCCGGGATAAGAGATCAGACGGAAGGTACCGCCGCTTGCCTGAGTGATATTGGTGCCAAGATTATTAGTAGTTCCTTCCCAGACAAAACCGGAATTGAAGTTCGTCTCACCGAGCGGATTGCAGCTTCCCACGAGGCGGATGTTGCCGTTAGTGAGATTGTCCGGTCCATAGACACTTGTACCACTCCAAGTATTGGTACCCGTGTAACCGTTCACGAAGTAGCTCGATCCACCTCCGGCGATAGGTCCGATATAAAGGAGGCCATTGGTCTCGGAGGATCCGCAGATCAGATACTGGCCAGCATTGGTACCGTCATTGCGAAGTCCCTGCCAGAAGCTGACCGTAAGCGGGAATCGGTTGGAATTCATCGCATTTGTATAAGAGATTGAGGTGATGGGAGAATCTCCTCCTATCAGATTGTTGCTGGAGGTTTTAGTCGCGAGAATTCCGTCGCCGGAATTGGCAGCGATTGATCCATCCATGGCAAGACCGATGAAGTTTCCCGAGACTTGAACATCCGAGGCTTGAAGAGTAAGAGCGGCACCGGAGGCATTAATGAGAGAGAGTCCCGAGATTGCGGAGCCAGAGGCACCGGGTGCAACGATAAATCCGGAATTCCCCTGAAAGTTGACGCAGACAATCGGATTGGAAACGTATCCGGGAGCCGTTGTCCCATCAATGGTGACAGTTTTCGTGACATATGGGAGAGGACTGGCAAGAGAGATGACCCCGTTCGTCGCGAAGCTGATGATGGTGTTACTCTCCGGTTCGGGGGTAAGAGTCATCAACCCGTTCTTCGTGAAGCTGATGTTGTAACTCACCGCATTGGCGGCAAGGATCGCCGAACGCAGCGATCCTGCGCCAGAATCGGCAAGCGAAGTGACGACCGTTAAATTAATGATGGCCAGTGTCGCGGCGGCGGTCGAACTCGTCACTGCGACAGCGAGAAGCATACAGACCGTCAGGAGGGGGTTATTTTTCATCAGTTTTTTGCGTCCATTGTTGAGGACACAAAATAGCACACCTGTTCACCTATGATAGGCCGATCTTACCAGATGGGAAAAGTCCCCTCGGATCCGAGATAGGCGACTGGGGCAGATGAGGATATCTGACTGTTTATGCCAGACCCCGCTCAGTCGGCCAAGAGGCTCTCTGAGAGAAAGAGATCTCAACGGTCAATTTGCTGGCGTAGAGGCTGGCGTCGCCGGGGGAAGCAGATTAGCAGGAATTAAATTTGTATTCTTCCGTAGGGCATCAAGCGCTCCCATCGACTTGTTGATGGAGTCCATCATCTGCGACATCTTGGGCATCATCTCCATCGTTTTTTCCATGATGGCAGCTGAAAGCTGGGGCTGTTTTTCAATCCACGTCTGTCCAACAGGCGATTGGTAGAAAGTAATCGCCCCCTGCA
>Ga0302201_10000838_pt1 | contig 27906 bp, 25 predicted proteins | sample II_Bog_N3_2_FD_194586 | JGI IMG/M metagenome (GOLD analysis project Ga0302201, IMG submission 194586) | Peat permafrost microbial communities from Stordalen Mire near Abisko, Sweden - II_Bog_N3_2 | ecosystem: Environmental > Terrestrial > Soil > Wetlands > Peat | place: Sweden: Abisko... | reverse complement strand
CATGAATCTCAGGAGCCTTCCTATGCCCAGCCCCAAGCCCAAGCCGAAAGTTACTCGCACTTCGCTCGCCAAGGTCCTGACAGGAATCCAGGGACTGGATGAAGTCACCGGCGGTGGCCTGCCAAAGGGCCGCGTCACCTTGGTCTGCGGCCGCGCGGGCAGTGGCAAGAGCTTGCTCGGAATGGAATTTCTGGTGCACGGCGCAATTCAATATGGCGAGCCTGGCGTATGCATGAACTTCGAGGAAACCGAAGAGAAGCTCACGGCCAACGTCGCTTCGCTGGGTTTTGATTTGCGCGATCTTGCCAGGCGCAAGAAGCTGCTGGTGGATTGCGTTTTCATCGAGCGAAACCAGATTGCCGAGTCGGGCGAATACAATCTCGATGGCCTGTTCATCCGCCTGGCCCAGGCTGTCAAAGCGGTCAAAGCGAAACGCGTTGTCCTGGATAGCGTCGAAGCGCTTTTTTCCGGAATTGTTGATACGACGATCCTGCGGTCTGAACTCAGCCGCCTGTTTCGCTGGCTTGAAGACCAGAAGCTTACCGCGATTGTTACCGGGGAAGCGGGAGTCAACACGTTAACCCGTCACGGGCTGGAGGAATATGTCGCCGACTGCGTGATCTCACTGGACCATCGGGTGACGGAACAGATTTCCACCCGGCGGCTGCGGATCGTCAAGTACCGGGGCACTGCCCATGGCACCGACGAATATCCGTTCCTGATTGATGAACAGGGCATCTCGGTGGTGCCCATCACCTCTCTGGTGCTCACTCACAAAGCGCTCACGGACCGCATTTCGACGGGAATTGGCGCTCTGGACGAGATGATGGAGGGCAAGGGATTCTTCCGTGGAAGCAGTGTGCTGGTGACCGGCACAGCGGGAACCGGCAAATCCAGCCTCGCGGCGAATTTCGTAAACGCCGCTTGCGCCCGTGGCGAAGTTTGCCTGTACTTCACGTTTGAGGAATCTCCCAGCCAGATTCTCCGCAACATGGGGTCCGTTGGCCTTGACCTTCAGCCTTGGGTAAGGAAGCGCTTGTTGCACTTCAACGCGATGCGGCCCACCAGCACCGGCCTGGAAGGGCATCTGGCCGTCATTCACAGGCTGATCTCCCAGCTTCGGCCAAGTGTCGTGGTCATTGACCCGATCACGAATCTGATTTCGCCCTCGGGCAGTTATGACGTGAAGTCGATGCTCGTGCGCCTGGTCGATTATTTGAAGGTGGAACAGATCACTTCGATGTTCGCGAATCTGACCTTTGCGGGAGACCCGCAGGAGAGAACCGCGGCAGCCGTTTCCTCGCTCATGGACACCTGGATTGTGTTGCGCGACAACAAGTCCGATGGACGGCCGAGACGCGAGCTTTACATTCTGAAATCTCGCGGCATGGCCCATTCGCGCGAAGCGCGCGAACTCCTCGTGAGCAAGAGAGGCCTGGAACTGGGTATTGTGCTGAAAGATCGTGCGCACGCCACCACCGTGGAAGGCGCAGGCGCAGTTGCGGCGGCCGAGTGAAGTTACAAGGTGGTCTATTTAGACCAGAAATCGAGCACCGACATGAAGAAGATTTCAGCAGAGAAAAGCCCGGCGAAGAAAAGCGCCGCGAAGAAAAACCCGGCAAAGAAGGCGGCTGCCAGCACCAGCGCGAGCGACTTTTACCGGTTGCGGCTTTACATCGCCGGCCAAACCCCCAACTCGATTGCTGCAATCGCCAACCTCAAGAAGCTTTGCGAGGAAAAGTTGAAGGGCAAGTACCGTATTGAAGTTGTCGACCTGCTTGAGAAGCCGCAATTGGCCAAGGGCGACCAGATCATCGCCATTCCGACCCTGGTGAGACGGCTCCCGCCACCGGTCAAAAGAATCATTGGGAACCTCTCCAGGACCGAGAGTGTTCTTGTGGGGTTGGATCTTCAACCGTCACGCTGAAGTAAGGGCTCAGGTGTCAGATGTCCAGCAAGCGACCGCATTCCGATGGACGAGTCTCTCAGGGAGAGCTGCCCGGCAAAGCCGCTGCGTCGCGAGCAACCCGCAGGAGTCCCGCACCAGGCCTGCGCAAGGCGCCGCCCTCCACTCTTCCAGAAGGGGTAACAAAGCTTCGCGCCCGGCTAAAGGCTGCGGAGGAAACTCTGCGCGCCATACGGTCCGGCGAAGTGGATGCTCTGATGATTTCCGGCCGCCGCGGCGAGCAGGTGGTTACTCTCAAAGGTGGAGAGCCCGCTTATCGGTTGCTGGTCGAGGCCATGAGCGAAGGCGCGGCGATTCTGTCACGCGATGGAGTTGTGCTCTACTGCAACCGCGGGTTTGCAGAGATGATGAGCAGGCCGCCCGGGAAAATTCCCGGAATTGCGGTGCAGTCGCTGGTGGTGGAAGCAGAGCGGGACAGATTCGAAACGCTGCTCAAGGATGCTCGAAGGGCATTTGCGAAAGGTGAATTCAGCCTGTGTTGCAAGCAGGGGAAGCCTGACTCCGGTCTATTTGTCGCTGAACAGGTTTCGCGGATTCAAGGGCCAGGCCCTGGGCATGGTGGTCACCGACCTGAGTGAGCAAAAGCGCAAGCAGGCCGGGGAAGTGAAGCAGGCCGAAGCCATGCACCGGCTGCTGCTGGAGCGCACTCTTTCAGCGCAGGAAGAGGAACGGCGCAGGATCGCGCGCGAATTGCACGACGAAGCCGGACAGTTGCTGACCGCTCTCCTGGTGGGCCTGCGAACCCTGGAAGACGCTCGCAATCTGGCCGATGTCAAGGCACAGGGACAGCGGCTGCGGGAGATCGCCGCCCAGGCCATCGACGAGGTCGGCCGGCTTGCCCGCGGGCTTCACCCAACGGTGCTCGACGACCTTGGCTTGGGCGTTGCGCTGAGCCGGTACGCTGCCGAGTATGCAAAGACCCACAACATCGCAGTGGATCTCGCACTGGATGAAATTGACTCCGCCAGCCTGCCGTCGGCGGTCCAGATGGCGTTGTACCGCATCCTCCAGGAAGCCCTGACCAACGTGGCCCGGCATTCGGGAGCCAAGGCGGTCAGCATTCGATTCGCCCTTTCGGCCGCGGCTTTGGAGGCGGCAGTCACAGATGACGGATGCGGCTTTGACGCCGAAGCGGTGGCTGTCTCCTCGCGCCGCCTGGGGATTCAGAGCATGCGCGAGAGAGCGGCCATGCTGGGCGGAACGGTCAGTTTCGTTTCCCAGCCCAGGGGAACCAGGATTCTGGTGCAAGTTCCGCTTCGCAGCCAGGACACTCAGCTTTGAGGGTGCAGAGGAGCACTTGAAATGCCGGCGCGAACCCACAAGATCCGAGTGATGATCGCGGACGACCACGCAATTCTTCGCGCGGGGCTGAAAATGCTGGTCAATGCCCAGGCCGATATGGAAGTGGTCTCGGAAGCTGCCGATGGAGCGAAGGCGGTTCAAACGGCACGGGAAACAAAGCCGGATGTGGCCCTGCTGGACCTCACCATGCCGCGGGTCGGGGGCATGAAGGCGCTCGAAGAGATGGTGCGCGATTGCCGCGAAACCAGGGTGCTGGTCCTCACCATGCACGATGACCCTGCCTACCTGCGATCGGCGCTGGCTGCCGGGGCCTCAGGCTACCTGTTGAAAAGGGCGGTGGATGCGGAGCTGATTGCCGCCATACGAGCGGTGCACCGCGGAGGAATCTTTGTGGATCCGCGCTTGGCCGGCGTTCTTGTCCAGGACGTTCTGGCAAAGAAAACCACAAAAGCCGGCTCCACGCAGCCGGCAAACATCCTTAGCCGCCGCGAACTGCAAGTGCTCAAGCTCGTGGCGCTGGGTTACACCAGTGCGGAAATAGCCGGGCGACTTTTTGTGGGTGTGAAGACGATCGAGACCTATCGTTCCCGATTGGCCGAAAAGCTCGGCCTTCAATCGCGCAGCGAGGTGGTTCGTTTTGCCGTGCAGATGGGCCTGCTGACCCCGGAAACGCTGGAGAGTGAGCCGGGCGGTTCTGCCCGGTAGGAAGCTGGTTGCAGACAGCATTTCTGTCCCGATAGGCGGCGCGCAAGCGCCTCCTGTCAGGGTTTCCCGGACAAAGCCCCTCATTTTTAGCAACATCCCCGATAGCCGCATTCTTCCCTCGCCAGCACACTTTATGCAGGCTGCAAAAGTGTATCCGCGGCATGGATACCAGTTCAAACGTCGAGAACGGCGATCGCAGAACAGAGCAATGACGGCTGGATCAAGTGCTGCTCGTTTGCCGCGGGTCTGCTGGCGCCGCGTTACGAAGGGGGTTCCAAGTCAATGACTGACACGAACATCTCGACATTCGACCCAGCGGCCTTTCTTGCGCACGCTGGCCTCGGTCGAAGAATCGTTGAAGTGAAGCCGAAGCAGACCTTTTTCTCCCAGGGAGATCCGGCGGACTCTGTCTACTACCTTCAGAGCGGGCGGGCACGGCTCACGGTGGTTTCGCACATTGGGAAAGAGGCCACAATCACGCTTCTCTCCAGCGGTGATTTTGTTGGGGAGGAGTCCCTCGCCTCGGTGCCTGGACTACGCCTGGCAACCGCCACGGCCCTGAACAACTGCATGGCGCTCAAGATCGGTAGAGCGGAGATGATTCGCGTCATGCATGAAGAGCATGCCTTCTCCGACATGTTCCTGGCGTACTTGCTGGACCGCAGCATGAGAACTCAGGCCGATCTGGTCGATCAGCTCTTCAACTCCAGCGAAAAGCGCCTGGCGCGCATCCTCCTGTTGATGGCGGAATTTGGCAAGCCGGGTGAGCCGCAAACCTTCATCCCTCCGATTACCCAGGAAACCCTGGCGGAGATGATCGGCACCACGCGCTCCCGCGTCAGCTTCTTTATGAACCGCTTTCGCAGGCTTGGATTCATCGATTACGACGGCCGTATCCAGGTGCACAAGTCGCTGCTCAATGTGGTCCTGCTCGATCAATTGCCCGAGCACAACTCCGAAAAACCGTCGCTTGTGTCTGTAGCGTGAATCCCTCCCGATGAGCGCTATGCCGGCGGCCGCCCGGCAGTAGCGCCCTTGCATCTGAGCGGCGCCCTTCCTTGCCCATTCTGTCCATGAGCAGGTATCCAAAGGCAGTTGAACCTCGTCTTGCACCTGCGCTCGATCTTTGAAGATCGGCTGCCGCGCTGCTGTGGCGGCGCCCGGCACTGTGCTCTTCGTTGCCCGGCGCGTGGCCAGCGAGAAGTCCTGGACCGGGACCGCTGCCTGTCCGGCGTGCGGTTGCGCAAGACCTAGGTCTCTGGCCGGATGATTTCGTACCTTGAATTCATCCTCTCCCAGGTCCCAGAATCGGGACCTGGGGCACCCAAGTTGGTACAGCTTCAAGCGGTCAGAGACCTAGAGAACTGCGGGCTTCAGAAGACGGTTTCCCGGAAGGATCAGGGCAATCGCAAGAACGTTCCTTGTTGCCGAGCCGGGTTCGGTATGGCTTTGGAGCGGGCATATTCAGGCGCGGCTCCCGGAGGGAGGCGGCGAGAATAGCCCAGGGCGAAGCCCTGGGAATGCATTTCAGGGGTAAGAATCCGCCCCGGAGGGGAGGATCGAATCCTGATGAAGAACAGGATTGCTGCTCATGCAATTGTTTTCCCGGAAGAATCGTCTTCGGAGCGTCTGCTGTTCCATGGGTGTATATTTTCTCTGGTGGAATTACGCAAATTCCAAGGAGATATTCGGGATGCCAGTGCGCCAGGATGAGGCGGTAAAACCTGCGGCAGATGAAGTATTGCTCATAACCAGCGGCGACCTGCGGCTGGCGGCCAACCGCGAATGTTGGCCCGCACAGAGAGACATGGAAGCGAAGCTGACCGCGGCTTTTGCGCAGAAAGGCTTCAAGCTGATCCGCGCCCACGCGTACAACGAGACCGAGAAGCATGGCTTCATCTCCTCGCAGCGCATGGGCATGGATGTTTTCATGAATATCCATCCGGAGGCAAAGCTGGTGTTTGCCACCGCGGCATGGCAATACACACACCATGTGCTGCCCGGCTTGCGCAGTCATCGGGGGCCCATTCTCACCGTGGCCAACTGGTCGGGACAGTGGCCGGGCCTGGTGGGCCTGCTCAACCTGAATGGCTCGCTGGTCAAGGCCGGCAAGAACTTCTCTTCGATCTGGAGCAAGGACTTTACCGACGACTATTTCCACGCGGCCCTGGCGGAGTGGCTGCGCGACGGCAGGATCAGCCACGATTTGACGCATGTGCACCCGTTCATCGCCAGCCAGGTGGCCGCGGAAAGCGCCGCGCTCGGCGCCCGGCTGGCCGGCGATCTCAAGCATCGCAAGGCCATCATGGGCATCTTCGACGAGGGCTGCATGGGCATGTACAACGCCATCGTCGACGACGAGCTGTTGAACCCCGCCGGCATCTTCAAGGAGCGTCTCAGCCAGTCCGCGCTGGTGGCCCGGATGCGCACCGTCAGCCAGGCGGAGGCTGAAGCCGTCTACCAGTGGCTGGTGGCCAGAGGCGTCAAGTTCGATTTCGGCAAGGACCCCGCCACCGAGCTGACCCTGGAGCAGGTCATCGAGCAGTGCAGAATGTATATCGCCGCGGTCCGCATTGCCGCGGACTTCGGCTGCGACGTCATCGGCATCCAGTATCAGCAGGGATTGAAAGACATGACCGCCGCCTCCGATCTAGCCGAGGGCATGTTGAACAATGCCCACCGTCCCCCGGTGTTTGCGGAAGGCGGCACGGACGAACTCTATGCGGGCGGCCCGCTGGTGCATTTCAACGAGGTGGATGAGTGCGCCGGTGTGGATGCGCTGATCACAAATCGATGCTGGAGTGCGCTGGGGCTCGATCCTTCGACCACGCTGCACGACGTCCGTTGGGGCGAGCACTACCAGGGGCAGGGAATCGACGCGTTCGTGTGGCTGTTGCAAATCTCCGGCGCCGCGCCCGCCAATCACTATGTCGGCGGTTACGCCGGCGCCAGCAGCGAACGCCAGCCGGCCATGTACTTTCCGCTCGGCGGTGGATCGCTGAAGGGCATCTGCAAGCCGGGCGAGATTGTCTGGAGCCGCATCTTCGTCGAGGGCGGCGCGCTCCATGCCGACCTGGGCAGGGGCACGGCCGTCAGCCTGCCGGCAGCGGAGACCGAGCGGCGCTGGCGCGAGACCACCACGCAATGGCCCATCATGCATGTGGTGCTGCACGGCGTCAGCCGCAACCAGTTCATGGCCCGCCACCGCGCCAACCATGTGAATGTGGCCTATGCGCCCTCAGCGGAGATGGCCGCCAAGGCGCTGGCCACCAAGGCCGCCATGCTCGCCGATTTGGGCATCGCCGTCCATCTCTGCGGGGATGCGCAACTGAGCTAGCCAGGTCCTTGACTGCTAGGTCTCTGACCGCTTGAAGTTGTACCAACTTGGGTGCCCCAGGTCCCGATTCTGGGACCTGGGAGAGGATGAATTCAAGGTACGAAATCATCCGGCCAGAGACCTAGTATCTGCACCAATGCGGGTGCCCCAGGTCCCGCCTTTGGGACCTGGGAAAGAACAAGACTCAATCGCCAGGGTGTCTCAACACTGCGGGTGCCCCACCCTCGCCGCGTCTTTGTTCTTGCGGCTAGGGTGGAATGGCATGATGCCCGCATTTCATGAGCAGCGAAGAGGTTCCCGGGAGCCTCACAAGACAACCTTGGCCCCACCGCAGGTGGCTGGGAAAGAACGCAATCTTTACCCCTGCAGCGCCGCCACAATCTCCTCCGTCGAGCGCACCCGCCCCATGCGCGGAAAAATGCGCTCGATCGAGTTGGCGTGGCTCTCCGCGTGGCTGCCGGTCATGGCGTCCGCCGCAAACACCAGTTCATAGCCGCGCTCATAGGCGTCGCGCGCCGTGCTTTCCACTCCAAACTCGGTGGCGATGCCGCACAGCACAATGCTGGTCAAACCGCGGCGGCGCAGTTGCAATTCCAGGTCCGTGCCATAAAACGCGCCCCACTGCCGCTTCAGAATCACCACGTCGCCGGGCTGCTGATCCAGTTCCGGCAGCAGGTCGCTCCAGTCGGGCGGCATCGCCCCGCCGGCGCGCATCTGCTGGTCGGCGATGGGATGCAGCCGGTCGGCCCCGCCGGGCGCACCGCCCACATGCACCAGCACCGGCTGTGCCCCAACCAGCCGGGCGGCGGCCAGCAGGCGCGCGCTGTTGGCCACCACCATGGCCGCCGGATGCGGCGACCCTGGCATCCCTGCGATGCCCTTTTGCAGATCGGTGACCACGATGGCCGTGTGCCGCGGATCGAGTGTCAGATCGCTCATGATTGCATTGTCTCCTCTGCGGGCAGAATGCCCATCTGCTGATAGACGGGGCGAATCTCGCGCCGCACCGCCGGCAACTGCGTCGTGAACCAGGCCGCGCCCACCAGGATTAGGGATCCGTTCAGCACCACCGTCCAGGGAGCGCCGATGGCGCTGGCCAGCGTTCCGGCCAGCAGGCTGCCAAAGGGCGCCATGCCCACAAAAGCCATGGTATAGAAGCTCATCACGCGCCCGCGCTTGTCTTCGCTCACAATGGTCTGGATGATCGTGTTGCTGCCCGCCATGCCCTGCATCATCCCCATGCCCGCCACCGTCACCATGATCATCGAGAGCCAGAAGACATGCGACAATCCGAAGCCGATCAGCCCCAGGCCAAAGACCGTCGCGGCCATGGGAATCATCCTGACCAGCCCCAGCACGCTCTTGCGCGCCGCCAGCGCCAGCGCCGACACCAGCGCGCCCACTCCCATCGCGCCCATCAGGAAGCCCAGTGTGTGCGGGCCGCCGTGCAGCACCCGCGCCGCGAAAATGGGCATCAGCACCACAAACGGCATGCCCATCAGGCTGAGCAGGGCAAACAGCAGCAGGATGGTGCGCACCGGCACAAACTGCGACACATACGTCCAGCCCACCTTCAACTCGTGGAGCGTGGAAGTGGGCATGCGCTTTACCGCCGGCTCGTGCAGGCGCATCATCAGCAGCGAGGCAATCACCGCCAGGTAGCTGATGCCGTCGATCAGAAAGCACCAGCCCTCGCTGCTGACGGCGATCAACATGCCGGCCAGCGACGGACCTACCAGCCGCGCCATGTTCACCATCGACGAGTTGATGGCGATGGCGTTCGAAAGGTCGGCGCGGTCCTCCACCATCTTCACCATGAAGGCCTGCCTGCCGGGCATATCGAAGGCATTGATCGCGCCCTGCATCACGCTCAGCACCAGCAACAAGGGGATGGTGATGTGACCCGTCAAGGTCAGGGCAGCCAGCGTCAGCGATTGCACCATGGACAGAGCCTGCGTCCACACCAGCACCTTGCGCCGATCCAGCCGGTCCACCCACACGCCGGCAAAGGGCGCCAGCAGAAAGGTCGGTATCTGCCCGGCAAAGCTTACCGTGCCCAGCAGCAGCGCCGACCCCGTCAGCCGGTAAACCAGCCATGCGGTGGCCACGCGCGTCATCCACGTGCCGATCAGAGAGATGCTCTGCCCGCCGAAGAAGAGCCTGAAGTTGCGATGCCGCAGCGCCCGCCACGCATGAGACGAACCGCTGTAGACGCGCGGTTCCGGTGTGCCGGTGAGTTCGGCAGCTTCCGCGCGGATTGTTTCCTCGGTACCGCTCAAGATTGGTTCCTCATCTCAAACAAAGCTGTCATCCTGACCAGCGCACCTCTCGGCGGCAAGTTGCGGCAGAAATGAACGCCGCGTTGGAAGCCGCACAAATCTCCGTGCCCCATCCTTGCGACTTTTTTCTGTCGCAAGGGTGGGAGACCAGGAAGCCTTCTCAGCCCCGTTCACCGGGAGCTAAGTCGAAGGCCTGCCCTGAGCAAAGCCGAAGGGGACCTGCGGTTGCTGTTTGCCTCTGATCACACCAGTCCCAGCTCCCGCAGCAGGAAGGCATAGTCGAAGGCAATCTCCTTCAGATAGTCGTAGCGGCCGCTGGCGCCGCCGTGGCCGGCCTTCATGTTGGTCACCAGCAGCAGCGGGTTGTTATCGGTCTTCACGGTGCGCAGCTTGGCCACATACTTGGCCGGCTCCCAATACATCACCTGGCTGTCGTGCAGGCTGGTCTTCACCAGCATGGACGGATAACTCGCAGCCTTCAGGTTGTCATAGGGAGAGTAACTCAGCATGTAATGGAAGTAACTCTCCTGGTTGGGATCGCCCCACTCCTCGTACTCGGGAACGGTCAGCGGCAGCGAGGCGTCGAGCATGGTGTTCATCACGTCCACAAAGGGCACGTGGGAGAGCACAACGCGGAACAGTTCGGGCCGCAGGTTGGCCACCGCGCCCATCAGCAGCCCTCCGGCAGATCCGCCCTCGATGGCCACGCGGCCGGGGTCGCCGTAGCCGCTGGCGGTCAGGTGCTCCACGGCGGAGATGAAGTCGGTAAAGGTGTTGCGCTTCACCAGCATCTTGCCGTCGTCGTGCCAGGGCTTGCCCAGGTCGCCGCCGCCGCGGATGTGGGCATAGGCCATCACCACTCCGCGATCCAGCAAACACAGCCGGCTGGAGTTGAAGCCGATGGGCAGCGAGTACCCGTACGACCCGTAGCCGTAGACGTACAGCGGATTCCTGCCCGGCTCGCGCTTGTCCTTGCGATAGACCAGCGACACGGGCACCTGCACGCCGTCGGCCGCCGTGGCGTGTACGCGTTCGCTGGCATAGAGCGTGCGGTCAAAGCCGCCCGGAATCTCCAGTTGCTTCAACAGCGTGGAGGTCCCGCTGGCCACGTCGTACTCGTACACCGAACTCGGCGTCACCAGCGACTGGTAGGCGTACCGGAAGGCTGTCGTTTCAAACACGCGGTTGATGTGCGGCTGGGCGTTGTAGGCCGGCTCCGGGAAGGCGATTTCGCCGGCTTGGGTGGCCGCGGCATCCTCACCCGCGAAGCGCCAGATGCGCAGCCGCGGCAGGCCGTCCTCGCGCTCGCAGGCCACAAGGAAGCCCCCAAACAGGTCCACATCCTCCAGCATCACGTTGTCGCGGTGGGCAATCACCTCGCGCCAGTACTTCGGCCCCGGCGTCTCTGCCGGCGCCGTCACCAGGCGGAAGTTGCGCCCCCGGTCGTTGGTGCGGATGAACCACATTCCGTTGCGATGGTCGATCGAGTACTCGTGCTCATCGTGGCGCAGACTGATGAGCGTGAATTCGGCCTCGGGGTGCGCGGCCGGCAGCACCCAGGACTCCGAGGTCGTGTGGCTGGCCGATTCCATCACAATGAATTTGCCGTCGCGCGTGCGCCCGGCGCCCAGGTTGAAGCGTTCGTCCGCGTCCTCATAGACCAGCGAAGCCTTGGCAAGCTCCCCGGCGCAGCCGCGCCAAAGCTGGTACTGGCGCTTCTGCTCCTCGTTCTCGACGGAGTAAAAGAGGGTGCGGTTGTCCGCGGCCCACACCACTGAGCCCACCCGCTCCACCTCGTCCTCCAGCGTTTCCCCGGTCTCCAGGTCCTTGATGTGCAGGGTGTACTGGCGAAAGCCCGTGGTGTCGGTCGTATAGGCCAGCCAGCGCCCATCCGGGCTGATGTCCGTGCCGCCGATGGCGAAAAAAGCGTGGCCCTGGGCAAGTTCGTTGCCGTCCAGAATCACCTGTTCCGGGTCGTCGTCCGCAGGCGCCGCAGCCGTCCCCGTCTTGCGGCAATGGATGGCGTATTGCCGGCCCTCTTCCGTGCGCGTGTAGTACCACCAGCCGCCCTCGCGGAAGGGAACTGAAACGTCGGTCTGCTTCACGTGGCTCAGCATCTCCCGGTAGAGGTCCTCGCGCAGCCCGGCCAGCGGGGCCGTCACCTCCTCGGCATAGGCGTTTTCGGCTTCCAGATACGCCGTGACCTCGGCGTCCTTACGGTTGCGCAGCCAGGCGTAGTCGTCACAGAGGACGCTGCCGTGCAATGCGGTTTCAGTGTGCTCCTGGCGGGCGATGGGAGGCGCGGGAAACTGTGTCTGAGTCATCGTCTTCCCAGTGTAGTTGCTGCGGAGCAGGGAGGTGTGTGCATTCCAGGTCTAGGCAGCGGGGCCGGGGCGCCCGACCTGGAGGCCGCCTCCGAAACCGCATGGCAATCGCACGACTTCCTTTGTTGCCGAACCGGGTTCAGCATGTCTTTTGAGCGAGCGGGTTTCGGCGCGGCTCCCGGAGGGAGGCGGCGAGAATAGCCCAGGGCGAAGCCCTGGGAATGCGTTTCAGGGGCATGAATCCGCCCCGGAGGGGCGGATCGAATCCTGATGAAGAACAGGGTCGCTGCTCCTGCAATTGCCGCCTCCGAAACCGCCCTATGGGAACTTCCGGCGCCGCCTCCGCGTACAATTGAGAGCGATGAGAGGCTTCCGCCGCGCAAATTGGACCGTCTTCCGGCTGCTCCTGGCCGTCCTTGTAGGAATCTCCGCCACGGCCGCCCTGGCCGAACGGGTCGAGGACCTGCCTAAACCCACCGACTACGTCAGCGACTTTGCCCACGTGCTCTCGCCCCAGGCGATTGCCCACCTGGACAGCATCTGCGGCCAGCTCGACCACTCCAAGGCCAACGCCCAGGTGGCCGTGGTCACCGTGCACAACCTCAACGGCGAGGACTCGGCGGACTTTGCCAACGCTCTCGAAGACAAGTGGAAGATGGGGCGCAAGGGCTCCGACCGCGGCGTGCTGGTGCTTTTGGCCGTGGACGACCACAAGCGCCGCATCGAAGTGGGCTACGGCCTGGAAGGCATTCTGCCCGACGGCAAACTGGGCGACATCGGCCGGGAGATGGTCCCCGACCTGCGGGCCAACGACTTTGACGGCGCGGTGACCCTGGCCGTGGACGAAATGGGCCAGGTGATTGCCGCCGACGCCCAGGTTACGCTCGACGAAGGCACGGAGCAGATGCAGGCCCCGCGGCCTGTCCGCCGCGGTCCCGCCCTGGGCAAGATCATTCTGCTCATCATCCTGCTGGTCTTCTTTGGCGGCTTCCACCTCTTCCGGTTCCTGCTGGGCTTCGGCCTGTTCGGCGGCTTGGGCGGTTTCGGCGGCGGGGGAGGCGGCATCGGCGGCGGGGGAGGCGGCATCGGCGGCGGCGGCGGTGGTGGCGGCGGCGGGGGCTTTGGCGGTTTCGGCGGCGGTGGCTTTGGCGGCGGTGGCGCCGGGGGCGACTGGTAACTCTTTCAAGTGGTTCGAGAGGCTTCCTTCAGTGGGGGCCAGAGGAGAAAGTACCGTATGAGTCGTGGATTGTTGATAACCCTTGGGGTGGTGGGCGTTCTTGTTTTGGTCGTGCTCATGGTCTTTGGCAGCTATGTCAGCGCCAAGAACCAGATGGTGGCCAAGGATGAGGTAGTCAAGGCCGCGTGGTCTGAAGTCGATGTCCAGATGCAGCGGCGCGCCGACCTGATCCCCAACCTGGTGGAGACGGTGAAAGGCTTCACCAAGGAAGAAAGCACCGTCTTCGGCGACATTGCCAACGCCCGCGCCGGCATGTTGAATGCCCAGGGACCGCAAGCCAAGATCGCCGCCAACGGCCGGCTTGACGGAGCCATCGGCCGCCTGCTGCTGCTCACTGAGAACTATCCGCAACTGCGCTCCAGCGATCAGTTCATGCGCTTGCAGGACGAGCTGGCCGGCACCGAGAACCGCATCGGCGTGGCGCGCAAGCGGTACAACGACTCCCTGCGCGACTACAACACCTTCGTGCGCCAGTTCCCCAACAGCATCTGGGCAGGCATCGCCGGCTTCCAGGTGAACAACGCCTTCTTTGAGGCCAGCCCCGAAGCCCGCAACGTGCCGGCCGTCAAGTTCTAAGCGCGTCCATCCGGGCAGTCTTGGACCGGGCAGTCTTGAAGTTGGGCTGCCCCATCCCTGCTGCTGCCCCACCCTCGGCGCGCCTTTGTTTTTGCGCCTAGGGTGGGCTGGCAGAGCGCTGGGTGCCCCAGGTCCCCATTTTTGGGACCTGGGAAAACACGAACTCAACTCGCGAGACGAATCGGTCAGAGACCTGGGGACTGGCAGAATCTCCACATCACCGAACCGCTGAAAGCACGCCCAGCGCATCTTTCATCCGGCCAGCCGAAGCAGAAAGGCCATCCCGCACCGGGATGGCCTTTTTGCTGGTTTTGTGACTTGTCTTACTTGTAGGAGGCGATGGCGTTGGCTTCGTCGTCCCAGATGTCGAAGACCGTGTACAGCTTGGTCAGCTGCAGCAGGTCGTGAACCTTCTTGGTCAGCTTCAGCAGCTTCAGGTCTGCGGCCTGATTCTTGGCCGTGGTGAAGGCGCTTACCAGCTCGCCCAACCCGGAGCTATCGATATAGTTTACGTCGCCCAGATTCAGCAGAATGCGTTTCTGCCCCTTGCTGATCAGGTCGCGAATGGCATCGCGCAACTGCACACTGCCCTCGCCCAGAGTGATCCGCCCGCTGAGGTCGAGAACGGTGACGCCATCCACTTCACGGGAAGCAATAGTAAGTGCCACGGGATTTCCTCCTTGTTGGTACTACGGTTATAGCACTCTCGCAGCTCGCGTGGCGGGGAATTGCCAATCGGCCCTTCTGCCGGGCGGGATCGATAGCCCCCCGTCCGCCCCACACTTTCTGCGCCAGCGCCCTAAGTTTTCCCGCTCGCCGGGGCTAGATGCTTTACCAGCGTCAACTCGGTCCCAGGATGCAGTTGTCGAAAGTGTACCTCATCCATGAAGGACTTGATAAGGAAGATGCCGCGACCGGTGCCGCGCAACAGGTTTTCCGGCGCCAGAGGGTCGGGCAGTCTCTCCGGATCCAGCCCTCGGCCCTGGTCCGCGATGGTAAACACCAGCGCCTCGCCGGTGTTTTCAAAGCTCACGGTGATTTGCTTGGTGGGGTCGTATTCATTGCCGTGCAGTACCGCGTTCACCGCTGCCTCGCGCACCGCCATGGTCACATGAAAGCGCGCGTCTTCGTCCAGGCCGGCTTCCCCGGCCAGCTTGTCCGCGGCCGCCTCCACTTCGCTGACGCTCTCCATGGTGGAGCTCAGCGCAAATCGCAGCCGTCCTGCCTTGGGTCCGCTCAATGGATTCGCCTCCACCTCTCCCGGAACGGGGCAGCCGCATGAGCCCTGCCCGCACCTCACCAACCTTCATGGAAGTTTCATGGCTGGAGAGAGAAAGTGTCAAGCCGGGACAGGGTAATCGCGTGAATGTTCTTTGTTGCCGAACTGGGTTTGGCATGCCTTTGGAGCAGGCATGTTTCGGCGCGGCTCCCGGAGGGAGACGGCGAGATTAGCCCAGGGCGAAGCCCTGGGAATGCGTTTCAGTGGTATGAATCCGCCCCGGAGGGGTGGATCGAATCCTGATGGAGAACAGGATCGCTGTTCATACAGTTGCCCTGCAAGCCGGGACTTGCTCTCTCGCCGTCCGAACCTCGTCGCCTGGTGGTGTCCGCCACACCGATGCTCGTTTATGTTTTGAAAGGGCACGACTTCACAGGTTGCGGAAGAACTCAATTCAAGGGCAAGAAGTGGTAGGGCACGACTTTAGTGTCGCACAAAACAAGTCGAGGGCTTTAGCCCCTGAGGGATGCTTTTCACGCCCTTCGCAGCTCACAGTTTTTCCGCAGCCTGCTTAGCCCCTGAGGGAAACCGCTTCCACGCATTCAGCCCATTCGCGGGTCCCGGCAAATGACCCTATTTGCGGTGGCCTGCACGATGAACCGGGGCGAATGGGAAGCCCGGGCAATCTGACGCCGCGCAAGTTATGCCTGCTTGCCCAGGTATCCATCCGGATGCCTCCTGGCCCGCAACCGCGCGGCGAGGGAATACACTCACCTCATGCAACCTCGCACCACTGCCCGCGTGAGTTTGACCGCGCTGCTCGGCACCCCGGTGACCGATGCCCAGGGCCATCTGCGCGGCAGGCTCAAGGACATCGCCGTGGCGACCGGCCCGGATGCCGGCAAGGTCGCCGGCCTGGTGCTCAAAACCCGCGCCGGGTTGTGCATTGTGCCTTCCCAGGACGTGATGGAGACCCCCGCCGGCACCCTCGAGTTGCGCTCCTCCGGCGCCTTGGTTCCGCTCAAGGACGAGGGCAACTACCTCTACCTCCAGCAGGACCTGGTAGACCGCCAGATCATCGATATTCACGGCCGCAAGGTGGTCCGCGTCAACGATGTGGACTTGGAGTGGATGGGCAAGGGCGCGGCCCACCTGCTGCGCGTGGCCGAGGTCGAGGTAGGGCTGCGCGGGGCCTTCCGCAGGGTCTTCAAAGGCCTGTTGCCGCGCGCCACTCTGGAAAAGCTCAGCCGCAAGCTGGGCGCGCACGGCATCCCCTGGCAGTTTGTGGACGTGATCGAGGTCGACCCCGCCCGCCGCGTCAAGCTGCGCATCGAGTACGAGCGCCTGGCCGAGATGCACCCCTCCGACCTGGCGGAAATCCTCGAGGATTTGGCTCCGGCCGAGCGCGAGGCCGTGTTCACCTCGCTGGACGAAGAGGTGGCCGCCGAAACCCTCGAAGAAGTCGATCCCAAGTTGCAAAAGGCGCTGCTGGAAAGGCTGGACGAGGAGCGGATCGCCGACATCGTCGAGGAGATGGACCCCGGCGCGGCCGCCGACCTGCTGGCCGAGCTGGACGAGGAGCAGTCCGACGCCATCCTCGAAGAGATGGAGCCGGAAGAGCGCCAGGAAGTCGAGGAACTGCTCGAGTTCGATGAGAATTCGGCGGCCGGCTGCATGACCACCGACTTCGTCTATCTGGGCGTCCAGGCCACCGCGGCCCAGGCCGTGCAGGCGCTGCACAGCTTCGACGGCGACCCGGATTCCGTGACCGAGATTTACCTGCTCGACGACAAACGGGTGCTGCGCGGCGCCGTTCCCCTGGCGCGGCTGGTGATGGCCCAGCCGGATACCCGCCTCTCCGTGCTGGCCGAGCCCCGCGTGCTCTCCTGCCCGGCCGACCTGCACCAGAACGATCTGGCCGAGATGTTCGACAAATACAACCTGAATGCTCTGCCCGTGGTCGACGCCCAGAACCGCATGGTCGGCGTCGTCCAGGCCGACCACGTCATCAGCTTCCTGCGCGAAAAGCTCTAGAACATCTTGCCAAATGGCCGATACCATGGGTGCGACCCGAACCCATGGATGCGGGGCGGAATTCAGGGTGCCGGCAGAATCCAGGGTGCAGGGTGGAATCCAGGGTGCCCCGCCCTCGCCGCGTTCCTGTTCTTGCGGCTAGGGCGGGCTCGCAGGACGCTGGAATCGGCGGAAAAGAGAAAACGCTCTCTCGGTTTAACCCCCATTTCCCGCAATTGTTCAATTTCGCTCAGTTCTTTTCTTCTCATGCAGGTAATCTGAGACAAAAATACGCGGTTTTACCAGGACTTGTGAAAGAATTCAAATATGATGCAGTTTCCCAAAATCATTCAGGGCGGCATGGGGGTGGGCGTTTCCAACTGGCGCCTCGCCAATGCGGTCTCCAAACTCGGCCAGCTTGGCGTGGTCTCTGGTACCGCGCTCGATCAGCTTTTTGTGCGCCGGCTCGCCGATGGCGACGAGGGTGGCTACATGCGCCGTGGATTGGACGCCTTCCCCTTCCCTGAAATGGCCAAACGCATCTGGCAGGAGTACTTCGTTCCCGGCGGCAAGCCCGGTGGAGCGCCCTATCCTATCACCGCCATGCACCAGCGCCGCGAACCGCGCAAACTGGTCGAGTTGCTGATGGTGAGCAACTTCGTCGAAGTCTTTCTGGCTCGGGAAGGCCACGATAATCCCGTGGGCATCAACTTCCTTGAGAAGGTCCAGCTCCCCCATCTGCCCTCCATCTACGGCGCCATGCTGGCCGGGGTGGGCTATGTGCTGATGGGCGCGGGCATTCCCCTGCATATTCCCGGCGTCCTGGATGCCTTTGCGGCGCAGCATGCCGCCGAGTACAAGCTGTCGGTGACCGGCGCGCTGCCGGGGATGGACACGCAGATGCTCCTCGATCCGGCCGACTACGCGGAAGGGCCGTTGCCCATCCTGCGCCGGCCGCGCTTCCTGGCCATCGTCTCCTCCAACACCTTGGCCACCACCATGCTTCGCCGGGCCAGCGGCCGCGTCGACGGGCTGATCCTTGAGACGCCTATCGCCGGCGGCCACAATGCGCCCCCGCGCGGCAAGCTCCAGCTCTCCGAGTCCGGTGAACCGGTCTATGGCGAGCGGGATGCGGTCAACATCGAGGGCTTGCGTGCGCTCGGCGTTCCCTTCTGGATGGCTGGCGGCTACGGAAACCCTGAGAAGGTGCGGGAAGCGCTCGACGAGGGCGCGGCCGGCGTGCAGGTGGGTACGGCCTTCGCATTCACTGAGGAGTCCGGCCTCGAAATTAGTCTGAAAAACTCGCTCCTGGCCAAGGCTGTCGCCGGCACCGGCGAGGTGTTTACCGATCCGCTCGCCTCCCCCACCGGATTCCCCTTCAAAGTGGCCCAGTTGCAGGGCTCCTACTCCGATGAAGCGGTAACCGCCAAGCGGACCAGGGTCTGCGATATGGGCTATCTGCGTGAGCCGTACGCCGCCCCCGACGGCAACATCGGTTATCGCTGCGCCGCCGAGCCGGTGGCCAACTTTGTGGCCAAGGGTGGCAAGGTCGAGGAGACGGTGGGACGCAAGTGCCTGTGCAACGCGCTGCTGTCGAACATTGGCTATGCGCAGATTCGCAAGGACGCCTCGGTCGAGCCGCCCCTGGTTACCGTGGGCGACGACCTGAATACGGTTGCCCGGTTCCTGGCTCCCGGCCGCAACAGCTACACCGCCGCCGATGTGGTGAAGTCGCTGCTCAGCCTGACCGCCGGCGCGGTCCAGACAGAGTCCGCTCAGGTTGGCGAACCGGTTCTGGCCGCTACCGCCTGAGACCCGAGCCGCGAACCGCTGTCCTGATCAAAAACGGGTGGATCTTCCGCAAGGAGCGATCCACCCGTTTCGTTTTGCATCGGCGCAGGTCTCGTCCCAACCGAGGGGTTCACCCCACCAATCCGGGTGCCCCGGAGCCTGTCCAGCGCTCGCCGAAGGATCTCGATTCCGAGACCTGGAAATCCAAAAACACGGCCTCATGTCTCAGGGCCGCCTACTTGTCCAGCGCCGGCCTCGCTCCCGCCCCGCCCACGCGCAGCACGTGCGGAATCCTTGCCGCCGGCTCCGGCAGGGCAGGGAAGGCGGCATGCGGCTCGGTCTGGTACCAGTACGCCGTCGAATAGAAATTGTCCGATCGATGGTTGGCGTGGCCGTGCTCAATCGTCACCCGAATCGACTTCTCAAAGCTGATGGGGCTCTCGATGTGCCAGCGGTAGAGGCAGATGCGCCCGCCAATCCGCTCCGGGTCCACAATGTACGGCGCGCCGTTGTGCATGTAGGCAAAGGGCTGCCCGCCAAAGTCCCAGGCCCCGTTGTAGTAGTCTTCGGTCCCGGTGCCGTTGATGGTGGGCGCGGCATCGCCATCGATGAAAATCATGTCGTCGCCCTCGCCGAACCAGCCGTCCTGGTTCTGCTCCACGGCATGCGTGACGCCCACAAAATGCCCCCGGCCCGCGGCCTCCAGAAAGACGTAATTGCCTTCGCCGCTCAGGTTCTTGCGGTCGTTGATCCTGGGGTCGTATTCGTTCGTCCAGTTGTCGGTCCAGCCCTTGCAGGGCGCGGCCTGGCGGTACTGCGCGTGAAAGCGGCCCACGTCGCCGGGCAGCGCGGCCAGCGTCACGTAATCAACGGCAAAATACAAACTGTCGGTGCGAACCTTGCCCTCATTGGTCAGGGTCAGGCGCGCGGATGTGCCAAACGGCATCTGGAAATAGGCGTTCAGCGCCTTGATGGGCGCAACCGCCGTGAGCGCCGATTGGTAGACGAAATACTCCCCCAATCCCAGCCCGAAGAAGTCGCCGATGGGCGTCTCGACCGAAGGCGTCGCCTCCCCGTCCCACCATGCCCGCAGCACCAGGTTCTTCAGGTGCATGGGGTCCGGCGAATTGATGGTGAACCACAGATGCGTCACCACCCCGGCGCCGCTCGCTTGCAGCAGTGTGGCCGTCTGCCCCGGCTCCACCGGGACGGCGTCGTTGTTGCCGCCGGTCCGGTCCCAGCTTGAGGATCGGCGGGTCTTGTAGCCGCGCAGACGGGCCAGCGCCAGCAGCTCTTCCGGCACGGCCTGCATGGCCTCGTGGGCTGCGCCGCCCTCCACCGCAGGTGTGCTGGCCGCGGCCTTGCTAGCGTTCATTCCCAGCAGCCCGGCGGCCGATACCCCGGCTACCGAGGCCATGGCGCCCAGCAGCTTGCGCCGCATGGGCAAACTTTCATTTGAGACCGGCGAGTGCATAGCGAGGCTCCTCCTGGCATGTGGGTGCTGAAACCGCTTTGTAGTCTCGCGCCCCGCTTCATGTCAAGAAGAGCCCCGCTCGTCCCGCTGCTGAAATGAACGCCGGCCCAGAAGCGCCAAATAGCCTGGGTGCCCCACCCTCGCCGCGTTCTTGTTTTTGCGGCTAGGGTGGGAAACGACTACCCTCAACTCTTCCGTTCACCGGCCGCGCAGCGCAGCCGAGTCCAAGGCCCTGCGGTTGCTTTCCGGGCGAATTACCGTTTGCGCTCCTTCAGGTTGTGGCTGTCGCTGGCCTTCAGCGTCATCCCGTAGAGGGCCTTGAACTGCTCAATCTCCTTCAGCGTTTGCGCCGAGAAGGGAACCAGCTTGCCCTCGAAGGCATGCAGCACTATCCCTTCCAGCAGGTCGCCCAGGGTCATGTCCTTCTGTTCGGCCAGGGCTTTCAGCACTTTCAACATGCGTTTTTCCATGCGCACGCCGGTTTGCACGCGCTCCACTTCCACGGGTTCCCTGTGTTGCTGTTCTGGTGTCATACTTTCCTCCTGCCTTTCTGGTACCAATGTACCACGGTACCAAGCTCCAGGCAACTCCCGCCCTCTCCCGCCCCGCGTAACCTGAACCGTGCCCCGAACTTCGCGCATCCCGGCTCGGCCTGTTATGGTCAGTGAGGAAACTTTGATGAATCCCCCTTAGGAACCTCCGGCATGGGCAAGCGTTGGCGAATCCGGATCATGCTGTTCCTGGCCGTCCTCGGCCCCGGATTCATTACCGCCAACGTCGATAACGACTCCGGCGGCATCCTCACCTACTCCCAGGCAGGCGCGCAATACGGCTACACGCTGCTGTGGACCATCCTTCCCATCACCATTGCGCTGATCGTGGTGCAGGAGATGTGCGCCCGCATGGGCGTGGTCACCGGCAAGGGCCTCAGCGACCTCATCCGCGAAGAGTTCGGCCTGCGCCTCACCTTTGTGCTCATGGTCCTGCTGGTGGTGGTCAACTACACCAACGTGGTCACCGAGTTCATCGGCATCGCCGGATCGCTGCACCTGTTCCACGTCACCAAGTTCATCTCCGTGCCCCTGTGCGCGGCGCTGGTCTGGTTCATGGTGGTGCGCGGCAGTTATAAAAGCACTGAGAAAATCTTCCTCATCGCCTCGGTGGTCTATATCGCCTACATCTGGGCCGGCGTGCTCTCCCAGCCCAGTTGGCACGACGCCATGCTGGCCACCGTGCGCCTTCCCTCCCGCTCGGTCTGGGGCGACAAGGCTTATATGTATATGGCCATCGGCATCGTGGGCACCACCATCGCCCCCTGGATGCAGTTCTACCTCCAGTCGTCGATCGTGGAGAAGGGCATTCGCGTCAAGGATTACGCGGCTTCGCGCCTCGATGTCATCGTGGGCAGCTTCTTCACCGACATCGTGGCCTGGTTCATCATCGTGGCCTGCGCGGCCACCCTCTACGTGCATGGCATGGGCGCCATCCAGGTGGCTTCGGACGCCGCTGAAGCCATGCGCCCCCTGGCCGGCGACTACGCCTTTGTGCTCTTCGCCTTCGGGCTCTTCAACGCCTCGCTCTTTGCCGCCTCCATCCTGCCCCTCTCCACGGCCTACACGGTCTGCGAGGGCCTGGGCTTCGAGTCCGGCGTGGACAAGAACTTCAAGGAAGCGCCCTTCTTCTACTGGCTCTACACCCTGCTGATCGTGGGCGGCGCGGCCACCGTGCTGCTGCTGCCCGACGCGCAACTGATCAACGTGGCCATTCTCTCCCAGGTCTTGAACGGCGTCCTGCTGCCGGTGGTCATCATCCTCATGCTGATGCTCATCAACCGCAAGGACCTGATGGGCGAGCACAAGAACTCGCGCCTCTGGAACATCATCGCCTGGGCCACCAGCATCATCGTCATCGGCATGACCCTGGTCATGCTCTGGGGCCTGATGCCGGGACATTGACCACCTGCGGTGGGGCCAACCGCCTTCGGCGTGTCGAGCCAACAGTATCGGAATCCCACCCTTGAATCAAAGAGCGATTCAAGGATGGGGCCCCCGGCGAGCTCAGGGCAGGCTGTCCAGCGGGACTCCCAGGTCGCAAAATCGAGACTTGGGGCACCCGGCGCTGCCTACCCACCCCTCGCCACAAAAAAGCCGAAGGCTGGAGCCTCTGCGGGACGATTCCTTCGTTATGCTAATTGCATGGAATTGATCTTCGAGGTACGCGAGGCGGAAGAAGGCGGCTATGTGGCCCGGGCGCTGGGGCAGGCGATCTTTACGGAAGCTGAGACCTGGCAGGAACTGCGCGACAATGTACTGGAAGTGACGAGCCTCCACTTTGAAGATGCGGCGGAAAGTCCTAAACTCATCCAATTGCATTTTGTAAAGGATGAACTGATTGCGGTCGCGGCTGCATGAAACCGCCCTTGGGGTCTCGGCTGACCGGTTGATTCGCGCATTGGAGCGGCTCGGATATGCCGTGATTCGCCAGAAGGGAAGCCACATTCGGCTTTTTCACCAAGCGGTGCCCGCCCATTCGATCTCGGTTCCCCTGCACGACCCGCTCAAGATCGGCACACTCCAAGGAATTCTTGCCGAAGTGGCCCAAGCTCAGTCCATTTCAATTCAAGACATCCTCGAATTGCTCTGAGCAGCAGCATCAGGGCAATCGCATGAACGTTCTTTGTTGCCGAACCGGGTTCGGTATGCCTTTGGAGAAGGCATGTTTCGGCGCGGCTCCCGGAGGGAGGCGGCGAGAATAGCCCAGGGCGAAGCCCTGGGAATGCATTTCAGCGGTATGAACCCGCCCCGGAGGGGCGGATCGAATCCTGAGGAAGAACAGGGTCGCCGTTCATGCAATCGCTCTGAGCAGCAGCATTGGCACACTCGGTCACTGACCGCTTGAACTTGAATCATCCCTGGGTGCCCCAGGTCCCGATTTTGGGACCTGGGAAAGCACGATCCAAAGGCACGAAATCACGCGGTCAGAGACCAAGGCAATGACCATGACGATGATGCACAACCCGGCCAGCCCAGGCGAACTGCTGAAGGAGTTCCTCGGCAAAAGAACCGCAACCGAGCTCGCAGAGCATATCGGCGTGGCGCGCGCCACGGTTTCCCGCATTCTCAATGGCCGCACCGCGGTTTCGATGGACCTCAGCATCCGCCTTGGCGAGGCCCTTTCGCTCTCCCCCGACTTCCTCTCAAAGGCCCAACTCCAGCACGACCTGTGGATCGAATCGCAGAAGAAGCGGCCGAAAACCAGCCCCCTGGCCGCCTGACCACCTGCGGGGGGCCAACTGCCTTCGGAGTATCGTTCCCGCAGCAGATGCTTCCCACCCTTGCGCCAGAAAGAAGCGCAAGGATGGGGCACCCGGCCGATGGACTTAGGGGTGAGTAGATGTTGATGAAATGGTAATTGCCGAGTTGGCGGTCGCCAATCCGGAAATTACCAAATAGTCACCCCATGCGGGTCCCCCATCCTTTCCGAGTCTTTTGCGAAAAGGGTGAGAGACCACGAACCCCGATCCGGCGTACAACGGAAATCCGCTCCCCCCTAGGCTCAGCCGAAGGCGCCCGCCCCACCGCCGGGGTCTACAGCAGCTTGCCCGCGGCCAGATCGCCGGGTGCCCCATCCTTTTCGCGTCTTTTGCGAAAAGGGTGGGAGAACAGGGTGCTGTTTCCGACTGTCGCCTGAGTGCCTCCAGGGTTCGCTTTGAGATAAGGGATCGAGCAGAGCTGGGGTATCGGACTTCCGCTGGATGCGCCGTACTTGGGCTTCCTGGATTTGGCGGCGCCGTTCCTACAGCAGCTTCCCCGCCGCCAGATCGCGAATCAGCCCCCGGTCGGCAGCCAGAAAGTCGTAGCCGGCCAGGTCTTCCAGCCGCACCCAGCGCACCTGGTTGTAGATGCGCCCTTCGATCTCGCCGCTGAACTCGTGCACCGCAAAGAACTGCAAATCCACGGCCCCGCCATGGCGGTAGTTGTGGCGAACATGCGTGACGTGGGCGCCGATAGTGGCGCGAATGCCGAGTTCTTCGTCCAGTTCGCGGATCAGCGCCTGCTCAGGGCTTTCGCCGGCTTCGATCTTTCCGCCGGGAAACTCCCATTGCAGCGCCATCGGCTGATCGGCACGGCGCTGCCCGATCAGGACTTCGCCGCCGCGCACAATCAGCGCCGCCACCACAAAGCGGAGCGCGGGACCGGCTGGCCGAGGGTGGGGTTTGGATTGGGCCTCTTCCACCCCTTCAGTGTAAACGCATCAAAAGGGATGCAGACCGGAATGCAGCGTGCCTAGTTTGGTGCGGTCAAAATCGTCCCACAATTGCACCTGAACTACTTGCCACTTAGCTCCCAGGATGGGTCGATTCGTCTGAAACCGCCGCATGGCGCCTTCGCTAACCCCTAACCCCTAATCCCTAACCCCTAACCCCTGCTCTATTCCCCTGCAACCACCCACTTCACGCCTTCGGCGGCCTGCGGGCGGAAGTAGCCCCAGCCCTGCTTGGCCGCCGCCTCCAGCAGTGCGGGAGACGGGTTCACCGGGAAGGCGCAGCGCGCCATCTTCAGCATCGCCAGGTCGTGAACGGAGTTGCCGAAAACCGCATCGGGAGCCGTCAGGCCAATCCGCTTGAGCGTTACCGCCTTGCCCTCGCCGGTGGGCACGTCCACAATCTCGCTGCAGATGAGCCCATCGGCCACCCGCACCTCTGCGGCCAGCACATGTTCTTCGGGAATGCCAAAGGCCCGCACGCCCTCGGCCACCACCCAGCGGTTGGTCGAGCTGACCGCCCAAAGCTCCACCCCCCTCTGGCGCAGAGTCGCCAGCAGGGAAACCATTTCCGGAAACACGTGCGGCAGCACGAATTCCCGCACGTACTGGGCGGCCACGTTGCGCAGTTCCTGCTCCCGCAGCCCCGCGTAGATCTGCACCATCTCGCCGCAGATGGCCGCTTCCGTCACCTTGCCCGCCTGGTAGGCGCGGTAGCGCGTATCGATCCAGTCGGTGGTCGAGCGCGAAACCAGACCCTGCTCCAGCGACCACACCATGAACCCGTAGCCCGAGTCGCCGCCCCACAGCGTGCCGTCGCAATCGAAGACTGCAACCTTTGGCTTGCTATCCAGAACCAGCCGCTCAAACTCCGCGGCGGTCCACTTTGAAATTTCAACCTGCGCTGCTGTCAAGCTTTCCTCAATCCCGCTCTAAACTCGTCCTACTCTATTCTCATCCAACAGGCCCCGTCTTTGCACGCGCCGGGTTGTTAAGATTGCGCAACCGCCTGCATCTTTCCCCGTACGACCCGCTCCATCGCCATGCAGAAACGCCCTCAATCCATTTGTTGGCAATGTTGATTCCTTGATGAACCAGGTACTGACCCCGCGCCACCGCGGCTGCATGCAGCCGCAAGACGCCGATAATCGGTTCTGTGGACAGCTCGCGCAATCTGCCGCTCTTGAAGGACTACCAGGCGTACCTGCGCGTGGAAAAAGGGCTGCGCCCGCTCACCTGCGAGGCCTACGACGGCGACCTCAAGACCTTTGCCGAGTTCATCGAGCAGCGCCACGGCGTGCTGCTCACCGCGGCCCAGCAGGACGTGGCCGCCTTCCTCGAACATCTGCGCGCCCACGGCATCGACTCCCGTTCTTCCGCGCGCAAGCTCAGCTGCCTGCGCGGCTTTTACAAGTGGCTGCTGCTCGATCGCCGCATCCATCACGACCCCACCGTCAACATCGAATCCCCCAAGGCCTGGAAGGTCCTGCCCAAGTCGCTGGCCGAGCCGGAAGTGGCGGAGATGCTCGAGCGCGCCGGCATGGCCGCCAGCCACCCCCAGGCCCAGGCCACCGCCCTGCGCGACCGCGCCATCCTCGAACTGCTCTACGCCGGCGGCTTGCGCGTCTCTGAGGTTACGGCGCTGGCCACCTGCGATCTGGCCCTCGACCTGGGCCGCGTGCAGGTACGCGGCAAGGGCGACAAGGAGCGCATCGTGCCCCTCGGCCGCACCGCTCTCGAGGCCCTTGAAATCTATCTGCGCCAGGGCCGCCCGCATCTGGCGCGCATCAGCTCCGCGCGCAAGTCCGACGCCGCGCGCCCCGATGCCGGCTGTCTGTTTCTCTCCCTGCGCGGCATGCCGCTCACCCGCCAATGGATCTGGCACCTGGTCAAGATGGCCAACCACGACGCCAGTCCCCATCGCCTGCGCCACAGTTGCGCCACCCACATGGTCGAGCACGGCGCCGACCTGCGCAGCGTCCAGCTTCTGCTGGGCCACGCCGACATCTCCACCACCCAGGTCTATACCCACCTGGCCCTGGGCCGCTTGAAGGCCGTCCATCGCCTCCATCATCCCCGCGCCACCCGCCGCCCGGCAGAGCCGCAGTCCGGCCCGCAACTGGTTCCCAACCCGCGCAAGGCTGCCGTTCCCGATCCCCACGAGGAAACGGCATGAGCGCCCCGGACGCTCCCCCGCCTGCCTCCCCGCTTACTCTCCTGGTCGATGAGTATCTGCGTATGTTGGCCAACGAGCGCGGCGCCTCGGGCCACACCCTGCGCGCCTATCGGCGCGAGCTGCACGGCTTTGCCGCGTATATCGACGCGGCCTGCGGCACCCAGCAGAGCTTGGCCCAGATCGAGCACACCCACATTCGCGCCTATCTGGGCACGCTCTACGATCGCGGCCTCTCCAAGGCCTCGGCGGCGCGCGCCCTGGCCTCGGTGCGCAGTTGGTTCAAGTGGCTGGCCCGCGCCGGCTATGTCGAGCAGAATGTGGCCTCGCTGGTAGCCACGCCGCGCCTGCCCAAACATCTGCCCCGCGTGCCCTCCATCGAGCAGATGAACCGCGTGGTCGATTCGGTCAGAGCAGACGCCGCCAGTTGGCCGGCGCGCGACCGGGCCATCCTTGAGATGCTCTATGGCTGCGGCATCCGCAACGCCGAGCTGACCGGCCTCGACATTGAAGATATTCACTGGGCCAACGAAGCCGTGCTGGTGCGCGGCAAGGGCAGCAAGCAGCGCTATGTGCCGCTGGGCGATGCGGCGGCCGAGGCCCTGCGCGCCTATCTGGCGGAGCGCGAGTCCCTGCTGGCCGCCGCTCAGGGCCCCCGGCGCACCACCACCCCGGCGCTCTTCGTCAATCTGCAACTGCGCGGCCTGGCCAGGCCCGGCGGCCAGGCGCGCCTCACCACCCGCAGCGTGGGCCGCATCGTCAAGCGCATCGCCATCCTCCGCGGCCTCTCCTCCGACGTCCACCCCCACACCCTGCGCCACGCCTTCGGCACGCACCTGCTGGAAGAAGGCGCTGACCTCCGCGCCATCCAGGAACTCCTCGGCCACGAGCGCCTCTCCACCACCCAGCGCTACACCCAGCTCACCACCGCGCAGTTGACCCAGGTCTACGACCGCACCCATCCTCGCGCCCGTTAGAGCGTTTCGCCTGTTGGTATAGAGCGACCTTCTGCTTGGATGAAGATCGCCGGTCACCGCAAGAACCGGTAGCGCCGGCCTCCTGGCCGGCTGTACCGTGGACCTCCCGGTCCGCGCCGTACTCTCGTCATCAGGAGAACTGCTCTAGGACTTTGACAGCGTGAATTGGTACCAACTCCGTGCCCCATCCATTCGCCTCTTTTCTGGCGAATGGGTGGGAAAGCACAAATCCAAAAGGCACGAAATCATGCTGTCAAAAACCTGGTTGCG
>Ga0302201_10000832_pt1 | contig 28015 bp, 30 predicted proteins | sample II_Bog_N3_2_FD_194586 | JGI IMG/M metagenome (GOLD analysis project Ga0302201, IMG submission 194586) | Peat permafrost microbial communities from Stordalen Mire near Abisko, Sweden - II_Bog_N3_2 | ecosystem: Environmental > Terrestrial > Soil > Wetlands > Peat | place: Sweden: Abisko... | reverse complement strand
GCTTTTTGCCGGCGGCATGGTCGCGTTCCATCACCTCCCGATCGAGGCCTATCCCGACGTGGCCGACAACTATGTCGAGGTCATCACGCAGTGGCCGGGGATTTCGGCGGAGCAAATCGAGCAGCAGGTGACGATTCCGCTGGAGATCGTCATGAACGGCATCCCGCATGTCGTGCATCTGCGCTCGTTCTCGCTGTTTGGGCTCTCCGACATCAAGCTGATCTTCGACGACGAATCGGACAACGACTGGAACCGGGAGCGGGTTCTAGAGCGGCTGAGCCAGGTGACCCTGCCGCCCGGCGTCAACCCGCAAATGGGGACGGATTGGAGTCCAGTGGGGCAGATTTATTTCTTCACCCTGCACAGCACCAACCCGGCCTATGACGCGATGGAGCTGAAATCCCTGGAAGATTGGGTTGTCGAAAAGAGCTTCAAGTCTGTACCGAATATCGTGGATGTTGCCAGTTTCGGCGGCCCGACGCGCGAATACCAGGTTCGCGTCGACCCCAACAAGCTCATCGCCTATGGCCTGAGCCTGGCCCAGGTCGAGCAGCAACTCACCAATAACAATGTCAACGCAGGCGGAAGCTTTATCCAGGAAGGCTTGCAGCAGATCAACGTGCGCTCCGTCGGTTTGGTGGACCGCGCCCAGGACATCGAACGTACGGTGATCGTAAGCAAGAACGGCACCCCTCTGCGGGTCAAAGACATTGCGGTCGTTTCGCAAGGTCCGAAGATTCGGCTCGGTCAGTTTGCGCGAGCCCTTCACCGCGAGGACGGTAAGATCATCGATAACGACGATGTGGTCTCGGGCATCGTGTTGCTGCGCAAAGGCGCGACCGGCGAGACTGCGCTCGCGGACATCCACAAGAAAGTGCAAGAACTCAACGATCACATCTTGCCGCCGGGAGTCAAGATCGTCCCGTTCCTCGATCGCAGCCTTCTGGTCCACTACACGACGCACACGGTTCTTCACAATCTCACGGAAGGCATGATCCTGGTATCGGTCATTCTGCTGCTATTTCTGGGGAATGTCCGGGGCGCCGTGATCGTCGCCGCAACTATTCCGTTTGCTTTACTTTTTGCGGCCATTTGTCTGAACTTGATGCACATTCCCGCGAACTTGCTGTCCCTGGGCGCGCTGGACTTCGGTGTGATCGTGGAAGGCGCAATCGTACTGATTGAAAACATCGTGCGTCATTTAAGCCACACCGACGGGGTCAAGACATCCACCGAACGAATCAGTTTTGCGTCGCATGAAGTGCAGCGCCCGGTGTTCTATGCCATCGTCATCACCATAACCGCTTTCCTGCCGATCTTTACGCTGCAACGGGTCGAAGGCCGGCTCTTTCACCCCATGGCTTGGACCGTTGCCTTCGCGCTGCTCGGGGCGTTGCTGTTCTCGATCCTGGTCGCACCCGTGCTGGCAAGTTTCGCGTTTGCGAAGGGGGCGAAGGAATGGCATAACCCGGTCATGACGTTCGTGAGCGAACGATACAACGTGGCGCTCCGCTGGGCGATTCGACGCCGGATGATCACCGTCGGTGTGTGCCTGCTTCTGGTGGCCTTCGCGAATTACCTGGCTTTCAGCGGCGTCATTGGTTCCGAATTCCTGCCCCACCTGGATGAAGGCGCACTCTGGGTTCGCGGCACGCTTGCGCCCAGCACTGGCCCAGATGAAGGCATCCGGGTTGCGAACCAGGCGCGAATCGTACTTTGTTCCTTCCCCGAGGTTCCGCAATGCACAAGTCAGGTGGGGCGGCCAGACGACGGGACGGATAACACCGGCTTCTTTAACACCGAATATTTTGTGGACCTGAAGCCGAAGGAGCAGTGGCGGCCTGTCTTCCACGAAAATAAAGAAGAATTGATCGCGGCCATGCAGCGCGAACTGGACAAGATTCCCGGCGTCGTTTGGGGTTTCTCCCAGCCCATTGAAGACAATATGGAAGAGGCCGTCAGTGGCGTGAAGGGCGCGCTTGCCACCAAGATTTATGGCGACGATTTGAAGGTTCTCGAACAAAAGAGCGATGAGATCGTCAATATTATGCGCGGCATATCCGGCATTGAGGATCTCGGAGTTTTTCGCGTGCTCGGCCAGCCGAACCTGAACGTGACCGTCGACCGTGAGGCGGCCGGCCGCTACCAGATCAATGTTGCCGATGTGCAGGATGCGGTGCAGACCGCGGTCGGGGGAACCGCGCTTACGCAAGTTCTCAAGGGCGAGGCGCGCTACGACCTTACGCTGCGCTACCTGCCAAAATATCGCAATACGCAGGAGGCAATCGCGAACATTCGCCTGCTGTCGCCTTCCGGCGAACGGGTTTCGCTGGCACAGCTCTGCAAGATCAGCGAAACCGATGGCGCTTCGGAAGTCTATCGCGAAGGCAATCGCCGTTACGTTGCCATCAAGTACAGTGTGCGGGGTCGCGACCTCGGCAGTACGGTGGAAGAGGCGATTAAGAAAGTGAACGAGCAGGTCAAACTGCCCACCGGATACAGCCTCGATTGGGAAGGCGAATACGAAAGCCAGAAAAGGGCCAACGCGCGCCTGCTCATCGTGCTTCCCATCACAATTCTTCTGATCTTCGTGATCCTCTACACCATGTTCAAGTCCTTCAAATGGGCTTTGCTGATTATGGCTACGGTGGCAATCGCGCCCGTTGGCGGGTTGTTGGCTCTTTGGATCACTGGCACCCATTTCAGTGTTTCCTCGGGCGTGGGCTTTCTGGCGTTGTTTGGAGTATCGGTGCAAACCGGAGTCATCATGCTGGAGTACATCAATCAGCTGCGGGCGCGGCGCTATTCCATTGAAGACGCCGCGGTTGAAGGGGCGGTTCTGAGATTGCGGCCCATTATGATGACGATGCTGGTGGCAACGCTGGGCCTGCTGCCTGCCGCGCTTTCGCACGCGATTGGGTCGGACTCGCAGCGTCCGTTCGCCATCGTGATTGTGGGAGGCCTGATTGCAGCGCTCATCATGAGCGTCTTCCTGCTGCCGACCTTATATGTGTGGGTTGCGGGCGACCATGACGTGCTGCCCGCATCTGAAGAGGGTTTCGAGGTGGGCGAGCACGTGGACTAGGAGTGATCGGGTGAGGTCAGAGGTGAGAGGTCAGATTGCAGAGGTAGAAACCCGATTGCAGAGGTGAGAGGGCAGATTGCAGAGGTAAAAACCCGATTGCAGAGGTGAGAGGGCAGATTGCAGAGGTAGAAAACCCAACATTACGAGCCTTTCACTTTTGCAATCTGACCTGTCACGGCTGACCTTCACTGGCCGTTTCTTGCTTTTTGAGGTGCATTCCTCTAGATTTTATCTTTCCGTGATTTTCGAGCGCTAATTTGACTAACACCGATCTGACGAGCGGGCAGGCCGAGACTTGCCTTCCAGGAGTAATGGATATGAAGCGGAGCTATATTGGGCTCGCCTTGGGCGCGCTGGTGGCGGTGGGAGCGGTGCTGAGTCTGCCGAGTTGCGCGCACGATCAGAAGGTGGTCAGCCTTACGATTACGCCCACAACCTCTACTTTTGCGTCCCCGGGTTTCACTCCGCCCCCTGCCAATCCCACGCAGCAGTACGTCGCAACCGCCACGTACATCCATCCCCCCGCCACCAAGGACGTCACTAGTCAGGCGACCTGGGCCATTGATAACGACGTGGCCACGATGTCGTCTCCCGGCCTCTTCAATGCGACGCCTCCGCCGGCAACCTCTCCACTAGGCACGGCCGGGCCGTGCGGTGTCGCGGATATATCGGCAAGTATTCCTGAGGGTACGGGCGGATCTAGCAATATAGTGATTGCGCTAGCGAGCGTCACGGTGAACAATGCAGCCAATGACCTTTGTCCGGGTGGCGGCAAGATCGGGACATTATCCGTCGGGGTCTCCGGAAGCGGGTCAGTGTCGAGTCTCCCGTCCGGCATCAATGATTGCGCGCAAGGCAGCGGGACGTGCATTGCGACTTTCGACGTGGGGGCCTCGGTTGTGCTTACGGCCACCTCGGTCCCTACATGGCAGAATTGTCCCAGTGGGGTGGAGACAAACACTTGCGTGGTTACCATAGCCACTGGCGGTTCTGCCGTGGGCGCTACTTTCTAATTAAGAGGACGGAGAACTCCGCCCGCTACTCGTCCGCCAGCAATTTACCCAGCGTGGGCTTGTGCCGCTCCGGCTTGCTCTTTTTCGCCTTGACGAGTTGCGATGGTTTGGGGCTTCCGACGCGTTCGCGGGCCATTTCGCGGACGATCTTAGCGGCGGAGAAAACTTTTTTCTTGGGCTTGCGCGGCATATCTTGATTCTCCGCATCTTCGCACATCGGCGGAGCAAAAGTGCAATAATCTTAAGTTGATTCCGAGGGCCTAATTTATGGATGAGCGGGAATTTTTTGAGGAAAAGCAGGACAAGAAGCCGGCCAATTTAAGTTGTCCGCATTGCCATGAGTCGGCGGAATACGAAATCCAGTGGCTGGTGCGCATGAAGAAGAAGAGCCTGCCGCCGCGCGCCGACGATCGCGACCGCGCGAAGTTCGCCAAGGCGCAGTCCTACATGCTACGGCGGGACGACATGATGATGTGCAAGAACCTGCGCTGCCGAAAACGCTTTGAGATTACGGGCGTGCAGAGCGTGGCGTTCTTGCAGTAAGGCTCGCGGGCAGCCATGCCACCGATTCGCGCAATTCGCGGAGCGCCGGACGTCCGCACTCGGCCTGCACTAGCTTTTGACTGAGGAGCGGCTGGCGACGAGGGTGGCCGCGAGGCGGCGCACGCTGTTCATGAGCAAGTCCAGCGATTCCGAGGCGGGGGCGTTCAGCACAGATATTTTTTCCGGTAGTGGCTCGCCGTAGCCCGCCTCTTGCAACAGTTTTGCGGAATCGGCAAAGCGCTCCGCACTGGCGCTCTCCATGGCGAGGAAGCGGAAGGCCTGGGCGAGCGGAACGCCATCGGCGCCGGTCTGAAGAAACTCGATCTGAGCGCTAACCTGGCCGAAGACGGTATTCATAACGATTTCACCCGTGGTTCCTTGGGGAATCGGGCCTTTGGAGAGAACGGCGGAACCTCCGGTAAGAGAGAGGCGTTGCAGTACGCCGACGAAACGGTTGTTGTCGATGGCAAATTGTGCGCGTTCGCTATCGGGAACGCGGATGCGCCGGGCACGAGCGGCCTTGCTCGACTTTTGAGGCTTTTTCACTATGATCAGCATGGCAAGCGGGCCACGCGCGGTCAAGGTTACTGCGGTGCGCTGCGAACGGCGCGAGGGAAGATCCCCATCTTGGCCTCCTGAAGAAAACTTTGCCGGGTTGCCGTTTCACGCATGGGCAGAGTTTTCCGCGTCTCGAAATTCTTAGACCCCTCCAATCTTTCTTCTCCAGCCGTCGCTCGCAAGCGGTTCAGAACAAAGTCATTGGCAAACCCGCAGCGCCTCTCTCTGCCTTGGCGACCGGCTTGCAACCGACTCCATGAAGGAGCCAATGTGGACAGTGGACTTTATGCCGCGTGTGCGGGGTTGCGGGCGCAGAGTCAAGCGCTCGAAGTGGCGGCCCACAATCTGGCCAATCTGAATACATCCGGATTTTCTCCGACCATCGGCATCATCGGGGCGGTTCTCGGTTTGATCCAGGTCATGCAGCACCTGGACAAAATCGATGAAGTCGGAAAAGGCATTGCCGTCGCCTTTGTCGCGACACTGTACGGGGTGGGCGCCGCCAACCTCGTCTTGCTTCCGGCCGCTGGAAAATTAAGAATCCGTATTCGCGAAGAGCAGATCATCCGCGAAATGACAATCGAGGGCGTGATTTCAATCCTCGAAGGGATGAACCCACGCATGCTGGAAGAGAAGCTGCTGGGGTTTCTCACTCATGCTGGTGGATCCGCGGTCCCAGAGGGGTCCAACGTATGATCCGCCGCAAGCGACGAGCCAGCCACTCCAACCACGAGCGCTGGCTGGTCTCCTACGCCGACTTCATCACGCTGCTGTTTGCATTCTTTGTCGTGCTCTACGCCTCGTCGCAAGTCGACAAGAGAAGAGTGGGAAGGCTGGCGTTGGCCATTCAGGTCGCCTTCCAGGAGATGGGAGTCTTTGAGGCTTCCACGACACAAGTGCCGCTCGACGTAACCGATCCCATGCCGTTCAGCACGGCGCAAGCCATCGAAAACACGGAGCGCACCGCAAGCCTTGGGCGGATTGTTTCGCACCCAAATGGTCCGCTGGGAAGTCGCGTGGAAAATGGCGACCTGTCCAAGCTGCAGACTGAGTTGGCATCCGCCCTGGGCGGGGAAATTCAGCGTGGGGAAATCGCCATGCACCGCGAGCCTGACGGGCTGATCATCAGTTTGCGCGAAGTCGGTTTTTTCGAAAGCGGATCAGCCCAGATGAAGGCGGAGGCGCAGGCCGCTTTCGACCGCATCGCCGCCATGCTGCGGAAGGGCGATTATCGCTTGCGGATCGAGGGCCACACCGATAATGCTCCCATTCACACCGCGCAGTTTCCCTCGAACTGGGAACTGTCTACTTCCCGGGCCACTGAAATCGTGCGGCTGCTCATTGTTCGCGACGGGTTCGCTCCCGATCGTCTGAGTGCGTCCGGATATGCCGAATATCACCCGGTCGTGAGCAATCGCACTGCGGAAGGCCGCGGCATGAACCGCCGCGTCGATATCGTGATTCTGGGCCACGCATTGGCGGAAGCGCCTGTGGCCCAAACTGCGCCTCAACTGGAGAATAAAACTACAACCGGCGCGGCGAAGCCATCGCCGACCGCGATACTCAAGCCGACGGCTGCGACCGGCGCCTTACAGTAGTGATTCCATTCCCTGTTCTCTTGCGATGGAACCGAGTGCATTCGGCGTCGTAAGACCTTGAGAATGGCCCCACAAACTGCAGCCGATTCCCCCGTGGATTGCGCGTCGTTCGCCGGACGGTTAAGATTCTTCCACTCCCATGTCTGAAGTAATTTCAACCGAGCCCACGATGTCGCAGTCCGTTTCCACTACTGCGCCCGAGCCTTCCGTTGAGGTATTCGCCGTTTACGGCGTTGAACCCGAGATCCAGGCCTATGCCATGGCCAAGTATTCGCGCTCTTCCCTTTCAATGAAGGACGCGCTAAAGGAAATTACCTCGCAGAAGGCGGAAAAATTTCTTAACACCTTCTATTTTCAATATGGGCACCGTTCGATTGCCGACCTTGCGCACTTCGCGCTGGCTATTGAACGGCTTTCCATTCTCGCCGCTATCGCCGTAGCCGACGAGCAGCGCTGGGACGGACAGGAGCGCTCGACTCGCTATCAGGACTTCAGGAAGAGCGGTTACTACACTCCGAGCTTTCAAGGCGATGCTTCTGCGACGAGTCTCTATCGCGAAACCATCGCCTGCCTGTTCGCCACCTACGAAAAAGTTTCGCAGCGGACCTTCGAATATCTCGCCAGCATTACTCCACGTCCCGTTGAAATGAAGCCGGACGCGTACGAGCGCACGTTGCGCGCCCGCGCCTTCGATATTTCGCGCTATCTTTTGCCGCTCTCGACCAACACGTCGCTCGGAGAGATCGTCAACGCGCGCACCCTCGAAACCCAGGTTGCCCATCTGCTCTCGCAGCCGCATCAAGAAGTCCGCGATCTGGGAGCGCAGCTAAAAAGGGCCGCCATTTCTCCCGCTTATAACGCCAACGAGAAGTCGTTGCGCTCGCTCGTGGCCGAGATTCGCGCCGTGTCGCCCGAGGTTGCCGAGCGCGCCGAGCGCGAACTGCTGCGCGAAGTTCGCGTCGCGCCCACGCTGGTCAAGTACGCCGATCCCAGTTCCTATGAGATCGAGACGCGCCGCGAACTGCGCCAGGCTGCCGCGGAACTGATGCGCGGCGCAGCCATCGAGCCCGCGCCGCTTGTCGACCTACTTGATGACGATCCGCTCGAAATCGAACTCGCCACGACGCTGCTCTACGGGCAGTGTCACTATTCCTACCGGCAGTTGCGCCATGCGATTGCAGCGGCGGGCGAGGCGCGGCGCCGCGAAATCATCGATCTCGGCCTGCGCCATCGCGGCAAGCACGACGAACTGCTGCGCCCTTTTTCCGCGGGCCAGCAGTTCCGCTTCGACATTCTCATGGACATCGGCGGCTTCCGCGACATGCACCGCCACCGCCGCTGCGTCCAAATCATGCAGGATTTTACGACCCTTCATGGCTTTGATACGCCGCCCGAGGTCGAAGCCGCAGGAGTCCTGTCCGATTACGATTCTGCGCTGAAGCGCGCCGAAGCCGCCGTGCAGAAGCTTTCCGCGTCCGGAGTTGAAGAGGCGGCGCAGAGCGCGCAGTACGCGATCCCACTCGCGTTCCGCAAGCGCACGCTGTTTAAGATGGACTTCGCCGAAGCCGTGTACATCTCCGAGTTGCGCACTACGCCCGCCGGACACACCTCCTATCGCAACGTGGCCTACGCCATGTACGAAGCGGTTGCGGCGAAATATCCGGCGCTGGCAAAGTATTTCAGGGTGCACGATGTGCGCGAGCCGGTGGATTTGTTGAAACGCTAGCGAACCAAATTGACGCCGATGAATCCCGGCCTCTAGAATCAGCTCACCGATGCCCAACTACGAATACCTGTGTACGAAGTGCGGACACCGCTTTGAGCAAATCCGCAAGTTCTCCGATAAGCAACTGCGAAAGTGTCCCGAATGCGGGGGCGTTATTGAGCAGGTGATCTCCGCTCCGGCCGTGCAGTTCAAGGGTTCGGGATGGTACGTCACCGACTACGCGAAGAAGGGATCTGGCTCGGCGGGATCGTCGGCCTCCTCTTCCGAAGGCGACAGCGGCGCGAAGGACACGAAGGAAAAGAAAGACGCCAAAGACGCCAAGGATGGCAAGGAAACTAAGGACACAAAGAAAGAAGACAAGCCCAAGTCCGACGCCTCGCACAAGAAAAATAAGAAAGACTAGCGGACGCTCTTTGACTCCGGCATACCGACCACCACGGTTCGCCGGCGTGGCAGTTCGTCCTCGGGCACGTCCGCGAGAAATTGCAGGTCAAGGTCTAGTCGCTCGCACTCCTGCCATGCCGCGTCGTTGAGGAAGTACACGATGTCTCCCCCGAAGCGGTCCCTGGCCCGGCGGCGTTCATCGAGATCGAAGGGGTTCGCCGAATACACTTTAATCTCGGGACGCTCGCGCAGCACGGCAGTTAACTCGCGCTGGAAATTGAGCGCTCCTTGCCGCACCTGCGCCATGGTAAAAGCGATCACGCGATATGCCATAGGTTGAGTGCCCCTGAATCCTTCCCGTTCGCCGCCACATCAAAACGTTTGAAAATCGAGGCAGCAACGACTGAATAGGAGCGACTCTCATGATAACCGTCCGGCCGAGCAACGAACGTGGCGGCGGCGACTACGGGTGGCTGAAGACACGCCACACATTTAGCTTCAACGATTACCACGATCCCAAGTGGATGGGCTTCCGTTCGCTGCGCGTGATCAACGAAGACTGGGTGGCTCCCAGCGGCGGATTCCCCCCTCATCCCCACCGCGACATGGAGATCATCACCTATGTTCTTTCTGGCAAACTTGAACACAAGGATAGCCTGGGAACGGGCTCGGTGATTCTCCCCGGCGACGGACAGCGCATGACTGCCGGCCGCGGCATTCGACACAGCGAGGCGAATCCGTCATCGACGGAGTCTGTGCATCTGCTGCAGATTTGGATACTCCCCGACAAACCGGGACACGATCCCGGATACGAGCAGAAGAGCTTCCCCGAAGCCGAGAAGCGCGGGAAGCTTCGCCTCATCGCATCGAGCGACGGCGCTGAAGGTTCGGTAAAGATCCATCAAGACGCGAAGCTGTTCGTCACGCTGTTGGCAGCCGGAGAAGAGGTCAAGCAGCCGCTCGATGCCAAGCGTCACGCATGGCTTCAGGTGGCCAAGGGTGAAGTCGAGCTGAACGGCCACAAGTTGCGCCAGGGAGATGGCGCGGCGATCAGCGAGGAGAAAGAGTTGACGATCAAAGCTACGGCAGAGGCGGAAGTATTGCTGTTCGACATGGCGTAAGAAACTTCAGCCTCTGATCCCCGCCACCGCCATCATTCTTCCGGTCACGCCCTTCTCCGCGCGGAAGCTGAACAGTTGCTCGGTATGGCATGACGTACAAGGCGCCGCCGCATCGATATTTTTCGCCAGCACGCCCGCATCCACCAGTTGCCGCCGGTTCGCTTCCACCAGATCGAGAAAGAGTCTCGCCGGCAATTCGCTGTGCCCGGGAGCGCGCGCCGTCAGAAACAGGAGCGGATATTTTTCCCGCACCGGATCCGATTCCTTGACCTCGCGAAACAAACTGCTGGCGTAGGCGAACTGCATCTCGAATTTCGTACGCACTTCTTCGCCCACGTCGTAGCAGCAGCCTTGCACGCCCGGCCCAATTGCTGCGATCAGGTTGCGCGGATCGCTCCCGAAATACTTCCGCATCTCACCGACGCCTTTCTCGACGATGCGCTTGACCGTGCCGCGCCAGCCAGCGTGAAAAACACCCACAGCCCTTCGTTTTCGATCCGCGAGGATGATGGGAAGGCAATCTGCGGTCTGCACGGCTAACACCAGCCCCGGCGTATCTGTGACCAGTCCGTCTCCAACCAAAAGCTGCGCCGTCACTGCGTCAACGCGATGGATCAAATCGGAATGAATCTGGCGCAAAGAGATGAGCGGCCAGCTTCGGCGTCCGCTCGCAACGCCCAACTCTTTGAGGAAGAGTTCGCGGTTGCGCTCGACTGCCGCGCGCGAGTCGTGCGGCGTGAAACCCAGATTCAGGGCCTTACCGCCGTATACGCGGGAAACTCCGCCTTGCCGGGTGGAGAAGGCATGGACCAGCCAAGGCAGTTTCGCCAGCTTCTCGGAATGCAATAGTTGTAGTTTGTTTCTTGCGACGCTCGTGGTCACCACCCGTCGATGATACCCGAAGGCGGTAGGACAGGGCGCATCCGGTGTTCGGGCCATCGAAAACCATTGCTCCGATTTTCGATGACCCGATCACTCGATGAAACTTACTTCTTCTTCACCATTTCCGCATCGATCTGGATTTTGACATTGTCGCCAATCATCGCCTCTCCGGTTTTGAGGGTGTTGTTGTAGAGAAGGTTGAAATCCTTGCGGTTGATGGTCGTCGTCGCGGAAAATCCACGTCGCGGATTACCCCACGGGTCGGTCATTTCAGGCGAGGGACCTTCGACATCGAGCGTGACCTCGTGTGTGGTCCCGTGAATTGTGAGATCGCCAATCACTTGCAGCTTCCCGCCACTGGCGACGATCTTCTTGGATTTAAATTCCATGGTGGGATACTTTTCCACGTCAAAGAAATTCGGGCTCTTAAGATCCTTGTCGCGCATTTCGACCCGGGTATCGACGGAGTTGACGTCGATGGTGGCTGATACCTGCGACTGCGCAATGTTCTTCTCGTCCAGCACGACGCTGCCCGCCACTTTCGTAAAGTTCCCGGTGACATTCGAAATCCCTAAGTGACGAACGGTGAACTGCGCGGTTGAATGCGCCGGGTCGATGCTCCAGTTCGAGGTCTGGGCGAGCGCCGATAGGCTCGCGGCAAGGGCGAGCGCGGAAACGATAGCAATTCGTTGAGCTATTTTCTGCATGGTCATGCAATGTCCTTTAGGTGAGTTTTTCGAAAATGCTGGATGCAACAAGCATCCGTGTTTGGGTTTTCCCGGAATCTCGTAAATCGGGATACATTTTCGATGTATTGAAGTTGGGCCAGGATGCAAAACAAAGGCCGGGAGCGGAAGTCGGCGGCTGGTCGAGCACCGAGCGCCGCCAACCGGCTTCCGCAAAACCAGTCTTAGTTCTGTACGTCGAAATAGATCTTGGTGGTGGCACGGTAGAGCAGGACCCGGGCTCCGTCCAGTTGCATGTCGAACGAATCCACGTGCGCCCATTTGATGCCGCGAACAGTTTTCGCCGCTTCCTGCACGGCGGCCTCGGCTGCCTTGGCAAAACTGTCTTTTGAAGTCCCAATTACCTCGATAATTTTTTGCGTCATTCCACACTCCTTTCCTCCTCGAAATTGTAACCCGATTCCCTGAGCGTGTGGCTGAGTTTAGACAAGGGAGACGAAAGTAAATAAGGGCTGCGAGCGCCTCGCAGCCCTTGGCTTCGTTTCGCGCGGCGTCGAACTTTATTCCTTGCCGCTGGCAGCGCCGCCGGACGTGGGTTCGGCCACGTGCTCCTGCTCAACCGGATTGATCTTCACCGTGGCCAGAATCTTTTCCAGCTTGGCGAAGACTTCGTCGCGGTTGACGTGCTCAATGCCGCCCTCGGTGGCAAATCCTTCCGTGCCGAGGCCCAGGACGTATTCGTAGCAGGCTCCATTTTCATAGTTGTGGTAGTACTGCGTTTCGACTTGCTTGATGGCGCTGGCGGAGAAACTCGAAGTGGTCTCCATTTCAGCCGAGCCGATCTTGGCCTTCTCGGCGTCCACCGGTTCGCCGTCGGCATTGCGCGTGTCGACGAAGGCGAAGTGTTCGCACTCTTGTTCCGATACGTTGCGGTTGACGTTCACCCTGAAAAACGCCGAGGAGAAGTCGGTGCCGGGATATGCGTTGTCGGGCAGGGCCACGGTTGCGACTGAGGCTCCGCCGGGTTGGACGAAGTTCATCGGCACGTCACCGACGGCGGCAAGATCGGACTTCGCGTCATCGCCGGAAGTCAGCAGCGCTTTCCGCGGATAGAGAAACGAAACGCCAGAGTTAGCATTGCTGTAGGTGACGTTCGCGGGGCGTTTCTTCCGCGTCTTCTTGGCGGGCGAAGTTGAGACGACGCCTGCGGCAGGTGTGGAACTGGCTGCGATTTGCGCCGCCGACGTTCCCTGAGCTGGGACCGGGCTGGAGACGCCGACCAGCGCCGACTTCGAGGATTGCTTCGAGCACGCGCTCATTGCGAGCATCAGCCCGAGAATTACGAAGCTTGTGATCATTGCCAGCTTCTGCTGGAGCGACCAGGACGAAAGCGTCGTCCCGGAGATTGTGTGGGTGGCGGAAGTTTTCGTGGTTTGCTGAATTGTCGATTTCTGATTTGCCGATTGCTCATTGCCGGACTTCCAATTCGTGGTCATTTGTCACCTCTTCTGCGGCGAGCGCAGTCGAAAGTGATATGGCAAGGTGGCGGCCAACCAGGCGAGCGTTGATACGCCGCGACTTACAGACGCATTTACCGCGAGACCCTGTGCGCCGACATACACGCCGTGTGGCGGACAACACGCCCGCAGCACGCAGCGGTTACCGCTAGAATGTTCTCGTGAGTCACATTTTGTGAACAAGTTGTCGCCCAGCAGGGATGCGGGTTACCGCGGCCGTTTGGCGCCCTCGCCAACGGGACTGTTGCACATCGGGCACGCGCGCACCTTCTGGGTGGCGGCACAACGGGCGCTCGCCACTCGGGGAACACTCATTCTGCGCAATGAGGATCTCGATCCTCAGCGTTCACGTGCGGAATTCGCCCGCGCCATGCTGGAAGACTTGCGCTGGCTGGGAATTCGCTGGAGCGAAGGCCCCGATTGCGATGGACCATTCGGCCCGTACTCGCAAAGTGAGCGCCGGGCAAGCTATCTGGAGGCGTGGCGGCGGCTGCGGAAGGGCGGATTCCTGTATCCCTGCGTCTGCACGCGAAAAGACCTGGCGCAGGCGGCGAGCGCTCCAAATGATGCCGACGATGAGCCGGTGTATCCGGGAAAGTGTCGTACGCGCACAGATAAAGATAAAGACGCGGACGATTGCATGGAGCCTGCCGGCGTCAACTGGCGATTCCGCGTTCCCGATGGCGAGGTGGCAGAGTTTTCTGATTTGAATCTGGGCCGGCAACGCTATGTCGCGGGCAAAGACCAGGGCAAGGATTTCGGCGATTTTCTGGTCTGGCGGCGCGACGATGTTCCCGCCTACCAACTCGCGGTTGTGGTCGACGATGAAGCGATGAAAATTACCGAAGTCGTGCGGGGCGCGGACCTGCTGAAGTCGACGGCGCGCCAACTGCTGTTGATCCGGGCGCTTGGGTATGATGCGCCAAATTATTTCCATTGCGAACTGGTGCGCGACTCCGCGGGAGTGCGACTGGCAAAGCGGCACGATGCGCTCAGCCTTCGGCATTTGCGGGAGAGCGGGGCGACGCCAGAAAAGGTGCTGCAGATGGTTTTCCAGTGAATCGAGCCGCTGCGTCCGATCATCCTTCCCCAAAACAAAAGGCCAATCCGGAAACCAGATGGCCTTTGTCGCAAGTGAACCGAAAGCTAGAACAACGCGGTCGGCCTTCTCTTCCAGGCTTTGCCTTTTTCTTTCGAGACGTTTTCGATGTCGTTGACGTAGGCTCCGGTCTGCGTCAAAACGTGGTGCAGGTCGTTGCCAACGCTGATGAAGGTGAATCCCTTGTCGAGGAACTCGCCGACGCGCGACGTTCCGAATAGAAAAATTCCGAGGATCACGTTGTTCTTGCGCGCCTGCTCGATCAATTTCTGGGTGGCCGCGTTCAGCTCGGGCGAGGTGTACATGTGCGGGAACTCGTATTTGTTGTAGAGGCCCATCGACATGCACAGATCGTTCTGCCCGAGAAACAGAATGTCCACGCCGGGGACGGCGGCGATCTCAACGATGTTCTCGATGCAGGAAGCGGTCTCAACCTGCATTGCGATGATGCCTTCGTTGTTCCAGTTGCCGGCGTAGCCGAGCAGTCCGGCTTTGTTCATGCTGCGCTGCGGAAAGTACACCGAGCGCGTGCCGACGGTGGGGTACTTGGTGCAACTGATGGCGTGGCGGGCTTCCTCGGCGGTGTTGATGTAGGGGACGAGGACGCCATCGGCTCCCAGATCGAGGGCTTGCTGAATGCCGGGGCGGTCGTCGTATCCGCCGACGCGCACTAGAGACTTCGCGCCGCCGTTGGAGATGCCGCTGAGCATGGCGGAGAGCTTTTCGTAATTCATGGGACCGTGCTGGGTATCGACCAGCAGCCAGTCGTATCCGCTATGCGCAAGTTGTTCGGCAACCGTGGGGCTATGGGAGTTGACGAACAGGCCCATCTTGGGAGAGCCTGCGCGTAACTGCTTCTTAAACTCGGTGCCAGTGAGAGCGTCTGCCATGCCTGAATTCTCCTTAGGATCGTTTTGAAAATGGTGTTCAGTGTAACGGACGTACGGCGCGCGCGGCCATAGGGAGCCCTGATTTTTCTAGCGAAAAGGTGACTGGAAGGCAGGAAGTACTGCTGCCATAGGAGGTACGGCGTGCCTCGTTACGCTCGGTTTTGCCGCAACCCGGCGCGCCTCGTTCTCTCCGAGGATCGCCGAAACCCTCATTCTATGCCGATTCGCAAGGGGGTGCCTGACTGGGAACCGCATAAAATCTGCACAAAATGCTACTTTTCCACAGCCGAATGCGTTATTATGCGCTGGATACAAGCAAATTCACAAGTTCCTGAAGGAGGAATTCATGGCTTCTGGTATGACCAAAACCCAACTCACCCGTCACCTGGCCGAAAAGCTGGAACTCAACAACAAGACTGCCGCTGCTTTCTTGGAGCACCTGGCAGACACGGCGATTAAAGAGACGAAGAAAAATGGTGTATTCGTTGTGCCCGGCCTCGGCCGCTTGGTGAAAGCGCATCGCAAGGCCCGCATGGGACGCAATCCGCAGACCGGCGAACCGATTCAGATCAAGGCGAAGACGGTGGTAAAGTTCCGCGTGGCGAAAGCCGCGAAGGACGCGATCGCGCCGAAGAAAGCATAGTTGGACGCGGAGATTTAAATCCGCGAAAAGTTAGAAACGAGAAAAGGCCGGCTTCCAAGTCGGCCTTTTTTCTCGCTCACCGGGATTATCACAAATTCAATGTCGAGCGCTCACAGACTCCACCAACATACCTAACGCTATACTGCGAAGAATGTCCGATGCTCCAAATCTTGCGGCCGTGCTGCGGCGTTATTGGGGATACCACGAGTTCCGGCCGAAGCAGGAAAATGTCATTCGCAGTTTACTGGCCGCCCGCGATACTTGTGTGGTGATGCCGACTGGCGGCGGGAAGTCGCTGTGCTACCAGCTTCCGGCGGTGATTTCGGGGAAGACGGCGGTGGTGGTTTCTCCGCTGATCGCGCTGATGCAGGACCAGGCGGCGCAACTGGCGCAGATGGGGATTCCGGCGGCGGCGATCAACAGCATGCAGAGCTCGGCAGAGCGGCGGGCAGTAATGGAGAAGGCAGCGCGCGGCGAGTATCGGCTGCTCTATCTTTCGCCGGAGCGGCTGGCGGCGGAAAATACCTTCGAGTGGCTCAGCAAAGTGCCGGTCGGCTTTTTTGCGGTGGATGAGGCGCATTGCATTTCCGAGTGGGGACACGAATTCCGTCCCGACTACCGGCAGTTGAGCCGGTTGCGGACGCAGTTTCCGGCGCTGCCGATTGCGGCGTTTACGGCAAGCGCCACGCGGCAGGTGCGGCACGACATTCTGAAGCAGCTGCAGATGCGCAAGCCGGATTGCTATATCGCCAGCTTCCATCGCGAGAATTTGCGATATGTGGTTCACGAGTGCGAGGCGCGAACGCAGATGGAATTGCTCGGCCGCGCCTTGCGGCAGTATGCGGGAGAAAGCGTGATCGTATATTCGCCGACGATTCGGCGGGTGGAGGAGACGGTCGAATTCCTGGAGGAGAGCGGGATTGCGGCGGTTCCGTATCACGCGAAAATGGAAGCGGCGATGCGGCGGCAGAATCAGGAACGCTGGATGTCGGACGAGGCTCGGGTGCTGGTGGGGACGATTGCATTTGGGTTGGGCATCAACAAGCCGGCGGTGCGGGCGGTGATTCATCTGTCGTTGCCGAAGTCGATTGAGCAGTATTACCAGGAGGCGGGGCGCGCGGGGCGGGATGGGCGTCCGGCAGATTGCGTGCTGCTCTGGCAGAAGCGGGACCACGTTCTGCTGGATTATTTTATTCACCAGATTTCGGATGACGCGGAGCGGGAGCGGTCCAGCGAGCGCAAACGGGTGATCAGCCGGTTTGCGGATTCGCATGGATGCCGCCAGCGGGCGATTTGTTTGCATTTTGGGGAGACTCCGAAGTGGGAGAAGTGCGGGGGCTGCGACAATTGCGGAGCGCGGCCGGAGTGGGTAAGCAATGTGAGCGTCGAGGTGCCGTTAGTAGCTGCGAGGGAGACTTCGTTTCCGTCTACTTATCGGTCATTGCCGAAATCCGGTCATGCTCGAATGCCGGCTGGGGCGCCGGAAGCCGATCCGGCGTTGGCGGAGTATCTGCGCGAATGGCGGCGGAATATGGCGCGGGAAAACAAAGTGCCTGCGTACATTATTTTGCACGACAGCACGCTGGAGGAGCTGTGCCGGCGGAAGCCGGCCAATCTCGGCCAGTTGAAACAAGTTCCGGGAATTGGCGAAAAGAAGGCCGACGTCTATGGGGCGGAGATTCTTCAGGCATTGCGAAACTTTGGCGAGGGAGCGCGCGCCGCGCCGACGGTAGCGAAAGAGCCGGCTCCGGCGGAGCAGACGCTGCGGCTTTTGCGTGAGGGGCGCAGCTTTGAAGAGATTGGCCGCCTTCGGGCGCGGCAGGTTTCGACGGTCGTTTCCACGGTGGCGAACCTGATCGAGAGCGGGCGGTTGAAGCTGGACCCGAAGTGGATTTCGCCCGATGCGCAACCGTTGATTGAAGCGGCATGTCTGGAGAAAGGCGTCGAGCGACTGCGGGACATCAAGGAAGCGGTGCCGCCGTATGTCAGCTTCGAGGACATCAAGCTGGTGGTGGCGCATTTGCGCGCGGAGAATCGGGTGCGGGCGAAGACGGCGTAGGCGTTTGCTCGTGTAGCGGGGCTTTGCCCTGCGGACGGGCGAGTCGCCCGTCCCCACACTTTCTAGACCCCTTTGGCGGCGGGATCCCAAATCAGTTTGTGAATTTGCAGGCTGAGGCGCGCGGGGACGTTGTCGGCGAGGATCCACTGGGCGAGTTCCTGGGGATCGAGCAGGCAGTGCGAAGTGTCGCGAGAGCCGGAGGCGGTTTTTTCGAATGCAGGCGAAAACAGAATGGCGTGGACGCGTTCGGCCAGACTGTGGCGCACGACGAAGTCGCAAGCGAATTCGTAATCGGTGCGGTCGGTCAATACAAACTTGATTTCATCGTGAGGGCGGAGCGCTTCGAGATTTTCGAGCGCGAACGTGTCCGGTTCTCCGGAATGCGGACACTTCACGTCTACGATCTTGATGACCTTCTTGGGAACATGCTTCAGGGGACGTTCGCCGCTGGTTTCAAGCAGCACCTGGTAGTCGGCGTCCAGAAGTTGCTCCATCAGCGGGATGGCCTCGCGTTCCTGCAACATGGGTTCGCCGCCGGTGATTTCGACGAGTCCGCCGGTTGGGCTTAGGCGGGCGACTTCGCTGAGCACTTCTTGCAGAGTCATCTTGCGCCCGCCTTGAAAACTGAATTCGCTGTCGCACCAGGAGCAGCGCAGGTTGCATCCGGTGAGACGCACGAACACGCAGGCCAGGCCGGCGTGGGTGGATTCACCTTGCAGCGATTTGTAGATTTCGGAAATCTGCATGGGGAAGCTGTCAGCTATCAGCCATCAGCTTTCAGTAAATTCGCGCTCCGCGCTACTCCGAGTATCTGGCTGTGGTCGTATCGGTTTCGAAAACGGTGACGTCTTTCACTCTCACCCTGCCGTTGGTTACGTTCTTTAAGCGGGCGTTGGTTTCGTCGTAGAAATATTTCGCCAGATTTTCAGCGGAGGGGTTGAGCACGGTGAAGGGCTCGATGTCGTTAATCATCTGATGGTCGAGACGGTCGATGGCGTGCTTCATCACGTCTTTCAGGTCTTTGAAATCGAGCAGCAGTCCGGCCTTGTCGAGTTCCGCGCCGGCAAGAGTCACACGGATCTTGTAGTTGTGGCCGTGCGGGTTCTCGCACTTGCCCTTGTAGTTGCGCAGGTAGTGTCCTGCGGCGAAAGTGTCTTCAACGGTTACTTCAAACATGAAATCCAATGGCCTCGGCTGTGGTTTATTGTACCTTTTGAGAGCTACGGAGACATGGCCTGGCCGAATTCGAGATGCATGAGGTCCTTCGCTTCGCTCAGGATGACAACTTCTATGGATGAGATTCAATCTGACATTACGATTCGAAAAGCCGCGCCGAGCGAGGCGGCGATCATTCTGCACCACCGGCGGTCGATGTTCCGCGACATGGGTGAAGGTACCGTCGAGGAACTCGATCGGATGGTGGAAGTCGCAGGTCCGTGGCTGGCGCGGGCTCTGGCCGATGGTTCCTATCGTCACTGGTTAGCGCTGGATGGCTCCGGACGGGTCGCGGGCGGCGGCGGGGTGTTGCTGTCTCCCTGGCCGGCGAATCCCAAAGACCCATGCACGGAGCGGGCAATCATCCTGAATGTGTACACAGAGCTGGAGTTTCGGAAGCGTGGGATTGCGCGGCAAGTGATGCAGGCCATCCTGGCGTGGATCAAGGAGCGGGGCTTGCGCTCTGTCAATTTGCACGCCAGCGCCGAGGGGCGGGGCTTATATGAAAAGCTGGGGTTTGCGGCGACGAACGAAATGCGGCTGCGGTTTTGATGTGGTGAATTCAATTCCGCCCGAAGTTCAACGCGTGCATAGTTTAGTACATGCGGGCCGCGAACCCTGGGGCTAAAGCCCCGTTGACTTTGGCTCGGCTTACGCGGCCCTAAAGGGCCGCTCTTCCACGGCCACACAACCCCTGTCTTCCACTGTCAAGCAAATCAAGGGCCAACTCCATATAATCTGCTAACGTTCGGGTGGCAGCCCCGTCTATTTCTGTGCAAGGCAAGGATTCAACACTTGTAGAGGACAGAGACAGACATGCCGGCCGATTCTTACGCAGTTGCATTTCCGGTTGGCGAGAGTTCCCGTCCGAGGCGGGCGGAACAGGGCAGCGGCAACCAGAACCCCATAACAATGAGGGGCTCCTTGGCAGCGCAGAGTAACCGCATTGACGACACGAGTCTGATCCGCGAGGCGCAGGAGGGCAACCGCGCGGCCTTCGAGGTTCTGGTGCGTCATTACGATCAGTCGGTTCTGCGGCTGGCGTTGCATCTCACCGGATCGGAGTCCGACGCCCAGGACGTGTATCAGGAAGCCTTTCTCAAGGCCTACAAGAATCTCGGCAGCTTCCGATTTGAGTGTTCGTTCTACACGTGGATCTACCGGATCGTCACCAATCTCTGCCTTGATCATCTGCGGAAACGGAACGTGCGCAAGGAAGAAGCTCCGGTTGCGGTGGACGCCTCGGGCGAGGAGTACAGCCGCTTGGAGCAGTTCGCGGATGTGCGCTCGGGAGCGAATCCGGAACGCGATCTGATGCAACGCGAACTGGGGCGGAAGATCGGGACGGCGTTGTCGGCGCTGACGCCTCGGGAGCGCATGGTATTTGAGTTGAAGCATTATCACGGGCTGAAGTTGCGCACCGTGGGCGAGATGCTGAATACGACGGAAGAGACGGCGAAGAACACGTTGTTTCGCGCGACGCAGAAATTGCGGGCGTCGCTGGCGGAGATGCGATGAGTTTTGAACTTTATTTTGAACTGCAGTCCCGAAGGGATACGAACATGAAATGTGATTGGGTGCGGCAGAACATCCTGTTCTATGTCTACAACGAGATCGAAGACGACGCTCGCTACGAGATCGAGCAGCATTTGGGGCGGTGCCCGGAATGCGCCACCGAGCTGAAGGCGACGCGCAAGTTCCAGGCGGAGCTTTCGGAAACTCCGGTGGCCGAGCCGACGCCGAACCTGCTGGCGGCCTCGCGCATGCGGTTGCAGGAAGCGCTCGAAACGACGCGGCAGGGAGGACTTTGGCAGCGTCTGATTCTTGAGCCGGCAATTTGGCTGCGGCAGATTCGCATGGCGCCCGCGCTCGCGGCGGCGATCTTCATGGTGGGATTTGGCGGCGGCATTGGGGCGACTTATAACTGGGTGGCGAATCGCCCTTCGATTGTTGCTAATGACGGCAACGACAAATATTCCAATCCGGCGTCTCCGGTCGAAGCGTCCGCGATTACCGGGATCCGTTCGGTGACGCAGGCGCCGGGATCGAATCAGGTGAATATCAAGTACGACACGGTTTTGACGCAGGAAGCGCAAGGTTCGCTGAACGACCAGCGCATCCAGCAGTTGCTGCTGTTCGCGGCGCGCAACAACTACAACTCGGGCGTGCGGATGGATTCGGTGGATGTGCTGACGCAGGCGCCCGGCGAATCGAATGTGCGCGAAGCGCTGATGTATGTCTTGCAGAACGATACGAACCCGGGCGTGCGGTTGAAAGCGCTGGATGGGCTGAGCGGTTTCGTGCGGCAGGATAATCAGGTGCGGGATGGGGTTTTGCGGGCGCTGATCGGCGACACGAACTCCGGCGTGCGGATGCAGGCTTTGCGGCTGGTCGAGCCGATGAAAACCGACAGCAATGTGCGATCGGTATTGACGAAGCTGGCGCAGACCGATCAGAACGTCTCGATTCGCTCGCAAGCGCGGACGATGATGGCGCAGATGCCGGAGATGGATTAGGTCAGTCGTTGGTCGGTAGTCGTTGGTGAACACTTACGGCCACGCCGAATTCCGGACGACTGACGACCATCGACTAGCGACTTATTAACTGAGGAGAACATTCATTGAAGCAAGCAATCAAACTCGTTAAGGTTACGCTGTGGATGGCTGCGCTGGCATCGCTGGCGTTCTGCCAGGAAACTCGGGTGTATCGCGAAGGCAGCAATTGGGTTCAGGAAATGACGGGAGATCTGGGTGCGGCGAAGAATCTGCGGGTGAAACTGGCGGCAGGTTCGGTGCACATGCAGGGCGGAGCACAGGATCGAATCACCTACGTAATTCACCGCAAGGCGTACACGTCTTCAGAGCAGGAGGCGCGTCGCGAATTTGAGTCGTACCGGGTCAGCGCGTCGGTAAAGGGAGACACCGCGTGGATCGTGGCGGAAGCAGGCGACCGGGATCGCAAGTGTGCCGACGATTTTGTCATCAATGTGCCGCGCAGCCTCGATTCCGCCAAGATCGACACGGGCGGTGGCAGCGTCAACGCCGCGGGAATTGCCGGACGGGTCGACATCGGGAGTGGCGGCGGAAATCTTCGCCTGGATGACATCGGCGGCGTGCTGTCGGCGGAAACCGGCGGCGGCACGATCGACGTCGGCAAGGTCGGAGGCAATGTCAGTCTGCATACCGGCGGAGGCAACATCAAGATCGCATCCGCCAACGGCGAGATTAAGGCCGAAAGCGGCGGAGGAAGCGTGGTCGTCCTTTCCGGACTGCGAGGAGCGGTGCTACAGACGGGCGCGGGCAGCATTCACGTGGACAAGTGCAGCGGGCACGTGAAAGCCACGACGGGCGGCGGGAGCGTGGAACTGGGCGACATCGGAGGTCCGGCGGAGATTGAGACGGGCGCGGGCAGCATTCGTCTGGCTTCGGCGAATGGACGGGTGCAGGCGGAGACCGGAGGCGGCAGTATCCAGTTGGACGGAGCGACTTCGGTGCAGGCGGAAACTTCGGCTGGCGGAATCGTCGTGAAACTGCTCTCATCGGCGGGCGTTCGCAGCGATTCGACTCTGGAAACTTCGGCGGGCGATATTACGGTTTATCTTGCGAACGATCTTCCGATCTCGATCCGGGCGGAGATCGAGATCGCCAACGGGCACACGATCCGCAGCGATTTCTCCGACATTCATGTCTCCAGTGAGGGTAGTTCTTGGGGGCCGAAGACAGTGACTGCCGAGGGGCAACTGAACGGAGGTGGGCCAGTGCTGAAAGTGCGCACCAATTCGGGGAATGTGAACTTCCGCCGTATCAGCCGGTAGGAAAGGTCGGAGGGCCTATGATCCATCGTTTCTTATTTTGCTTGTTTCTCTTCTCGCTGACCGCTTCCCTGGCGTTCAGCGCCCAACCAGCGGCATCGAACTCCGATCGGAACGGCGAAACCTGGGTCTGGGATTACAACTCCGACGAAGGCGGAGGATCGTCCTACCTGGGGGTGGACATCGCCGACGTTTCGGCTGAGCGCCTCGGCGAACTGAAGCTCAAGGAAGAGCATGGAGCGGAAGTTACGATGGTTGACGAGGACGCGCCCGCCGGAAAAGCCGGCGTGCACGAGCACGACGTCATCGTGAGCGTGAATGGCACGGCCGTAGAGAGCGCCGCGCAGCTGCGCCGCATGATTAAGGAAACTCCGCCTGGCCGCGTGGTCAGCCTCGGCATCAGCCGCGACGGCCAACCGATGACGATCAAGGTGCCACTTGCCGACCGGAAGAAGTCGATGGCCTGGGAGCCGAAGATTCCGGAGATGCCGAAAATTCCGGCCATGCCCGCAATTCCGGACTTCGACATGCCCGTGTCGATGGTGGTGGTCCACCAGTTGGCGCGCAGCGGGTTGCTGTTGGAAAACATCACGCCGCAACTGGGAGACTTCTTTGGCGTCAAAGAGGGCAAGGGCGTGCTGGTGCGCTCGGTGGAAAAAGGCAGCCGCGGCGAGAAAGCCGGCTTCCGCGCCGGAGACGTGGTCGTCAAGGTCAACAACCAGCCGGTGCACGATGCCTCCGATTTCACCCATGCCATCCGGTCCTCATCGGGCGGTTCGGCCTCGGTGACGGTGATGCGTGAGAAGAAAGAGCAGAATCTCACCCTAACTCTTCCCGACAAGAAAAATTCCGGCAGCCTGCTCGAAGAGAGCTTCGAGATTCCCGAACTCAGGGCAGAAACCGAACAAGCCATCAACCGCGCCGGAGAAGTGATCGCGCGCTTGAGCCCGGCCATCATCGAGAAGGTGCAGCAACTGGGCGTGTGCAAAAAAGACATGGAAAAGCAGCTGCAAGGCTCGCAGCGGAAATTACATGACCAGCAAGAAAAAATGCGGGACCGGCAACAGAAGCTGAACCATGAGCTCTCGGGTGAGTGGACCGAGATCTGACTTTGCCCGGGCGACAGGTTACGAAGGTCACCTGTGCCGGTACGCGGATGTGTTGAATTTATTGGAAAATGGCCAAATTCCTTTCCTGAAGTACCCACTCGTTATCTGTTGCGGCAGCGGGAATCTCGATAATCTGATGCCGCAATGGCTTTCCGCGCCCTGGTGTGCTCACAAAAGTCCGAGACGAATGCCGCCATGGCGGCGGCTTGCAAGGGTGCAGGGATCCGGGCGGAAGTCTGCGCCGACATTTTTTCAGCCATCGAAAAAGGGAAGACGCAAGCCTACTCGTGCGTGATCGTCGATTGGGCCGACCAGCCCGAAGCGAGCTTCCTGTTGCGGCGCGCTCGTGAGTCCGTAGCGAACCGTAACACAGTGGTCGTGGCCGTCGTTGATCGCGAACCCACCGCGGCCGAAGTGCGCGACAACCGTCTCGATTTTCTGATCAACCGCCCCATAGCCGCCGAGGCCGCCCGCGCCGTGCTGGCCAAGGCGTCTGAAAAGATGCAACCGTCGAGCGCGGGGGACGATGAGGATTCGCCAGCGGGAGCCGATACCTCCCCAAAGGCGAACGCAGCTCCTGCCGCCGAGCCGGAGCACAGTCACCGGCAAATGTTTCCGGAAGAGGATGCAGCGCCGGAAAGCGGCGGCGACGTTGCGGCGGATGGAAACACCGGCGAAAACGACGAAAGTAAAGATCGGCCTCGATCCTACAGCTTTGCGCGGGTGGCACGCGGTGTTCTTGCGGCGATTGTCATTCTGGCGGCGGTGTTTTGCCTGTGGAGATCCCACGAGACCATCGAGTACCTGTCGCGGACGCGGGAGGGAAGACTTCAGGTTTTGCGGGAAGCAGTGGCGGCGTTCTTTTATTGGAACAATGGTGCAGCATCGCCGGTCGGCGCCGCTGGCAACGACGCGCGACAGGACGAATATTTCAGCCGAGGTCCCGCAAGTTCCGAGGTACGGCCACCGGCGCTCGGAGTCGTTGCGACCGAGTCCAACCTGCCGGAAGCGCGCATGCCATTGCCGAAGGCTCCCGACCTCCCGCTGCCCGTGGCCGCGCTGGAACGCCAAGAGCCCGCGCTTACCATCCGCAGGGAACGAGCGGCCATTCCCGAGAGCATGCGATCCTCTCCGCCAATTGCGCCGCCGGTGGTGGTGACAGTGAATGCGGCGCAAATGATGCCGGTCTCCGCACCGCAGCCAGCGCCGCCCTCCGCCGATCAATTCAGCGAACCCGTGGCGCTAAGCGAGGAATTAGCCAGGGCTCTGCTCGTCCATACAGTGAACCCTGTGTATCCGGCCGCCGCGCTAGCCCAGAAGTTGCATGGTCCCGTGGTGCTGCAGACGGTGATTGGACGCGACGGCAGCGTCGAGGATCTGAAGATTGTCCGGGGAAACTTTATTCTCGTCCAGGCTGCGATCGCGGCGGTCAAGCAGTGGCGATTCCAGCCCTACACCATCAACGGCCATGCGGCAGCTACGCAAACCGTGATTACCATCAATTTCAGCTATCCGCCGGGGTAGCGTCAGCCTCGTTAACACATAATGCTTATGGGTGGGTCTGTTCCTTCGCCTCGCCGGTGGGAGCGGTCACTCCGGTGGCGTTCTTCCAATATTCCTGCACGGCGGGCGGCAGTTTGTTTACGCGGGTCAGAAAGGCCGTGAGCTTCCAGATGTCGGGCTCGGAGAGGGTCTTTTCCCAGGCGGGCATGCCAGTGTAGCGGATGCCGGTGCGAATCACGTAGAAGAGGTGCCACTCCTCATCGTCGGGCGGATGGAGAATGAGATTCGGAGGCGGAGGATAGAACGATTTCTCCAGGGTCGAGGGCTGGCGGTCGATGCCGCCGTGGCACTGGGCGCAATTCATGGTGTAGAGCTTCAAGCCGGCGATCAGATTCTCGTCCGTGGGAGGCACGGGATTATTGATGCGGGGAGCATGGCGGTCGACGGAATTGTCGAGCGCGCTCATGGCGAGGTGGCGTTCCAGCTTGGGCGGCGCACTATTGGCGCGAGTGGGCAGAAAGCCGAGCAGGGCAACGCCTAGTGTGCCGATGAGCAGAACGAGGATGGCGACGACAATTCCTAGAAAGAAGTTGCGCATTGCGGAGCCCAGTCACCACACGAACAGTTTCATTCTACCTGCAATGAAGCAGCACTAGATCAGTAAGCGTGGAGGCGGCGAGCTTCGCGGACCAGGTCGGACACTTTGGGCAGGAAGAATTCTTCCTGCGGCGGCGAAAACGGAACGGGCGTGTCGAGCGACGTGAGGCGGACGATGGGGCCGTCGAGATCGTCGAAAGCTTCTTCGTTGACGATAGCGGAGATTTCTCCGGCCAATCCTCCAGTGCGTGCGTGCTCGTGGAGGACGATCACTTTGTTGGTCTTCTTCACCGTGGCGGCAATCGCCTCGCGATCGAGCGGCGAGACGGTGCGCAGGTCGACGATTTCCAGTTCGATTCCTTCCTTGCTCAGGATTTCCGCGGCTTCGAGCGCGGTGTAGAGCATAGCGGCGTAGGTAATCACGCTAAGATGACGGCCTTCGCGGGCGATGCGGGCTTTGCCGATTGGGACTGTGTAATCGGCGTCTGGGGAATCGGGACCGGGAATTTCTTCTTTAATTCTGCGGTAGAGATATTTGTGCTCGAAAAAGATCACGGGATTGTGGTCGCGAATGGCGGATTTGATCAATCCCTTGGCGTCATAGGCGGTTGCGGGGCACACGACTTTGAGACCGGGAGCGTGTACGAACCACATCTCGGGATTTTGCGAATGGAAGGGGCCACCGTGGACGTTGCCTCCGCTGGGACCGCGCAGGACCAGCGGGGCGGGAGCTCCCCAGCGGTAGTGCGACTTTGCAACCATGTTGACAATTTGATTGAAGGCGCAGCCGATGAAGTCCATGAACTGAAATTCGGCTACGGGACGCAGGCCGGTGAGGGCGGCTCCGAAAGCCGCGCCGATGATGGCCGACTCGGCGATGGGTGTGTCGATGACACGCTCGGGGCCGAAGCGGTCGATGAATCCGTCGGTGACCTTGAACGCTCCTCCGTAAATGCCGATGTCCTCGCCCAGACAGAAGACTGTGGGGTCGCGGGCCATTTCCTCCCAGATTCCCTGGCGGATGGCCTCGAGATAGGTCAGGACGGGCATGTGGAGGAAGTGTAGCAAGAAAGCCGTCAGCCATCAGCCGTCAGATACTGCGACTCGGTCTTGGCGTCTTCACTTTTTTATTTCTTCTGAGTATGACATTTGGAAGAGGTAAATTTCCCGTCAGACCAATGTCATGAAAAACTTTGGCGCGGGTGTTCGGCGGGAACAATCCCAAGCTTCATGCGGCGGTGGGATCCCACACTAACGCCGGACGTCCAGGCCCGGTTGCAAGAGTTGTGTAACTGTCGGCACGAGTTGTGCGATCGCATCCGTCTTAAGTACGACAGCATCGACCAGATCGCAGGTTTCCTCTGGAATCTCGCTGCCGGAGAACATGACAATCCGAATGTCCGGCCGACACTTCTTGATCGCGGCGGCGACGTTGTGACCGTTCATTCCGGGCATGTGGAAGTCGAGGATTACGCCATCGATCGGAAGCATCATTGCCAGCGAGAGCCCTTCTTCCGCCGATGCTGTCGAGAGAACGTGATAGCCCCATTTTTCGAGCAGCGCTCTTTCATATTGCAGAACGATGCTGTCGTCATCGATGCAGAGGATGGTTCGCTTCGATCCTCGATATGCTTGACCCAATGAGTCCTCCCAGTGCGGTGGCCCAGCCCCATCACAGGGGAAGGGCATGTACCATGGGCGATAAAAGCTGAGCCACCGCCGTCGGCTCGCCAACAACTTGAATTACCCCCAATGGAATTACTCATATTTTGCCGCACCCTCCCAGCGCCGTCTGTTCAAGATTGCTCACTTCGAGCCGGGGGAGTTTCCCTATGGTTCGGTTCAGAAGGGCAAGGAATTCGCGGTGATTCCGGTGGCGGCCCTGCAAAAGCTGATGGAGGATGCGGAAATGCTGGCCGACGTGAAAAGCGTGAGAAGTGGCGCACCCCGGTAGGTTGGGGGGGGGGGCGGGGGGG
>Ga0302201_10000830_pt1 | contig 28033 bp, 23 predicted proteins | sample II_Bog_N3_2_FD_194586 | JGI IMG/M metagenome (GOLD analysis project Ga0302201, IMG submission 194586) | Peat permafrost microbial communities from Stordalen Mire near Abisko, Sweden - II_Bog_N3_2 | ecosystem: Environmental > Terrestrial > Soil > Wetlands > Peat | place: Sweden: Abisko... | reverse complement strand
GCCGTTCTTCTACCACGTGGAAAAAACTGGGAACAAGGGACCAAGGGAACGAGGGAACAAGAAGACAGGACCGAAGGACTGAGTCACCCAGGCGGCAACGGAGCGTGATACGCGCATCATGGCTCACGGGTTGTGAATGCTGAGCCGGAGTCAGCTTTTTCGCTCACGGGACGCCACTCCCTATCCCCTGCTTGCGCCCTTGCTCCCTTGTTCCCTGTCTTCTGCGTCTAAGGATCAGATGTCGCCATTACCCCCATGGAAATTGTGGGATGCGCTCCAACCCGCCCCGGCCATTTACAATTCTGGGAGCGGGACCCGGAGGCATTCGGGACACCGGACCAGTGCGTGGAATTCTTGAGGCTCGTAGCTACCCGCACGGACCAAAAAGTTGTGAGGATCAGGATCGAATGAAGAAGATCGCCTTTTTAGTCGCTTTGCTGGCCGCATGCGTGGCCATGGGCCGCGCCCAGGAAAGCCGCCAGGACGTCAGCTTGAGTGGATTTGCGCTGATTGAGCCGTTCATGAGTTCTTCCACCACCGTGGAGGTGAACTCCACCCCGGCTTACGGCGCGTTGGTCAGCTACCGTTTTATGCTTACCCCGTCAACCGCGCTGGAAGCCAACTACGGCATCACCTACCAGAACAGCATCGGGTACTACGTCAACCCCAACCACTACAAGATTTTGACCCGCACTCAGGAAATCTCGGGCGCGTTCGTGAAATCCTTCGTCTTCAAGAACTTGAATCCATTCGCGGAGGCCGGTCCAGTGGGGCTCATCTTCCTCCCCATTGTCAATTCGGGCACCACGACCCTTGACGCCAAACAGCAGACCGAAGTGGGCGGACTCGCCGGTGCTGGGGTTGCCTACGAGATCAGCCCCAGCTTCGATATCCGCGCCGAATATCGGGGATATATCACAAAGGTGCCCACCTTCGGCGATTCTCAGTTCACCACCAACCGCTGGTATTGGATCTCCGCTCCGACCATCGGCGTGGCTTACCACTTCTAAAGACAGGGACCGAGGGAGCAAGGGACCTAGAAAACAGGGATCTGAAAAAGGGGATCGGCCATTGCCGATCCCCTTTTTCTGCCCTGATTACCTGGAAAACCTGCTGTATCCGTGCACTTGGTCCAACAGGCTGTGGAAGAAGTCGTTGTTTTGAAAGGGCACGAGTTTACTCGTGCCGAAAACGCAGCAAAATGAGCAAGGGCTTTAGCCCCCGAGGGATCTTGCTCGTAAACGTAGCCTTCGATTTTCCCTGTCCACTACCCCCGGTACACAATTCCCGCTTCAGGCGCTCCACGCTTCGCGATAGCGGCCCAGCTCCTTGACCATGATGCAATGGGGGCGCAGCGCCTCGAGGGCGCGCGAACCCTCTTCGGGGGAGTGAATCTGGCAATCCACGTAGAAGATGTACTCCCAGGGTTTGCCGTGGACCGGCCGGGACTCGATCTTGGTCATATTGGTGCCTATGGCTGAAAGCTCATTCAGCGCGCGAACCAGAGTCCAGGGTTTGTCCTCCACGGAAAACGACAGGCTGATCTTGTTCGCTTCCGAATCGGTCTCGGCCTCGCCGGCCCTCCGCACCAGGAAAAACCGCGTGTAGTTCTCCGGGTTATCTTCAATGTCGCGCTCCAGAATCTCCGCTCCGTAAGTCGCAGCCGCCGCCGCGCTCGCGATGGCCGCCACATTCCGCTCGCCGGCTTCCATCAATTGCTTCACGCTGCCCGCCGTGTCGTAAAAAGCCATGGCCTTCATTGCGGGGTGGAGGCCAAGAAATCGCCGGCACTGCGCCAGCGCCACCGGATGCGAAAGAACGCGCTCGATTTCGTCGACAGAAACGCCGGGCATCGCGATCAGGTTATGCCGGATGCGCACCAGCGTCTCCTCGACCACCTTGACGTCGTGCTTCAGCAGCAAGTCAAAATGTTCCAGGACCGATCCGGCGAGGCTATTCTCAATGGGAATCACGGCCGCATCGACCGCCCCCGTATCCAGCGCCGCAAACACCTCGGCCGAGAGCGCGCACGGCACAATCTCCGCGCCGGCCACCAGCTTCAGCGCCGCCTCGTGGCTGAACGCGCCCGGCTCTCCTTGAATGGCAACTTTCATGCCGTTTTTCCCTTTCGCACCATCTCAGGCCGGCAGACGCGGCCCCTACTGCGCCCCAGCCCCAGCCTCGCTCTCCACCTGCTTCACGATAAGCGGAATCAGATCGCGGTCCTTCGCCGAAACCCGCGCCGAAAGTTGAACAAGATCCGTATCTGTGCCGGTGATAATCGCAACGCCATCGATCGGGCTGGCATTTGGCAGCAGCCGCGAATCCGTCCCCAGTCCTTTCGTGTTTGCAGGAGTCTCAAACTCAACAGTATTCGTGCCGCGATACGTCACCATGTCTTTCGCGTACGGGCCAAACGGAAAATCGCTCGCCGGCTCGATTCCCTCGGCAATCACGTTCTGTGCAAACTGTTTGTACGCCGGGAAGACGCGCGCAATCACCTTGGCAACTTCGAACCTTCCTGACGTGCCGCCCTCGGCGATCGAAACCTCGATGACCTGCCCCGCGAATCCCTTCCAATCCGGCGAAAACAGCGCCTTCGCATCGATCGCATCCGGGCTCACGAACAAGTTGGCGCCGTTAGAGCCGTAAGTCGAAAAGCAGTGCCAGCCCCGCGGCGCCAGAACTCCCGGCCCATACTGCGCTTTGTAGTAAGCGAGCCGAAGCGCCGCGGCAGGGGAAATCGCCACCGCTTTGCTCTTTCCAGTTGGCGCTGCTTGCGGCCCCACCTGTCCGTCCGACGCGCAGCCCACAAACGGCACCTGGCTCATCGCGGTTGACGTCGCTGGCGTCGTCTGCGAAAAAACTCCGGACCCTCCGCACAATGCGGACGCGACGGCAAGACTGGCAAGCAAAAGATTGTGCTTCTTCATGCGCTGTATGATACCAACCGCGCGTCGCCCGTGCTTTTCCCGGCGCTGCGACATGCGGCATTTTCCCGCGAATTTCGAGCCGTTTCGCAGCCTGATGAATCTGAAGAGTTAGAATTTTATGCGGTCCCTGGGAGGAAAGTATGGGGCTCATTACAAATATTCTGTTTCCCGTCGATTTTTCTCAGTCCTCCATCGCCATGGGTCCGTACGTGAAACGGGCGGCAGCGTTGCTGGGCGCGCGTGTTTCACTGATTCATGTTTTCAAGCCTTTCAGCAATAACGGCCTGGAGCAGTACGTTCGCGCCCCCGGAGAAATTGCAGAGGAACATGAGGCGATCGGCCGCGACAAGCTCCACGCCTTTCTCGCTAAAGAATTCCCCGTGGCGCAGCATCCCAGGATTCTCGTGGCCGGCGATCCGGCGCGCGAAATCGTGAATGCCGCGCATCACGGCTTCGATATGATCATGATGCCAACCCATGCCGGAGTCTTCCGGCGCATGCTTCTGGGCTCGACCACAGCCAAGGTGCTCGACGCAGCGGATTGCCCGGTGGCGACCAGCCTTCATGCCGTAGAGGTCGCGCCGCGGCCCATGGAACATCGCGAATGGCTCTGCGCCATTGGCCTGAGCAAAGACTCGGAACGCGTGCTCCGCTATGCGCACCAGGCGTCGCAGCAGGCGAGCGCCAACCTTCGCATCATTCACGCCATTCAGGGCTCTGACCCCAAACTGCCGGTGCGGCTTGACCTGGAAGAGCAGATTCAAACCGCGGAGAAGCAAGAGGCGTGCGACCGCATCGATGCCTTGCAGAGAAAAGTCGGTTCTCACGCCAAGGTGCGGATCACCGCCGGGCCGCCGAGGGCCGCCCTGCTTGCGGCCATCCAACAGTCGGACGCCGACGCGCTGATCATCGGCAGAAGCCCGCGGCCCGGCTCCCAGGGCCGCCTGCGCGACCTGACCTACGCCATGGTGCGCGATAGCCCCGTTCCTGTCATCAGCGTGTGAAGTGCTCTCCGTGGCGGAGCCACAAATCCGCCGACACGAACGCCAGAAACACCATCGCGATCACCCCGTTCATTGTGAAGAATGCGGCATTCAGGCGGCGCAGGTCGCGGGGCGAAACGATAGCGTGTTCATAAGCCAGCAGCAGGCCCACTGCGGCGATGCCGAGCCAGCCCGCCAGCCCAAAGTGGAAGAGCCAGGCAAACCACGCCAACGCCCCCAGCGCGGCCATGTGCAGCACGCGGGCCGCGCGGAACGCAGTCGCGATCCCCACCGCCTGCGGCAGGCTGTGCAGCCCGGCAGCGCGGTCGTGTTCATAGTCCTGGCAGGCGTAGAGCACATCAAACCCGCCGGCCCACAGCGTAACCGCAGCGGTTAACACCAGAATGCGCGGATCGAGGCTGCCGCGCACGGCGATCCACGCCGCCGCCGGCGCCAGGCCCAGCGCCAGTCCCAGCCCCAGGTGTGACCAGCGCGTGAAACGCTTCAGATAGCTGTAGCCCAGCAGAACCGCCAGCGCCAGCGGCGCAAGTTCCAGCGTGAGCCGGTTCAGTTCCGCCGCAGCCAGCAAAAATACCAGCACCGCGGCGCAGATAAAACCCAGCACAAACTTTCGCGTCAGCAGCCCTGCCGGAATCGCCCGATTCTTCGTGCGAGGATTTTCGGCGTCGAGGTCCGCATCGGCCCAGCGATTAAATGCCATGGCCGCCGACCGCGCTGCCACCATGGCCACCACGATCCACGCCACCGTACTCCAGCCGGGCAGCCCGCCCGCCGCAAGCAGCATCGCTGTCAGCGCAAAGGGCAGCGCAAAGATCGAGTGTTCCCACTTGATCATTTCGAGCGTGGTGCGTATTTTGCTGAGGATTCCGGCCATAGGCGGCAATCTCTACTCTAATCGAGCCGGCGAAGCCGGAAGGCCCGCGCGTGCCCCATCCTTTTCCGCGTCTTATGCGGAAAAGGGTGAGAAAATGAGCCCCCATTTATAGGCCGGAACAAATCGCTCCCCCACCAACCAGGTTCGCATTCAGAAAATGCCTTTTCAGGTGAGATAAATCACTCATTCTACTCGAAAATTGGGACCCGTCACCTCAAAACGTGATGCGGGTCACAGAATACGTCTCCAAAGCGATGAAATGATACGGCCAACGCTCCCACAGAGGGGCTCGTCTATGAAATCTTCTTTTTTCCAGGAAAGGTCCCTTGTGCAGCTTGACCCCACTGCGTTTCTCGCCGACCCGGAGCTGATCCGCGCGCTCAGTGAGCACGCCACCCCCATCGTCTGCGACACCGACCGCATCCTCTTTCAGCAGGACGATCCCGCCGCGGGTCTCTACATCCTTCACAAGGGCGAAGCAACGATTAGCATGACCTCGCAACAGGGCCAGACAGTCCTCTCGGTCGCGGCGAAGGACGGTTCCCTCCTCGGCCTTCCCGGGCTCATCAGCAACCAGCCCTACTCGCTCACGGCAGTTGCGCGCGCCGGAGCACGGGTCAGCTTTCTCGGCCGCTCGGAATTCACCACCCTGATGGAATCAAATCCACCGCTGGCATTCAAGATCCTCCAGGTTCTTGCTGCCGAGGTCCGCTCCGCCCGCAACGCCCTCTATTAAAGCGCATCGTAAAACATCAAAGGCCCCGCGTCACACTTCACACTCACACTCACACTCACACTTCACTACACCCTCACCTGCTAAACTCACTTTCGTCGTGATCCTTGCCTGCATTGCCATAGCGGTTGCCGCATATTTTCTCGGGTCCATCCCCGTGGGATACCTGCTGGTACGCATCTTCCGCCGCCAGGACATTCGCTCCGTAGGCAGCGGCAACATTGGCGCTACCAATGTGTTGCGTTTCGGCGGCATAGGCCTCGGTATCGTCACGTTTCTTCTCGATGTGCTCAAAGGCTGCGCCGCGGTCTGGCTCGGCGGAGCGCTCGGCGCGTGGCTCATGCCCGCCATTGCGACGCGCGACGCGCAGGCCCTCGCAGCTCTATTCGCCGTGCTCGGGCACATGTTCACCTGCTGGCTCCATTTCCATGGCGGCAAGGGAGTGGCCACCGCCTTCGGCGTCTTTCTTGTTGCTTCACCCTGGGCCGCGCTGGCAGCCATCGGCGTGTTCGCCGTAGTCTTCGCGCTCAGCCGCTACGTTTCGGTGGGCTCCATCGTCGCGGCCTTCTCGTTCATCGTCTTCGCGTGGATTTTCCCGCCCGGCCCGCACCCGCCCGTCTTCTACGCGGTCGAGTGCTTCATTGCTCTACTCATTGTCGTCAAGCACCACCAGAACATCCGCCGCCTGTTCAACGGCACGGAAGCCCGCTTCGGAGCCAAAAAGCCTGCATGAGCCGCATTACCGTGCTCGGTTCCGGCGCATGGGGAACCGCTATCGCGCTCTCGCTCTACCGCCGCGGCGGCCACCAGGTCGCGCTCTGGGCGCACAGCCTCGAGCTCGCGCAGCAAATCGCGGACGCCCGCGAGAACACGCAGTTTCTTCCCGGAATCCCTGTCCCGGCGGACCTCGTCGTAACCGGCGACAGCGGCGCCATCACGGCCGCCGATATTTTGGTCTCCGTCATCCCCTCGGAGTTTTTGCGCCCCACGCTGGCCCGCGTCGCCCCGCATCTGCGCGCGGGGCAAATCGTGCTCAGCGCCACCAAGGGCGTTGAAGACCACACCTTCCTGCGCATGACAGAAGTGATCGCCGACTGTCTCAGCACAAGATCGCAGTCCGATTCTCTAACCCCGCTATCTCCGCCAACTCCGCTAACTCCGCTGCCTCTCCCCATCGGCGCGCTCTCCGGTCCCAGCTTCGCACTTGAAGTTGCACAGGGCCAGCCCACCGCTGTGACCGTGGCCTTCAGCGACCCGCAAATCGCGGCCCTCATCCAGCAGGAGTTCTCCTCCGAGACCCTCCGCCTCTACACATCCACCGATGTCATCGGTGTCGAACTCGGCGGCGCGCTAAAGAATGTCATCGCCATCGCCGCCGGCATTTCTGTCGGCGTCGGTCTGGGCCATAACTCCACGGCCGCGCTCATCACGCGCGGCATCGCGGAGATCACACGCCTCGCCGTGGCCTGCGGCGCACGCCGCGAAACCCTCGCCGGCCTCTCCGGCATAGGCGACCTGGTGCTCACCTGCACCGGCAGCCTGAGCCGCAACCGCAGCGTCGGCCAGGCGCTCGGCCAGGGCCGTCAACTGCCTGAGATTCTGGACTCGCTCGGCGGCAAGGTGGCCGAAGGCGTGTTAACCAGCCGCGCAGCCCTCGGCCTCGCCCAAAAGCACGGCGTAGAAATGCCCATCACCGAACAAATGGAACTCATCCTGAACGAAGGCAAAGACCCACGCGAAGCCATCCGCGACCTGATGATGAGGCCCGGCAAGGAAGAGTACTAGACGCGGGCACTTTTACGCCGCGATCGGCCGGATCTTGATCCCCAGCGCCTTCATCACGCCAACCAGAGTTGAAAGCCGCGGATCGCCCGAGGGCAACATGTCCTTGAAAATATCGCAATGTCGTGTTCCCATAATTACCAGTCGCAGAAACGGATCTGTGAGGTCAAAATGAAGAGCATCGTTCACCCAATCACGCGCCGCCGGGTGCTCACTGGGGCCGCGGCCGGAATCGCACTTTCTGTTTCGCGGCTCCCCGCCCCCGCGCAGCAGCCCTCGATGGAACAGAAGCCCTCCACGCCAGCCAATGCGATGCGCACCTCGCTCCATCAGGAGATCAAGCTCAACGCCACGCCGGAGCGCGTCTTCCATCTGCTGCTCGATTCCGAACAGTTCGCCGCCTTCACCGGGATGCCAGCAACCATCGACCCCAATCCCGGGGGCGCATTCAATACATTTGGTGGATTAATCGAGGGCCGAAACGTAGAGCTCATTCCGCATCAGCGCATTGTGCAAGCCTGGCGCCCCACGCATTGGGATCCGGGCGTCTATTCCATTGTGCATTTTGAGTTGAACGCTGCGAGCAGTGGAACCGCGCTCGTGCTGGACCACACAGGATTTCCCGAAGGCGAATTCGACCACCTCGACTCCGGTTGGTACACGCACTATTGGGACCCGCTTAAAAAATATCTCGCGACGCGCGAATAGAAGTTGCGCTCTAACGCGCGCCTTGCAGCCGCGCCTCCCCCGACTTCGGCGTCAGGTTCCACAGGAACGACATGAGCCCAATGCCCACCAGCACCGCAATCAGAACTCCGTAGAGCGCCGCGTTCCAGCCATAGTGCTGCGCCAGCGCGCCAATGCCCTTCGATTCGGCCACGCGGCCCAGCGACCCAAGAATCGAGAGCAATCCGTTGGCCGTGCCCACGGCCTTCTTTGACGTGACATCGAGCGCGCAGATGCCCAGCAGCATCTGCGCCGGATAAACGAAAAATCCAATCACGCCGAAGAGCGCGAGATCGAGCCACAGCTTGTTGTCGGGACTATACAAAATGCCGACGAAGGCGAGAAACGCAGGAATCATGCACACCACGCAGATCATGCCGCGGCGTCCGCCAATCTTATCGGAGAGCCACCCGGCGAGCACCGTGCTTGCCATCGCGGAAAATTCCAGCGTCGCCGTGCCGATGCCGCCCTGGCCGAGGCTCGCGTGCTTCACTTCTTTCAGAAACGTCGGTCCCCAATCGAGCATGGCGTAGCGCGCGATGTAGACGAAGAAGTTGGCGCCGGCCACAAGCCACAGGGACCGATTCTTCAGAATGTAGTCGACCAGCAGCTCGCGCGTGCCCAGCTCTTTCTCGTGCGCGCCGGCGCTCTTTCGGCCGTCGGGATAATCGTGCAAATACTCTTCGATGGGGCGCAGGCCTTCGGATTGCGGCGTGTCGCGCAAGCGCAACATGAGATAGATCGCGCAAATAGTCGCGAGAATGCCCGGCACATAAAACGCCGAGCGCCAGCCGAACCACTCCGCAGAATACGCGGCAATGACGCCGATCAATCCGCCGCCCACGTTTTGCGCCAGGTTCCACACGCCGAAGATCGTGCCCCGCTCGCGCACGCTGTACCAGTGGCTGAGCGAGCGCCCGCACGGCGCCCATCCCATGCTTTGCGCCAGGCCGTTCAGGCCCCACAGCGCCAGGTGCGCCGGATAACTATGCACGGCGGCGAAGGCGAAATTGCACGCGGCCGTTGCAAGCAGGCCCAGCGCCATAAAGTAGCGCGGGTTGCTGCGGTCCGAGAGCGAGCCCATCACGAACCGGCCCAGTCCGTAGACCGCAACCATCAGGGCCAGCATGTCGCCGATCTGGTCTTTGCTCAAAACCAGCGCCTGGCCCATCTCTTTGGAAACCACGGGCAGGTTGTTGCGGACCAGATAAAACGCGGCGTACCCGATGAATGTGGATTCAAGAATCTGCCAGCGCAGTTTCGGATAGATCTTCTGCGCCTGCTCCGCAGAAACCCTGGCAATGTGCGGAGCCGGGCAAAGAAAACGCGGAATCCAGGTCATTCATTTCCTCATGCGGTGTGCACGCAGTTTCCTGCAAAGAAGCACCATACGCGCCACAGCCGCGCGAAGCAAGAGACTAGTCTACAGCTTTTAGCTCTTGGCCACGAAGTGCAGTAGCCTGCTATTCCCTATTGGCTACTCCCTATCCCCCGCCCTTTCACCCTCCGGCAATGGCGCCGAGGATCAGCAGCGGCTCTTTCCCGGTTGCAACCGCTTCGGGTAGCTCCGCGTCGGGCGACGCGAGCGACCAGTCCTCTTCACAGGCAAAGAAGCGCAGAAATGCGCGGCGCTGGCCGGTACCATAATCCCGAATCGTTCCGCGCAGCATGGGATAGCGCGCTTCCAGCGCATCGAGCACCGCGCGCAACGTCACCGGCGTCGTCACCGCCAGCAGCACGTCGCCTTCGATACGCGCAAGGTTGCGCAGATGATACGGCAGCGCCACTCGCACCGTCGCGGCGCCGGCATTCTCAGATTTGTTGACGCCGCTTTCCACGCGAGTTCCTGCGTTCCTAGTCCCTTCGTCCCTCAGTCCCTTAGTCCCTAGTTCAACGTCTGCACTTCCACCGAGAGCACCGCCGGAAGATCGCGCACAATCGGCATCCAGTTGTCGCCCGCATCGGCCGAGGCGTACACCTGCCCGCCGGTGGTGCCGAAATAGACTCCGCACTCATCCAGCCTGTCCACGGCCATGGCGTCGCGCAGGACATTCACGTAGCAATCCTTTTCGGGCAGCCCCTTGGCCAGCGGCTCCCACTCGTTGCCGCCGCTGCGGCTGCGGTAGACACGCAGTTTTCCATCGATCGGGAAATGCTCGGAGTCGCTCTTGATGGGCACCACGTAGAGCGTCTCCGGCTCGTGCGCGTGCACGTCGATGACGAAACCGAAATCGGTGGGCAGGTTGCCGCTCACCTCGTGCCAGTTTTCGCCGGCGTCGTCGCTGCGCATCACGTCCCAGTGCTTCTGCATAAAAAGCACTTCGGGCTTCGCGCGGTGCATGGCCACGTGATGCACGCAGTGGCCTACTTCTGCATCCTGGTCCGGCATATAGGGCGACCGCAGCCCCTTGTTGATCGGCCTCCACATCTGCCCGCCGTCGTCGCTGCGAAACGTGCCCGCAGCCGAGATGGCGATGTAGATGCGCTTCTCGTTCGTCGCGTCGAGGATGATGGTGTGCAGTCCCATGCCGCCCGCGCCCGGCGCCCACTGCGCACCGGTGCCATGGCCGCGCAGGCCCGAAAGCTCCTGCCAGCTCTCGCCGCCGTCGGTCGAGCGGAAAAGCGCCGCATCTTCAACTCCCGCGTACACCGTGTCGGGATCGCTGAGCGATGGCTCCAGATGCCACACGCGCTTGAACTCCCACGGATGCTGCGTGCCGTCGTACCACTGGTGCGTGGTCAGCGGCTTGCCGGTTTCGCTGGAGGTGTCGTAGAGGAAGCGGTTGGGCGCCTTGTCCGGGAAGCGGGGCATCTCGGACTCGCCGGGCTTGAGGCCGGGCTGGTGCCAAGTCTTGCCGCCATCATCGGAGCGCTGGATGAGCTGCCCGAACCACCCGCTATTCTGCGACACGTACATGCGGTTGGGATCGGCTTCGGAGCCTTTCATATGGTAGATCTCCCAGCCCGCGAAGAATGGCCCGCTCACCTGCCAGTCTTTTCGCTTGCCGTCAGAGGTGAGAACGAACGCACCTTTACGCGTTCCCACCAGCACCCGCACACTGCTCATGGTGACCTCCTCTGTTGCTGACTGATCGCGCGGCGGAATGAGGCCCGGGGAATGCCGCAGTCCGATTTTTTCCGATTTCCCTTGCAAAATGCAAGTGTTATTTCGCTGCGCCTTGCGGGGCAGGCAGGGACAACAGCCGCCGGTTGCCCCATCCTAAACGCGCACTATGCGTTTAGGGTGGGATCGCGAAAGTCTTACGGCGCCGACACAGATAGCAACCGCACGGGCCCCAGCAGCCCCGACGGCAGCAACGGCGAATCGGCCTTATAGGGCGTGAAATCGGCAAAGGTATATTTCTTGAGCGCCCACGGCTGCTGATCGCCGATCAACCGGTTCACCCACAGATTCGTCACCTGCACCACAATCTGATTGTTGCCCGGCACCATCGCCCTGGTCACGTCGACCCGGAACGGCGCCTTCCATACAATCCCTTGATACTTGCCGTTCACCGCGACGTCGGCGATATTCTCCACGTCGCCCAGGTCGAGCCACAGATGCGCGCCCGGCGAAAATGCGCTGGCCGGAACCACGATCGTCTTGGTGTACGTGGCCGAGCCGGAGAAATACTTCACGCCCATCTCCGCCGACTCGCTCCACGAAATCAGCCGGTCGAACTGCGCGGTCTCCGGAGCGCCCCGGTTTGGCTCGAAGTTGACGGTCCAACCCTTGTTGAGTGAATCATCCCCGCCCGCGATCACCGTTCCCTTCTCTTCGGGCAAAGTGCGCGAAGCCGTTTTGGCCGGCTCGCGAAAAACCACGAACATGGTTCCGTACGGTTCGAGATGCAGCGGGACCGTCGTACGGCCATCGGCGATCAAATACGAGGCAGGTTGCGTAGTGCCGCTCGCCGCGTCCCACAGGTCTGGCGCCCTCCCGTCCACGCGGAAGATCGCATTCACATCTTCCGCACGGTCGTCGCGATTGTCGACGAAATAGAAGTCGCCGTCCGCAAGTTTGCGATGCACAAACATCAAGTTCGCATCGGGTTCGGGCTTGGTGTATTCAAAGTCGCGCGCCACGCCCAATGCGGCCAGTACGTCATTGGCAGTACCGCCGATAAAGAGCCTTCCTTTCCCGATTATGCGCGCGCCATGGGTTTGAGACACAGTGCCACGCAACGAATCCGCGACCCGCCGCCATTCAGCGGGATCGTTGGAGCCCCACATCGAATCCGCAACCTTCTTCCACTCCGCGGGATCGTCCGTCAGGCTCGGCGAATCCGTCGGCCGATTGCCCACCACCACCGCGCCCTGCGCAATCAGGCTCTTCAACTGTCTCATCACCGGCAGCGTCATGCGCTGGCTGCGGCCGCCGAGATAAAGAATGCGATAGCTCGTTCCGCCCGGCGTCACAAGCCGCCCATCTTTGAAGCTAAGCTCATGCAACACGACGTCGCTGTTCACGAAATCGAAGCCGTATCCGTCCGGCGCATCGCCAATCGCCTTCCATCCGAACACCGCGGTCAGCGGGCCCTCCTCGCCGTAGAAGTACGCTACATCGGCGGAGAAATGTCCCTGCTGTAGCAAGTAGGAACACCGCGCCAGGTACGTCACCCATGGCTGCGCGTCCTGGGCCCAGGTGTCGTTGCGATTGAACCAGAGGCCATATGGACCAAGAGTCAGGCCCGGCGCCATGTCCACCACCGGCTGGTGCGCAGACTCATGAATCTCGAAGCGATTCACGCCCAGCGCAAATTCAAGGTCAGCCACCTTTTTCAAACTGCCGGGCGAAAACGACCACGCCGGACCGCGCGAGGTCATCGATTCCGCACCCACGATGTTCTGTCCGTAGATGTGCGCGATAGACGCCGCGCCGCGGAGATCGGAAAAGAAATCGATATGCGGCCCCGGTTCGCCGGACCAGGTCCACATCGCGCCCATGGGAACGTCGGCCTTGCTGCGCATTTCCATATCGTCGCCGAGCGAAGGACGATGCGATTCGAGCGCTTCGCTGTAATACTTCATGCCGTGCGCGTGCAGGTCCTCGGCTATTTCGCCGTAGTGATTTTCGGCGAGCAGTTGGCCGATGGTGCGCCGGAAGTCCCACAGAAAGCGGTCGGTGTCCGCAGTGCTCTTGATAACGACGCCGGTCAGCGCCGGTAGCCACGGATGAGGATCGTATCCACGCCGTTGCTGGAACTCTTCAAGAATGCGATCGGTCCAGTTCTGCGGACCCACTTCGATGCTGTCCGTGAGCAGCCACGAGATGCCGTTGGCGCCCATCATTGCCGGGCCAACGGTGTCGGCATACATCTTCAGATAGCCGTCGACATAATTCTTCACGTAATCGCGATTGAGCTTGTCGACCTCAAGGCCGGTCGCTTCGGCCGGCGCGGGACCGTTCTCGTGGCCGGTGAGCGAAGACCCAATGCGCAACACCATCCATGTGCCGGCGGGCGGCGTCCAGTCCAGCGCGCCATCGGGCTGCATCTTGCCGGTCAGGTCGATCACATCCGCCTGCGGCACAATAAATTCCGGCGCAATCTGGGGATCGGCGATGGCATAGAAGTCGCGTGCGTTGGCGTAGCCCGCGCGCTTTTCGAATTCATTCACGCGCGCGCCGCTCGCCAGCACCAGCTCGGTGATCTTGTGATCGTGCTCGACAACGCCGGCCGGCTGCGCGGGATACACCAGGCGAAAGTAGCGCGCGGTCACCGCATCGAACGAAACCGTGCGTTGCACCAGGCTGCTGAAGGAAATGTCCGCGATCTTGCGGAAGCTCTGGCCGTCGTCGCTCGCCTCAAGATACGGCGGAACAGCAGGGCTATCGTGATCGAAGACGCTGATGGCCTCGTTAAGGCTGGCCAGCGTGACGGCCTGAATGGTCTGCGGACGGCCGTAGTCGAACTCAATCCACGCTTCGTTGCCCGGCGTGCTCGCAGGCAGCTCGAGCGCCACGGTGCTCACATCGCCGTCAGAGAGCGCAGCCAAATCCGGCGTTCCGGCGCTCGCCGTCACCTTTGGGTCGAGCTCTTGCTGTGTCTTGTCGCCGTCGGGAAGCTTGTACGCGATCACCGCAACGTCGGTGTAAAACTCCGGCGGCGTGATTACCGTACCGTCGGGCGCGCGCCGCCCCGCGACTTGAAAATTCTGAAACGTCCCATCCACCTGCGGCGGATGCGCCAGCTTGCCTGCGAAGGGCTTGCCGCCCTCGACGCGCGTCGCCGACCACACCATCTTTTTCATGCCTTGCGATGCGGGCACCCACGGCCCGCCCGTCTCGCTCCATCCCGGCGAACTGGCGATGGCCACCTCCATATTCATGCTGCGCGCCGTCGTCACCGCGGTGTTGAATGCCTGCTTCCACTCCGGCGTCATATAAATCAGGCGATGCGGCACCACCTGCGGCGTATTGATGGCGCCCTCGAAGATGGTCACGCCGCCCACGCCCACACGATGCATCCATTCGAGATCCAGCTTGATGCCTTCGGCGGAGATGTTGCCATTCATCCAGTGCCACCACACGCGCGGCCGCGCCTCATTGGGCGGATCGACGAATCCGTGCAGCAACGCGTCAGTCTCTTCGGGTTGTGAAGCCGGCAGAGCGACGGTGGTTTGTGAAGCGGCCGGGGCCTGCGCGGAAATGGGCATCATCGCACACGAAAGAAAAAGCAACGTCGAGATTGATCGGCAACTTGCCATCTGCGTCTGTCCTCGAAAGGTTAACTCGCGCTTGATTGTAACGCCAGACTCCAGTCCGGCTGTAGTGTGGGTCTCCAGACCCGCACATTGCTTCTGGCTGCGTGGACGCCGCCAATACAGCCGGTCTGGACAGGCTGCGGAAAAACTCCGCAAGCGGCTTTGTAACAACGGCACGGCTTCAGCCGGGCCACATAAGTCCATTAAATTCGTAGGGGCTTCAGCCCCTGCTGCCCTCGCATTCACCAAAATCTTTCGTCCCAACGAGTTTTTCCGCAGCCTCTGGAGACCGGCGTTACGATAACTGTTTTGGCGGCGCCACGGTGGCCCGCGTCGCGCCTGTCGAGATGCCCCCATCCACCAGCAGCGTCTGGCCCGTGATGTAGCGGCTCGCTTCGGACGCGAGAAAGACCACGGCTCCATCCAGATCGTGCGGCTCGCCCGGCCGCTTTACGGGAATGCGATCGGTGAGATAGTCGACCCACTCCTGATTCTCGTAGAGAGCTTTATTCTGCTCGGTCTTGAACCAGCCCGGAGCAAGGCAGTTCACCGTGACGCCGAATTTGCCCCAGTCGTCGGCGAGGCTCATGGTCAACTGGCGCACGCCGCCGCGGCTGGCGCCATAGGGCGCCAGGCCCGCATAGCCAAAAACACTGGTCACCGAGCCGATGTTGATGATGCGACCGTAGCCGTGCGCGATCATGCCCCGCGCCACAGCCTGCGCCACAAAAAACGTGCCGCGCAGATTGGTCTCGAGAATCTGATTCCAGTTGTCCCACGTCACTTCCAGCGCAGGCTTGCGAATATTACAGCCGGCATTGTTGACGAGGATGGCGATCTGCCCGAAGGCCGCTTCCGCATCGGCGGCCATGTGCCGGATGCTCTCCTCGTCGCGCACGTCTAATTCAAGTGCAAGCACACGCCGCCCCATCGCCTCAATCTCTCGAGCAAATTCCGCAAGCGTCTCGCGCTTGCGGCTGGTGAGCACAATATCGGCCCCCGCCTTCGCCAAAGCGCGCGCGAAGTATTGTCCCAATCCGCGGCTGGTGCCGGTGACGATAGCCACCTGGCCGGTCAGATCGAAATGCTTGTCGCTCAAATCATTCGTTGGGGCGTTCATGGTGTCAGAATCACCTTCATCAAATTCGGCTCACGCGCTTGCAGCCGCGAAAACCAACGCGGACCTTCTTCGAGCGGAGCGACGGCAGTAATCAGCGGTTTCACTTTGATCTTTCCGCTTGCGATCAACTCCATGGCCTGCGAATATTCGCCGGCCGAAGCGCACGAGCCCTGCAATCGCAGTTGCCGCGTGACAACCTTTTGCAGCGGCAGCGTCACCTCCGGCTGAATGTTTCCGATCAGCGTCACCGTGCCACCCCTCTGCGTGCAGTCAATGGCAGCATTCACAGTTTCATTGCGGCCCACGGCCTCATACGCCAGATCGACGCCGCGGCCCTCGGTTCGCTCGAGCACTTCGGCAACCAGCTCTGCGCCGGAGGCGTGCAAGACCTCCTCCGCGCCTACCTCTTTGGCCAGGCTCAGCCGCGAAGCATCCACGTCCGCAATCAACACGCGCGCACATCCCAGCGCTCGCGCCGCCTGCATTGTCAGCAGGCCGATCATGCCCGCGCCAATCACCAGCGCCGTTTCGCCGCCCTTCACTTGCGATACGTGCACCGCATGCAGCGCAACGGACGTGGCTTCCAGCATCGCCGCTTCCGCGAAGGAGAGATTGTCCGGCAAGTGGTAAAGGATGCGCTGCGGCAACGCGACAAACTCGGCAAACGCGCCGTGACGCCGGTAATCGCCGCAGGAGACGCCGACCACTTGGCGGTTGTCGCAGAGATTTACATCGCCGCGTTGGCACCAGGCACACGCGCCGCAGTACACCGTAGAGTCGAAGGTCACGCGATCACCCACGGCGTAGCCCGTGACGCCCGCTCCCACCGCGGCCACGGTTCCCGCGGCTTCATGTCCCATCACGATGGGCGGTATACGCCGCCCCGACGATCCATCGTAGCCGTGCACATCGCTGCCGCAGATGCCGCAAGCCGCGACGCGCAAAAGCACCTCGCCCTGGCCCGCTGGAGGCGCAGGAAAATCCGCAATCTCCAGGTGGTTGTATGCGGAGAGGAGGAGGGACTTCATGGCTCGTTCACTCGATTGCTTCGTTGACGTCGGGACGGCAGGAAACGGAAAATCTACACGTCGCAAAGATCCACAGCAGCACGCAAACTGGTCAGCGGATCGCGCACCGGAACAAATTCGTGCGCCACGTAGCCCTTGAAACCCGCATCGGCAATGGCCCGCATGACTCCGTCCCATTGTACTTCCTGCGTGTTATCGAGTTCGTGACGGCCGGGCACGCCGCCAGTGTGAAAGTGGCCGATCCACTGGAGGTTGGCGCGAATGGTCGCGATCAGATCGCCCTCCATGATCTGCATGTGGTAGATGTCGTAAAGCAGTTTCACATTCGGCGAGTTCACCTCCTCGATCACGCGCACGCCCCACGCCGTGTGGTCGCACATGTAGTCGGGATGGTTAACCTTGCTGTTCAGCAGCTCCATGCAAATGTTCACGCCGTTGTCTTCGGCAATCTTTTTCACGCGGTTCAGGCCCGCGACGGTGTTGCGCGCGCCTTCGTCGTCGCTCATGCCGCGGCGATTGCCAGAAAACGTAATCACGTTGGGCACGCCCGCCTTTGCCGCCAGCGGAATGTTCAAGCGAAACGCAGCCTCAATAGCGTCGTGATGCTCAGGCCGGTTAAGCGCATCGGAAATCGTGCCTCCTCCCGCGTGCCCCATGGTGCAGATCAGCCCGTAACGACGCGGAACCTCCCACTCGTCAATCGTTAACAGATCGATGCCCTTCATTCCGATCGAGGCCGCGAAGGCGCAGAGCTGATCGAGTGCGATGTCTTTGTAGCACCAGCGGCAGGCCGACTGGTGGATGCGGTTCTTGCGCAGCGGAGCGTTTGTGTCGCCGTGCGCGAACACCGGCAGCGAAGCGAATGCCGTAGCGGCGAAACCGGATTTCAGCGCATCGCGGCGTGAAAGCCTGGCAGGTCTCATCATGGTCCTCCCATTCTTTCAGGATGGCAACATTTCAGGGGGAAATTGGAGAAGTTCAGAAGGTGAAGGCAAGTCCCGCGCTGACGCCGCGCTGCTCCTGTGCGAAGAAAAGCAACGAGCCGTCGCTCAGAATATACGGCTGATAGCCTTCGGCGAGGAGGTTTCTCATATCGAGCAACGCCTCCAGGCCTGTTGACCCATCGCGGGCGATTCGGATGGGCTGGCGGAAGTGCAGATTCAGGAAAGGCTCGGCCATCTCCTGCGCAAAGGGCGCTACAGCGGTCATGGCATCGTCGGGTTGCCATGTGTAGCTGGCGCGCCATTGGGTTCCGGTTCCATCCAGCGTGCCCGAGAGTGAAATCGCGAAGGTCTGCGCGCGCCGGGAGTGTGCGGCAGCCAACACATCCGACCATGCTGAGGCTTGCGGCAGTGCCGGCATCACCAGGGCGTTGCCGGTGGCGTAGCTGAAGCGAACCTGACTGCCACCGGGCAGCCTGTGTTGGACACTCGCCTGCACTCCGGTGCTGCCGTAAGCCGGACCGGCAGCGCGCATCAGGTTACTGGCCCGATCGAAGAGCACCGCGGCCGGGGCCTTGCCCGGAGCAAAGTGGCCCTGCGCCTCCAGAACCGGATTGTCGATGTGGTCGGCGAAGAAGAGAACAGACACGCCCGAAGCGCCCGTCTGCCGTTCCCAGCCGATCTCCTGATGAGAACCGTGCGCGATGGTGAGAGCGCCGTTGCGCTCAGCCAGTGCGGGCAGCCATACCGCGGCTTCGTTTGCGCCCCCAGCCTGATCCGGCGCCATGGTGGCCATGCGGTAGCGCACCGTGGAATCGCCGTCGTGCCATGCCACCGTCGCATAGGGCAGCAGCGCGGTCGCCGTGCTCGGCGAGGCTCCCGCCAATCGTCCGGCTACGGCGTTCGAACCGACCTCCGCCTCCAACGCTTCGCCAAAGTGCATCAACTCCGAACTGCGAACGGTTGCCTCTTCGAGTCCCGCGTTTCCGCCGCTCACCACTTCGGGTGCGATCGACACCGCCGCCACTGACTGCACCGAGCCCGCAAATCCCAAATCCTGATGGAAGCCCAGCATCGATTCCATGCCGCCGTCGCTGTCCGGCGCGAAATCCACGCGAGCCATCAGCTCACGGCTGCTGGTCGGCGTATCCTCGACGGCCGTCGAGAAGCGCTCACCATTTTCGCCAAAGGTGCCGGCCTGGCCCGTCGCCATGATCCGCGCCTTCAGTTTAGGCCGAGCGCCGGAGCCCTCAGAATCCACAATGAGCGGCCCATCTTCAAGCCAGCGCAGCAAAGGCCGGTTGGCCGCCGAGCGCAGCGTCCAGGCCCAGTCGTCCTTTTGCGCGCCGCCGGAACGCGGTTGCGCGGGCAGCCACTGAATCACTTCGTAGAGGGTGTAAAGCGTGAGGTTGACGATGGTGGCCGCGTGGACTTTGACATTCTCGCGTTGCGAAGGCAGGAACGACGGTCCCATGGCCTTCAGAATGTATCGCCCCGGTGTCAGCGACGAGATCAGAAAACGGCCTTCGCCGTTGGTGTACGCGCTGGCGATGATGCTCAGGTCGGGGCCCAGCAATTCCACTTCCGCGCCGATCTGCGGCACGCCTGCGGAATCCCGCACCACTCCCGACACCGAAGCTGTCGCCGCCCCGCAGAGCGAAGCGGTACCCAGAGCCATCAGCACGGCGAAACCGGTGAAATAGGTGCTGCACTTCATCTGCAGATCAGTATCTCCGCCGCGTCTCTGGCGATCTTCCTCGAAAGCGTGGCCACGCAGGTCCCCGAATTCTCGTGTCCGGTTGAACCTTGCGCAGGATTGTTCCTATTCGACGATAAAAGGTGCCGATTGCGCAATCTCTTGTTTCGAAATTGCGTCATTTACTTTCACAGTCACCTTATACCTACCCGGGCTCAGACCGGCAATTGGCAGGGTTTTTTCCACTGTCAACTGATCGCTATGCGCCCCTAAGTCCCTTGATTCCAATTGCTTCTCGAGAATCACCGTACCCGCCGAATCGGTAATCTGGTAGGTAACCGTCGCCGAATTACTCTTGGTTGCCTCGTCGATGCCAAGGTTATAGAACTGAAGCCAGAAATTCAGGTCCTGCGTGCGCTTGATGCTGACCGGCGTTTTCGAGTTCTCTGAAACCCGCGGCCGGACGTACATGTTGCTGATGATGAAATTGCCGTTTCCAATCTGCTGTGAAGATACGATGTTCATCACGTCGGCCAGAATAAGCGATGAAGCCCCAAGCTTTTCGTCCTGAAACTCTGGAACGTTGAGGCTTTGGCCGTAAATTCCAATGTGCTCCGGGTTGTTCACGTCTTTGATCGCGATATCGAGACGGTAGAGCCCGGGCGGAAGCGGAAGCGCTTTCCAATAGAGCGAACGGTGGTCGAGCGACTTCTCCAGCAACTCGGCAGGCTCATTCACTTCCACCGTGTCCTCGAAGGTCTGCACCGTCTTGTGCATGATCGTCGTCACCCGGCCCAGGATGTTCACCACGCCCTTTGAAACGCCATCCTTGGTCACAAAGGTGATGTCGCGGTTGCGAATCTGCAAGGTGATCGGCACCAGGTCCATGCTGTCGGTCACCTTCACATAGTCGGTGCGCACGTCGAAGTTAAACACCGGGCCCTGCATCACCTTGTGCGAGGAGTTGAACTGGTCGAGGTCGTTCTCAAGGTCCTTGAACTTGACCGGCGGAGGCGAGAACAATTTGGCCGCCTGCTCAATGCGATCGAACTCCTTGCCCTGGTTGGCATCGCCCATGGGGCCATTACCCAACTGCTCAAGTCCGTTGCCTTTGAACCGGTTGGTCTTGTCCTGGTTGTTCATCTGTTCCCACTGCGTTAGCCCGGCGCCGGGAACATATTTCAGGGCGTCCTTTTCACTGCGGTCGATGGTGAAGTGGTAATCGCCGCACTGGCATGTATCCACAAACTCGATATCGATGTTCTCGCCAATACCCTCGAGATAGCGGTAGTGCCACACCTCAAACGGGAACGTCGACGTCTCGCCGCCACCCTCTTCCATAGGCCGCTCGTACATGCCGCCCGAGGGGTGGGAGTCAATGCTGTCGGCAGGACCGAATGCAATATAAATGTGCCCGCGATCGGTCTTCCAGCCTGGTTTACCGGCGGCAAAGTGGTCGTTGGCGTACTGGATGCGCCGGTAGTGCTCCTCGCGAAATTCGTTCTCAGGAGAATCGGGATTGGGGTTGCGCCGCTGCCAGAAGTTCTCGATGAAGGCCTCGCGCTCTTCATCGTTGGCCAGGCTCATGAAAGCCTTCCGCTCATCATCGGAAATGATGTAGGGAACCTCTTCGTTCAGCCACGTCTTGTAGGGGCCTTTTAACTCCCGCCGCAGCTCTTTCTGCGCCCTGTACCGCTCCTTGTCGCTGAGCTGGCGCCTCATGGGGTCGGCTTCCTGTCCCTGACCCTGGCCTTGGCCGGCGGCCGGCTGGGCCTGTTGCGTGGAGGCGGGGGCGGCGCTCTGTTGCCCGAAAAGGCCGACAGCGGGGACCGAAATGAGGCCGCAACTGAGAGCTGTGAACAGAAAATGGCGGCTATTGAACATCATTGCCTTGGATACTCCTGCGTTGCTCTATTTTACGGCTCCCGGAAGCGCCGGGCAAGGTTCCGTCGGCAGTTACAGCGGTTCCAGAATTGCCGCACCCCGAAACCGATACTGCCGTGTGGCGTTTTCCTCAAGAAAACGCCACCTTTCTCTGCCTTTAAAAGGGCACGTGAATTCTGGAACCGCTCTGATTCCGCTCGTTCGACGTACCAAGCCGGGTAAGGTCACCCCGGAAGCAGGACCGGCAGGGAAAAAGCCCTCTCTCCCGTCACTTTTGGGCTATCCTGTGAGCTTTCATCCCGTCAAAAAAGCGGGCTCATTTCGCTCGCATGACGCAGTTTGCGACCCCGGCCGCAATCTGCATCCGCGGCAATGTGCGCTTACTCGCAGGTTCTGGCGCTGCTCCAATCGACGGTACCCCCGGCTGCACCCCAAACGCGATTTTTCACGGAACCGTTCGCCGCGCCCTCGCGTACACTGAATGGGAGACCAACTCTAAGAAACGAATGACCATGAAGAAAATCCTCCTCATTGCTCTCGCTGTGTTGATAGCCGCCGGGCTTGTAGCTTTCATGGTGATCAAGCAGCAATCCGGATACACCAAGGTGCTCACGGCAACGGTGTCGCGCCAGGAATTGACCTCTGTGGTCAGCGGCACCGGCCAAATCAAACCCAAGAATATTGTGAACGTGGGCGCCACCTCGTTTGGCCGCATCACCCGCTTCTACGTGAAGGAAGGCGATCACGTAAAAAAAGGCCAGATTCTTGCCACTGTCGAAAGCGTGCAACAGGAGTCGACGGTGAACGCCCAGCAAGCCACCATCTCCGCCGCCAAGACCGACATCTCTTCCTATGTTGCTGCCGAAAAGACCGCCCAGGCCAATGTGGAACACGCGCAGGCCGACCTGGAGCAGAAAAAGCTGCAATGGGATCGCGCCCAGTCGCTCTACAAATCCGGCATCATGTCGCGGCAGGACTATGAGACCAACAAGGCCAATTACGATCTCGACGTGGCGGCTCTGGCCCAGGCTGTCGCAGGACTGAATCAGGCCAAGGCCCAGACCGAGTCCGCCCGCGGCCACCTTCAAACCGACGTTGCCAACCTCCATGCCGATCAGGATCTGCTGAGCAAGACCATCGCCACCGCGCCCTTCGACGGCATCGTGACCAACGAGCCCGTACGCGAGGGCGAGACCGTGGTGGAAGGCATCCAGAACGCCGAAGGCTCCACGCTGATGACCCTCGCCGACATGAGCGTGGTCACTGCCGAAGTAAAAGTAGATGAGACCGACATCGTGAGCGTGCTGCTGGGCCAGACTGTCGACGTGACCGTGGACGCGCTGCCCAACAAGATTTTCAAGGGCCACGTGACCCTGGTTGGCGATCAGGCGCTGCTGCGCTCCACCGGCGTGGCTACTTCGCAGTCCACCTCCGGCACCGAGGAAGCCAAGGACTTCAAAGTTGTCGTTACGCTCGACGATCCCGGCGACGAACTGCGACCCGGTCTATCCTGCACCGCCAAAATCACCACCGCGCACAAAACCGACGTGCTCACCCTGCCCATTCAGGCGTTGACCATGCACGATCCGGCCACGGACAACGACAAATCGAACGGCAGCGTCCACGCGGCTTCGGGTCCGCCCGCGCCCGCAGCGAAGCTGAATCCCATCCAGGGCGTCTTTGTGGCCGAGAAAGACGCGCACGGCAAGTTGCGCGCCAGGTTTGTTCCCGTCACCACAGGCATCACCGGCACCACCGATATCGAAGTGCTTTCGGGCCTCAACCCAGGCCAGGAGGTCGTCACCGGCCCCTACAAAACATTGCGCGACCTCAAGGGCGGCACGCTGCTCAAGCGCGACACAGAAAAGCCAGTGACGATCACGAGCGACGCAAGCTGAGAAGCGCAGTGTGAGTTTGAGTGGACAGGGCGCGCTAACCACTATTCACTAACCACTAAGGACTAACCACTAAGGATCCCATGGCACTGAACAGCATCGGCGTCGAAGAGTTACCTGAGACCGCGGTCCTGGACGCGAACGACGTGATCGTGGTCGAGGATTTGTGGCGCACCTACGATATGGGCTCGGAGCAGCAGGTGCAGGCCCTGCGCGGTGTCTCGCTGAAAATCCGCCACAACGAATACGTCGCCATCATGGGCCCCTCTGGCTCCGGCAAATCCACGCTGATGAACCTGATCGGCTGCCTCGATACGCCGTCGAAGGGCCGCTATTGGCTGAACGGCCAACTCGTCAGCGATCTCAACGACGACCAACTGGCGCGCATCCGCAACAAGGAAATCGGTTTCGTCTTCCAGACCTTCAATCTTCTGGCCCGCGCCTCCGCGCTGCACAACGTGGAATTGCCGCTCATCTATAACGGCACGCCTGCCGCGGAGCGACTGGAGCGCGCCAAGCAGGCGCTCGCCGATGTCGGCCTGGAATCGCGTATGATGCACAAGCCCAACGAGCTCTCCGGCGGCCAGCGCCAGCGCGTCGCCGTCGCGCGCGCTCTGGTCAACAATCCGTCGATCATTCTCGCTGACGAACCCACGGGAAACCTCGACTCCAAGACCGGCCTCGAGATCATGGCTCTCCTCGACACGCTCCACGCCCGCGGCAACACCATCGTGCTCGTGACCCATGAAGCAGACATCGCAGAATTTGCACACCGCGTGGTGCACATCCGCGACGGGCAGATCTTCTCCGATCAACCTTCGTCGCGAGCTCGCTGACTTTCGCAGCGGAAATTCTTTCAATTCTCCGAGCGCGGGGATCTCTCCTCGTCCAGCCAACCGATTTATTCTCCTTTTCATCGAACATTGTTGACAGGGACAGAAATTACGGGCAAGATTTGCACAGAACATGAGGGAATGGACGCAGACGGTCCGAATGGCCGCTCAGCGCGATGCACTTCATTCTGGCCTTCCTGCTTTTCCCCGCTTCAAGCCACCATCGGACGCACGGCTGCTCCGCTGGTATTCTCCTGAATTTCCGGCGTCAGGCCGCCAAGCGGAGCCCTCCTCACCAGAACGTCACTGGGTTTTGCTGTAGCGTCGCCTCACTCATCGGCCCTGCTGTTTTACGCGTGTTCGTTTTCGAACGAAATTGTGTCGGTTCATGCCTCGGGATACGGCCTCATCCAGAGTCCGGGCGGCAGGTCTGCCTTCAAAACGGACGGCGATGGGCGGTGCGTTAATCGGAGGAACTCATGGTTGTCACATCTCAATGCCGCGGGCACAGGGTGACCGGCATTCTCGTGGGAGAGAACAACGTGCAGCGCTACTTCCCCAGGCACATAACAGAAGTTGAACTGCAACTGGATCATCTGCGCATCGAATGCGGGCTGGGACCGCACTTCTGGAACGGCAAGCCGGAAATCTCCGATCCCCGGCTCTGCCTCTGGCTCGAGTCAAAGGATCGCGACGGCAATGGGCGCCGCGCTCCCACTCCCCTGGCCCTGATTCCTTCAGGCAGGAACTCCTTTATCGTAGGTCCCGCCCAACTAGAGAGCGCGCCGCAGGGAGCGTTTTGAAAAAAGGAGCTCTGATGAAAACCGATTGGGCAGCCAATGAGCTTCAAGTTCGCGCCGCCGAGGCCCTGAAGTCGCTGCTGGAGGAAGTCTCCGCCGTCAAGCTCAAAGAGATGAAGCGCGAGTCGCCGGCACGCGGCCGCGCCACAGAAATCCTGGCGCTTATCGACATCTTCGGCCACAGTCACACCCTGGCCTGCGAGGTGAATGCCGACACCCGCCCCAGCAAGGTCCGCGCCTCGCTGAGAAAACTTCAGGATTGTGCCTCGCATCTTGCCGGCGAGACCACGCTGGTCCTCATCGCGCCCTATCTCTCGCCCGAGGCGCAAACGCTCTGCAAAGAGAGCCACGCCGGGTTCCTCGACCTCGAAGGTAATGCCCGTCTGTCTTTGGGCCAGGTCTTCATCGGCAAGCGCTCGCTGCGCCTGCATCCCGTCGTCCAGCCGGTTCACTAATTTCGCGGTTGCCGGTCTTTGCCCCTTCTTCCTCCAGCAAAAAAATCCGTGGCCGCCAGATCCCAATTCTCTGTCGGCCACGGATTTTTCTTTCTTGTTCCCTTGCTCCCTTGTTCCCTGTTTTTCTAGATCTCCAATATCACCGGCATAATCATCGGCCGCCGCCCCGTGGTCTTCTGGATCAGCCGCTTCAAATCCACACGCACGCGCTCGGTCACCATCCCGTAGTCGGACTTCTGCTCGGCCGTCAGTGCATCCAGAGTTTTCAGTACCGCTTCCCGCGCCTGGTCGGTAACATCGGCGCCGCCGAAGCCGCGCATCACCACCTCGGGCTCGCGCTCCACCTTGCCCGTCTTTTTATTGATGGCCATCACCGCCAGCACCACTCCGTCTTCCGACAGAATGCGCCGGTCGCGAATCACCAGGTCCTCAACAACGTCAATCGATGAGCCGGAGTCGATCAGGATGCGCCCCGCCGTCACCTTGTCCTTCTTGCGCGCGTCGTCCTTGTCCAACTCCAGCACGTCGCCATCTTCGATCACCATGGCGTGTTCCACCGCGCCCGTCTCCATGGCTAACCGTGCATGCTGCCGCAGAAAACGGTAGTCGCCGTGAATCGGGATGAAAAACTTGGGCCGTACCAGGTTAATGAGCAGCCGCATCTCCTCCTGGCTGCCGTGGCCGCTCACGTGGATCAGCCCGTGCTGGCCGTCGTCGTAAATCACGTTGGCCTCGCGGCGGCTCAGGTGATCGATCACGCGAAAAATTCCCTTCTCGTTGCCGGGAATAATGCGCGAGCTCAGCACCACCGTGTCGCCGGGCTCAATGTGCGCGTGCTTGTGGTTGTCCACCGCGGCGCGGCTCAGTGCGCTCATCGGCTCGCCCTGCGTGCCGCTGATCAGGATCATCATCTGCTCGGGCGGAAAGTCGCGAACCTGGCCGGGGTTGATCACCAGGCCGGGCGGAATCTCGATGTAGCCCAGGTCCTGCGCAATCTCTGTCGAGTCCATCATCGAGCGCCCCACCACCGCCACCTTGCGCCCGTGCTTGCGCGCCAGTTCCATGGCGATGCGGATGCGATAGATCGACGACGAGAAGCAACTGAAGAAGAGCTTCTTCTTGGTTTGGGAGAAAATCTCGTCGAGGCGAGGAATGACCGCGCGTTCGCTCGGCGTGTAGCCGGGCCGCTCCACATTGGTCGAGTCCTGTAGCAGCGCCAGCACGCCCCTCTTGCCGTACTCGGCAAAGGTGTGCAGGTCGAAGGCCTGGGCGTCGAGCGGCGAGAGATCGATCTTGAAATCGCCGGTATGAATAATCACGCCCACCGGCGTCTCGATCGCCAGCGCCACGCAATCCACCAGCGAGTGTGTCACCCGAATGGGCTCGATGGTGAACGGCCCGATGGTGAACTTCACCTTGGGCTTGATCTCGATCAGTTCGATCTCATCCGTAAGCTGGTGCTCTTCCAGCTTGTCGTCTACGTAGGCCAGCGTGAACTCGGTGCCGTAGACGGGAACCTTCAGCTCGTTCAGGATCCACGGCAGCCCGCCGATGTGGTCCTCGTGCCCGTGCGTCAGCACGATGCCGCGCACGTGCTTCTTGTTCTCAATCAGGTAGGTGATGTCGGGCACCACAATGTCGACGCCCAGTAGCTCCGACTCGGGAAACATCAGGCCACCGTCAATGACAATAATGTCGTCTTCCCAGCGCACCGCCAGACAATTCATTCCGAATTCGCCCAGCCCGCCGAGGGGGATAATTTGCAGTTTTTTTGATTTCATCTTCAACCTTGATGCTAACACCGTGACCTTTGCGCGAATTGGAGGGAGCATGGGCCTTTACAGGCCCCTGAATCAGGTTCGAAAGAAACGTTGCGGGGCTTCAGCCCCGGCCCCAACCTTGTAGCGCCGGCCTCCACCATGTAACGCCGGCCTCCCGGCCGGCTGTACTGGCGGCGTCCACGCCGCCAGAGCTGATGCCCATACCTGGACGCATACCTGTGACGTCCCACCCTCCGCTGTTGTACATTGGGATCGCCGTATTTTTCACGTCGCGAAGGAATTCCCATGATCGCCACACGCCGTACATTTCTCAAGACCTCCGCCGGCACCGCCCTTGCCGCCAGCTTCCCCGCCATCGTTCCCAGCTCGGTCTTCGGCGCAACCGCGCCCTCCAATCGCATCACCATCGGCGCCATCGGCGTGGGCCGCATCTCGCGCGGGCACGACATGCCGGGAGTCCTGCAATTCACCGGCGTCGCCGGCCGCGACAATCGCATCGTCGCCGTCTGCGATCTCAGCGAGGAGCGCGTGACACTCGGCCAACAGTATGTCGATGACGCGTACGCTAAAAAACTCGGCAAGCCCTACACCGGCACACGCGGCTACTCCGATTACCGCGAGCTTCTGGCCAATAAAGAAATCGACGCCGTCCTGATCTCGACGCCCGATCATCAGCATGCGCGGCTGGCCTTCGCCGCGGTAGCCGCGGGCAAAGACGTCTATCTCCAAAAGCCCGCATCGCTCACCATCCGCGAAGGCCGCATGATGGCCGATCGTGTCAAAGCCAGCGGCCGCATCCTCGAGGTAGGCTCGCAGCAGCGCTCATGGAAGCAGTTCGCCCGC
>Ga0302201_10000829_pt1 | contig 28042 bp, 22 predicted proteins | sample II_Bog_N3_2_FD_194586 | JGI IMG/M metagenome (GOLD analysis project Ga0302201, IMG submission 194586) | Peat permafrost microbial communities from Stordalen Mire near Abisko, Sweden - II_Bog_N3_2 | ecosystem: Environmental > Terrestrial > Soil > Wetlands > Peat | place: Sweden: Abisko... | reverse complement strand
AAATCAGCCCTTCGAAACACCCGCCGAACCTATCGCCGAGCAGATTGCCAGCCGTTCATCGCTCTCTACCCCTGCCAAAATCCACCGCCCCCCACAGAATCGATCCGTGTGAGAAATCGCGGCTAACACCTGTGTTTCTTTAGTTACGCAAGATAAAAGCCACTCCCGCTGGGGGTGGCTTTTTTATTGAATGAGGAAGAATTCGCGGGGGAACGACAGGCTCAAAGGCGGCGTTTGGCTTCAAGCACGCGGGCGAGAGCCTCTTCTGCCGTGGAGCCGGTAGCCGAGAGATGGCCCATCTTTCGGCCCGCACGCGGCGTTTTTTTCTCGTACAAATGAACGCGCACGGTGGGCACGGCAAGCGCGGCGGCGAAGTCCGGCTCACCCGCGAGCCATAGGTCGCCCAACAGGTTGACGATGGCTGCCGGAGTGATGAGCGACGTGTCGCCGAGGGGCAGATTGCAGGTGGTGCGCACGAGCTGCTCAAACTGGCTGGTGACGCAGCCGCGCTCGCTCTGGTGATAGCTGTTGTGGGGGCGCGGCGCCAGCTCGTTCACCAGCAGTTGGCCCTGGCGGGTGACGAAGATTTCAACGCAGACCAGCCCCTCGATTCCCAGCTTGGCGATGATGTCCGCGGCCAGCGACTCGGCGCGCGCTTCAAGCTCCGCGGGGATGCCGGCGGGCAACACGCTCCAGGCCAGGATCTGGTTTTCGTGGTGATTGCGGGCGGCAGGATAACTGCGCACCTCGCCGGAGGGATTGCGCGCGGCCATCACGCTGATTTCAAAGTCGAGATCGAGGGCCTGCTCCGCCACTGCTGGACGCGCGCCGATGGCGATCCACGCGTCGGCGATGGACGCTTCGGTGGCGGGCTGATCGAGGCCGATCTGCGCCTGCCCACGTCCGTCGTAGCCGCCGCGGCCGATCTTCAGGAAGACGCGCCCTTCCAGCGCGGAAACCGCCCCGCGTAGCTCAGGTTCGCTGCGGACCACACAGAAGGGACCGACGGGGAAGCCGGATTCAGCGAGCCAAACTTTTTGGAGGGTCTTGTCCTGGATGATGCGAATGGGCTCAACGCCGGGCCGCAGGGGCGCAAGACTTGCCACTTCAGCGAGAGCGTCCACGCCGATCTGCTCAATCTCCAGGGTGACGGCATCGGCGCCGGTGGCGAGCCGACGCGCAGCTTCCACGTCGTCCCAGCGACCCACGATAGTTTCATCGGCGACGAAGCTGGCTGGGCAGGCGGGTTCGGGATCCATCACGCGCACGTGGTAGCCCATGGTGCGCGCGGCCATCGCCGTCATGCGGCCGAGCTGCCCGCCACCCAGGATGGCCAACAAGCCGCCCGGCTTGACCACACGAGATTCTGAAGATGCCGAGGGCTCGGAGAGCTTCACGCGGGCAACTCCTGGTCGAGCACTTCCTGGGTGCGTGCGGCGCGCCATGCGGCCAGGCGCTCATAGAGGGCAGGGTCCGTCGCGGCCAGAATCTCGGCCGCCAGCAATGCGGCGTTGGCCGCTCCAGGCTTGCCGATGGCCAGCGTGCCCACGGGAACGCCCTTGGGCATCTGCACAATCGAGAGCAGCGAGTCCAGACCGTTGAGTTGCGTGGCCGCTACCGGCACGCCGAGCACGGGAACCAGCGTCTTGGCGGCCAACATGCCGGGCAAGTGCGCGGCGCCGCCGGCTCCGGCGATAATCGCGCGCAAGCCCCGATCCCGCGCCGTTTCAGCATATTTGAAAAGTCTGTCGGGAGTGCGATGCGCACTGACGATGCGCGCTTCGTAGGGAATCTCAAGCGCACGCAGAATCTCGACGGCCGCCGAGAGCACCTCGTAATCGCTCTTGCTGCCCATCACCACGCCAACTAACGGCTGATCGCTCATAGGCTGATTATACGAGGGTTCCAGCGTAATACTTCAGGACAAGTCGAGCATTGCTTCTTTCAGCCGCGCAGGCAATCGTTGGTCCATTTCAGCGCCGGCGCCACGCTTCGAAAGCCACTTCAATCACGGCGAAAAGCACACTGATCGCGGCCAGAAATCCCTTGGCGCGCTGCCAGTTCTGTTCGTGCCGTTCGAGGCGCCGCTCCAGATCGGCGATGCGCCCGCCGTTCCCGTCGCCCATCAGGCCGTTCATCTTCGTCTTCAGCACGCTCAGATCGCTGAGGACCTGAGCTTCGAATTCATTCATCATCCGCATCGGCCGGACTCCATCTACTTATCGCCTTCACCAGAGAGTTACCGCTTACGATCCCAGCGGAAGGTTGATGAACAACGCGGTCGAAAACTCGGAGTAGTTCGGCGGCGTCGAACCATCGTACATCCGTATGTAGAACCGGTCGTTGGCGGTCTCACGGGAGAAGATCATGTTCGGAACATTCGAACGCATCACCAGGTCCGGATCTTCGCCCGCCATAAAGACGAAGTCCCGCCGCCGGATTTCGAATCCCCCGCCTGCGGGCGGCGTCACGCCAGCATTGATAGTGACCGTGCTGCCATTCACCGCGGTCACCGAAAGACTGCTGAGGTTCGCAAGCACAGTGGGAGCCACCGGAGCCGGCAACCACGCGTCGGCGGGCACGGTGGTGCTGGTCTTGATGGCCAGATCGTCAGCCCAGTCGTTGGCGAAGACGATCGCGTATTCCACCAGATCCGGATAACTCGCCCGGTAACTCGCCTTGACTGTGCGAACCACAACCTGCGCATTCAGGTTAGTGGAGGGCGCATTCAGTTGAAGCGCATCGCCGGGCCAGACATCGGCTGTGAAGCTGGCACTGGTTGCGGTATAAGTACCGCTCCATAGCGCGCTGACTCCCGCCGCGGTTTGTTCGATAGCCTGCGCCGCATTGCGGCAGTCCGCGGAACTGCGCGCGGGAGGATTGGTCACCGAGCCGATCCAGGCAGCTTCCGCAGGCAGACCGGCGAGGCCAAGCGCCTGCTGGCTGGCGGTATTGACCGCACGCCCCACAGCCCTGCCCACGGTGCGGTAACTTACTGCAACCTGCTCTCCGGCCTGCGGCGCAAATCCGGCGTAAAACACCACCTTGCCCGTACGTTCGAAATGACACTCCGCCGCCTGGGCGACCGTGCCCACGCGCCGCGTATACTCGCCACCCGCGGATGGCGTGCTGACCACCCATCCCGAGCCCAGATTCGTCAGGTTGAGCGCGCGCATGGTCCCAATCAAGTTGATGCTGCTCGCCGCCACCACTGTGCAGGTTCCGGGGAGGTTGCCGATCGCGCCATCGTACAGCGTTACCGGCATCCCGCCCACGCCGTTCACAAACTGCTGAACCTCTATCTGCACTTTGCCGGGGGCCAGGTTCCACTGTCCGCCAAAAGCGACTTGACCCGCATCTCCGCAGGAACGATAGATTGCCAGTTCTCTTTCGTTCTCCGGACCATGCGCCCTTACACGCAAAGTATATTGATAGGCAGGATTGACGGAGTAAATCGTTCCCACAGGAGTTCCCTGAACCAGAGGCTGCAAGCTTACTGCCCCTGTGCCCTGCTGCGCAGTTACTTGAAATCCGGCAAGGCATGAGGACTGCGTATCCGTGCCCGTGAAGAAACCGGCCAGAGCACCCGTGCTGCCAGGAGAAAGCACAACGCCCACAGCCTCCAGCAGCAGGGTTCCACCCATCTCCACTGGATCCAGCCAGGAGAGCAGCGTCTCTCCGTCAATTCCATTGCCGCCGTTCATCACCACGCCGCCCGCACCCAGAGAAAGATAATTGGCTCCTTGGGGATTGCTCCATACCCGCTGGTCGATCTGAGTTTCGTTAAAAAGCTCCTGAATGATAGTGGATTTGGAGGCTGCGAGGAAGAACGGATCGGCGGCCAGATAGAATTGCGTTGTTGTTCCATCGCCCAGAAAATATTCAGTTACATATGCAACTGGTTCATGCTCGCCACAGAGGGTCACGTCGTTCGCCAATGCGCGCTTTGCACTGGCCGTGAACGCCAGGCTAGCCAGGCTCAAGCTGCCATCCATCTCGTTCAGAGGATGCACCGCGCCTGGGACAGACATAAGCGCGAGCGCTCCATTGACTGCGCGATAGGAAGCACGCGCCAGGTTTGCCGCTTGCCCGGCGCTCTTGCTCCACGGTGCTCCCGGATCAGGAACGAAGTTGCTCACGGGTGCGCTGAGCGAGACTCCATGGGTGGAGAGCGAAGTAGCTCCGGTGTGGGTCACAAGAGAAGTGATCAGCGCTCCCGCGGTCTGGCCAGTGATCGCCTTGCTGGGCGGCATCAGCAACTGGTCCAGCAAAAGCTCGTCGCTCAAGGCCTGGATCGCAACCCGATAGCGCGGCCCCTCCAACGCCAGGCCGGCATATTCCTGCAAGGGGCTTGTTGCGATGTAACCCGTGAAGTAAACAGTCCCATTGTCTCCTGCTACCGCGACAGGCTGGTTTCGTACCGGCATCGGCAAGCTGCCGCCAGCCGGCAGGCCAATCCACAGTTGGCAAACAGTCGGCTCATTCAGCTTGCGCTCGATCGTCAGCGGCCGCACCGCATCGAATGCGGCCGTATAGTCTTGCCCGTTGATCGTGATTTTCATCGGCACTCTCTGACGTAATAGGTTGCTGACGTGGCCCGTGACATTGCTCGAGTCTGCGCGAGCGTTTTGAACAAGGCAAGCGGGTGTTCTCGACATGCCTGCTTGCTTGAGTCATCTAAACCAAAGCCATTGCCGAGGGTAAGAAGCTCCGGTAACAGAGAACTCTCTCTCCATCCAGGCTGTCGACGACTGGCAGCGCCAGCAATTGAGCATTCAACAGAACGCGTCCCAGGCCTGTCTTGTGTTTGGCGTCCATCGGCATCGTGGTTTCCTCCGCGCCGGAGAAAGTCTGCAGTCGTGGATAGTGAAAGAAGATTCGTTCTCCCTGGCTGCCCTCGAGGACAAACAGCGCCGACCACTCCTGATAGAAACTGCCGCCCTCGCGATCAACGAATCCCGTAACCGCCTGCAGTTTCGAACTAACTCCAGGTGCGCCTCCCGGTAGAGGATTGGCCAGTGTGAGCCCGCTTGTTGTTACTTGCGAAACCAAGGCAACGTTGAACGTTACGCGCCGGATATAGTCCACATCTGCCAGCGCCTGGCGCACATACGCACCGGAGATAGGAGAGCCGACAAACCCCGTCTGTCCGGCGTAATCCGCATCGACTGCGATGATCGAACCAGCTGAGAACTTTGCTGCATCCGTAGCGGCCAGCGCCACAAATGTGCTTGTCGAACCACTCTGCACGGCAACCGCTGCAGAAGCTTGCGCGCCATCCGCTTCCGCAACAGCCCCGCTTCCCGGGGCCAGAAGATTCATGTGTTGTGAACCTGTAGCCAGAGCCATGGTCAGCTTCGTCCAGCTCAGAAACTGAAAACTTACTCGTGCATCGAGAGTCTCACGCACCTGTTCCAGCGGAGAAGCCGGAATTCCCGTCAGTACCGGAGCGGTCTTGCTTCCCAGCTGACGCTTGAATTCTTGTATCCAACCCAAGCTTATCCATGGAGCGGGGGGAGCGTCCAAACTGAAGCCGCCCTGCGCCGCCGGGTCAAAGAGCACTGGCGTCTGCGACCCTCTGTTCACGGGCGCAAAATACGCTCGCACCCGTCGCGCCACCGGCGCGGGCGCGGAAAACCAATTCGCCGCCATCTATTCCCCCTGCTCCTGGTAGCTGTAAACCATTACCTTTGCCGAACGGGTCAAGCGATCACGCTGAGCCACGATCGGCCCAAGGCATGGCTCGTCCCAAAATACGTGCGTTAACATCGCTGCCGGTGGCGTTGCAATATAGCTCATCTTTGGAGTGTAGAAAGGCTGTAACACCGCCAGCAGTTCTTCATCCATCTCGCTTAGCATTCGTCCGCGATCCAGGCCACCGAAGCTTTGCGAACCGCAGGTCTGATAGATGACCTCGCACTCCTCGGCCGCCATCGTGGATGCAAGCTCCAGATCAACGCCCAAACCCAGCCATCGGAGAACAAATACATCGTTGGGTAACTGGTTGAAGGCCGCTTCCGCCTCTTCCGCCAGGATCCCCGGCCGCTCCGCTCCGCGTAGCAGGATCGTCCGCTCCGGATTGACCACCGCCAACCGCGTGCGTAGGGCCATATAAAAAGAGTCTTTCGCATTTTGCATGGAGAACCGATCCTCATGAACTGGGCCTGTTGAGTACATAGGCCTGCCGCACTCTGTCGCGAAAAATAGTTCGAAAAAAATGGAATGGGGGTCGATCGCTCAAAGCTGGAAGCCGCAGGCCAGGAGTTGGAGGTTGTTACACCGTCTGCTGCCGTCCTTCGCGCAACAGCAGCCGGTAGAGATACACCTGGCCAAAAGCTTCGTTGGAAGCGATCGACTCGATCAGGTAATCCTGTCCACCAACGGTAACTGTCAACGTCATGGCGAATAGCGATTGTGCGGAAGGCAGGTCCAGAGAACTCACCTGCTGTTCCACTCCGCTCGCCGAAACCAGCAATTCCCACTTGGATTCCCCACCCTCCTGCCAGGAAGGCCGTAACTTTCGCATCACTACAGGGCTGATCACCACATCGGCGAATGTGGTTGCCACCAGACCGAGTTCCGACATACTGGTACCGGTGTTCGTTCCGGTAACTCGTAAAAGGGCCGTTGTTCCTGCCACGCTTCGCAGCAAAGCATCGGCCAGCATCTGTGGCGCTCCCACTGGGTTTCGAGGCGCTGTATCGCTCATCGCTCACCCCAGCCTGTTCGCCACGTAGGGACGCAGCCAGGCTTGCACCGTTTCGTCCACCAGCGAGCTCGAGAAATACTGCATCTGCATCGTGTCGATCTTGGTCTTGCTGGCGTTCAATGCCGGAGTGGACTGCGCATTGCGGACAATCTGTGCACAGGCCGTCTTCACATCGTCGCCTATCGTCGCTAACCCGGCCGTATAAGTCACTGCCACTTCGTTATACGGAAGACCCAGCACATTCCATGGCAGGGAAAGCTCCCCGGTGTTCGGATCGTAATCCACCGAGTTGGGATCGATGGACGTCCATTGTCCGGGCAGTGAAAACGCCCACACAATTTCAGACAGCGGCTCACTCAGAGTCTCTCCCCGCCGCGGCTTCGCATAACGTCCCTCGATGCTCACGATAGGAGTCGTCGCAGTCCCCAGAGACGCCAGCGGCAAATAGCTCAGCCGCACCGTCTGCGATCCGCTGGTCAGCCGCAGTCGCTCCGTGTATTGGATTACATTCAAATCCGGCCGCCTGCAGTAACTGTTGATCAGTGCAGTGGCGGCGGTAATCCAGTCCGCCGTCGTTGCTGCCGGCAAGCCATAGTTCGGGTAATCCGCTGGCTGCAGATATGCCATACCCCACCCTTCCCTTTTTTGTCTTTGCCCAGTGAGAGGCAAGTAACTTGACTCTTCCGCGCGTGCTCCTGCTAACTCGCCGGCGAAGATGCCTCGCAATCAGCCCCATTCGCCGGCGTGCTAGCTTGCCATCATGCTTGCTACCGGTCCACCAGCACTTGGTAGTGCGCGTAGTTGGCTCCCTTGACCACCGGAGCGCCGAACTTCACAGCGACATATTGATATGCCAGCGAACCCGGCAGGCCCAGCTGGAAGATACGAGGGGTCGGATCGCCGAGCCAGTGGTACTCGATCAGATCCTCGGTCACTATGTAAGCCGGAAGCACGGCCGTGCCCGATCCAGGAGTACTCGTATAACTCAGGCTCCAGTCCGGAATCAGTGGCAGATCGCCCGCCTGCGTCGACAGCATCTTCACCCGGATTCCACCCGTGATGTTGTCCGTGTTCAGCACCACGTTGAACTCGGCTTTCATCTCCCGGTCGATCAGGTCCAGCAGCACCGGGTTGGCATAGATCGCCGTGGGCCGCACATGGAACCCATTGCTGGCCACCATCTGCGCCACAGCCGACTTGATGCCATCCACAATGGAAGCCGTTGTGCCGATGGTCACCGTGTTGCCTCCCGCCACAATTTGCGGGATGACTCCCATGTACTGCGTGGTCGCCGGCGTGCTCAGGCTGGTGTCGTTGCCGTTCCACAGGGCCACGTCGTGAGTTACCATCACGCCGCTCACTGTGTCCACCAGGTCCTTGGCCTGCAGATAAGCAAACTGTTGCTGCTGGTTGCCCAGTTCAATGTCAAACAGGTTGTAGTTGATCTGCGAAACAATCGCCTTGAGCGGAACGCTCCGCTCGACGCGCGTTGGGCTGACCACCGGAGCCACGATGCTGCGCGGATTTACGAAGCCGGCCGTGCCCGGATTCGGAATCGCTGTCTCTTCGAAAAACCGCGACGGATGACCGGTCGCCGGAACCTGCTTGATGCGCTGCCCGAAGGGGCTCGACCTGCGGCAGATGTCGAAGATCTCGGTCTGATACAGCGGAACTTCGATTGCGCCCGGCCCGATAAAATCAGCTGCCGCATTGATATCTGCAAACGTTGCGTTCATAGGCTCTTTCCGCCCCCTCCAAGGGGCCAGTCGTTGCTCGAGAAGCAGCTTTTAGCTACTAGCTTCCAGCTATCAGCTCCTCTATCCGAGCGTTCAGTTCAGAATGTTTCAGCAGGATTCTCTTCGGGCACTTCCAGCCGCCTGAATTGATTCACCGCCGAGCTTGGCGGCCCTCTTAAAATAACTTCCTGCCGCGCGTCCAGAAGCTTTTAGCTAGTAACTAGAAGCTGAAAGCTGTCGTTACGCGATCGCCCCCGCGCGCAGCAACTGGCTCTTCACCGCAATGCGCTGCTCCAGGCTCAGCCCGGTCAAAGCTGCATCCAGAGTCCGCACTTCCACCGGCCCATCGCCGATCCCATGTTTGGCCAACATCTCGGTGGTGGCCGCAGGAACTGTCCTGCGCAGAGGGTTCAGAACGCCTTGCGCAGCCCCCGCCTTAAGTTCGGCCAACTCCCTTTCGACGGCAGCGAGTTTCTCAACCAGTTCTCCCTCCCGGCGGCCCTGTTCGACTGTCGCCGTGATTCTCTCCACTTCGCCAGTCAAGGCGCCTTGCCGCTCTTCAAGCCTGCCCAGCGTGCTCTCCAGCAGAACCGCCGCGGCTTCCAGTCGCTCTGCAATCTCTCTCTCTTCCTTCTCCATGCCATCCCTTTCTTGTTACAGTGAATCTCGTGCGCAGGCGCGCCGAGTTACTGACTCGCAGACAAAAACAAGCTCCGTACGGCGAGCCTGTTTGCTGATCTGCCGATTTTTCTGCTAACTCGCCATGCGGAAGCTCGTGGCGCGATAGGCAGCCTTCTCCCGCAGCAGGATTGCCGCCCCGGTAAAGGTCACGCGGGTCAGCTTCCACACTTCAGCCCGCATATCTTCCACCTTCGCGTCCGCCAGTTCGTAACTCATGCCCATCGCTTCAGGAGTCTGTGCCTGGATCGCCTTGGCAACCTCGGGAAAATCCCGCGCGTAAAGGTATCCGCGCACCACCAACCGGTGCCCCACCAGGTCCGCTTCAGTCAGCAGCCCGATCTTGCGCCGTGCATCGTGTCCGTCCCAACCCGGCGTGTAATCCACAGCCATCCCCAATAGGGAAGGCAGCGCCTGCTCCGCCGCCTCGTGCGTTAACATCACCCGGTGCCCGCGCGCCCCCGCTGGCGCCTTGTCGCTGGCTGCATTCACCATCGTCAGCACTCCCTCGAACGGCACCCGGTTGGGGTGCCCCTCCACGTGGGGAATCCGAACCGCCATCGCTTCCAATCGCATGCGCTCTCCACCCATCTGCTCTCACTTGTCCCGCCGCTTTCCGACCACCTCGCGGCATGACTCGAGAAGCATCAACTCGCCCGCTCCGTTACCGCCTCACCCGCCAGCTGGACCGCCCCATCCTGCCCCAGCGGTCCCAACCCTCGCATCGCTCGCACCTCGTTCACCGTCAACACACCGGCCTGCAGCAGTTGCACCTGCACCGCCAACTCCGTCTCCTCGTCCCTCGCGCTCAGTTCGTTGAAGACGAATTCAAACTCCCGCCACCCAATGCACTTGGCAAAGAGATCCCGCGTAATGTGCCCGGCCAGCAACATGGCCAAAGGCGAAATCGCCCCGCGGAATGCCTCGTCGGTCATCTCCTGGGCGGTCGATTGGTTCACATCCGCCTCCAGCCCCAGCATCAGCGGCGGCAGACCAAAGGCATTGGCCACCATCCGGATCAGAAACTCCTGCCAGGCCAGCCGCAGGTCCGCATCCGTCCCCTGCGCAAACCGCAACACCTCCGGCTTCTGCTCGGTCGAAATCAGCGGAACCCGCCCTGTTCCCTCAATCTCGTCCTGCCACCACCGAATCAACCGGTCGTGCTGCGCCGGAGAAGCTTCGTTCAACCAGAGCGCGTACTGCGCCACCGAATTTGCCGCCAGCTTGCCAGCAAACCGATGCGCGCTCAGGAACTGGTTCACGGTCTCGAAGGCAACTTCCAGCGGTCCCAAGCCGAATGGTGTGAAACTGCGCGGATTCATCCGCACATAGATAAGTTGGCTGTCGAGTAACTCCACGGCGGCCGACTCCAGTTGCCCGGGCAGCGCCTGCGCATAGCGGGGCGTCTCTTCCTGCCCGTCCCACCGCGCGTTGATTCGGATCGACGCGCCATCCACGGGCCATAGCATCGCGGGCCGGTCCTGGTCGCCGGTCGGCTCCATCTCGATGGCCCCGAATCCGCCCGTCAATGCGTCTTCGATCACCTGTTCGATCAGGGTGCGAAAGCTGTCCACCGCATTCGGCTCTTCCAGCATCCGGCGCAACCCGCGCAGCTTCCGTTCTGCATAAGCCACATCTCCGGACCGCACCCCGCGCCGTACCCGCACCTGCCAATCCATGGCCGCGATTCGGTCCTTGATTACGTTGATCGCCCGGCGCACCACCGGCGTCTCCGCAAACCGGCGCAGGTTCATGGGCGTCGGCTTTGGCAGCAGCCGCACCGGAAACTGCACCGGAGTCAAAACGGCGGGCAGCGCCAACGTCTTGCGCTCCGCCTCCACATCGGCCGCGCCGGCGGACCAATCCGTCTTCTGGCCGCTCCCGGTCGCCTGCCGCCAGATCTCCCGCAATTGCTCTCCAACCTTCACGCGCACCTTCCTTCTCCCGCCGTTCCGCATCCAATAAAAAAGGCACAGCCCATTAAGGGCCATGCCTCGTGCTTCGCCAGTTATCAGTTGTCAGCTCTCAGTAGTCAGTTATGTACTGACAGCCTCTAGCTCCCATTCATCACTCAACAATTTCGATCCTACCGCAAAGATAAGTAATTATCTGCAACGTATATGCAGATAATTTGATCGAATAATTCGGTACATTACAGTTACAAGTTAGCAGTCGAAAAACTGACCACTGATCACTGCTTTTTCACACCCGCAATTCCCGCCGCGCCGTCTCCGCCACCCGATCCAGGTCCGATGTGGTCAGCACCCTGATCTGGTGCTCCTCCATCGTCTCCACGCCAAAGCGGTACATCGCCAGCCGCTCCGGCTCCTCGTCGGTGGCTCCCATTTTGGCCGCGGGCTCGATCACCGCCGTCAGTTCCAGCTCGGCCTTTTCCACCCGCTCCACACCGGCGCGCAACCCAGCCGCGGAGAACGCCAGCACTTTGGCCATCTCCACGCCCGGCTCCATGCTCACTGCATGAAACATCCGGATCATGCCATTCGGCCGGTAGCCCAGGTCAATCTTCAAAGGGTCGCCCGGCCGCGTATACTCCGAAGCCGCAATGCGCTTGCGCAGCAGATCCCAGACCCCGGCGTGCTCGAACTCGCTCCGCATCCTCGCCTGGATCGCCGCCCGCCCACTCAGTCGGGGTGCACGCTCCCTTGGCGGCGGCTCCACATAGAGCCGCATCAACTCTTCCATTCCCGCCGGCAGACTTTCCGCAAGATACGCCTTGGGCGCAGTCATCTGCACGTTCAGTGAGAGCGATTCGTTGAGCAGCCGCATCAGCTTGCCCTCCGGCTCCTCCTGGAAGCGCCGGCGCAGTTCGCTCTCCATCCCCTCCAGCAGCGCGGTATCGGCCTCCGGATCCAGGCAGCGTACCCGGCGCCAGTCGCGCGTAAACTGCACCTGGGCCGGCGCCTGGCTGCCCTGCTCGCGCAGGATCACCCCAATGTGCACATACTCGTTCCTCACCGCATCCGACACATACCGGAGCAGTTGAAACTCGCATGTCCGCCGCTGGCTTTCGTCCTTCATCCCTGGGCTATCCGCTTCCCACCCCTACTGCACTCTTCCCACGATGCTAGACCCCCATCCGGTCTCTTTCCAACCCTCTTCTTCCTCATTTTTCCCCATCTCTCCCCATTTCGGAAATGGCTTCCGGTCCGACTTCCCGAATCCTTCAATCAGTTCCCGGATCCGGCTGCGCCGCGCCAGCAGTTTCTCCACCAGCGCTTCCATCTCTCCCAGGTCGCCTCCATACCACTCCGGAGGCACCTCGTTGGCCGCCGCCCACACCGTCTCCTCCGGCATCGTCTCCATCCGCGTCAACCACGGCTCGAACGACTCCCACCCGCTGATCTCCCGGTACACGTCGTTGCGATAGTAGACCCCGCGCAGCGGCAGATTCTCAAACTTCCATTCCCCGGCGTGAAAACAGTACCCGTAATCGATAAAGACTGCCCGGTAGCGCTTCTCCCGCTGTTTGCGGTTGAAGACAGCCTGCCGCCCGTTGGCGTTTCCCGTCCATTTATCCAGCGCCAGGATGCCGGCAAACTCGCCCAGGTTCCGCACCTCGGCCATCTGTTCCTCGGGCAGGTAATCCACCACCTGTCCCGGCATCAGCCCTCCCACAAACCGCGATCCGAATTGCAGTCCCGGCCGGCACCGTTCGCGGGTTCGTCCCAGGTCCATCTCCAACTCCGGCGTGTTCTCCACCAGCCAGTTCGAGACCTCCACCAAGTCAACCTCAGGCGCTGTCAGCCCTGCAGCCAAGGCCAGCCGCGACGCCAGAAGCTCGTTGGCCAACACCCGTATGTGCTGCGGATTGTTCTGGAACTTCACCACATAAACGTGGCCGTCCGCCCCCAGCATCAACTGGCCTTGCGCGCCGCCCCGCATCCGCCGGATATGCTGCACCGCCAGAACCGCCAAAATTTCTCTCCCTGAATCCTGCTTCGCATTTTAAGCGCTCCGGTCGGAATTCAGCGAAAAACAACTCCATGTCTCCATCTCACCCTTTGCAAACGGACGAGTTTTTGCCATGCCACAAAAGCCGCTAACTCGCTAACAAGCGCAGCGCTGCCATCCGCCCGCCGCCCAGGCGGGCCGCTAACTTTCCAAAAAGATAAAGACTCGAGCGCTGTCCGTCACCGGCATCCCCTACCCTCTACCAGCTCCGCCCGCGCCCCCAGCGCGATCGCCATCGCCATCACCCGGTCGTCGTGCGTTCCCGGCCGCGCTCCCGAGCCGCCATCTGGAAGCCGCACAAAGCTCCTGCACTCGCCCAGCAGACGCCGGCTCATGAAACACTGCGGCTTCTCCACCAGCGCCGCATCCATCCGTCCCAGCGCCGAAGGCCGGCTCAGCGAGGTCGTCAACCACCCCGGCTGTCCCTGCTGCCGATAGTTCCGCGCGTAACCGCACACGGTCTCGATCAGCGCCAGCACTCCGCTGCCGTGGTTGTTTCTCTCCACCACCAGCCAGGCCCGGTTGTATTCGCCGGCCAGCTTCGTCGCCAACCGCGCCAGTTCCAGTCCCCCCACATGCCCGGCAAACTCCGCGCACTGCAGCCCCGTCTCCATCTCCATCACCTCGATTGCCGAGTAGTCTCCCTCGCTCCCGCCGCCCGCGGGGTCCACGGCAACCAGGTAATCCTTGCCCTTCACCGGGGGAAGCCAGATCTCCATTTCTCCATTCCGCCTGAGTTCCACCGGTTCCGGCGCCGTCGCCAGCCGTTCCTCAATCGCAGACAGCTCAAAGACCGAATCTCCGCTGGCCAGAAAACAACTCTCTGCATCCTCGGCATACTCCTGGCGCGCCAATCCCCGAAAATCCGCCCGAATCTGACGCCTGAATCCGATCTGCTCCAAGTCCAGGCCCTTCCCCGCCCTCAGCCCCCGCTCTTCCTCCGTCAGACTGGCTTCTTCCACTCCACTGGCCCGGTAGCGCCGCTCCATCCACCAGGGAAAGAAATGCCGCACCATCCCCGTCTCCTTTGCCTTCTGCCACTCCTCGTGAAAGCAGCCCCCCACCCCATCCGGCGTCGATTCCAGAATCAGCTCCGACCCCGGAGCCATCGCAGCCCTCAGGCCGGCCAGCGTCTCCGCCGGATCTCCCGGCCACCGCGCCAGCTCCGAGCAGTGCAGGTTCTGCACCGTCAATCCACGCCCCGCATTCCTCTCTCCCGCCGACACCACCCTGTACTGCGCATCCATCTCCGGAAACACGATCTGCCGCGCATTGGCCCGCGAGGTCCTCAATGGTCCCTCGCGCACCTCGTCCGGCAGGCAGTCCAGAAACCGGTGCACAATCCGGAAGATCTCTTCGGCCGCCTCCTGCGTATGCGCCACCTCCAGCGTCAGCGTTCCCGGCTGGGTAATAGTCTTCAGGAAGAACCTTGCCGCCGCCCAGGTCGTCATCCCCAGCTGCCGCGCCTTCAGCACAATGTTCCGCTCGCCCCGCCGCTGCTCAAAAGCCCTCTGTACCGCATTCACCCGGAGGGCCGCCGTCCGCCCCTCGCGCGTCCGCACCCGCAACAGTTGTTCGGCCAGCGCCTCCCCCACCGTTTCCCCGCGCAGGCTCGCAGGCCTCTGGTCCAATATCTTCCCGAAACGCGTTAACTCTGCCCCGTTCAGTCCCTCCAGCGATAACTTCCACTCCCGCGAACGAACTGCAACACCATCTCCTGAAACGGCCACAGACACTCCATTTCTGCCCTGCTGACAGGAGCCCACAACCGCTCAATCCTTCAAAGACAGAAGTGTCTCCCCACCCAATCGAATCCAACCGGCAATCAAGGCCCAAACCAATCCGTGAGCAAAGGGACAAAACAGGGGCACCTCGGCGGCCGGCGTCGAAAATGGCTCGGAATTGTCCACCCTTCGCCGCCGGCCTGCCCGTTACCACCCTTGGAATTCCGCGTTCCACCCGTTTCCGCCATCGCCGCCCGTGCCCGATGTCGTATAAGTGGCCGCCGTGTAGCCGGAACCGCCTGACGCCGTGCAAGAAGCCAAAGCGCCTCCGCTCCACGTCGGGGTAATCATGCCACCCGTTCCGCCGCCACCCAGGATGTTGAACGTCACATTCGTTCCTGTGCCACAACCGGCCCCGGCCTGCACCACTGTGCAACTGGACAGCGCCCCGGAGGTGACTCCCAGCGTGACCTTGGGCTCTTGAGTGCAGGTTCCGCTTGTTCCCGCCGCTTCCGGGACCGTCACCAATCCGCCAGGACCGGGAGCCGTGTAGATGGATGGCCAAGTCGAAACGGCAGCTTGCGAGGAAAGAACCACGACACCCCCGCCTCCACCTGATCCCGCTCCAGTGGAATTTGCAGCAGGAGGTGCACCGTATCCTCCACTCGCGTCAATGATGCCCGTGTGAGTGCCGTCTGTACCCGTTATCGAGGCGCACATCAGGATGACAGGTGCTGCACCATAACCGGCTGCCCCTCCTGAGTTGGCTCCCTGCTTGCCAGCCCCGCCATAGGAATATAGGCCATCCAGCCCAGCTCCCAAGGCAAGGAAATTGTGCTTAAGGCTGGAGGGAAGCGTACCTCCATTTCCACCGTTTCCGCCGTTTGCTGCTCCTGCCGCTCCACCGCCAGCCGTACCAATATTGGTAGCGTAGTAATAGGGTTGCCCAGCAGTACCGGCAGCAGTGCCACCACCCGACCCACCGCCACCGCTGCTATCCATCGGGTAGCCATTTCCTGATCCAGCCGTCGCGCCACTCGCCTCAATCGTTCCCGCGATTGTGCAGGCGCCGGATACGTGGACGATCAAACCTGCCGCAGAGTTCACCGTCACCGTGTTGCCATAAGGAACGGTGAAGGTCGTGTAATTATACTCGCCGCTCATGTTGCCGCTGGCGTTGGTGTTCGAGCCATTTGATCCGTCGCCAAAATATTGCAGCCAGCCGGGGACGTTCGGACTCATAGCCGACGCAGGCGCGACATAATCCGTCCCTGCGACCGCGATGGAAGGAACCCCGCTTCCGGTCGTATTCTTGAGCAGCCCGGTGACCAGTGCGGAAAGCGTAGTTCCATTGATGCCCTTCACTGCTGGATTGGGATAGCTTCCCGATAAGTCCCCACCTGCGCTTCCGGTGGCTGCAACGGTGCAACTGCCCCCCAACGTGCAAGTCTGCCCATTCACCGTGGTGCTGGCGTTAGGTGCAGCATAATCGGTCCCTGCGACCGCGATGGAAGGAACCCCGGTTCCGGTCGTACTCTTGAGCAACCCCGTGGCCAGCGCGGATAACGCAGTCCCATTGATGCCCTTCACCGTGGGGCTGGGATAACTCCCCGATAAATCCCCGCTCGCCGATCCCGACAGAGGAAGTACGCAGCTCGAACCCAGCGCGCAACTCTGCCCATTTACCGTGGTCGAACTGTTGGCCAGCGCAGAGTTAGGTATCGCGCTGGCGATCACTGACAAAGATGGTGTAGAGGCAGAGTTGCTCACCGTTGGAACCAGCCAGGAAGGCCAAGTGCCCGCCGAAGCTGCAAAGTTTGTAACCGTGCCGAATGAAGTGCATCCGGTGCCAGAGGCGCTGGCTCCACTTGGCCCGAACGTATAGGTGCAAGATGAACCGGCCCCCGCATACCCCGTCGACCCGGAAGTCAGTTGCCAGCTTTGCGCTGTCGGGTTGTAGCCAAGAATATCTTCTGCCTGTCCACCGCCTGCAGTAAGGATGCTGCTATTCACATTCAACACTGGGTACGTTGCATTCCATGCCGCGCACTGTGCGCTTGTGCCGCAGCCAACAACCACCGCCCCCATCGCGCTTCCCCCGTTGCCCCCATAAGGTGGCAACCCCATGACCAGTCCATCGCGATGAGGGCCGGAAAGCACCATTCCATACGGCGTAGTTAGTTGGCCGCGTCCAGGGATATACCCTGTTAAACTAACCGCTGGGTAACCGTTATAAAGTGTCGGATCGTTGTTGTTTACAAACTGGCCCTCGTAATCGTTACTCCCGAATTGACCGCCCGTGTTGAAGTAGAAATTGGAATGCTGGCCGCCTTCTTGATAGTTATTGAAGCCGAAATTCAACCCATTCAGCTTCATTCTGAAGTAGTGCGGCTGCTCCAGCGTATCGCCGACAGCGAAAGTGCCCACTACGGGAGTCGTGACGATTGCCGATCCATCCACAGCTCCGGTGGCCCCGTTGTAGACATTTAGAGTTCGTCCTTGCGGGTAGATATGGTATGGATTGGGATTGACACTCGTTACCGGAGTTCCGGCAATGCCCGCCCCCGCATACAAAACGATGCATCCTGAAAGCGCGCCGCTCGTCACCGTGGGATAGACCATCGGCGCGGTGGTGTAAGTGATGCCCGTGATCGCGATGGAGGGTGGGTTGGTCGCGCTATAGCCGGTGCCGCCAGTAGCTGTGCAAGCTGTAACAGTTCCACCGCTCACCGTCACGCTTGCCGTACCGCTTGCCCCTGCCGCCGACGAGTAGGACCGCGTACTGATGCTGCCGTTCAATCCAGAAGGATCGTAAATCGTCAATGTGTTTCCGCTGGCATTGGAAACAATAGGATATATCACCCGGATAATTCCGTTCACCCCGCTTTCCGCACTGACGGCCATCCCGTTCGTCACACCTGGAACTACCCAGTCGGCGTCCATGCCAAAGCCATACCCGGTAAGTCCACCCGAGGATACTGTCGAGTTATTTGTGAGAGGATAATTCATCACATCCACAGTGATGTGAGTCCCATCGGGCACAGCGGTAATGTGGGAACACTGCCAACTTGGATCACTACTGTCAAACATGCAAGCAGTCTTCCCTGTACTAAATCCTGTCGAACTGGCAACAGGGATCGTCACGTTGGACAGCGGCATGGTGTTCGTGCCGCCCGTTTGGGAGCCGGAGGTTATAGCCGCCGTGTTCGTCGTTGTGGCAGTTGTCAGGCCAAACGTTGAGTCCCAATTGGCTGCGCTGGAGCCGGTAAATGTGCCTGCGCTGAAGGATGATATATACCCTGCGTTGTAGCCATGCGTAACGTCAATCATGGCCAAGTCGTTCCCCCAGCTTCCTGTCGCGCCTTGAGTTTGAGCCAATGAGAGCGTGCAGGTTACTCCGCACGTCTGTGTGTTGAGCCTGCCCTCTGGAACATTCCCCGTCTCTCCCAGGCGTGAGCGCCATTCCAGGCCCTCGTTCTGTGCTAAACCTTGGCCCACACTATAGGCGGATGTAAGGAGCGGTATCGAGTCACCTGGCGCATAACTGTTCAAGCTGATGTTATGCCCAGCCTGCGAACCCGACGAATGCACCCACATCTGGGTAATCATAGTATTCAGACTGGTTTCATCCCCGTCAAAATCTCGCGTACCCCCGAAAACGGATTGTTGAAGATTAAGCGCGGCAGCAGGATGCGGAGTATTGCCGCTTCCGGCACTGGTAACCGTTTGAGCAAACAGGGGCTGGGCATAGTGCCGATTATCCCCAAGTGACATGCCACCATGACAAATCACCTGCGGTGGACCCCATCTATAATCAGTCACACAACCGCTAGTAGTTGTGGCGGCAGGCCCATTCACTGGAATGCCATAATCTGTCGTATTTCCCATGCCCCAGGGCTGTGCTTCCGTCTGCGCATACAGCGCAGGCGCAAGGATTGAGCAGGCATAGCTTTGGGATAGACACTGCTGCAGCGACATTTGAATGCCGTTGTTCCCCGTCCCCGCCGGAGATTGCCATCGGTCCGCGTTGAGCGCTCCTTCCATGGCTGGCAGATTCAGCGCTCCCGACATGCTCTGCGTCCCTGTCTGGATCAGCGACACGCCCCCAAGATTCGTCATCGCTCCGGCAGCCGTTTGTGATCCGGTCCCGCCCGCTGCGACTGAAACTGTGCTCATGCCCGCAACGGCCGTTCCATTCCCGTTATAGTAAGCAATCTGCCCGGCCGTTCCCGCATACACTGTGCCATTCGTGCTGCCCGTACCGCCACTGCCGCACGCTGCGCCCGTGTTGGTTATGTATCCCGAGTTATCCACCTGGAGACAGTTGTAGCCGCTGGCTGCCGCAAGACCCGGAAACTTGATCGCCGCAGCTCCCGTGAAGCTTGCGTAAAGCGTACCGCTGTTGCCGCCATAGATATTGAAGCCTGTCCCCGATCCCGGTTCGTAGTTGATGCGCACCACACCTGCAGAGTTGGAAGCATCGACGTAAGTGTCCCCGCTGTTCGTGCTCTGATAAGCCTTGAAGCTGTCCAGTCCGCCCGTGGCCGAGTTCAGCGACCAGTTATTACTTGCATCCTTCACCATGTACCACTGGCTGTTGCCGTTCCAGTCCTTGTAAATGAAGGACTCTTTCTGGCTCGTCGTCGCACCCGCCCAAAGAAACTGGTCGATCTCCGCGTCGGCTTGATTCTTTACGGTGGTCGAGGCGGCGAAACTGGATGCACCTGCCACCTGCAGCGTCCCGTTGAACTGCGCGTCCCCCGCTTTGTCGATCGTCGCAACCGTCGTCTCGGTCGGGCCGCCAGACCCGATGACCACGCCTCCGGTGCCCGAATTGTTCGAGCCGTTCAGCACCACCGCCCCGGTGCCGGCTGCATTGATCACCGTCTGATTGTTGGTGCTCGATTGCCCGTTGTTATACTGCCCGATCGAAAGCCGGTACACGTTGTTCAGCTCGTCCTGAACCTGGTAGAACTGCTCGCCGCCCGTCGCGTCGCTCAAGCCCGTCGTCCAGCGGTACCCATAGTCGGTTTCATACCGGTCCAGCAGGCCGCGCTCGTTTCCTGTCCCGATTCCCAGGCGATAGTGGTTCGTTACCGTTGCATCGCTCTGGCTTCCGTACCAGTCCCCTTTCACTCCGTTGAAGCTGCGATGGAAGGTGTCCAGAAAACTGTTCCGCGTGCCGTTGTCCGTCAACTGCCCCGTGAACATCGTGCCGCCGGTCATCCAGCTGTTATAGGAGCTGCCCGCATCCGCCACCACCTGGTTGTTCGAGTTCTCGTTTCGCAGCCCCACGATCGTGTTGTTCTGTGCGTTCGCCCCCAGATGCATTGCCGTGTTGCAACCCTCGACGTCGCCCCCTGTGAACGTGTTTCCATCCCCTTGCTGCAGGTTGATTCCCACCGTGCCGCTGATCGGGCTTCCCCCGTTCGTCGGGCAGTCGATATGCAACCGCACAAACGTGCTCGCGTTCATCCAGTCCGTCGTTGCCGGATTCGTTGTCTGGTGCCCGATTGCGTTCACCGCAATCTGAAATCCGTCGATCTGGTCCGAGAAAAAGCTGCCGCCGGTATAATTCCCCGTTCCGTCCAGTGTTATACCTGTCTGGTTAGAGTTACCCAGCAGATACAGATTTTCCAGATCCAGTTCCTGGGTGCGATAAGCCCTCAAAGCCTGCGCCGTCGCGCTGCTCGACGCGGTAGTATTGATCACCACGTCGTCCATGTGGAACCCGTTCGTATCCGCCGCATACGTCGGGTCTCCCACCTCGACCATCGGCCCCGCACCAGAGTAGAAAAACACCGTGCCGCCCTGGCTCCCCGTCGCCGCGCTTCCACCCCTCTGGGCGCATCCGCGCAATGTCACATTCCTCGTTCCCGCCGTCACCACCAATTGGTTGGCCGTCGAGATCGTTGCGCAAGGCAGCAGTACTGTGGCATTGGCAGTCGATATGGTCAGGTTCGATCCCATCGACTGCGTTCCGCTGAAGTTCCGCGCATCGCATGTTCCGCCATTGCTCGCGCTCAGCGCGCCCAAACAGGCTTGCAACTGCGCTCCGAAATCCGCACCAGAGAACTGGTCTGCCTGGAACGCACTCCCCAGCGGCTCAGTCACCGCCAGTCCTGCATACGTTCCTCCGCCCGGCAGTGTGCCGCCGCCCGAGCCCATCTGCGTTCCATGGCTCTCGGAGTTCGCTGCATTCCAAACCGTGTAACCGCCGTTGCCCTTCAGCAGATTTCCGCCGATCAGCGTCATGCTCTTCCCGGAAATCAGGTTCACCGGCGCGGCTGTGTCCCAGTTCCCCGCCACGTTTACGCTCGCCGTCGTGGTTGTGGAGCAGCCCGCCCCGCCCTGCGTCACAACCACCGTCCCCACCGACCCGTTGCTGTTCACGCCTGCCGTGGCTGCCGCCGTGCAACTCCCGCTGAACTTCAACGGAACCTGCAACCCATACGGATCCAGACCCAGCCCGTGCTCCGAGCCCACCGTAACGCTGGTCACCGCTCCGCCCGTTGCGGCCACTGTCAATTGCGGCTGCACCGCATTCCACGCCGGCAGCACCATCGCATTCCGCACCGTCCAACCCTGTTGCGCGCTCGCAAAATCCAGCACCAGCCCGGTCGGCGGCTCGCCCATCGCGGCCGAGTTCCCCACCATTGCCACCACGTTATCCAGCACATTGTTCGAGCCTGCCGCGGCCGTGAAACCGTGCGCTGCCTGAATGGTGATGTCCTGCCAGTGATTCGAATCCGCGTTCAACCCTGCTGGCGCCGTTCCCGGGAGCGCCGGAATCGCAATGCCCGTATTCACCCCGCGAATGTCGATATTGCGGAATTCGCTCCATTGCGGCCACTGCGCCAGGTAAATGCCGCATGTGTGCGTCGAGTGCGCTCCCGTGTATTGCGCCATCGGGTCCACGCCCGTTGCCGAAATCTCCACATTCTCGATCTCCGCCACGCGCAGCCCGTTGCCACCCGCTCCGGTCGTCGCCGGCATCGCGATGGCGCAGTTGCCCACCGACCACCCCGCGCCTGTCCCCGCGGTCCCGCTCAACCCATTCCCGCCCGGTGAGAAAATCGAATTGCTCTCCATCGGCCGGCTCATCGCGCAGCTTCCCGCCGCGGCGCGCCCCTCCGCTGCCGCACACGACACGTCCAGACTCTGGTCCACCAGAATCGTCAGATCGTGAATCTGCGTGTTGGCCAGAAGGTTTGCGCTGTCCGCCGTGGTCTGAAGCACATCCTGCCCCGGGAATCCCATCAGCGCCGACACCTGCTTGCCCATGCCGCCGATCGACTCCCCATGCCAGTTCAACGTCCTCGTCTTGCAGGTCCCTTGCGGAATCGTCAGCGCAACCCCGTGCATCTCGGCATAGTTCAGTGCGGCTTGCAGAGCGCTCGTATCGTCCGTCGCCCCATCGCATACTGCGCCGAATTCCTTAACGCTGCGCTCGAACTGCTGCGAGCTCTTCTGCCGGAAATCCGCTACATACACCCCGTTCGGATTCGTGAACCCGTCCGTCCCCGCATAATTCGGCGGAATCGCCACTGCCCCCGTGGTTCCCGCCGCGCTCATCGCGGCCTCGAGCGTCGTCTGCGCACTGCCCGTCACCGGCGCTTCCACTCCATTCACACCCGGCGCTGCCAGCGGTCCCGTCATGCTCCCGCCGGACAACGGCACCGCCAGGCCGAATGTCGAATCCACATAATGCTTGTCCGCTGCCTGCAAGGGTTGCGTCGGGTCCCCGTTCAGGTAGAGCGGCCCGCTCAGCGTCCCTCCCGTTGCCGTCAACTGGCTCTGTGTCATCTCCGCAATCGACTGGTCCACGTACGCCTTGCTCACCGCCTGCACTGCCTGCGCCGCCGGCATCAGTTGCGCGCGCACCTGACCCAACGTAGCCTGTGCCGCCGCCGGCACCACCCAGTATTCGGTGCTCGTCGTCCCGTCGCTCAGGTGATAGACCGCCGTGTAATAAAGCCCCGCCGGCGTCGCTCCCAGGTTCGGCGCCAGGTTCGCACTCACAAATCCATCGGGCGCAATCGTCACCGTCGTCCGGTCCGCCGCAACCGCCTGGTTGCTCGCGGTGGTAAATGCCGGCCAGCTCAAACTCAGTGTTCCTGATCCCGGTTGTCCACTGGCCAGGTACACCGTTCCCTGAACCGTCGTCGTGCTGATTGCCTGGGCGTTCGCCATCCAGGCCAACCCCCACCCCATCAGGAACAGTCCCATCCATCTGCCGGCGCGCAACCACTCGTGATTCGTGAGCTTCATCCGTGTCTCTTCTTTCTTCCTGGGAGCGCGGCAACCGCCAACCCCCTGCTTTGTTGCCATCCCGGTCGATCCGGTATCAAAACATTGAAATTGGGTGCCCCATCCTTTCCGCGTTTTCTGCGGAAAGGGTGGGAAACCGCCTTAACCTGTTTCATGCCGGATCCCCCAAACCGTCAGCTTTCTCCTTCACCCTGTCCGCAGCCGGTTCCTGCGCCTCCGTCCACCAGATCGCCTTCCCACGTCGGTTCCGCCGCCCATTCCTCCGCCAGGCTGCGAAATCGCCGCATCGTGCCTTCGTCTTCCATCCGAACCTGCCCGTCCGCCAGTTCAAATAGCAGCTTCGCGCAGCTTGTATTCCCGCTCAGGGTCAACTGCATCAGCGACCGCGCGAGACCCTCGAAGTTCCGCATCATGGCTTTGTCCGCCGCCTGCCTCACCTTCGCCGCTCCGCAACCGCCTGCTTTCTTCCGCGACCCTGTTCCACGCAGCTTTCCAACCGCCGCCTGCTTCTTTCTTGCTCCTGCCATTTCTCCGCCAATCCCGTTCCACCATTCCACGGTCTTCACAAAGCTCCGTAGAAAGAGAAAGGGGCAATTCCCCCTTGGGAATCGCCCCTCCTGCACTCCGAATTGGCCTGCTGCGCGCTGCGAATTTTGAGCGGCTTCATCTCCTGCATTTGAGCTCAGGCATGGAACAAATCCTTGTGCACCATCCTGCCCGGGTCCCCACTCACTGGTCCTCCTCCATCAGGTGCACCCGCCGCGCTCTTTGCACCCTGAAGGAGCAATTCCCAATGGAACCCGATCGGTAAGAGAAAGCCGCCTCGTTCATCCCCTCGCAACTCCGCTTCAACCCGGAGAATCCTTCCAGATCCTCAAGCGCCCAGCCGGTCTCACCTTCAGCCGCCACCGTCCCATCCATTGCGGCCTTGCGCAAAGGTCAACCGCCCCACGCTCTCTCTGAAGAATTCCTCAACCTCTCCCTATGCCTCTGAATCCGCGGAAGTAGTCCGAATAAATTGGGAAAGCCTCGCTCTCCCTCCCATCTCGCTCTTTTTCTTATTGATTGTTCTTAGCTTAACCAATCCCCACTAAATTCCCTGCAATGTTTCCCATACATTTTTCTTCTTGTTTTTCAACTACTTAAGCTAAAATTCACCTCCGTTCCCTTTGACTCGGTCCCAAAATGGAGCTTTGTCCCAAAAAGGAACCAGAACTCCCAAGCTCGCAACTCCAGCGCCCCCAGCTTCTCCGCCTCCCCCTTTCCCCGCGCAAATGCTCTACGATATCTCGGTGACAATCCCCTCCACGCACGCTCCTGTTCTTCTCATCCACGGCGGTGCCTGGGCCATTCCCGCCGATGCCGCTCCCGCCCATGAAGCGGGTGTCCGCAACGCGCTTGAGACCGGCTACGACATCCTTTCTCTCGGCGGCTCGGCCCTCGATGCCGTCGAGGCCGCCGTCTCCGTTCTTGAAGACGACCCCACCTTCGACGCCGGCCGGGGCAGCTTCCTCACCGCCGATGGCCGCGTTCAACTCGACGCCCTGCTCATGGATGGAGGCCGCATGAAGGCCGGCGGCGTTGCCTGTGTCGAGCGCCTCCGCAATCCCATCCAGGCCGCACGCCTGGTCCTTGAAAAAAGCCCTCACGTCTACTTCGTCGGCCCCGGCGCCGAGCAGTTCGCCCACTCCCACGGCATGACCTTGATCGACAACGCCGACCTGGTCCTCGACCGCGAACGCCAGCGCCTCGCCCGAGCCCAGGAGCGCCAGGCCGCTGGCCTTGCCGACCACACCTTCACCGGCCTCGAGGACGACAAGGACCCCGAAACCGCCATCGTCTCCCAAATGGACTCCCACGACACCGTCGGCGCCGTCGCTCTCGACTCCAGCGGAAACCTCGCCGCCGCCACGTCCACCGGCGGCACTCTCAACAAGACCCCCGGCCGCGTCGGCGACTCCTCCCTCATCGGTTGCGGTTGCTACGCCGACAATCTCTCCGCCGCCGTCTCCCTCACCGGTTGGGGCGAGCCCATCATGAAGCTGGTCCTCGGCAAATGGGCCACCGACCGCGTCTCCGACGGCACCGCTCCCGAAATCGCCGCCCGCGAAGCCATCTCCTACCTCTATAACCGCCTCGGAGGCCACGGCGGCATCATCCTTCTAGGCCCCGATGGCCGTTTCGGCTTCGCCCACAACACCCCCGCCATGGCCTGGGGCCTAGCCACCCCCTCCGGCTTCCAAACCGGCCTCGGCATCTAGTGTCCTGTTTCTAAACTTCACCACCTAACTCTTGTCATCTTGAGCAGCCCGACTCGCCTCAATGAGTTACGGCTGGAATGAACTTCCGCCAACTCGCTAACTCGCGATTTCCGCGAAGCGGAAGCTAACTTGCTGATTTTGTTTATAAAACTCTTCATTCAACTTTTTTGTTCATCCTGAGCGACCGAAGCGAAGGGAGTCGAAGGACCTGAGGTTGCTTTTCGGTGAACCAATCTCTCCTGCAATAATTTATCCATGCTCGTCCTCGCCTCCGCCTCTCCCCGCCGCCGCGAACTTCTCACCCAGGCCGGCTACTCGTTCCAGGTTCACCCCGCCGACATCCCCGAGGACCCCTACCTCAACGAAGACCCCATCGCCTACGTCTCCCGCCTGGCCCGCGAAAAAGCCGAAGCCGTCTTCTCTGAGCTCTCTTCCAAAAGCTCCGCCCCCCTGCAAGTCCTGGGCGCCGACACCACCGTCACCCTCGACAGCCACATCCTCGGCAAACCCTCCACCCCCGCCGACGCCGCCCGCATGTTGCGTCTGCTTTCCGGCCGCACCCACCGCGTCATCACCGGCATCGCCCTGGTCACCGCCGCCTCCACCCAGGTCGCCGCCGAAGTCACCTCCGTCCAGTTCCTCACCCCTTCCGACGAAGAAATCGCCGCCTACATCGCGACCGGCGAGCCCATGGACAAAGCCGGAGCCTACGCCATCCAGGGCCGTGCCGCCCGCTGGATCCCCCGCATCGAAGGCTGTTATTTCAACGTCGTCGGCCTCCCCATCTCTCTCGTCTCCACCTTCCTCAATTCCGCTGACTTGCTGACTCGCTGAATCGCTCCTGCAACTTCCCCATTGCGTCTCCAGACCTCAAAGCTGCACTCTGTTACCCATGCCGGAACTCCCCGACATTGCCGCCTATATCTCCGCTCTCGAACCCCTGATCCTCGCTCAACCTCTCAATCATGTGCGCCTCATCTCCGTCTTTCTTCTTCGCACTGTCGATCCGCCCCTCGCCAGCGTCGAAGGCAAATCCGTCCTTGCCCTTCGCCGCATCGGCAAACGCATCGCCATCGGCGTTGAAGGCGATCTCTGGCTCGTTCTCCACCTCATGATCGCCGGCCGTCTTCACTGGCGCCCTCCCCAGGCCAAACTCGCCGGCCGCAACGCCCTCGCCGCCTTCGATTTCCCCACCGGCTCTCTCGTCCTCACGGAAGCCGGCTCCAAGCGCCGCGCCTCCCTCCATCTCGTCCGCGGCGATCAGACCCTCCGCGACCTCGATCCCGGCGGTGTCGAAGTCTTCTCGACCGACCTCGCTGGCTTCCGCGCCGCTCTCACCGCCGAAAACCGCACCCTCAAGCGCGCCCTTACCGATCCCCGTCTCATCAGCGGCGTCGGCAATGCCTACTCCGACGAAATCCTCCACGCAGCCCAACTCTCGCCCCTCGCGCTTACCTCCAAACTTAAGCCCGAAGACTGGGACCGCCTCTTCGCCGCCACCCGCTCCACTCTCGCTCTCTGGATCGACCGCCTCGGCGCTGAAGCCCAAAAGAGCTTCCCTGAGAAAGTCACCGCCTTCCGTCCTGAAATGGCCGTTCATGGCCGCTATGGCCAGCCCTGCCCCCGCTGCGGCCAACCCATCCAGCGCATCCGCTACGCCGACAACGAGACCGACTACTGCGCCCATTGCCAGACCGGCGGCAAAGTCCTCGCCGACCGTGGTCTCTCCCGCCTCCTCGGCTCCGACTGGCCCCGCACCCTCGACGAACTCGAAGCCCTCAAGCGCCGTTGAGCCTCCCCGCTCAAATTGCCTTGACAGCACCTTGTCCCCTGCCTCAAAGTCAGGAGTCGCATTCGGGCCATCGTTCCCCTCCATTTCCATTGCTTTCATCGCCCCGCAAAGGCACTTTCCACCAGATTCTGGAGGCACTTCCATGCACCATCTGCACTTCAATCACCTGGCCATTCTGGTCGCAGCCCTCATCCAGTGGGTTCTCGGCGCTCTCTGGTATTCCCTCTTCTTTCGCAAGCCGTGGATGCAGCTCACCGGCCACACCAAAGCCGAAAAGCCCAAGGGCATGGTCTTCTCCATGGTCTGGTCCTTCATCGGCGGCCTCATCCTCTCCTTTGTCCTCGCCCATGTCGTGCTCTGGTCCGGCGCGCCGGACTTCGGATGGGGCGCATTCATCGGCTTCCTTTGCTGGTTTGGCTTTATCTTCGCGCCGCTCTCCGCGGAAACGCTCTATGAGCAGCGGCCCTTCAAGCTCCTGGCCATCAACTCCGGCTACTGGCTCGCAGCATTGCTCATCTCCGGCGGCCTGCTAGCAGCCTGGCACCAGTAATCCCAGCAAGAACGTCTAACGCCAGCAAGGACGAGTAACGCCGTGTATGACAGCGTCGGCTCCTGTCAACTAATTTTCGCAACAAGGCCCTTGTTGTGGTCGGAGGGGTGTCAAGGGCGCCGTTGTTTGGCGTTCATCTCGACCCTTGACACCCCTCCGGCCACTCCCACAATTAGCTTTGGAACGAATCTCAGATGTTCTTTCTGAGATTCGTTCCATAGATGAAAAAACCGGTCTTGCATCGCCAGACGACCCGAAGCTCGCACGTTGAAATTCAATCACATTCGATGGCAACCATGTAGGTTCCACCAGCCATGTATTCGGTCCGGTCGTGCACCATGATTTCCTG